>JAABUK010006188.1_pt1 | contig 18035 bp, 18 predicted proteins | sample 5559141 | NCBI WGS metagenome assembly JAABUK01 (sample SAMN10711869, study PRJNA513367) | rock metagenome | isolation source: Antarctica rocks | place: Antarctica: Victoria Land, Pudding Butte nord | collected 2016-01-03 | reverse complement strand
CCTGGAGGCCAGCCATGTTTCCCATCGGGCAATTTGGACCCTCAACTCCTTCAGATCATCCGAACTCCGCTTTCGCTCATCAGTTCCACCAATAAGCTGCCACCCGAAGATGATGATTCTCGACAGTGTGGTGGAACTGCCGACAACACCAGAGGCTCACAACATCAAGGCAACGAGCGCAAAGCTGTCTGACTGCAGGATACAGGTGCGGCAATTGGGAACCCTCTGTAAGAGAACTTGCCGCTGGTTACTTCGGTCTGAATTAATTGTAAAAGCGGCTTTCAGCTGACAAGATTGCTCGTCATCCGGACCGGACCCCAGACTTTATGGGTCGTAATTGATCACCATTTCACTTCCCCCCTCCTGGTTTCTCTCTACACCACCTACCGTACCTAGACTGCGACACCTCTCTCTCTCTCACCACCACCATGGAGGCTCTTCTACACCAGTCGAAGGCCATGTGCCCATTTCTCAAAAAGACATCACCCGGAACGCTTCGCTCTTTGTCCACCGCCACTCACCACTCTCCCGGCGGAGGCACCATCACGAATCTCCAATTCATTGCTCGTCGTTGCCCTGTCATGAACAAAGCCCTCGCGGTCCAAAGCGCTCGTATGCGGACCTCGCATTACAGTTCTGCTGCGCCAAATGTTGGCGTGGTCAAATCGATGATGGCGAAGAAGCTACACACGTCGGCAGAGAAGAAAGCGAATGTGGACACTAGAATCTATCGAAAAGGAGATGAAGGCGGGTTCATACCGTTCAACAAGTGTTGCCAGTACAATTGACTAACATACCATACAGTTCTGCCAGGTCGGCCCAAGAGCACCATTTCAGAATCCAAAGATGCGCTCAAGCCAGGACCCAAACCATCCGTCCCGTTGGCCTCGAAATTCGACTACGAAGGCTTCTATCACAACGAATTGGAAAAGAAGCACAAGGACAAATCTTACCGCTACTTCAACAACATCAACCGCCTCGCACAAGAATTTCCCCGAGCTCATATGACCGCTCAAGATGAACGAGTCACTGTTTGGTGCTCCAATGACTACCTTGGAATGGGTCGTAATCCAGAAGTGCTCAAGACAATGCATCGCACTCTGGACATGTACGGCGCAGGCGCAGGAGGGACCCGAAACATCTCTGGTCACAATCAGCACGCTGTGGCTCTTGAAAAGACCATCGCAGACCTTCACGGCAAAGACGGAGCTTTGGTCTTCAGCTCCTGCTACGTCGCCAACGATGCTACGCTGGCAACACTGGGCTCCAAATTACCTGACTGCGTCATTCTGAGCGATAACATGAACCACGCCTCAATGATTCAAGGAATCCGCCATTCAGGTGCCAAAAAGACTGTCTTCAAGCACAACGACCTGACTGATCTCGAAGCCAAACTTGCCAGCCTACCGCCCGAAGTCCCCAAGATTATCGCCTTTGAATCCGTCTACAGCATGTGCGGCTCTGTCGCACCCATCGAGGAAATCTGCGACCTGGCCGACAAGTACGGTGCCATCACCTTCCTCGACGAAGTCCACGCCGTAGGCATGTACGGGCCGCACGGAGCTGGCGTGGCAGAACACCTCGACTATGACGTCTACGCCGCCGCTGGCCCTGGCCCCGCCCCTTCCAAAAAAGGCACAGTAATGGACCGCATCGACATCATAACCGGCACCCTAGGGAAAGCGTGGGGTTGCGTCGGCGGCTACATCGCCGCCTCAGCCTCCCTCGTCGACACCATTCGCTCCCTCGCGCCCGGATTCATCTTCACCACCAGCCTCCCCCCCGCCACCATGGCCGGCGCCAGAACCGCAATCGAATACCAAGCCCGCTACCAGGGCGACCGCCGCCTACAACAACTCCACACCCGCGCCGTCAAGCAGGCCCTTACTGAGTGTGACATCCCCGTTATACCTAACCCGAGCCATATCGTCCCGATCTTGGTCGGCGACGCTGAGGTCGCGCGAAAAGCATCGGATATGCTGCTGACGGATTACGGGATCTACGTCCAAGCCATCAATTATCCCACTGTGCCGCGTGGTGAAGAGAGGCTGCGCGTCACACCGACGCCGGGCCATACCAAGGAACTCCGGCATGAGCTGGTGGAGGCGTTGGAGGGAGTGTGGCAGAGGCTGGGGATTAAGCGGACGGAGGATTGGAGGGCGAAAGGCGGGTTTGTGGGCGTTGGTGTTGACGGCATGGAGGAGGTAAAGATGCTCTGGAGTGATGAGCAACTCGGGTTGCGGAAGGGGGTCAGTGGGGATGCGTTGGACGATGTGCTCGAACATCAGACGGGGCCCGAGATGCCGGCTGTGGTTGCCAAAGCCGCCGCTGCGGCTTGAAGTCCCCGTTTGGAATATCCAAATCACGGGGGCTCTATCTCTGTATATGTCTGATGTCCAGGAAATATACTTCTTTTGTCTGTCTGCCGATTCGTCCCGATTGATTCTCAAGCATTAGCTTGTTGAACACTGGTGGATTGAATCACCACATCTGACCCCACCTTTTCTTCTCCGTTCGGAGAACGAACTAACTAACTGATGCTTCAGAAGCTCGAACCCGCATGAAAACTGTCTGTCTGTCATGACTCCTCCACGACTGTCTTCCACCGATCGCGTTATCGTACCTCTCACGTTTGAAAATGGCAGAAGAGTACTCTCTCTCTCTCTCTCTCTCTCCCCCTCCTTCTTCCCCCAAAAAAATCATCCATCACCCAAATAACTCCCCTTCATTCTCCCAGCCGTCAAGTCCACGTCTCCTCGTTCTGCTCTCTCCATCCTCCGTCCTTCCCACTTGCTTTTCCTATTCTTCATCACTCACGACCCCACTATTCGTTCCTCCTGTCGTCGTGCCCCCACCCCTCCCATTACTCCCACTGCCACTGCCATTCGTATTCGTATTGGCATTGAACGTCAATTTCAGCTTAGTCGAGCCATGCATATTACTATGCCCCGTGGCCATCGGCGTCTCCACACTCGACACATTCGCCGTGGAGGTCTGACCATCCATATAGGAATTGTCGTTGTCGAGTTCCTCGGGATCGGAGGCGAGGTGGGGGTATTTGTCTGAGAGGTCTTTGATGGCTTTGTGGGATGCTTGCTGTATGAAGAATTAGTCAGTGATTTCGTTAGATGATCGCTTGGATGTTGTGCTTCTCATACCTCAATAATCCCAGCATCCTGATACAACAAACTCCCATCTTCATTGTAGGTCCTCGCGTTCCTCGCCAACAAGCCCACATCATCCTTGAATTCTTTGAAGCTCTTATATCTCTCTTTTTTCAATTTAGCTTCGATCTCCGCCATCGCGATCGGACTCCCAATGAAGAGGTAGTAATCGGGATAATCCTTCTTAGGTGGGAGCACAAGGAACGGGTGGATGATCAGACGATTTGGTGGCCCCTGATCGGATTCGGGTTGCGAATCGTCGGGGTCGTCGCTTTCTTCGACTTCGAGGCCTTTTAGCATTTCGAAGACGTTACGGAGGGATTTCTGTAGGATGTTGCGGTCTGCGGCTGCAAGAGGATCGTTCGTGCCTTTTGTGGATTGACGGCCTGTTCCACCACGTTTTCGTTTGGATGCGGGCAACTCTTCTTCAATTTCCTCCAGTTTGCGCTTTGCTGGACCGGAATTGCGACCACGACGTTTGGGTTGAGGTGTCGAGTCGCCATCGACCGACGGTTCGGGAGACGATTCTACACCTCGAGCTTTTCTTGTCCTTTTTTCTTTGTTCGTTCGACGCTTCTCAATCCTAGCTTCTTTCCGCGCCATTGCATCTTCGATCGTGTCGTCATCGGCATCTACAGCAAGTAGCCATTGGTCTTCGGATAGACCATCATCGTAGCGAGCGACCGTCCTTACTCGAGCTCCCCGACCAGCGTACTCTTCAACTTCTTCTGTGACTGGATTGTCCTCTTGAAGATAGATGTCAGGAAGCTCTTCTTCGCACATTAGGCGCGGAAGCTTGTGTCCAGGACCGTACTTATCATTTCGGACCCGTTCTTCGTCCATCTTCTGGAACATGATCAGCTCATCTTCTGATCGTGCCATCATGTCGTTGAGATCCTCGTCATCCATCTCATCTTGCTGCTCACCAAGAGCCTCGGCAGCTTCAGCAGTTTCGAGCAAAGTCCGGAGAAGGGCATCACGTTCTTCGTTGGTGGATTTGTTGTCAAATTTACCGGCTTGGATAACTTTGCCATCCATGTCGAGCTTGTAATTCGCACGCTCAAGAATCTTCTCTTCCACGGAGTTGGAGCTGATCAGACGCAGGATCCGGACTTCGTTCTTCTGGCCAATACGATGAGCACGATCTTGAGCCTGCAAATCTTGATGGGGGTTCCAATCGGAATCGTAAATAATGACGGTATCCGCTGTCTGTAGATTTAGACCCAGGCCACCAGCACGTGTTGATAGTAAGAAGCAGAAGTAGTCTGAGCCAGGAGCATTGAAAAGCTTCAGAAGCTCGGACCGATCATCAGACTTCGTAGATCCATCAAGTCGAAGATATTTCATCCCACGCAGACGCAAGAAATCCTCCATAATGTTCATGATCTGAGTCATTTGGAAGAACATCAATATACGATGCCCTGATGCTTTGAATTTGGGAAGGACTCTGTCGAGCAGTTCAAATTTTCCTGACGTCCGCCATAGCAGATCGTTGGTACCTTTTCCAGGATTCATTTGTTCTTCGACGGGTTCAAAGACAAATGGATGGTTACACAATTTACGTAACTGCATCAGCATATTGCTCAATCCACGCATGCCAGTCCTTCCACCTTTGCCATCTGTGACAGCCAGCTTGTTGTGAGTGACCAACTGCTTGTAAAGCTTGGCCTGCAAGGCAGAAAAGCGACATTTGACGACGCGCTCTTGTTTGTCTGGCAGGTCCTTTTCGACGTCTTTCTTGAGACGTCTGAGCAAGAATGGCCGCAACACTTTGTGTAGTCTGCGTATGACGAGTAACTGTTCTTCCTCGCTTAGCTCCATCTTATCTTGACCTCCAGTATTTGCGAAGGGTGTATTGAACCACTCGTCGAACGACTTGACGGACTTGAAGATGTTGGGGAGGACGAAATTGAGCAAAGCCCAAAGCTCTGGCAGGTTGTTTTGTAGGGGTGTACCGGTCAAGATCAAACGATATCGTGTAACATAGTATTGGGTCAGAGTGCTGCTTAACTTTGAGCCGGCGTTTTTCATGCGATGACCCTCGTCGACGATCATGTGGACCCATTTGACTTTGCTCAGGACCGGTCTGTCTTTGATGATGTACTCGTAAGTGGTAAGCAAGACTTGGAACTGACCATATCGGATCTTCTGTTGTTGCTGCTTCCGAGTATTTGGTGGTCCTTTGTAGATGATTCGATTGACCGATGGGGCCCATTTCTCAAACTCCATATTCCAATTCGTCAGGGTGCTGAGTGGAACTATCACCAAGAAAGGCCCGTTCTGTCTCTTCTTCTCGATGAGGTAGGCAATTAAGCTGATAGTCTGAATTGTCTTGCCCAGACCCATTTCGTCGGCCAAGATCCCGTCCAAATTGTTGTTGTACAGCGATATCATCCATTGTAAACCTTTAATTTGATACTCCTTCAGCGTTCCGCCCACAAGTAATCCAGGCTGCATGGTCACATCCTCTTTGATACGATGAGCAACCGCATAGTAGTCGACTTTCCGATCACCATCCTCATCTTCTGAGCCCTCTCCAGCCTCTTCCTCTTCTTCCTCGTACATATCGTCGTTGCGATAGCGCTCGACAGCTGTTCGTTGCTGCTGCCGTACCGAAGCCGCAAGCTGGCCCAAGAAGCCGTCGGTCTGCTTGAGAAGATGGGATATACGAGAATCTTTTGCCTGGCCAAGAAGTTTCATGTATGTCTCTTCGTCGTTGGCTTTCAAAGCTTGCAGACGTTGTTTCGCTGTCCTTTCTATGCGCTTCTGCTCCTCTCTTTCCGTGTGCTGGTGATGCGAGACCATCATCCTGCCAAGTTTCTGTACCCGGCCACGCTGAGCAATAGCATTCGCTCGTACATCGTTGCCATGCTGAACAATTGACGCAAAATAGTCCGACTGCTTCTTCTTCTCCTTCGTCTCGCGAGCATCCCTTTGTTGCTTCTCCAGCTTATCTGTGCTGCGTGCTTCTCGGAGGGACTGCTTCTTCATACGTCGATGTTGGGAACGGTTCGCTGTCATTGCCAGATTGTTGTAGGTGAAGAGGTCTTGCTGGATGTCTCGCCGAAAGTCTCGCTGCTTCTGCAACAATGACAGTTTCTTGAATTCAATAAGGGCTTTCAACTTGAGATTGTCATCCCCATCAGGTTTGTCACTCTTGCTTGTGTCCCAAGACCCTATGTTTGCAGGAAGAGCAGCTAATTCCGCCCGACGGGTCTGAACTCGGTTGTAAAGTAACCTTTCACGCTCTTCCCTGATTTGATCGATGTCCACGCCCACAGGCATCAAACTCGGGATTCGTAGGCGCTTTGCGCGCTGCGAATGTTCCGCAAAGCTGATTGTCGCCGGAATCGAATTGTATGGGGACTCATATGTGCTGAACGACGTTTTGGCAGAGATTTGCGCAACCGCACTTGGCTCCCTTTCCGCTACCTTCTCTGCCCCGTTCGACTCCTGCGTTGGCGTCTCGGCAGAGGCAGACGGTTGCTTTCTGGGAGTAGGAAACAGCTGCTGTTGGACCTTCAGTGGAATTGCCAAATTCTTGGACAAAAGCTTGAAGGCTTGTATTTGGTTCCGCAGTATTGCCAATTGCTCGGCAGAAAAGCTTCCACTAGGAGGAGCCATGCGTGCAACTGTTCCATTGGGTACTTGACCGTTGCTACTAATCGTCATAGTAGGCGGGTTGGGAGGAGGACCAGCGCCTGAATTCTGTTGTGCTGAACCGTTGGGCCAATTCGTCGTAGATCCATTGACTCCTATATTTTGCGCTTTCTGCTGGGTCATCTTCCGGAACATCTGGCTTTGTTGAACAGCAGATAGGAAGGAATGCGCTTTAATGTAGTCAGGATCAGTTGCAGGGACATTTTGTGATTGCATTAATTTGAAATTCTAGAATTGGTGTTAGCCATGACTGGAAGCAAGTAGCCCTAAAGAATTCGGAGGAGTGTTGACAGGCACAAAAACAATGGACGATGATGTCCGATGACTAACCGCATAAACCTCCTGGACTTGTTTCTGTGTAATGTTTGCTGGTAGTGAATTCGCACCAGCCTGCATGGCTGGTGCAGATTGAACCGCTGCCATGTTGCAGAGTCTAAGGTGCCATCGATGGTTTCTTAGCTGAGGCGCGTGGCACGTGAAGGGATCGATATCTGGGGTGTCGAATAGCGTTGGTGAGGGATACGAACAGTCTGGCGTGAATCAGGTGTCAGCATTAGCAGTCTGTTCGTGTGGAGTTGGGCGCATTGGGCGGTGTTCAGTCGCAAAGCGGAGTGAAATCTGGCGAGACCTTCACGCACCTACGCTGTTGCCTGAGGGCAAAATTTCTGCAAGTGACGGTCGGAGTCAACACCAAAACGAGTGAAGGATGTGGCCGAGGAATATTTGTGATCACCTGCGCCGGGCAAAAGCGTTCGGGGATGATTCCAAGGCGATGGGAGATGGACGTGTAGGAGGGGAGCTCGGTAGGAGTTGGGTGAAACACAGCGCGGCAGCAAAAGTGTTGTCGGATTCGGTGTGGCGAGGTACATAATTGTCGTAGTAGCAATGGCTACTGCGATTTCGCTTTTAGCCCAGCAGATTAGCTCCATCAAAAAGACCACACACTGTACGCTACACCCGATTTATACTAGCAGCTCACGCCGATATCAAGGTTCCCCCAGGGGTTTTGCTTGGTCTCCGCTACAAGTCCCTGATACAGCCTGGCATTGATTCAGAGATGGCTGTTGAGCGAGAAGTGTGAAATACCAGTGTGTAAGGAAGTTGCTCACAACGCGGCACTGTACGGATTCTGTTTTGAATGTGCTGGTTGGTCAAGATACTCTCTACTACCGATATCGTGCGCTCCTGCAAGACCACTGTAGTCGCGGAAACCTTCAGAAACCCATGCTTCAACATCATACATGAGGCTTTGATCGTATTCCTGGGACGCCTCAACTCGGATCCACCTTCGTCGCACTTCATGGTCAAGCAAAACATAGCACCTTCTTCATGTGGCAGATCATGTCAATACGCTCCTCTTCGCTGCAGGTGGTGGTGGTGGCGGCGGCGGCTTCTTGGCCCGTGACGGAGGAGGGGGCGGTGGTCCTTTGATTCTGGCTCCTGCCACGCTTCCATGCGAGGTTGCAGGGGAAACTGATGCGTCTCCGTATGACCGGTCAGGGCTGCTGTTGCTGAATGGCGAGTCTATCTGGTCATCGAACACGTCGTATTCCGGCACAGCGTTGTTGACATTGCGCAACTGTGATCGTTGCGTTCTAATCGTAAGTGAATCGCTCGGAACTCGAGCTGGGTGATGCATGTTCGGCACAGGCGATAGATCTCTTCTAATCTGAGTGGGTCCTTCAAAAGTGGTCGATCTGCTGATTGCTGGCCGAGAAGTCGCGGCTGATAGGAAGTCTTTGGCAGGTGACTCCGCTGGAAATCGGGATGATACGGAACGTGTTGATTTGATGCTGGGTCTGGGCTCCGGTTCTGGGGACGAGGGAGGCGATGGATCCTCAGCTGTCACATATCTCTGGGCATATGGATTCGAAGTTCCAGTGTTAGTTCTGGACCGTGGGTGTGGGCGAGAGCTTCGTGATTGCGACTGCTGCTTCCTATGCCGTTGTCAATCATTATTCCTCTCCTTGTCATTTGACTTACGCTGCTGGCCACTCCTGTTTCATCTGCAGTAACGCCTCCCGACATTTCTCATGGTAAATCAACTCGGCATCGAGGAAGGCTTCCAGATCCGTCACACTCTCTGCCTCAGCTTCCTTGATGTCTTGCATACGCCGGTAGACATCATCACTAGTCTCATCAAACTTGGCCCGGGCATTTCGCAGTTCCTCCTCAACACGGAAGTCCTCTTTCTTCTGTCGCTCCAGCTTCGAGAGTGAGGTATCGTAGGCGAGTCTTCGGGTGTCAAGCTTCTTCCTAGCAGTTTGGTACTCTTTCATTTGAGCAAGGGATCTTTCCAGAGACTCTAGCCAAGTCGAAGTGGCGTTGACGACGTACGTCTCCTGAATTCGTGCAACCTTCTCCTGTGTACGGCCCAAACCTGTCTGCAATTAGCGTTTTTCCAGCGCAGGCTGGGGCAGGCGAACCAATGAGACATTGGCCAAATTCTGAGTCGTTTTCAAAGTCCTCTCCGTGATTGATCATGGCCCTTCCAAGGTAGCCCACCGGTAGGCTTTTCTCCTTGTCTTCTGCCTCGTTCCTCTTAGAGATCGCCTTGACGTAGAGATTCATCGACTTGTGTAATTTCTCCGTGCCTGGTCTCTGGTAAATATCAATGGTTCGGTAAAGGTCAATGACAGCATACCTTCGTGCCGTAGGCCCATTTCGACCTCCAAAGCTTTGAAGTCATCAGATACATTGGTCTTCACCTCTCCACCCATTCGTTCACCCGCCCATTGCTTGAAGCGGTCCAGCTTCTTATTGACGTTCATGGTGGCAGGCGCAGTGGTTTATTCCGAGTACTTTTAAAGTGTACAGTCGAGATCTGACAAGGAGAGGTGGAATGCTCCGCAAGAGATTTTGCCTTCAATTGAGAACAAAGCCGATCACAAACAAGTTCTTCAAACCAATGAACGTCTCTGCGCAGCAAGAAGGATAGAAACTGCAACAAAAGTGAGTGCGAAGACCGCTCCTGAAGAATGTTTTGAAATGAGTGTGGAATGGAGGACCTTCAGAAGGTCTTATCGATGCGATCAAGCTTGAATCACTCCTGCAGATGAGTCTGGTTGATGGATGTGGCGTTCCAGCCCGAATTGGCGCGTCACCCTTGCCTGTATCACCCTGACCGTGCAGCAATAAAAGGAATGGTGGGCGCTTAACGAACCTTTCAAGGCGATCAACCAGTGGGCAGTCAATTTGCCAGCAACCGCCTTTTCTACCCTGAAACCTCTTTCAAACATCAAACGCTGGGAATGTGTGCTCTGTACGCTCAAGACCCTGCAGTCTGAGCATTCTTGAACGTCACTCAGGCAGTATATAACTGTCTACGCATAACTTGCACGCCGGTAGAGTATGTTGATCCCCACCAGTTGGCCCTATTTCCCTGCAGTCTCTGGCGCCGGATTCTACAATGTTCAGCAAGAGGTTCATACCACCAGTGGTGCCCCTGCGGATGAACTCGTGTCTCCTTGAACTCGTGTCTCCTGGCTCATCCAGTTCATATGTCGTGAAAACGAGCATAGACTTCTGTCCGTCCATATCCTAGAACGCTTCTTGGTCCTTTGATTTCATTGTCGTCTACGTGACCAACCTGATTTACAGTAATTGTCTTCCGTCTACATGTCTGCCGCTCTAGGCTGTACAATACCGTGGATACCTAGGACTAACGTCTCGAAGAGATTTGCTCCACTAGAAGAAAGGTCCAGGCTTCAAGCATAGAAGGCAACCTGTAGAGTCAAGGCATAGCAGAGGAATGGAGTAGATAATGGTAGTTTTGAGACGTGGTTTATTGCCGTTTAGGTCCCCAGTAGTGCCACTATCACCACAAGGACATGCCACGTACAGCGACCAACCAGCTAAACTCCTCTCCATCAACATCTCCACAGAATCACAACCTAGTCCTTGACCTTCTGCGTTCCTCTCAGTAGACCAGTCCTCCGAGCAGCAATAAGACCAGCTTTTTGACCTTGTGCCGCATATCGAGAGATTGTCGAGGCTTTACCAATATGTTGATGATTACCACCACCGTGAGGCTAGAAATGGAGTTAGCAAAATAGAACTCCTGGACCTAGGTAGTATCCTTACATGGTCAACTGGGTTCATAGCAACACCCCGAGTCTTGGGCCATGAGTTGCGCTTTACAGCGAACTTATGCTTCGCACGAGATGCCTCTGTCAAGGATGTCAGCAGAAAGCCAGTTTCCGACATCTTCTGCAACGTACTCAGCATTGGCTTGTCTGTTCTGCCACCACCTGCAACAATCCCGATCATTCCTCGAGCACCACTCGGAACGACCTTCTTTGCACCGCTCGGGAGTTTTACTCTCGTCTTACCCTCATCAGGATTATGCCCAATGACAGTAACGTAGTTGCCCGAGGTCCGACCAAGCGTGCCTCTGTCACCAGTCTTCTCCTCCATGTTTGTCATCACAGTCCCTTCTGGCACAGACCCTACTGGAAGAACGTTTCCGACCGTCAAAGTAGCGTTCTTGCCGGCGTAGATGAATTGTCCAGTGTACATGCCCTCATTTGCGATGAATGTTTCGGTGCGAAGCTGGAATCGATAAGGATTGCGGAAGACGACTTTGGCGAGAGGCGCTCCTCGACCAGGGTCATGGACTATCTCTTTGACCACACCTCGAACATAACCATGTCTCTCCGAGAAGTCGAGCGTTCTGAGTTTTGCGGGCGCTTTGTTCAGGCGAGTGTGGGCCGCTGAAAGTGTCTGTTAGTCCGTATGGACCGGATGGTTCGAGTTGAGGCCATACTGAAGATTGATCCACGACCCTTCCTTTGATTGCGAATAACACGACCCATCTCGTATCACTGATAAAGCAGTCAGTGAATCAGGTTTGCAATCCCTCCAAGTATATCTTTACGACGCGAAGAATACCTGTAAGTTGTTTGAGTTGGCTGTCAATTTTGCGATATTTCTTTGAAGATCGAGCAGTTGTGGGTTACAAATTCGATCTAGTCTGAAAGCGGTTGGTCCGATTTGCTCAACTTCAACGACCAACTTCCCTTTCTTACATCTTTTGCTGTCTATAACAGAACCACGACTAAGATAAATCTTTACAGGATGGGGTTTCACGAGCAATCTACAATTCATGGCTCTCAAAAAATGAATGCAAAAGTTATCTTGCTGCTTGGAGTCGTCCTCGTTGCGCTCTATCTCTTCTTGTTATGTATATCCGTATCTTCTCCAACGCATTTTTGAATGATCAGTCTTTGTTCTGATCGAGATTACTTCTTTCGTGAAGAGTCCGGCGTTGATGAATTTTCGACGTCTCGTCAGGTCTTGTGAGGACATTCCTGGCTTGGCTTGCAGTGCGAGTGCACTGAGTCGAGCTACTGTCGGATGAACTTCGTAATGCTGAAAATGCCCTTCTTTCGCTCTTTGTTTTCGAGTTCGAGGCTGGTTTGGTTGCGTGCCAATGAGCTGTTGCTTTTCCTTTTCTCGTCAAGACTGTGTACCCTCTCATCCCCGTCTTGCACTGTTATTCAAGTCCTAGGCTGAATGTCCCTGCTGCGGCGATGGCCTTACTTTGCCAAAAACGCGTTGATGAGGCGTCAGTCATACGTCCTGCAATATGCTTCGTCTGAGTCGATTCATCAGTACTTCTGCAATACAAGAATGGGACATGCAAAGGCAAGCTTTCCAAAGAGGATATATTTGCAAAAACACGATCATTTTTGAGACGGACCACGAAAAGGGCGATGGGGGTGCGAAAGTCTTCGACGAGTTCCCATGCGCAGACACCAGGCTAGCAGATCGATCAACTTTGATGTGGTGGAGTACGGTCGCAAAAATCGAGGCCCGGAACCGCCCCCGACGAAGATCCCAATGCAACTCGCCAGCGCCTCAACACGATTTTGGAAAGACCTGCTCGGATTACGACCAACGAGGAGATATATATACAGTGATCTCTCACAAAACCTGTCACCGAGCTTGATGATCGTCCCCACGTTTCGGTACGAATCATTGAACAGCAAGAGAAACTAACGTTTTGCAGCCCTATGGTGGGTGCCGTGCGATTGTCCGGTTCCATGTTGGAAATGTCCCATAACGCGTCTTGGTGCTTGAGCATTAACAATGATGTCTCCAAAAGCTTAGAGGGCGAGGAGCAGAACCTTTAGCAAGATTGGAGGGAGATTACGGAGGCACAGCCGGTGGAAGGGCTGGGTCACGTTGAGAAAGTTCAGTGATGTTCTCAGGCGAGCTATACGCGAGGCTCTCGCGCTTGTTGTAGCTTCCCGCATTCTCAAAATCCAACCCTTTTCCTGACAACCACTTTCACAAATGCCTTTGCTTGTAGCCACACAACCCTAAAAGCGACCCAAAATCCAGATATGTCTGCTAGCGATAGCTCTGAGCTATCTTCGCCACCTACCACAGATGATGAAGCAGTTACCAAAACCGTTGCGCAGCCGTCTGGTCTAGCCCGATATTTCAAGCCTGCGTCGAAGGGCACACCAAAAGTTCCCTCGTCTCCTCCACCACCCAAACGGGCGCCTTCGCCCCCTCATGAATATGTACTCGCAGATAACTCAGATATCGCTGTAAGGGGCTGTTGTTATCCTGGAAATCTCACGCCTCACTGATTCTGTGGCACAGTTTATTGTTATGTTCCGTTCGCGGTTCCACAATGTCTTTCCCAAATCGCTACCCCACTACGGACCACAAGATATCGAGAGAGGTGTTGCTGACCCAATACCGGGCGACCACATCGAGAGGCTGCTATGCGCATTGCTTGGGCTGGTTTTGAACAGAAAGAAGGACATTGAGTAAGCGCGATCTACACTCCAGGCACGCATTGGCTTCCTATACTTTCAATCTTGAAACATGAAGCATCATCTGACCATTCTGGACTTATCAGACGTGGTCACTTCCAACGTGCGCTCGAAGAAGCCGTTCAGACTCATCAATCACAATGGCCTGCTGGGTGGAGTGGAAAGAACCCTACACGTGGAGGAGGCACATTCACCAGCATGACACTGGTCGAGCGGGTAATGTGAAAGCGTCTAGTATGCTAGGTGCAATTTGCTAATCGAGCTTTCCAAAAGCTCACTCTCCTCAAAACCCTGATCCTCTGGTCTCTCTCATCCTCGGAAGCTGTTCAAAACCTCCTCAAAGAATCTTATAAGCAGACCCGCCACGAAGATGATAAAAACCAGCCCCTATCCATCCAACCGTGGGGCCGCGATGGGTACAAAAGGAGGTATTGGCTTATTGAAGGGCAAGACGATACCCATTTCAGGCTATATAGAGAGAACAGTGGTGTCACCGCAAAGACGAATCAATGGTTCAGCGTGGCAGGCAGCATTGAAGAGGTCAATGGTATTGCGAACAAGCTAGATGAGGAGGGCACACCACATGCTAGGACTCTGAGGGATAGGATCAGAGTTGCACTTCCCAGGTTCGAGGCTGGTGAAGAGGTCAGACTTCTGACATCTACACTATGACAATACTGACAAGGGATACAGAAAAGGAGGAGACGTGACTATCGCTTGTCCAGAAAAGCCGCGTTCTCTCGAGCAGAACCTGGGTTTGGTTTGTACGAAGGTCGCACCAGAGGCAAGCGGATGCGCTACACTTTCTCAGATGACGAGGAAGACTCGGATAATGTTTCCACGAGGATATCAACTCGTGACTCAGGTATTTCTACACCAGCCGAGCACGCAGGACCAACGGTTACAGCCAGTGGGCGGCAAGTGAAGTCCAGACTCGGCGGAATGTATGGCGAAACCATGCTGATGGATCAGCGCAAAGAGCTAGAACATGAAAGAGCAGCAGCAAACGCAAATAGCAGTGAACCAGACCAAGACGAGTCAAGCGGGCGATTGCACAGCTCGACCAGACCGAGAAGACCAACTCGTGCCCCAAGGAGGATTGACGACTCTTCAGAAGAAATGAAGGGCGAGTCTGGCGGAGATGAAGCATCTACCGGCAATGAATGGAGTGGCAATGAAGAAGAACCGGACGCCGAAGAATTCGAGGCGAACGGCGACGATGAAGACGACGAAATGAGCGCTAACGATTCAGATATGAATGACGCGCCGCCGCCTGACCAAGACAGCTTGGTAGTGCAGCTCCGCTACAAAAAGGGAGGTGATCATGATCAATCAAGGCTGAGAGATCGGCCGAACGATGAGAATGGTGACAGCGCTGCTGCGGACTGCATTGCCGTTGACTCCGGCCAGCGTCCACTTGAGCTAGGAAAGGCCGAGAATGATAGGGTGCATCTGGACGACGAAGCTTCCAAGGAAGAAGCATTGCGACACGACGCCAATGTCCCCATCCCAGCGCTTCCGCGAAATGGTGTACATGGTCATCAGCCGGTTTTGAAAGTGTGAGAAGACCAATCTTAGAATCATGTTTATGAACGAACACCATATGTATTACGATGGGAGTTGGGGTTTGCGTGAAAGATTTGCAGGTGCTCTTATCGTCGGCAAGAGAGCTTCTCATCATGGAGACAGGAAGAGCGTCCGGAAAATAGAGAGCGCAGTATGCGATGCGCCGGGTTTGTTGTCGGAGGAGTCTGTGTCTAAGAACGAACGTTTCAGTTACAATCCACGAGCCACACATATGCCTCGTCTGCCTATATATCGCATGTCATAAGTTGATTGAACCTCTCTCTCTCTCTCCCCTTCCCCCCCTCCCCTCATCCCCCTATTTCCTCATTGCTTATGTGACTTCCGTGCTGTTCTTGCGAAAGCGCAGGTTGCGCAAAGAGAAGCGGAGGGAACAAAAGTCATGATCCGGAGACAGGTGGCAGAAACGTTGATGGTTCTGGCTTCTTTCACTAGTTTCTCACGTTCAAAAGAGTATGCCGCGTAGACTATTCTTTCTGAGGAAGTAAAGATACCGTTGATCAATTGAAGCCAGATCTTTTCCGCCGCGAACTAAATGCTTGCTTTATTCCAACCAACCGAAGAAATCCTAGCGATACTGCCACTTCATTTGCTTGATCAACCAAGTATAATCATTCAAATACAAAGCATCGCTTAACCCGAATCACTAACGCAGCAAATGCCGCTCCCGTTGTAGAGGGTGAACAGCGCTGCTATATCACCCCATGCGGGTGAGGCCAGGTTGAGGCGGGGTGAGTCGCAGCAGAAGGGACCCATACAGAATCTGGGTTGCTGGGCAAGTGCCCTGGTCTGAGCCACTTTGCAGAGCTGTTTCTGACGACAGATAGAGTCTTGGTGGTGTTTTTGCCTCAATTTTCTCCCTTACTAGTAACTCTGGCTGCTATTATAGCAGACATCGACGAAACCACTGTCATTGAAGACCTTCCAGATCATCACCAAGTGTCTAAAGGGGAGAGCATGCCACTAGCCCTCACTGAGCTGCGAGACGTATGGATAAGCTATGAAAATAAACAGCGAAATCCAATATCTTCCACTCGGGGAAAGCCTTGAGAGCCTTGAAAGCCGAATACTGCGTGGGTTATAAGCCTAACAGGAACTTTATAAAAAACACTCTGACGACGAAGGTCATTCAATGGAGAGACTTTGAATTGATATAAGTTATACTCGTATAGATAAAGGCTCAGTAATATTGAAAAGAAAGTACTAGCTGATTACTATCATACGATCAACGTTTTGAGCTCGGCCCTGGTGATGCAAGCGGATGAACTGGCGCTCTAAAAAGATTGTCTGGATCATCTTTTCTAATTTTCTCTACTTTTATCCAGTTTTATCATGTGTAGGAGAGCTGTATGCGGGTGGAATGCCCCAAAAGAATTCGAGGTCGCAAGACATTAATCAGAGGGTATACTATAAATTATTGACGAGAATTGGAGAACCACAAGTGACACTTTGGCGGAGTGGTTATCGGTAAGTTGGAGACGTACGGCTATTCCTCACCCGGTCTAACAGAAGTAGCGGTACGTCCTCATACATCAGCCAATTGATATAGTCCTAATAAAACCAGTTGCCCTGCTACAAAAGCTGTTAAGGCAATTCTTTCGAGAGCGCAGGTTCGAATCCTGCAGGTGTCGATTCATTTTTGTACTTTTTGCCTCCATTTTCCAATTTCCCATTTGAAGTTTATAGGCTTTGAAGCGCGTTTGGGATTCGGGGTGAGTGCACGTGACGCGACTCACCCAGAAAGCAGCGAGCTCAGGGTGAGAGGCCTGCACAGGTACAGATTTGGGTTCAAAAACAGATTTTTCTTCAAGCAGTGTATCAATGACCATTTCAAGTGCGGACCTATTCATCAGATGAAAGCCGCGCGCGACCGAAAAGCCTCTGCGCCAGCTTCAGTAGTACGAAGAAGCCTATCAATCCGCTTCTCGGGATAGAAGTTTTCATCCGCAGACCTACTGTAGTATGGATTTCAACCATCTCCTATGCTGAATAGAGCTCAACCACTCCGGCCTCACCAATAACCTTTCTCGCATGTGTAGGCCCCAGACATGCGCATGGAGGGAACGGGTCGCACATCTCAGTCTCTCTATTTCAATCTGGCTGTTGTGCCCGAATCAATGCCTACCGCGCAATTCGAACAGAATATTCGGACTCTTTTTGCCGTCTTAACTTTCTCATGCGTAACTGGGTCTTCCAAGCTGTGGCGAAGGATCCACTGTCTGTCTGTCTGTCTGTCCACACCCAAAGCTAATTAGCTGTCTCTACGGTGTTGATTTAGTCTTCACCAAAAATCACTTGATCTGGATTCCATGGAAGTCTTCGCCTGGCTATTAAAGACTGCCTGATTGTTGAAACACCGAGGTTTCTTGATCACAATTCCCCAGACGCGTTTTCTCACTGCTGCTGCTGCTGTTGCTACTGCTAAGTCCCCCACCCGTCTACTGCGCCAGCCCGCCTAATGCGCCATTATTTTCCCCCTCATCCACCCTTACCGTCAACTTTCTAGACGCGATAGCGAGCTCAATTAAATAGTTATGAGTTTATTATTTAAACTCAGTATAGCTGCAGCTCTATCCCTTGTGTCACTGGAGTTGTGCCCCTTCCTTATTAGGAATAGTATTCCCGCGTTATAGCGTTGAAATTGAGTGCAGTCTTGGCATTAAGAACATCAAGATGAAAAATTCAAAAAGAGCTTAAATCGATTATAGCAGGCTAATCACTTTAGCTACTATAATATAAATAGTATTATTAAAAAGCACTTATTAAGCTCTATATAACAGTTTATTTCATTCTATCAATATCTTTATTTTCAAGCTAAGAATCTATATATAATCTAATT
>JAABUK010006187.1_pt1 | contig 18037 bp, 16 predicted proteins | sample 5559141 | NCBI WGS metagenome assembly JAABUK01 (sample SAMN10711869, study PRJNA513367) | rock metagenome | isolation source: Antarctica rocks | place: Antarctica: Victoria Land, Pudding Butte nord | collected 2016-01-03 | reverse complement strand
CTCGACAGGACCGCGAAGCCAAAGAGTTGCTTGTGGTGGCGGTCGCCCTTTTCACGTAGACCGGCGTTACCATGCGCGTCCAAACCGTTCATGCCATTTAGGTCAATGGTGGAAGCGTCTGGAAAAATAATCCGGCTCCAGGCGACTTGGACGCCGTTTTGACCGTAGCTCAAACGTGAGTTATAGCCGCCGATTAGGCGAGAGCCCTGAGGAATTAGCAGGTACAAGCCGCTGGCGGTGTCATAAACGTTCGACATCACAAGTGCCTTCAACTCGCCCGGCAAATCCGAATTGAGAGCCTGTTCCAAAACCGCTGGGATTTCCCAACCGGCCTTAATCTCGAAACGCGACATCGGGGCTATCCGCGTGAACTTCAGGTAGTCTTCTCGGACGTTTCCGAGACGTGCTTTGTCCAAAAAGCCTTCCTTCTGACCCTGTAAGTTTTGGTCGTCGTAGTCAGTCCTCGCTGGGGTTGACGACTGCGACAGCGATCTTCCATTCCGAGACCCGTCGGTGCCTAGAGTGCGGGCAAGCGCTTCGAGAGAAGCTGCCGTATCGCTCTGTGCAGGAGGAGTAAGAGTCTGGCCACCCCACGCGGAAGAGGTACCGGTCCGGATACTTGTAGGTGCGAGGCGTGCCTGTTGCTCCGATGCAAACGCCGCTGCCCTTGCGCGTTCCTCCGGTGTCGCCTCATGAACTGGAAGGGCTGCAATCACAGGTGGACCTGGCTTTTAAGCAGGTACGGCTCTAACATCAACACGTTCGTTTGGCTGACCGGCTGACGACGGCTATAACTGAGCCGATTCCCGCACCTGGATTCGGCGTGGGACGGTTTAACGGAGATGCTGCCAAGGTAAGACCTTGCTGAACATCGTCGGGTCTTGCAGGCTCAACTTTTCTTTGAGGACCGGTCAGAGCAGCTGCAGCCTTCCGGTTGCTTCGAGCTATGCCGTTATACGCGAAGATGCAGAGCAAAGCAACGGCAACGCCGACCAGTATGCCTCCGACTTTCCAAGATTTATATCGGGCTGAGAACGGAGCTGACCCGGTTCGGTGGGAGAAAACTCTTGCGAAGTTGGAGGACTTTATAGCTCCCCTGCTTAGCCAACTTTTCATGAATCCGACGTGTCCCAATCGAGATGAATTGTATGCACTTCAAACTTTCGCTGCGGTTCAATTCATACGTGTGCCGACGTTCCGCCCGTTCGTTGAACGAGTCGCTAAAGAAAATTATCGAGATGCACTCTCCAGCCTCCTAAGGGACCGCAAGCACTACAATCGCGCGATGAAAAAACATGGCCTTTCGGATAAGGTGAATTTTGATCAGGCTGTCGAATATCAAAGAGACGTCATTGACAAGGGCGCTTACAATCTCAGATTTCCTAACGAATACTTTATCCAACGCGGTTTTGCTGGCCTAAATACAATCCTGGAACAACTACAGCGGCGTAGTTGGCATGCGTTGATCAGTCCAACAGGAAGTTTCCTAGGGTCAGATTCGCCGATTGTCATGGACGGCGAAGGACAAATTGGATTTAAAACGGCCGAGGTCATCCATTTCCCCGTGAACCGCTTTCTACTGCTTCGTGGTACTGTCAGCCAAACTATCGAAGAGTGGGTTACCAGAAACATGGTTGCTGCAATCAACATTTTTGCGCTACTCAATACTCAGGAGCAGGTGTATTCTCCGAACGCGGAATTTCCCTGGAGAGACGAAAACGCAAGGACTAATTGCGACTGGAGAAGTTTTTCGAAAACATCCATCATCCAGTCCCTTCAAGCAACTCGCACACCGGCAGTTATTATTAGGACGCGGGCACAATGAGCGGCGGCAAGGACGATCCCGTTCATCAGTTTCAACGGGACCGGAGAAACGCGGGACTCAATACTGTTTCCTTTCGCTCCTTCCGCGATACCGCCGACAGAGATTACGTCGCCGCGCGGGCTTGCTTCGGTCTGAAGCTTCGGCAGCAATCCTTTTGGTTCTTTCATCAAGCTTAAGAAAAATACCTAAAGTGCACTTGCTGAATAACCTATGCAGAACGGGCGGGTGGAGAGCTTTCACGGGAAGGTCGGATGATTTCTTGATATCAGTTGATTCCGCGATCGACTTGCACTGGCACGCTTCCTTTGAACAGTTCTTTCACCAACGCGGCAGCCGCGGTGAATCAGATTCGCCGATTCTTTCGGCAAGCGGTTACACACAATCCGGTAGGAGGATGCGTTTTTGCTGGTTCCCACAATTGTCGATTAATCGCATCGGTCCGGCGCGTTCGATATGGCCGCGCGTCCCGTAATGAAAGCAGTTGACCGCTCTTTACCTCGCCTCCATATCCGTTCATCACTGGGAGAAACCTTTGGTATCATTCCAGCGATCCGGTCGTCCTCTTGCGGAGTAGAAAATGATGGAAGTGAGCTCAAGCTGGCAGGCGACTACGTTCAGAATATACAGCACGCTATTTGGGATGATGGCGGTACCGCTGAAGTTGTGCGCGGGACCGAATGAGGTGCCGCTATCGCATACCAGCAATAAGTGCCAGAGAAGCGGCTTGCAGCTGTGGACCCGTGCGAGTTGAACAGGCGATGTTCGGCCTTTTCATAGTGTTGGGTGCGCTTCCACAGAACCCACAATTGGCAGTGCATATTGCCTGAACGCGTCCATTATGCCGTTTCGCTCAGGAGTTACCCACTCCGAAGGGAATAATTTTTCCCCGGCCGCTACTTGCGTTAGTGGAACCAGCTGGCAGCGAACAGAGTAGTCTGGACTATCCTGCCGCTCTAAACTCACCATCATGCTGGACTCTCCCCGGCACGCTGCGTCGGCGGCGGCTTCCCCGCATTGGCGCGCCTCCATCCGGTCGGTGGCAGACGTGTACGCACTGGAGGATCGGCCCAGTAGACCCGGCTTTTCGCTCCGCGCTCGCAACCCTAGGTGCTTTGTCACCAGCAGTGCCAAACGGTGGGCCAGATTCATTGCGAGGCTGCCGCGAGAACCGCGCCGCACATCCGCGCCGAAAGGTTCACCTCTATGATCCAGTTGTCCTTCGCACACGGCTACCACGCAGCGATGCGTATGCCGATAAACCTGTTCCACATCGGCCAGAAATACATCCAGCGACAGTGGGTTTTCAGGAAGGTAGATCAGATGAGGCGCGTCGTGAGCCGCGTGGCGGGCCAGCGATGTTGCGGCCGCAAGCCATCCAGTATTGCGGCCCAGAATCTCTATAATTTCCACTTGGCCGCGCAACGCAAGATTATCCTGTCCGATATCGCGAACGGCATGGGCAAAGAAGCGGGCAGCACTGCCGTAGCCGGGCGTGTGGTCGGTGCAAAGAAGATCGTTATCGATGGTCTTGGGAATACCAATTACCTGAAGATCGTAATGAGCATCCGCCGCCGCCGCCGTAATTTGTTGCGCGGTGATCATCGATCCGTTGCCGCCGGTATAGAAAAGACACCGTACGTCGTTGCGCTGAAATACCTGAACCACTTTTTGCAGATGCTCCGGACCGGCTTCAAGCCGCGACGTTCCGAGCGCGGAGGACGGTGTCTCCGCCACACTTTCCAACGTTTCCCCGCTCTGCACAAACAGGTCCAGAAAGTCCTCGGTAAGGATTCCTTCCATGCCGTAGCGGGCACCCCAGAACCGGTCAAAGCACGCTAGTTCCCGCGCGCGTTGAACAACCCCTTGCATGCTTGCATTGATGACAGCGGTCGGCCCGCCGCTATGCGCCAGAAGTGCCGTGCCCCGGCTCACGATCTGGAGAAGGCAGTCGTGCCGCCAATATGCTGGACAGAGCGGGCGGCCGCCTGAATACCGGTCTGCGTAGATTCGAGTACGTCTTTCCCCCGTAAGTGGGCTGACAGAAAACCTGCATTGAAACTATCGCCGGCGCCGGTTGTATCCACCACGCGAACCTTAATAGCTGGAATACGAATAGCTTTCTTCCCTCGGCAAATCATTGCCCCCCGCGCCCCTTGTTTCACCACTACGGTGTTCCCGAATTGTGCCAGTGACCTGGCGGCTTGAACAACGGTCGCTTCGCCGGTTAATTGCTTCGCCTCCAAGTCATTCGGAAGAAAAAAATCCACGTAAGGCAGAACCTCCCGAATCTGTCCATCCCACTGTTCCGATGGATCGAAGTTGCAGTCGAGCGATGTTGTCAAACCGAGTGTTTTCGCTTTGCGGAACAATTCGGCGGCACCGGCTTGGAACGATGTCAGAAGAAAGTAACTGCCTACATGTAAGTGACGTGCTTGATGTAAATTTGCCACCTGCGAGGCGCGAAGGAGTGGAATTGTGCCGGGATAGGTTAACGCCGCCCGACGGTGCTTTAAGGAATGCCAGATTGTGACCCCCGTCTTCTCCCCGCTGTTCTGAATCAGGCGCCTAGTACCAACGTTGCCCGACCGCAGAAAATCGCGAACGAACCGGCCGAATAAGTCGGTTCCTACGATGCCACAGAAATCTACTTTCGCGCCCATAGAGGCTAGATTGTAAGCCGTAATGGAACTGGAGCCGCCGAGCACCAGATCCATTCGCGTGGCGAGTTTTTCTTTTCCGAACTCAAGCGGCACTACGCTGTCGATCATCAGGTCCACATTAGCTTCGCCAACTACAAGACAATCAAACTTCGGCATCGGAATAGATAGTCACTCCTTGCACGACACGTGAGATTACGCCCGCTGGACTCGGACGATCAGGATTCAATTTGCAAGCAATACTCAGGTGGTAAGCCAGCAGTTGCGGAAAGACTAGCTCAAAAGGAGTGCGCTGTTTATCGTTTAATTGCGGTGCTGCCGCGAAGATGTGCACATCGAACAGGTCCGGCGAATTAGCACCGGCGATGGCAACGATGCGGCCCAATGTCTTCGATCGCAACTCGCGAAGGAGATCGTCTTCGTAGCGACGCCGGGCTGAATCCGAGGACAGGAAGCAGAGCACGAGTGTATCTGCCCGAAGCGCAGCCATAGGGCCGTGGCGTAGGCCCAAAAATGTTTCAGTGGTGGCGATGATCTCTCCATTGCTAAGTTCAGTGATTTTCAGCGCAGCCTCCCGAGCTGCCGCAAACAGTGGCGGGGACCCAAGTGCAACAACTCGGGAAGGCACTGTTTGGGAAACCGTTCGCGCTTGCTCGTCCCAGATGGGAAGGAGCGCTGAACAATTGGCGCTAACGGCATCGATCTGGCTCAGCAAGGCCGCGGGCTGTTGCAGACACAGGCCTGCCAGAACCAGGTTGGAAAATGAGCCGGTCATGGCGAGACTCTTGTCATTTGTGCGCGGGTCGAGCAACAGAACTTCGAGGCCTGCCGTCTTCGCTAAATAGCCGTCCGCGTTGCAGGTGATAGCCAAGTGCCGGACCTGCGGGAACACGCGCCGGACCCGTTCGACTACCGCAGCACTCTCCGGACTGTCGCCGGAGCGCGCTAGCGAGACAAGCAAGCCGTCAGAAACAAATGGCGCGGCTTCCGTGAGCAAATCAGTGGTCGGGATGGCAACCGCGCCTGGCCAAGCGGCGGCTATCGCGGCGGATGCATAGGCGGAAGTACCTGCTCCGGTAATCACCACGGGATTGGCTGCCGCAATCCAAGGGTTCTTTGTGATGAAGTTGTGTGCGTGGGCCGCCGTTAAGGGCCAGAGCGCGGGCTGCTGAAAGATTTCCTCGTGAAGCAGGGAGGCTGTTCCGGTATTCGATGGCATTTACTTTACATTGGCAAGCTAGCCCACCTCGTGCGAACTGTCAACAAAAAACAGAGTTGCCCTGATTTTCAATTGGCTGCTATTGTGGCGCAATGTTGTATTCGTCTCGACGGTTGTTCCTCGGTAATTTATTGGCCGCTGCTAGCTGGGGGAAGACGTCTCTTCTAAGCCGCATGGGACTTGAGATTTACTCCCTTCGAGAGCAGGCTGAAAAAGATCTCGCCGGTACGCTCGCGTTTGTTCGCGGGTTAGGCATACGTGAGCTTGAGATTTCAGAGGATCTGGGCGGGAACGCTATTGCTTTCCGGAAATTGCTGGACCAACACGGCTTGAGAGTTACATCCGTGATGGCGGATTACCGCCGCTTATCGGAAGATTGCGATTCCGTGGCCGCCCACGCCGACACCCTAGGTGCAAAATACGTTGTGTGTTCCACCATTCCCCACCGCGGAAAGTATCTCGCGATGGAGGATTGCAAACCGGCGGCGGAACGGCTGAACACGTGGGGCGAACGGTTATTGAGGTCAGGCATCTACTGCTGTTATCACACGCACGGAACCGAATTTAAACCCTTGCAAGACGGTACCGTTTTCGATTTTCTTGCAAAAGTTATGGACACGCGTTTTGCCAACTTTGAAATAGATGTCTTTTGGATTGTTTATGGCGGTCAAAACCCCGTGAAGATGCTGCATCGCTATGCCGGACGTTTTCCCTTGATGCACGTGAAGGACATCCGGAAGGGCACGATTCTGGGAAGAACGCCGGCCGACGTTCGGGAAGAAGAGAGTGTTCCGCTTGGGCAGGGTATCGTCGATCTGCCTGCCGCACTGCGCGCCGCGGTGACTACAGGAGTCCGCCATTTCTATATCGAGGACGAAGCAGTGAACGCCGCGGAACAGTTGCCGGAAAGTCTGCGGTATGTCAAAAGTTTAGGTTAGGCCAAAAGAGTTAAGCTGGCGAGGGCTCTCCGCACCAATCAGCAACCAGCAGCAACAGGGCTTGCGCGGCTTTTATCAAAGAATCGATTTCGACGTACTCATCGGCTCCGTGGGTATTTCCGCCTTTGGCGCCCCAGATTACAGCGGGAATGCCGAATACGTCCTGAATGATAAACAGGTCACATGGGCCTTCGATACCGGCAATGACCGGCTCTGTCGCGAGCACTGTTTTAGCCGCCTTGGCCATGTGCTGCACAATTGGCGAGTGGCGCGGCGTGAAAGACCCTGGCATCCAGCGAATCGGCATTTCGACTAACGGCATGGCCGGGTACACTTCCGGGGCGCTATCTACGAGATTTCGCAGCCATGCGAAAAACTCAGCTTCCACATCTTTCTGCAACTCACCAGGCATCAACTGCCAGTACAACTCCACTTGCGCGGATTCCGGAATGGTAATCGGCTCGGTATAGCCCCATGGCGAAGTGATTACCTTGGTGATGGAAACAGGGACATGGTCCGCGCTGGCGGCGTACATTTCATGCGGCATCACGCGCGCGCGTTGCGCGGCAAAACTCTGGATGTTGTTAAGAAAGTGCGTCAACTGCGGGATGGTTCCGCTGGGCAAACGGCCGTTCTGCAAGACTCCGCCTTTTGCCTGAAACGTAATATGAACGGTTCTGCCACCCCGCTGCGCGGGACAGACACGGAGGAAGGAGGGCTCAGAGAGAACCGCGGCATCTGCATTATCTCCACGCAACCGACCAGCCAGCGTTCCGTTCGAGCCACCGAATTCTTCATCTACAACAGACTCAAATGTCAGGTCGCCAGCGAGCGGCAGCGAAAATTCAGCGGCGCATTCCATGACAAACAAATTGGTGGCGATACCGGCTTTCATGTCGTTGGCACCGCGGCCATAAAGCAGGTTTCCTTCGATGGCCGCGCCGAAGGCGTCCCGCGTCCAGTTTTGCGTGCCGCGGGGCACTGTGTCGATATGGCCTGAAAGCAACAAAGAGCGACCGCCACCAGTGCCCTTTCGTTTCGCGGTCAGGTTGGGCCTGAGCCTGTAATCTCGTCCAGGGTGGAATAGAGGGTGTTCGCGAAGCCTGGGAACACTGTCCAGTTCATACAGTTCCGGTTGGTAGCCGCTGTTTTTCAAACAATCCGCAAGCCAGTTTTGGCAGGATCGTTCGGCACCGGTCGGAGGCGTATTTTGAGAGTCTCTGCGAATTAATTCCCGGGTTATTTCAATCAGCCGGTGCTGCCGCTGAACCACATGGTCCAGAAGGGCGCTCGGCGTGAATGGGGAACGGGCCACTCTTAGTTGTACTCTGCAAGTAAGCTTAGGCGAGATTTGCCGAGTCCGTCAAGATCATGCCAGGCCAGCGTATTATGATTGTCACCACATGCCCGTAGGCCGGAACAACTTCGTGCTGGTTGTTTTGGACAGTTGCCGCTACGATGCTTTTGTGAAAGCGCGGCCCAAAACAATGGGTAGGCTGGGGCGTTTGGAGAGACGTTGGTCCTACGCTACATGGACTGCGCCTTCACATTTCAACCTGCTCATGGGTTTGATGCCGCACAGCAGCCCCCGCGGCGTATTTGCCTCCGACTATTATCAACGTGATTTTTTGAAGTTCAATGACCGGTTAGGAACAGAGAATCTGGAATTTAAACGGTTTGTGCCCCGCCTGAACCTGCCGGTGATGTTGCAGAGCCTTGGATATCGCACTCATGCGATGGTGTCCCTTCCCGTGTTGAACCCGCTTACCGTGCTGAACACGGGGTTTGACAGTTACAAATTAATGGAGCGCCACAACGATATGGCGGCGATGATTCCCCGGATGATTTTTTCCGAAGACTATCCCTCGTTCTATCTGCTGAACGTGGGCGAAACACATTACCCGTACGCTCTGCCGGACGAGCCGGTGTCTGAGTGGCCGCGCATTAGCGGAGTTCATGGCGTATTCAAACACTTGGACGATCATCTGGTGGGCGGCAAACTGCGTCGCGCCGAAGGTGGGGTCTTTGCGCCCGGAAAGCTGGCGGAACTCAAGCAAAGACAAATTGCCGCGGTGCAGTACCTTGATCGTGTGGTGGAACAAATGTTCGACATGCTGCCTAGCGATACCTACATCACCATTACCTCTGACCATGGTGAGCTGTTCGGTGAGGACGGCTACTTCGGTCACGGCCCAATCCAGCACAAGAAAGTGATGGAAGTGCCTTTCCTCGAAGGCAAGCTTCGATAATGAAACCGTGGGCAAGAGAGGCACTGCGCGCCGCCGTCTTCGGACTCATATTGTGGATGGCGAATGGTCTCTGGCCGCAACCCGCTCACTCACTCGCCTATGTCGGGCCCGGTGCGGGCTTCGCGTTTCTTGGATCGTTTCTGACGCTGGTATTTTCCGTGGTGGCCAGTTTGGCTTCGTTTCTCATTTGGCCATTTCGCTGGGCGTGGGTTACTTTCCGAAGGCGCGGCACAACGGGAAAAGCTCAAGTCAGGCGGGCAATCTTTTTGGGTCTGGACGGCCTGGACCCAGGCTTGACAGAGCGCTGGATGGCGGAGGGCAAGCTCCCCAATCTGGTGCGCTTGCGGGAGCAAGGATGCTATAGCCGCCTGCGCACTACAACGCCGCCGCTGTCTCCTGTCGCATGGTCAACGTTTGCGACCGGCGTAAATCCGGCGAAGCACAACATCTTTGATTTTCTGAATCGCGATCTCCGGACATATGCGCCGGTCCTTTCTTCGGCCAAAGTGCACCGTGCTTCTGGTTCAGCGAAAGCTTCGGTAGAACTCCGCCAGAAGAGCGAACCGTTCTGGAAAATTCTGGGGCGGAATTTTATCGGCAGCACCATCCTTCGAGTGCCGATTACATTTCCCCCGGAACCGTTCCCAGGAAGATTGCTTTCCGCCATGGCAACCCCCGACCTGTTAGGCACGCAAGGCAGCTTCAGCTTTTTCACCACTGAGCCCAGGTTGCCAGTTTCTGAAGGCGGCACATGTTTGCCGTTTACGGTACACGGCGACGAACTCCGGGCACGGTTGCCAGGGCCGGAGGGAACGTCCATCCCGTTTTGTCTGAAGCCAGCTTTGGTGAACGAAGAACGAATGCTTCAGATCCAGGGGCAATCTTTTCTGTTGCGAACCGGCGAATATACGCCATGGGTGCGCCTTGGCTTTCCCGGTGGACGGTTCCGAAAGATCCGGGGAGTGGCTCGCTTTCTTCTGACGGGCACTCATCCGAATTCACAACTGTATGTGACGCCGATTGAGATCGATCCCGCAAACCCCGCTCTTCCCATCAGTCATCCGCGTTATTACAGTGCGTACCTCGCCAAGTTGTTCGGTACGTTCGCCACCTTGGGGATGGCGGAAGATACTTGGGCGCTGAACGAAGGCGCGATCGATCAGCAGGCATTCTTGCAACAGGCCAAGCTCATTCAAGCAGAGCGGGAGCTGATGTTTTTTAACGCTTTGAAAACCACCAGGCGGGGAGTGGTGGCATGCGTCTTCGACACCACTGACCGTGTCCAGCATATGTTCTATCGCTGTATGGATTCGGATTCACCGCATGCGATGGTGATTGAAAACCTCTACCGCGATATGGATCGCCTGGTGGGCCAGACTATGGAGCTGATGGATGACTCGACCGCGCTCTTCGTTCTCTCCGACCACGGCTTCTGCTCATTCCGGCGCGGTGTGAATCTGAACTCCTGGCTGGAAAAGAACGGCTATCTTGTGCGCAAGCCGGATGCCAACAAAGAATCGGCCTATCTGGACGGCATCGATTGGTCGCAAACCCGGGCGTACACATTTGGATTGAGCGGACTTTACCTGAATCGAGAGGGGAGGGAAGCGAAGGGGATTGTCGCGGACGATCAGGTAGCGGGACTGAAGGCGGAACTGATTGCGAAACTTACCAACCTGATGGATAAGGAACTTCAGCAGGTAGCGATTCAGACTGTCTACGATTCTGAAGTTGTTTACAAAGGTCCTTATCGCGATGCTGGTCCTGACCTGATTCCCGGTTATGCAGCGGGGTATCGCGCATCCTGGAGAGCCGCGGTGGGCGCTGTGACTTCACACGTCTTCGAAGACAACACCAAGTGTTGGAGTGGCGATCATTGCGTTGACCCTACCCTTGTCCCTGGCGTGCTTTTTGCGAACCGCCTCTTTCACGCTGACGATCCCGGTATCGAGGATCTAGCCCCCACCGTGCTGCAGTTATTCGGCATCGCGCCGCCGGCCTGGATGGAAGGTAAGCCGCTGATTCCAGCATTGTGACGGAAATGTTATGAGCGAAAAGACAACGGTGAAAATTAATAAGGCACTTTGCGAACGGGCTCGCACCGTGGTGCAAGCAGTTGGTTATAGCTCGCTGGAAGAGTTCATCGAACATGCAATGGAGCGCGACCTCTCGCGCCTGGAGACAGCAGACTCTAAGGAAGATTTAATTCGCAGGATGAAGGGCTTGGGCTATCTTGCATGAATGAAGTGGAGCTTGGGGCAACAGCCTTCTGGTATTTACTGGTGCTGGGTTCTCTTGCGGGGGCGCTGTCCATTGCCGTGGCCCAAAGGTGGACCGATACGAACCGGCTTCGCTTGGAGGCAAATAAGATTATTGCCTACTTGCTGGAATTCCGCCTTCTCGCCGACGATCCGTTGCTGGTGTGGCAAGCCCAACAAAAATTGTTTCTCGCCAACGGCCGCTTCCTGCGACTACTGCTTTTCCCGACACTGCTGCTGACTGTCCCTTTAGCAGGATTCCTCATTGTTTTAGATGGCTTTTTCGCAAATGCACCGCTGCGCTTGGGAGAACCGGCTGTAGTCACGGCGGAGTTCAGCAGCCTTCCTGTGGATGCGCATTTGGAAATGTCTGACGTGGCTGTGCGCGTCTTAAAAGATCGGCAGATCAGTTGGCGCATCACGCCGAATGTGGCTGGAACAGAGCCGCTGAAGCTGAATTGGGCCGGAAGGAATATCGAAAAGAGCTTGGCCGTGGGAGAGGGGCTTCGTTGGATTTCTACGCAGCGGGACAACTCCTGGTTGGCATTTCTGCGCTATCCTCACGAACTTCCCTTCAGCGATACCGCCGCAACACGCATTCGTGTCCAGTATCCGAAGGCCGTGATCTTCGGCTCATCCTGGCTGGCTTGGTTCCTCGCGGCAGTGTTTGCCTCCTCACTTCTGCTCATATTCAAATTCGAAGGATTCCGGTTGTAATTCATGCGCCTCATTTTCCTCTCGGCACTTTTGCTTTCAGCTGTCCCTTACGCCCTCGCGGGCACAACCTCACCCCTCTTCGCGCGCGGCTATGCTGTGCTTCCGGAACCCCGGCAGGTTACGCTACGCGCTGGCGATTTCACGTTCGGAAACGGATGGCGCGTGGAAAAGAGCAACGCAGTCGTATCTGATTCCAGCGCTCTCCGCAGCCTGACAGAGCAACTGCGGGATCGCTACCATTTGGCGCTGGCAGGGAGGGGAACTGCTGGCGTGGTGCAGCTTGAAATTACAGGAGGCGCAGTGAATTCTGGTGCAAGCCAGGACAAAGATCGTGCTGCAATTGGCTTGCAAGCCTATAGGCTGGAGCTGAAACCGGAGAGAATTCGAATCACTGCAAATGGCGATGCCGGCTTGTTCTACGGTGTGCAAACTTTGATCCAACTGCTCAACACGCCGCGAGGAGACTTCCGCTTACCCGAAGGAGAGATTCTGGATTGGCCCGATCTTCAACTCCGCCAAATCTATTGGGACGACGCGCACCATCTGGAACACCTGGCCGATTTGAAAGCTGCCGTCCGGCAGGCTTCGTTTTACAAGATCAATGGATTCGTGATCAAGCTGGAAGGTCACTTTCAATATCGAAGTGCTCCGGCGCTGGTGGAACCGCAAGCGCTCTCGCCGGCGGAGTTGCAAGATCTTACGGATTTTGGGCTCCGACACTTCGTGCAGGTGATCCCTTACCTGGATGCTCCCGCGCACATCGCGTTTATTCTGAAACATTCTGAGTATCGGCCGTTGCGCGCGTTTCCCGATAGCAACTACGAACTTTGCACCACCAACCCGGACTCAATGAAGCTGCTTCAAGGCATGTATGACGATCTGCTTGCGGCTAACCGTGGGGTGAAGTACTTTTATCTTTCCACCGACGAAGCCTACTACGCGGGCATGGCAAACAACGCAGGGTGCCACGAAGCGGATAGGGCAAAAGAGCTTGGCTCTCCGGGAAAGGTCCTGGCGGAGTTCATTTCACAGGCTGCAAACTATTTACACAGCCAGGGCCGGACAGTGATTTTCTGGGGAGAGCACCCCTTGAAGATTACCGATATCGAAGCGTTGCCTCAGCATCTGGTGAACGGCGAGACCAGTGGCGAGCCGCTGAACAGCGCATACAAAAAGCACGGTATACGGCAGACAATTTACGGGGCGATAGAAGGCGAAGAGCATCTGTTCCCTCAATATGATTTATTGCCAGCGCACGAATTGATGCACCCTCTTCACGAGGGTGAGCAGCGCGTCCGGGATTCTGTTGCGAAAGCGATTTCAGAGCCCGGTCGCCAAACCTCCGACCTATTCGGAATCGTTATCGCTGGATGGGGCGATATGGGTCTTCATCCGGAGACCTTCTGGCTAGGCTACGTTACAGTGACCGCGGCTGGCTGGAATCCTTCGCCCAGCCATACGGAGGAGTGGCCCATTTCGTTCTACAGCTCTTTTTACGGAGCCCGTATCAGCGGTATGGAACGCGCATACCAATTGCTCAGCCACCAGGCCCAGGTCTGGACAGATACGTGGGAGCGGAAAGATTCCACGTCGCGTACAGCAATTTGGGGAAACTCAGACAAAATTTTTTCTCCGGCGCAGCCCGCTCATGACGCGTCACTTCAGCTACCGCCGGTACCCGCGCCGGATCTTACCAGGGAGGATCACTGGCATGAACACAATGTGCGCCAATTGCAGATGGCTGCCAAATACAAGCCGCTGAATGACGAACTGATTGCACTGTTGAATAGCAACATGCTGCGCGCGGATACAAACCGGTACAACCTGGAAGTGCTCTTGTCTGTCGCCGAGTTGTGCAGGGAGAACCTGAACCTGCTCAGGTCATTGGAGCAGATTGATGAATCGCTTTCGCAGGCGCGCGATGCCGTGGCAGCAGGTTCGCCTCAGAAGGCACTCGCAGCATTAGATAAAGCTCTGGGGCTGGCGCAGCAAATGCGACAGGCGCGCAATTCGGCGTATCGTGACGCTGTGGAGACATGGTCTAAGAGTTGGCTGCCCCGCGTGGCAGAGGCTAATGGCAGGCGCTTCCTTCATGAGGTGGACGATGTGAAAGATCATCTGCCCGATAGAACGGTGGACCTGTCTTATCTGATTTACCGCGAGATGCAATTGCCAATGGAAGACTGGTTTGAGCGGACACAGCAGGTGCGCAACGGGTTTGCCCGTTCTCACCAGTTGCCGGAACAGCGCGGCATCTTGAATTGGGGACACCTTCAATAGACGATGGCGGTCTCCCGCATATCTTCGAAACGGATACTTCGTCCGCCTGAAATCCGAGGCGCGAATCGTGCCGCTGTCCTCTCGCTGCTGCAGCATAATGACTACCTGTCGCGAGCGGACGTGGCGCGCCAGAGCGGTTTATCCGAAGGTGCCATCTCCCGCATTGTCACGGACCTTTTGCATGAAGGGTTAGTTTGCGAAGACGGTGCGGAAAATTCAACAGGCGGCCGTCCGGGCCGGCGCTTGGCTTTAGACCAGCGCCGCATGATGTTCGGAGCAGAAATTCAAAACTGGGAAACACGCTGCGCCGTAAGCACTCTGCGCGGACGCATTGTGCAGACGCACCGGTTTCGCACGCCCTCAAGCGCGACAGAAACAATGAATTGCATAGCGGATTCCTTCCGGGGCTTCAGCAAGGAACTGGGCCGAGACCGTCTCCCCGGAATCGGTATCTGTGCCCGCGGCATCGTGAACAGCGAGGCGGGCATGCTGGTGCACGGCAGCCGCGCGGATTGGCATCACGTTCCGGTGCGCACTTATCTGGAAGCACGCTTAAAAGAGCCCGTGAAGCTGGAGAACAATGTGCGGGCGGCGGCGCTGGCTGAATACACCTACGGATTAACGGATGTTGTCAGCCGCCGTTGTTTCCTTTTTGTGAAAGTGGACGAGGGTGTCGGGATGGGGATTCTGTTCGATGGGCACTTGTACGCGGGCCCACACATGGCGGCCGGTGAATTCGGGCAGATGGTGATAGAGGCCGTTCCGGGCAAGGAACGTCATGACAGGCCCGGTTGCCTGGAAAGCCTGATTGCGAACCCTGTAGTTTGCCGGCTCTATGCCGAACTGAGCGGCAACAAGCGCCAGGCAAGTTCCGGCGATACCTCGGCCCGCGTCCGCCGGATCGCTGAGCTTGCCGCTGCCCATGATCCCGTGGCTTCGAGAATCATTGCCGGTGTATCGAGGTCGCTCGGCATCGGTATCTCCAATATGGTGTGGGCTCTGGACGCCGACGCTATTGTAGTAGACGCCGCCATCACCGAGGCATGGCGCGAGGTGGAGCCGATACTTCGGCAGCAACTCCCGGATGAGCGCGAAGTTCCTGGCAAACACCACCGCCTGATTCGTCCTTCCGTCTTTGGTGGAGATGCCGCGCTGATTGGCGCCGCGACATTGCCACTCGCGACAGTGTTCTCCGGGATCGACGCTTCCGCGCTGAGTCCACGGAGCGGAAAGTGAACGATGCCCCACCCAGGCTAAAGCGCGTACTCTCGCGCCGGGATCTGGTGATCTATGGATTGGTGATCCTGGGGCCCACCGCCCCATACCCGGTTTATGGCATCGTTCAACAACTTTCAAACGGCTATGCGCCACTAGCCTACCTGGTGGCCATGGTGGCTGTTCTGTTTACAGCGGCAAGTTATGGAAAGATGGCCGGCGCATTCCCTTCGGCGGGCTCGACCTATACGTATGTCAGGCGCTCGCTAAATGAAAGCGCCGGGTTCCTGGCGGGCTGGGCCATGATCCTCGATTACCTGCTGATACCGCTGGTAAGCATTATTTACGCGGCTCTCACCGCGCATCGGCTTTTGCCGGTTGTGCCGTATGAGATGTGGGCTGTACTGTTTTCTATAGCCCTAACCCTTGTGAATATCCCCGGAATCCGCGTCACCGCCCGGGCTGGAGAAGTCATGATGGCGATCATGGTGCTTTGCGCTGTTGCTTTCGTTGCTTTGGCGGTCAGGTTTGTTGTCGATTCACATGGCGTTTCCGGATTGCTGAATGCTTCCGTAATTTACTCGCCGCAAACATTCGCTCTCCGGCCGCTGATGCTGGGTGCCGGGGTCGCTGCTCTTTCCTACATCGGGTTCGATGCGATTTCGACGCTTGCCGAAGATACCGTTGACCCCATACGGGACATTCCCATCGCCACCATCGCGGTTTGCATTTTGCAAACAGCGATTTGCTTCATCACCGTGTATCTTGCGGCGCTTGTATGGCCCCACTCCCAGGCCTTTCCCGATCCGGATACAGCAATTCTGGATATCGGCCGCAAGCTGGGCGGCACCTGGATGTTTCTGTCCCTCACCATCGTGCTTCTGGTGGCCGGATTAGCTAGCGCGCTCACCGGCCAAGCTGGGGCCTCCCGCCTGCTTTACGGCATGGGGCGAGACCGCATGCTGCCCAGCCGTATCTTCGCTCACCTGCACCCGAGATACGCGACCCCAACTCGAGGCATCTACGTGATGGGAGCTTTCACTCTGCTAGGATCGATTTTTTTGCGCTTTGAAATCGCCGTGGAGCTGTTGAATTTCGGTGCCTTTGCTGGCTTTATTCTGGTGAACCTCAGCGTCATCCGGCACTTCTTTGTGCGTCTGCGCAAGCGCCACGGAACGCAGATCTTTTCTTACTTGCTGTTTCCCGCATTCGGCGCGCTCTCCTGCGGGTATCTCTGGATGAGCTTAAGCGCAAAAGCGAAAGTAGCCGGTTTTATATGGCTGTTTATCGGAGTTATTTATCTAGCCGTACTTACGCGCGGCTTCAGCCAGATGCCCACCTCAACGCTGTCGCTAGAACCGGAGCAACGCGGCTAGAATGTTGGCCAATCTCGATTCGCGGCATCGCTGGCAGATGATCGATAACCTGCGGGGCCTTTCGATACTCGCAGTAGTATTGCTGCACATCGATGGCCGCATCCCGTTCGCCAAGAGCGCTCTTGGCGCCCATATTCCCAAAGCAGTGACCCGCGCAATTTTTCGCAACGGGTATTACGGTGTCAAAGTGTTCTTCGTGATCTCTGGATTCTTGATCACGGCCAACATCTTCCGCCGGTGGGGCACCTTGGAGTCCGTCGACTTAAAAGTTTTTTACAAGCTGCGCTTCGCGCGCATCATGCCGTGTTTGTTAGCTCTACTAGTGGTGCTAGCAATTCTTCATGTTGCCCATGTGACCGGATTTGTAATTGATACTCGACGGGCAACCTTGCCCCGAGCTCTGTTTGCCGCCCTTACTTTTCATCTGAATTGGCTTGAAATTCGGACCGGCTACCTGCCAGCGAACTGGGACGTACTGTGGTCACTTTCGGTTGAAGAAGTCTTCTATCTGCTTTATCCCCTCCTCTGTCGCTATGCGCCGCGCCGCTGGCTTTTAGCCGTAGTCGGCGTCGTATTGGTAGTAGCTGGGCCTTTTGCGCGAACAGTATGGGCTGGAGGAAATGAACTTGCGGAGGATAAGGCCTATCTGACGGGGTTCGACTGCATAGCCCTCGGCTGCGCGTCTGCCGTAGCTTGGCGATGCTGGAACATAAGTACGATCCAACGGCGGATCATCCGCTGGGTTGGAGTACTTCTTCTGGTCCAGGTTGCCGTGTACTCGTTCATTCCCGGTTTGCACTTGGGCCGAGTGGGCCTGGATGTTACGGTCCTGGCTCTTGGAGCAGCATTGCTCCTGTGGAGTCTTGATTCGCGGACGCAGAGTAAAATCTGGACGAGGCCTCTCGAATGGTTCGGTCGCAATAGCTACGAGACGTATCTTACGCACAGCTTTGTTGTTGTTCTGGGCACGCAAGCATTCTGGGCGCTGGGCTCCAACCCAGACACTGCTCCCTTGTGGCACGGGTTTGCGATTACGGCCTCAGGCATGTTGGGGTGGGTTGTAGCGAAATACTATTCAGAGCCTATGAACAAGCTTTTCCGGCAGTCGGGCTGACCGATCCGATTCGGACATCCCAGCGGGCCGGGTGCCACTTCCTTGTTGATGTAAAGTTTATGAATGGCTGAGCCCTCAACGGATCGTCGTGACTTCCTCAAGCATGCGGGGGCGGGTACCCTTGCAGCCCTTTCTCAAACCGGCCGGGCTGTTGCCGCAAATGACCGCGTCTCGGTTGCTTTTATCGGC
>JAABUK010006186.1_pt1 | contig 18039 bp, 25 predicted proteins | sample 5559141 | NCBI WGS metagenome assembly JAABUK01 (sample SAMN10711869, study PRJNA513367) | rock metagenome | isolation source: Antarctica rocks | place: Antarctica: Victoria Land, Pudding Butte nord | collected 2016-01-03 | reverse complement strand
AGCGCTCCGTGAAGACGGTCAAGAAGTTGGGACCTCTCTGCAGTTCGGTTGCGACCCTTGTCGTTCGTTTAGCTAGGGCCGGCCCGAGTTCCGCCCAGGGCTTTTCGATCTTGGTCAACCTTACCTCTACTACAGCCTCTCCAGGGACAATTGTCGCGGAAGGACCTGTTCACAGTCCTGCATGATGAGGCAAGGCTTGTCGCAGCTGCTGCCTCGGTTGGAGGCTTCATGCTCGACGTTGCTGCAGAAAAACTCCGGCGCAGCATGTACCAGTCAGTTTGCGCTGACTGCCACCGGTCGTAGAGGCTTCGCTGATGATGCCGATCTTCGCAAGACGCCTTTACATGCCTTCCATGTGGAGAACGGTGGTTAGTACTTCCGTGCAGAGCTGTACAGTAGCATCCGTGGCTGATCCCATGTTGTGGATCGTGCGCCTATCGTTTTCGACCGCAAGTGTAGCCTTCGTCGTTAGTCCGCCAGTCTTCTTGCGCAGGAAAAATGGTGCCTTTTGCCGGCTGGTCAATGCCCATTCAGTACAAAGAAAGCATAATGGACTCCAGTATCTTCTGCAGAAAGAACGCTGCCTTGTTCGACGTCGCACATATGTGCGGGGCCAGTTTCCGGGTGCGAATGTGCTTCTGCATGCGAGTACACAAATCAATGTGGCGGTACTCTGATGCAGATATGCCAGCGGCACAGAACACAGAATGGCTTTTTGGCAACCTGCTGTGCTATGCCTAAGCCCATGCTGTCAGGGGACAAATTCAAATGGCTGACGCCATGCAGGGCAAGGATGCTGTAGAGTTCCTGGAGTCACTGATTGTTGGTGATGTTGCAAGTCTTGAAGACCGTACAGGCACTTTGAGTGTGTTCACCAATGACAAAGGTGGTATCATTGATGACAGTGTCATTACAAAGGTGTGTTATGAGAACATGCATTGCATCCTGTTACATATGCTGTGTTGCTGCAGCAGCAAAAGACTTGCACAGAGCGTGCCTGCAATGCTACGCAAGCATATGATGTTTGGACCATCTACTGATATCTGTATGTCATCAACATTCATTCAACATAAGAAGCCCTGTCTAGGCATCCCTGTGCACCACCTCACCATCTCATGTCACTGCAAATGTGCCAGGTAGATGGCGAAGACATCTATGTTGTTTTGAACGCCGGTTGCCGAGACAAAGACATTGAGCACATCCAAAGTCATGTCAAGAAATTCCAGGTTGGTGATCTTGCATTGGGAATGGTCATGTGAGGCATCCGCATACAACGTTGCATTGTTGATGGTTGATCCAAGCAGCCCATATGCAGGCATGTAGTAGCAAGCTGCACCCACTTGTCAGCCAACATGTTTGCCGAACTGGCTTGTGCTACAGCTGCCTGTAAGTATATTTGCAGTCACAATTGGGTCTCACATGGGTGATAATTAGGCAGATGCATTGCCACAGGACAGATGCAGTCATGCACTTTGCACATGGGGGAACACAAGGGGAGCATGAAATGTTAGTGTGCAGACATCTCACTGTAATTAATATTATTTAAACTTAATGGAAAATCTCTCATTGCGACCCTGCAGGGCAAAGGCAAGAAGGCAGACTTCATCATTCATGATGACAGATCTCTGCTGGCTCTGCAAGGGCCTGCTGCCCATGAGACTCTGCAGCCCTTGCTCAAAGACCTGGACCTCAACAAGTTCTACTTCAGCAACTTTTCTATCCTGGACATAGCCGGAATCCCATGCTGGCTCACACGTACAGGGTGAGTCACTATGGGATTTCCGCTTTCCACTTAGAGCTCTCTCCTTTCTGTGGATCTTGTTTCTCCTTCTCCCCTTCTGCTTTCTTCCTCACTTTTGCCCTCCCCTCTTGTCTTCCTTAATTTTCCTTTCCGCTGCTCTGCCTTTTCAGACTTGCCTGGAAGGTGTGCTGTCTGATCCTGATGGTCTATCTAAACCCGTGATGTGCTGATCAGAGCCATTCTTGCTGTACATGTTGCCTTCACAGATCTCAAAACCACCCCTGCCAGCTAAAGTGCACAAGATTACAGACGGACCATCCATGTGGTTTCAGCCCTCCTGCATCTGATCAAGTACCATTATATGACCGTGATAGCACACTAGGATCATGCAATGATTGTGCAGGACCAAAAGAAATTCCACTATCTTTTCAGCATGACAGTAGAAATCTGACATTGTTTGATCTGCACAGATCCAGTGTGCAGCAGGTGATTGTGCCCAGATATGTGTCCCATGTTGGTGCCCTATGCTTGTGGCAAACAGGCATGCTCTGGTCTGGTTGGTTACATCCATTGCCAGAGTCTGACTTGCATAGGTAACTAATTGCAGGTACACTGGTGAGGATGGCTTTGAGATTTCAGTGCCAGACAGCCACGCTGTGGAGCTGGCGCAGAAGCTGCTGGAGAGTGAGCGAGTGAAGCTGACAGGGCTGGGCTCCAGAGATGCCCTTCGTCTTGAGGCTGGCCTCTGCCTTTATGGTATGTAACTGTAGTAACGCCTGGTTGTACGCATCAAACCCAAACTGTCAAGGCTGTGCTGTAGGGGTGTTCTCTGTGTTACGGCTGGCCTCTGCTTGTCTGGTATGTTGCTGTAAGTGATCAGAGTTTGCAGAAGGAGTAACTCTAGCAGTAAATGGTGGCTGACCAGGCTGGTCGAATTTACACTCAATCCTGTGCTCGAGCAACAGAAATTCTTCACTCCAGCAGCTGGCTGCATGCCAGAAGAGTTTCTCTGCTGAAGGCTGATCAGGGTACAGCAAGGTAGCCCAGGGGAGACAGGGGTTGCCCTTTCCCATGTTCTTCCTTTTCTGCAATGGTCTCCCTCCAAATGCACAGCATATGGGTGTGCTTAGCTTATTGAGTTCTGCTGCTGAATACTGAACATGAGCGAGTTACGACAAGAGACGTCCGTTCTGTGGACCTGTTGCAGAATATAATGACTGTACATATCCATTTTTCTTTATAATTCTGTGGATTTGTTATAGGATACCCAGAACCGTGGACAGAAGGGCGCGCTTTGTGCATGACTGACTGTACATTCAGTCCTATTATGATAGTGAATCTGTTTGCCTGCAGGCAATGACTTGAATGAGGACATTACTCCCATCGAAGCAGGACTCAAGTGGACCATTGGCAAGCGACGTCGTGATGCGTGTGACTTTCTTGGAGGAGAGGTACAGTCAGATTTGAGTTGCGGGCATAATGTTATCACCATGCATCTGTGTTCAGCATGATGGTGTCATGCAAGATGCAGTTTGTGCACATTGATGCTGATTGGAATCGTGCAATTGCATCTGCAATTGTTGTTCAGGACTGTTGGTGAAACTGCAACTCGCAACAACAGCTTTTGAACATTTGTGTTCCTCTTCACATCCACCTTGACAATTCAAGCTGAGTCAGGACCATCATGCAGGTGATCAAGAAGCAGATGGCAGATGGTGTGTCCAAGAGGCGAGTTGGCTTTGTTTCCAAGGGCGCACCTGCACGCCAACACAGCGAGATCCAAACTGCAGATGGTGAAACTGTAAGCTCATCTGACATCTACCCTCACCCAGGCATACACCACTTCTTCAAGAGGCACAAACAGGACAACAAGCCATAGCAGCCATGCATGGAAGACTTGTAAGACAGGGCACAGAATGCACAGTCTGCATGCAGCAGCATCTACAAGGAGAATAGCGCTCATGCGCCTGTGTTTTGTTTGGACAAAGCAGACAAAGCTTTTGTGATAGTACTGTAGAGCCGTGTGCATTACGCCATAGTTTGGACATCTTCAGCTTGGGCCGACGTTCACTGCAGGTTGGAGAGATCACCAGTGGTGCTTTCAGCCCAACCCTGAAGAAGAACATTGCCATGGGATACGTGGAGAAGAAGCATGGCAAGGCCGGCACTGAGCTCAAGGTGGTTGTGCGTGGCAGAGCAAATGATGCAACTGTTACTAAGATGCCATTTGCTCCCACTACCTACTTCAAAGGCCAGAAGGACCCTGCCTAGAAGTAGACTGGCATATGAGGGTTACTCAGGGCAAAGAGCAGTGTCAGCAGCCTCAGACTCAGGTTCTGATGATGAGGGATTGTATTGAGTGTGGCAAGATGGCGCATTATACCATCTCAGGACTGGTTGGCTCAAGTCGCAGCATGAAGAGTGCTAGTGTTGCTGACTAGGCCTGTCAAGTTGTGCAAGTCATGACATCTTGTCATCAAATTTTGGCAAACAATTTTGAGACTGCAATTGGTGCTGCAGCAGAGTGACTGTGCACAAGCCTTGTATATTGGATTTGAGAGCAAGCCTGTTGCAATGACTTGCTACTGGGGACGTGCCAATGTTGAATGCGCCCCATTGCGTTCTGGCCACTGATCATGGGCCACATGTCATGCTTTTCCGTTCATCTTCTTTGTCATGGAATTGGAAACAATCTGCAGTGCTTTGTACTGCACTTTCGTAAACCCGGCAACTTTGGAGGACTCTTTGCTGCTCATCACTGTACATAGGCCAACATGCTCGCTACTTGTACGGGACCGACAAACGCGGGTTGTCTGCAGCGCAAACAGGTCGGTTTGACGGGCTGCATGACTTGCCTGTGTCGCCACAGGCGCCGCAAGACCTGACAGTCAAGCAGCAAGTGATTTAGCCTCTGTGTTTCGTTGCGTCAAGCAGGTGTTACCCTTTTCGTCTGGCCCGGGGGCTGTCCGATCTCGTACATGCGTACGCGTGATCACCGCGTCTAGAGAGTCAGGTGTGTGTAGGCCAAAATATGTATCGACACATAACACCCTATGCGATTCGAGCACTTGGAGCGTGTACGTGCAGAGAAAACAGCAGCGGTTCAGCCTTTTGACCGCAGACAGCTGCTATCAGTGCCAGTCCTCGTAGCTGTGGCTGGCCTGCTATTGCGACAGCCAGCATGGGGAGCCACAACAGGTACATTCAAGCAAATATATTGCATGTGCAATCCAATGCCTTGGAGCTGAACCATGTCTTTATGCAGTTGCACTGGAACGCTGGCAACACACATGCAAATTACCAAACTAGTCAATGCCTCACAAAGAGGCTGAAGTCGGCCACAGCTGCAGAGGCTCAAGCACATAAGCCTATGCAGGTGACAAGGCACTGCGTGAAGAGTTGCTGTCAGCCATCAAAGCAAACAAGTCTGACGAAGAGGTAGAGAAGGCTTTGCGGGCTCTGTCAGATCAGAACCCTACAAGAGCACCAGCCAAGTCAGACAAGCTATTTGGCAAATGGAAGCTGCTGTGGGCTTCATCAAATAGTGAGGTAGCCAAAGCAACACGCAGAAACCCTCTGCCATCATATAGTGAGCAGCGTATAGGTAAGCCACCGCAATTCTCTGTGGTGCTGCTGGCTGAATGCTAATGTCTGCAAATTAGTGTATCCTTGGGAAAGTGTATCTGAGATCCAATCTACCAAGGAATGCTAATGTCTGCAGTGCTCTCACTGGACAAGGCAGAGAAAGATTTGTAGTGCAAGTTTCTCTTAACGACTTGAAAATGACACCAACAAGCTGCTGGAATGCTGTTAACAAGCCAGGGTCAAACTGTTGGCTTGCTGCAGTCTGCAAAGCTGTCTGCACCATGCAACCTGACGTTTCTAGACTAGGATATGTGTACATTCAGGTTGTTTTGCAGGTGAAATTGTCAGTGGTTAACTGCAGGAGAGCCTGGCGGTGAGAAAAAGGAGCGAGCAGCAAACCTGATCAACATTGGCAATGGTGCAGTGCAAGTGTACCTATCTTCTGCTGCCAAAGAAGACCCAAAGTCTGATGATACAGTATTGATTGGGCCCCCGTTTTACCTGGACTTGAAGATAGCGGGCTTTTCTCTACCTATTCAGGTGTGCTTGCACAACGAATCTGGAGACAAGCTGTTTGGCAAAGCAGCGAATGCTGTGCAAGCTCATCTGCAAGCATGTGCACCTTTTGCAGTCAGGCATCTTGTCTGTCTTTGCTATTCATAAACTTCATCAGCATGCATTTTTCAGCATAGCCTGTGTGTGTGGTCTCACGTTATTACTCAGATAGTCACTAATGACAAATGTGCAGTCTTGTGCCCTATCACAGCGTTGCTTGGCAGAGAAAAACTGAGCACCTTATATACGTTGCTGCTCTGTCACTTCTGTCACAGTTGGCAAAGCTATCTCATGCTGTGCCCTTGTTTCTCTCTCCTGTCATGTTAATGCAAGAGCTGTCCTAACTGCTATGGTCGCTGGTAGAACACAAGGGTTTATCCTTGCCATAACAATCTTTGTGACAGTGTAAACGTGTTAACACTGCTATGTTATTTGTAGAATACACAAAAGGAGGGAGAGCGGAAGTCACTGCTGGGAAGTGAGCAGAATTACTACAAGCAGCTGTATCTTGAGAACTCTGGTCAACCTGGTGATTTGAGAATCAGTGAAGTTACGTTTGGTGACCCTGCTGCACAAGGCAGCATTTTTGTGCATGAGCGCATCTGATGTGCAGAATGTATGCCTGTCTTCATGCAGCCTAACAAGTTGGCATTGGTAGTTTGCCAAGTTTCAGATGATCTGTTAAGGATGAGCTGCAGATGCCGCAGTATTGCTGCCCACGTTTGTGCCCAGCTGTGATGTGGTAAACTATACCTGGCACAAATCATGATGCCAGGCACTGATTTCCAGAAGACCCTTTGTCAGTGCCATGCTGACTGGTTGACAGCAACCGTGTTCGTGCTATGACTAGGCAGGTACTGTGACCATACGATGATGAGCACCTGCGTATGCATGGGTAGTTCCAAGCAATGCAACAAGCAGCCTGCAGTATGCCTAGGCGAAACCTGGTAAAGAGATCACCAACACTGCTTGGCCGGCCACTGCATGGCTCGCAACATATGAATTACCAGCATGCTAATACTTTGGTGCACAGCAGATATAGCAGCTTGCAGCTCCAGTATGTTACAGGCTCTTCATCAGAAGAAGGTACAGCTACATAAAGAATGCCTAGAAGGCCATCAGATGCGGCCTGTCATTCTTCTTCAGACTGAAGCGTGCGCTTAGGTACCCCTTGAGCTCAGGCTTTAGAGCGGTCAGCAAGGCTGCGTCAACCTGCAGACAACTTACAGCGTCAGGGACTGATGGTTGAACAGAATCACAGTCAAAGGTCGTGGCTAATACCACCAAGATGAGCACAATACTATAGCAATTCCCAGGCGATGTGTGTAGACTGCTTGATTGGTAGCTGGCACCACTCAGAGGAGACGTCCAGGCTCCTCGCCAAAGACTCAAAGGTGAAGAAGCATGATGTCACTCCAAAAGTTCAGCTGGAATGTAGATAAGCAGCATCTCACAACATTGGCAGCAGCAGGTTTTAGCAGTGAGTTCTTCAGTGATGCCACAGCTATGCCAGCAAAGGGAGTGATGGCTTTCTTCAGATGATGCGCAATGCCATTGCTTGGATAAGGATGATGTTGTTGCATGTATGTGAAGCATTGCGTACAACAGCACCATCCATATGCGCACACAAACACAATAGAATTCCAGGGCAGTGCAGAACGTGTGCAAGCGAGTTCAAAACATGCATCAAGCAGAAACCCACTATTGAAGTTGCAGTCGAGTTTACCTTTTTCTGGTTCTCAACATACTCAGCGCCGAGCTCCTTCTTCTCCTCTGTCTGATCGCCGAAGAAGCCATCCTCGCTCTTCTTCTTCTCTTTCTTCTCAGTTGACTTGAAGTAGGTGTCATCAAACTTGCTGACATCGACTTTGCTGATGTCGACCAGTGTGCTGGTAGCAATGACATATGCCTGCGGCAAGTGCTCAGCATTAGCCCAACACCAGTTCAACGACACAGCTGATTTCTGATAATGCAGCCTGCACTAATAAAGTGTAACTCATGCTGGGCAAGCTGAATTGACCAATGATGTCTGCTACATTACGCTGAGCCTGTTGATCCAGAGGCGAGCTAACAGCTGATAAGGTAGGCTGAGGTCTGCACCTGGTTGACACGCTTCAATGGCACTCCATTGACCTTGAATGGACCGGTCACCAGTAGTAGACCAGACTCTTGCTGCCTCAGGAAAACACATCGCTTTCCCTTGAATCTGCCTGCCAACAAGATCAGCACTGTACCAGGCTGAATGCTTGCCCTCAGCTTGGTCGGCTTCTTGATGGCTTTCCTGTTTAGAGGCTTCTTGACATCATCTGAGCCAAAGCAATCGAAGTCAGCTAGATTGTACGCCACACCCACAACAGCTGAGTCAGCGCATGATGTTGCTGCTGCTAAGCACCTGCGGGGTAGAACTTGGGAGCTTTGCTGGGTGCCTCCTCGGTCTTTTGCTTCTTCTCGTGCTTTGGGAACTCGCCATTGTTCTTTTTCTTGAGGAAGTGAATTCCTCTCCTCTTGTATGACCTGCTGCGCCCGTGGGCGGAGATGCCCCTAGCCAACTCCTGGACCATTTTGTCCAGCCCTATACCCCGCTCAAATGGAGTATGGCAAAGGGGTGCAACTTCGCTCAGGAAACGCCTTAGACAGCCGCCTTAGGGTTTTTTGGTTTTGCTGCACCGAAACCATAACTGTCCTTCTTCTTCATGGCTCCCTCTTTCCCTGTTTCAGATTTGCCTGATGCTTGCGCACCCGCATCTTGCGCCCAGCAGGTTGATCATCAACAGATAGCGACGGAAGTGCGGCATGGCCTTGCAGGCCAAGGTGAGATGGAGAGGCCATTAACTCTATAATGGCCTGTGATCACTGTAACTGGTTTTTACTGAAACGTAGTGCGCAGGATCTTCTGTCGTCAGCTCTAGGCGGTAATCTGACAGATCTGCAGGAGGTGCATCTTTCACACAAGGTAAAGTCGGCCACGGGCACGCAGCGTTGCACGGGGATATCAGTATGTACTGGAATACTGCCTGAAGTCAGTCTTGTTTCACAGGGACTCGAGGATATCACCGCCATTGGCTCAGCACCGAATGTTGTGAACGTGAATGTCTCAGTGAGTCTCATGAGACCTCACAGCGCTGTGCAAACAATTGCCAATGTTTCTGATTCTGAGGCCTACTGTTACTGCAGTTCAACAAACTACCGTCACTTGACGGAGTTCAAATGGTATGAACTGCAGCTGCCAAGCTCCATGCCACAAGGGCGCTTTGTTGGTCATAGTTGCTGTGCAATGAGTCCCTGGTTTCTTGTTGCTTGCAGCTGTCTCAGCTACAGCTGTTGGACCTGTCTCACAACAAAGTGAAGTCTCTGAAGCCCTTAAGCAGTCTTACAGGTGCATCAAAAACATGCTTGTATATCTCAGCTCAATCTGGCAACCACACTAATTTGAATAACTTGCTTGTGAGCAGGCCTGCAGGTGCTGAAAGCCTCCCATAACAAAATCACACAGCTAGCTTCACTGGCTACCTGTACAAGTCTGAGGGTATGGCTTCTATTGCAGCTTGGTTGCAGCTTGATCACCACCATCAAACTCACCAGACACATGCCTAGCATTCACATCCTTGCTGAGATCCCATCCTCAAAACCAAGCATTGTCAGACACAGTCACCCTGTGAAGTGAAAGCCTGCCCCAGTCCTATCTGCTTTTGACCTTTATGACCAGGCTCAATGCACCACTGGGACTGCATATTGCTGCGCCTTAGCAACGTGTGCCAAATGCTTTGCAGCAGCAGCAGCAGCAAGCAGCTGAAAGTGCATACATCCATGTGTTGATATTGCAGGAGCTGTGGCTGCAGCATAATCAGATAGCCAGTCACTCTCAGCTGTTGTCTCTCACCACTTTGCCATCACTGGCTGTGCTCTTCTTGGCTCCAAATCCTGTCTGCGACAGCCTCAAAGAAGACCACAGGGCAGCCACTATTTCTGCAATACCATCCCTGCAGGTTGACCCTGCATTGATCGCACTTGTCAGCATTGATCCATGGTGTACAGATGCTGCATGGCCTGACTGAAGCATAGCTTGGCTTGGCACTTCATGAGCCTTTGGCAGCTATACATGGCCTCTTTGGTAATCAGGTTACAAGAGTTCTGCCACTTTGTATTTCAGCATTAATCACAGGCCTGGGGCATGAGCGTCTGGATCACATGCTCATGCTTAGTATCGTCCTTTTGTAATCTTGGGCAGCGTGCTGTCACATCCGCATGATGCACATGAGGGCTCATGCCATGCAGGTACTAGATGGTCAAGCAGTGTCAGAAGCAGACAGGACAGCAGCAGCTGCCTACAGCACTCAGCAAGCCCAAATGCCATCTGCAGACTTGGATTCTGCTGCTGTGCTCGAGCAAGACACCACACTGTCACCAGCAGCATCTCTTAGGACTGGCCAGGCAGCCGCAGCAGCATTGCCTTCCAGAGCTGGTGTGCCATCTTCACCCCAGAAAGGGCTGCAGACCTTGAGGACGAAGAGCACAGGCCTGAGACAAAAGAAGAGCGGAGAGATAGGTGCAGTGGGCAGGGTGACTGGTCAGAGGAGTGGCAGCTCTGATATGTCCACAGGCAAGCCTCTGCTGTGCTTGACTGATACACTGGATCTTGACTCATGCACTACACCTTGACTCATGCACTAGATCTTGACTCATGCAGCAGCATAATGGCAACGCTATTTTCAACATGCGTTGCTGCGGTACCTTTCAAGCAGGGTCAGTATGGCCCACACCATTCCTTTTGGTCTGCTTTACATCACACCCAGCACTCACAATGTGTGTGAGACAACTGACTGGAGGCAATGGTGACCTACAGGGTTTGAGAGTATTGAAGGACAGCTTCCCAAGTTTGACATTGACAAGCATGGCAACCGGCTTGATAAGCCCTTGGATCCCTATGGTAAGACTGTGCTGCTGTACATTGATGCAAAAAGCTCTGAATGACTGGTCACAACTGCCTATCGGCCATTTGCTTCAACGCCAAAGGGCAGGCTGATGCCCTTCACACATTTGTTCATAGCCCATTGTGCATTTAGCCTGTCATCGTCAATGGTATTGCACTTTGTTGCAGCCGCTATTGTTGTCTCTGTCAGTGTGACACTGTGCCTGATGCGGACAAATTGCCATTGCAAGCACTAGCTCTCACCTGTGATCGACACAAACTTGATGCTATGCAAGCAAGCCTTTTGTCAGCTTGCATGGTACAGTCATTTTGCCAGAACCACACAAACTGTCATCACTCACAGAAATGAAGCAAGGTCAGTCACATCAATGCTTCAGGCACAGCAACTCTCAGAGGCACAGGCAAGCTGAAGGATTCTGGCCCAGTTGAAACAGTGTATCAGAGCTGCTATGGTCACACCAGCCAGCATCAGGCCATCATCGTGCGCTCTGATGGCTCTGCTGTCGCTCAGTACCCCATGGAGGGTGTTGCTGTCTCTGTTGACCCAGACAACACAGGTGAGACGTCCTGAGAACATGTAATAGGGGCACAATCACATCCTGCAGCATCTTGCTTTCATGTACTTTTGTAGCTTCCGCTGCATGGCCAGCTCTTTGGTTGTGTGATGCATTCCATGGGTGCTTCAGGTTGATATGTTAGCCAGGTGTGCACTGCCTGTTCATGAGCAATGCTGTTGCTCCTTCATGCTCCTTCAACAGCATTGCTCATGCCCGGTAGGTGGCAACACAGGGTGAGTGCCCTTGCTAGCCACCCAGATTGGCTCAATGCACGAGCCCTGACGACCACCACCACCTGCCATCTTCACGCAAGACAGGAGCAGTCTTGGATGCTATGCTGTGCAGGGCAACAAGCAAAGCAGCATGCCCATGGCTAGCTACCCACACTAGCACTGTGCCCCCACCACCACATATGCTCTTCATGCAAGTAGATAGCACAACATCCTCTGCTCTGCAGGCCACACTTTGCAGCACAGACTGCAATCAGTCATGTAGCAGGCGGCGCTGACTGCCTGCAATGCCCAACCATCTGTCTGTCAGTATCATCGAAGACATCAAGCTAATAACCACCTGTGCTGGGCAGGTGGCAAGAAGGGTGGCATGCGCTTGCTAGCTACCTACCGCAGCACAGGCCTGGCTGCTGTCATGTTTGAGGCAGATGGGACGGGATCTGTGCAGTACCCAAATGGCAACTTGTGGATGTCCTTCACTGCTGAGACCGGCAAGGGCGCTCTGTACTCACATGTTGGCGAGGTGACTCGCACCTGGAGCTCAGAAGCTGAGGAGGCCATTGAGCTGGTGCTGGATCAGCATCTGGTGTGTTTCAGCATCCTGTAGTGATTGCAGAGCCATTTCACAGCACAGACTTGCAAGCTTGGAGCTCACATTGAATGAAGATCCTGTGATACATGCTGTGATATGGCATGACAGCGCATGTTGATTGTGTTGCATCATGGGTAACATCCTCGTCTGCTGTTAATGTGAGTGCATGAGGCTTGATGCAATTTGCTTCATTCACACCTGCAGAATAAGAGCAGATTCAAAAGCTGGCACTTCATGCTGACATGGCATGCTTGATGAAGGGTGTTTGGTTTGTAGGGCTTCTGCTATCATCAGAGGCAACCTGTAGTGTACTTTGCCTGTGAGGGCCAGATGCAGCGCTTTGTGCAAGGTCAGAATCCAGGGGAGCACGTATGGGACGACGCTTCTGATGCACCTGCCCCAGCATTTCTGCAGGTCAGAGTCTTGTTCATCACTTTGATGTTGTATGCTCTTGCATGCATTCTGTATGACAGCAGCACACTGTAGATGTCTCTTGCAATAGCTATGTGTTCCTCCCGTGCCGCTATCGTGTGACCTAGATGGAATGCTGATGCACATGGCAGTGTGACATCACTCTACGACGACGTTGCTAAGGCAAGACTCGCAGTGGGGTGTGAAAGAGACCTGCTTTCATCTTAGGCTCCACTCACTGTGTGCCAGGCGTGAATGCTGGTGCATGCATGTGCAGGAGCTTGTTGATAAGAACAGAGCTGCAAGCTTTCCTGTGGGCATACTTGATGCCAGCAGCATTCCCAAAGGAACCATAGCACAACCGGTGACAGGACCGTCACTTGACCAATTCAGTGCCATCACAGCAGCCCTACAGGCCTTGCAGGCCAGCATGACTACAATGCTGCCCCAGCCTGATAGTGCTCAAGAAAATGAGCCTAGTTCTGATGGTCAAGCAACTGACAGCAACACAATTTGATTTGAGACGCTGGGCTTGACATCAGGGACAATTTGCTGATGGAAATCAGGAGCAATCTTGCAGGTGCTACCACTGTAAGAATGGACTATTGCACATATTCTGTACAAGTCAGCTAACAAGGTGACTTGATTACTGACAAGGTGAAACAAACCACAGTTTGCTGGGGCACAGTGCCTGATAGATTTGCTGTGGTTGCATCTGCATTTGCCAGGAGCATTTTGGCATGATCATGGGGAGCAACACCAGGCTTACATCTTGATGCATCCATATGGCAGCGCACTGCACCCTGAAACAGCTGGACGTGCATCAATATTCTACGGTGTGCGATTTTCAGGTCCTGTCATCATTTTGACTCCTTGCAAGGACCAACACAATTGCAAGCTGCTGACATGAGGATTTGTCACAGTGTCGCTTCCATGCAGATGTAGTGAGCCTGCCCAACACCCTAGCTGTGACTTACTACCAACAACGTCAAATTACAACCCATCCATTCAGACATGTACCTACCAGCAGCGGCTGCCAAGTGGCAATTCATGCTTACAGAATCTTGTTGAAAGAGCTGTCTTTGCCTCACATGGGATGGAGCCAGAGCTTGTCAATAAATCCAGAGCTGCAAGCCTGCCTCTAGGCTTGTATGATGCCAGCAGCGTTTTCACAAAAACTGTAGCAAAGCCAGAGACAGGACCATCGCTTGGCCAGTCCGATGCCATTGCTGCAGCAATATAAGCCAGCGTGACCACAGTGCTGCCCTAGCCTTATAGTTCTCAACGACCTTTTACACTCAGTCTGAAGGTTAGCCGGCTAAATGCAGCAAATTTTTGGTTCACAGTGCTGGCTTGATATTGGAGCAATTTGCTGATCAACATATGGCGCACAATTGCTGTCAGCATAAGAGAGGATTGTGTGCTTGGTTTACACAGGTCAGCTTCACAGGGCAGAGTGACGACTGACTAGCTGCTGTGAAACACAGGGGCTGAAGGGGTTGTGTATTCTCAAACAGCATAACGTATGAACACGCATAATTTTTTTTGGGTATGGCTATTACAAGTACTACAGGCTACATACTGCATGTGCATGTCCTACAATACATACTAACCAGCACATTGGCTGGCAGCTTCATATGCCTGGCGTGGTCGAGCCCGGTCTGATTGGTATAGAGTATGACCATCTGGACAATTTGTCTTTGCCCAAAACAACTTCACACAGTCACGGCAAAGGTTGAAGTGGCCACAGCGGCCTTTCTTGTGGTCAACACACTTAGGGCAAAACAGATCGCAGACATCGTTGACAGGACTGGTCTTGACGCCCTCAGGAATATTGTCCTGTGCTCCAGTGTCAAAATGCACTCTGCAGGTGTGACAAAGATTGTTGAATACATCGACGGCCAAGAGGTCTGCAGTGCTGTTCACACTTGAGTGCAAAAACAAGTTGGGCAGAATGGCAAAATGGGCAGAATGGCAAATTGGGCAGAATGGCAAAATGGGCAGAATGGCAAATTGGGCAGAATGGCAAAATGGGCAGAATGGCAAAATGGGCAGAATGGCAAAATGGGCAGAATGGCAAATTGGGCAGAATGGCAAAATGGGCAGAATGGCAAATTGGGCAGAATGGCAAAATGGGCAGAATGGCAAAATGGGCAGAATGGCAAAATGGGCAGAATGGCAAAGTGGGCAGAATGGCAAAGTGGGCAAAGTGCAATGAGCACAATGAGCAAAGCGCAATGCTATCACGCAGTTTGTGAACAAATGGTGCATGTGTGACGTCAAGGTTGGCAAGTTCGGTACTTTCCCATAACAACAGCCAATCATCAGCATGTGTGAAGATGCATACACCTGATGAGTGTATACAGGACAAACCACAACGTGACTTCCTTGCTAGGGTTGGTCTGAAAATTGACTTACTGGCAGTGGTAACACCTCTTATCCATCAAGTGCTCGCCGTCCTCATCCCAATGAGCACGACCACGGTGAAGCTCTCCCATCCTGCCCATGAACTCCCTCCACTCCTCATCTTCCTCACCAGGGGCTGCTCGAGTGTGAATCTTCACAATGGACCTCACCTTCTCTTGAGGTGTCAAGGGGAAAACACCAAAGCTTCCACTAAAGGCCACATCATACGGAGAGCATGCCCAGGAAAGCATGTGCATCATGACGTGGCATGCCTGCGTAACCCCAGCAAACAAGCCTCAACAGTGCACTTCAACAGAGCAGTGCTCAACACCATGATGAAGTGGCATGCCTGCGTAAACCCAGCAAACAAGCCTCACCACTGCATTTCTACAGAGCAGTGCTCAACACAGTGCAGAAGGCACAAAGCTGCACACACAGCAGTGGCTGCATGCAGGCTCCTGAGTTGTTGTCAAGCCAGTGAAAGAGGTTCCCTTGATAGATTGGATCTCAGATACACTTCCCCACGGATACACTAATTTGCAGAGCTTGGTAAAATGCCTGGATCATAGAAATATTGCATCGGATACAGTGAACGAGGTTTGAGCATACCTGAGCCACCCTGTTGAGGGTGTGGTCCAGGTCTGTGGGGACTGCCTGGAGGGGGATGTGTAGCGCCTTCATGAGCTGCTCACAGTTTGCCTCTGAAACAATGCCAAAGTTGGGGACCTGCATGCAACACCAACTTGGTTCAACTTCACAGCAACACTGAATGCTATTGCACCAGGGACATTCAGTCAAACATGATACAAGCAACAAGGTATACTACACATAGAATTAGGACCTGCATGCAACACCAACTTGGCCTGACTTCACAACAACATTAGATGCTATCCCAACAGGACCATTCAGTCGAACATGACACACGCAACAAGCGATATCAAACATTCAAATGACACTTACTATACTTGCTGTGTTGACGGTGTCACTGCACATCAGCAAAGCATCCCAAGGCGTGACATGCATCACAGCTTGTGTCACAATCAACACAAGGCAAGTTTGGCGGAGAAGCTCACATAAATCCCAAAGCGGCACATCCTTGTGTCCAGAGGGACAACAACATCAACCTCTGAGGCAGGAGTAGGCTCTGGCAGCCAAGGAGCAGTGTCTTCCAGCCCCTGCTGAAAGAGAGTCTGCAGAGGGGCCCCAGGAACGATGCGCTGACCCCTAGCCATCATGTAGTCAGGACCATGAGGTACATGCTGCAAGCCTGGAGCCCCAATCTGAAGACAGCAGCAGTCAGAGCAGAAAAGAAAAGAAAAGAAAAGAAAAGAAAAGAAAAGATTACGCCTTTCGGGGTCAATTTAATGAGAAGCCAAGTATTATACCGGGCTGCCCAGGTGCAGTCAGAGCAATGTTGGCAATGCAGAAGCAGGTGTTTGCAAACTGTCTCCTACACAAAGGAAGAGGTGTGCAAGAGTGATGTCAATGTGAAACACAAGAGGAGCCATGCAGAATCAGTTTTACTTGTCAAAAAAGCCTGCGCCTATGATCTGAACAACACTGAAAACCTAAAGTTGCACCAAAACCTGCAGGCAATAACAGGCGCGCTGCATGGCAGGCAGCAACAGTCAGACCTGGAACATCAACTAGGCCAAATCATGCAGACTGTTCCTGGAGCATACCAACATGCTAATTGACCAACTGCCAGAGCTGCAGCACACATTCTGCCTAAACAAAGCACTGTGCAAAGCAACTTTGAAAAAAACCACCAGGCTCTGCACATCTGACCACCAATGCAAAAACAATGAGGTGGAAATGATTTCTCACCTGACCAGCTTGGTTGTGTCCCAACACTGGCGCTCCACCGACATTGTCGGGGATGACATCATCCTGGTCCACCACCAAAGATGATGACTCACTCTCCAAGTCTACCGATGAAGACGAAGACAGGTCCACCACTGAAGATGATGAGACAGCCTCCAGGTCTACCAATGATGGTGAAGAGGTGTCCACCACTGAAGATGTGGACTGGGCCTCCAGGTCTTCCAATGGAGATGAAGGAGTAGTTGAGGGAAGATTAGAAGACTGTGGTCCTGAGCGTGCCTGCATACACCCAACACCTATGACGTTTTGCATGAGCACGTCTTACAGTGTGTCAGTGCAAGACATGATGTAGTCATTGCAGCTGCAGGTAAGAAGTGTCCCAATTGCGCTGCTGAGCCAGACAGTTGTAAAGTGGCAAAAAGCACGAAAAGCAAGGTACAGAATAAACCCAGAATTACCTTGCGCCAGGGATTCAGCGTAGACGCTTTGTTGCACAGCCGCTGGTACCCCCTCTTGAGCCTGGAGGGGCGACCAGCTGGGGCCAGGGGGGAAGACATACCCAGGTCAGAAGACACGTCCTGCATTTGACCATTTGTCACCCACAGTGCTAGCAGCATAATGACAATGTCAATCATTCAGGTTAGTGATCATGTCAATAACAACAGTAACAGTAATAGTGATATTGATACTACTGATAACAATGAAAACAACGACAATCACAATAATAACGCTTTCCAGCTCATGATGAGCTAGATATGTGCAGGACAAGTCTTGTCTTGCCAGCAGCATGATGCACCTCAACATGCACAGACTGGTCACATAACATGCAAAGAGCTTGTTGATGTGAGGCATGGGGTAGATTTGTGGGCTTGATACAACCTCCAGAGTCGTGTCATGCGTATGATGAGCAAATGAAGTCAGACGAGCATCAACAGTGGCAACAAAGCTGCAATATCACCTCCTGAGGAACCTGGGTAGCATTGTTGGTGGTGGCATCTGAAGTAGACTCTCCAGCTGTAGGGGTGACAGTAGACCCTCCAGTTCTAGGGTCCACCGATCCCCCCTGCACCAGAACACCGGGTCAAAGTGAGATTACAAACATGGTGCCGCTGAAATCAGCTTGGCAAAAGCCTTGAGCAAACATCGCTGGGTGAGGCAGAACAGAGTCCAGAGAGGGTGTGAGGAGGGGGTGTGACGAGAGGGAGGGG
>JAABUK010006185.1_pt1 | contig 18041 bp, 16 predicted proteins | sample 5559141 | NCBI WGS metagenome assembly JAABUK01 (sample SAMN10711869, study PRJNA513367) | rock metagenome | isolation source: Antarctica rocks | place: Antarctica: Victoria Land, Pudding Butte nord | collected 2016-01-03 | reverse complement strand
GATCAGCAGATGCTGCCAGAAGAGGTCGCCATCGACCTCGACATGCGGCATCAGCTCGGATCGCTGCTGGGCAACCTCGACGACCGGTCGGCCTCCATCGTCCGGCTCCGCTACGGCCTCGATGACGGCCGGCCGTGGGGTCTCGCCGAGATCGGGACGAAGCTCAGCCTGTCGCGCGAACGTGTGCGTCAGCTCGAGCGGGCAGCCGTTCGCAAGTTGCGCGAGACGGCCAGCCCCGACCTCATCAGCCGCACGGTCACGATCGACCCGAACGGCGACACCGACCACCGTCGCACCGCCGCGTCCGCACCGGCCCGTACGAAGGCGGCTGCACACGCCGCCTGATCCACCCGTCATGACGATGCCCCGGACCCTGTGTCCGGGGCATCGTCGTATCTGAGGCAAGATGACCCGGGTGCGCCTCGACCATGTCTCTTATGCCGTCACACCGGGAGCTTTCGTCCCGACGCTGCAACGGCTCGGCGCGGCTCTGGGAGCCTCGTTCGCCGACGGCGGCGTGCATCCGGGCTTCGGGACGCGCAACGTGGTGCTGGCGTGCGCCGGTGGTACCTACATCGAGATCGTCAGCCCGCTCGACCACCCGGCTGTGGATCGGGTCCCGTTCGGCCGCGCGGTCAAGCAGAAGGCCGATGACGGTGGCGGTTGGCTCGGTTGGGTCGTGGGCGTCGATTCGCTGGAACCGATCGAGCACCGGCTTGGCCGGCCTTCGGTCGAGGGCCACCGGATCCTCCCGTCCGGCGAACGGCTCTCCTGGCGCCAGATCGGCGTGCTCGACCTCCTCCGGGACCCGCAGCTGCCGTTCTTCGTCAGCTGGTCGGCCGAGTCCGCGCACCCGGCCGACCACGGCACGGCATCCATCGCCGTCGACACCCTCGAGGTCGCCGGCAGTCCGGCGGCCGTGGCCGACTGGCTCGGCCAGCCGGCCGACGACGCCCTCGAGCCCGTCCGCGTCGACTGGGTCGACTCCGACGAGGCGGGGTTGCTGGCCGTCCACTTCCGCACCCCGCACGGCATCGTCCGCATCGACTGAGCCGTCAGCGAGCCAGGCGCGAGTTCTCGAAGAGTTCGATGCCGCCCTCGACGGCGAACTCGTTGATCCTGGTGAGTTCCTCGTCGGTGAAGTCCAGGTTGTTCGCCGCGGCCACGTTGTCCTCGAGCTGACGGACACTGCTCGCCCCGATCAGCACCGACGTGACCCGCTTGTCCCGTAGTGCCCAGGCCAATGCCAGCTGCGCGAGCGACTGACCGCGACCGGCGGCGAGCTCGTTCAACTTCCGGATGTGCGTCAGGTTCTGCTCGTTGAGCATCTCCGTCGACAACGACTTGCCGGCGGCCGCGCGCGAATCGGCCGGGATGCCGTCGAGGTAGCGGTCGGTCAGCAGGCCCTGCGCGAGCGGGGAGAACGCGATGCAGCCGATGCCCTCGTCGCCGAGCGTCTCGACCAGGTCCTCCTCGACCCAGCGATTCAGCATCGAGTAAGACGGCTGGTGGATCAGGCACGGCGTGCCGAGGCCGCGCAGGATCGCCGCGGCACGGCGGGTGTCGGCAGCCGAGTAGGACGAGATGCCCGCGTAGAGCGCACGGCCCGAGCGAACCGCCGTATCGAGCGCGCCCATCGTCTCCTCGAGCGGGGTATTCGGGTCGAACCGGTGGCTGTAGAAAATGTCGACGTAGTCCAGGCCGGTGCGCTTGAGCGACTGATCGAGGCTCGACAGCAGGTACTTGCGCGAACCCCATTCACCGAACGGGCCGGGCCACATGTAGTAGCCGGCCTTCGTTGAGATGACGAGCTCGTCGCGCAACGGTTTGAAATCCTGCTCGTAGATCTTGCCGAAGTTCGCCTCGGCCGCACCGGCGGGCGGGCCGTAGTTGTTGGCGATGTCGAAGTGGTTGACGCCGAGGTCGAAGGCGCGGCGCAAGATCGCACGCTGGGTGCCGAGCAGGGCGTCGTCACCGAAGTTGTGCCATAGCCCGAGACTCACGGCGGGCAGGTGGAGACCGGAGTTGCCGACCCGGAAATAGGGCATCGGGCCGTACCGGTCGGGCGCGGGAACGTACTGGGTGTCGGGCAGGAACGGCGAATGATCAGTCACGAACCGGGAGTCTGGCACGACCGTGCGCTCACGACCCCACGGTGTCCCGTGCGAGACTGCCGGGCATGGCCGGGAATGCTCGACGTACCCGGCCTACCACCCCGGCTCGGAGCGGTTCGCAGGCCGGCACCGACGCCGCCAACGCCCTCACCGGGCGGCACCCGATCGACACCGGCACCGCGGACCTGCAGGTCGACCCGTCCGATCCCGACGGGTTCCTGCTCAGCGTCAACGACGTCCCCAGCTCCTACGTCCACGCCGACCCGACCCGGCTCGACTTCGAGTACATGCAGTGGTTGGCCGACGTCCTGGAAGCCTGGGAACCCGCGCCCGCGCCGCTCAAGGTGACCCACATCGGTGGGGCCGGCTGCACGATGGCCCGCTATGTCGCCGCCACCCGGCCGGGGTCGACCCAGGTGGTCTACGAGGTGGACGGCGCGCTGGCGACGCTCGCCCGGCAGGCGTTCGGACTCAAGCAGGTCGCCGGCGTACGGATCCGTGCCGAGGACGGCCGGAGCGGGCTGGCCGGGGCACCTGCCGGGGTGGCCGACGTGGTGATCCGGGACGCGTTCGCCGGGGCGCTGGTCCCGCCGCATCTGAGCACCACCGGCTGGCTGAACGTCGTCCGGACCGCGCTCGTACCGGCCGGTCTGTACGTGGCGAACGTGGCCGACCAGACGCAGCTTGCGCTCGCACGCCGCGAGGCGGTGACGGCGGCCGCGGCCTTTCGCAACGTCGCGCTGGTGGCCGAGCCGGGCCAACTGCGCGGCCGCCGCTACGGCAACGTCGTCCTGCTCGCCAGCGATGCGGCACTTCCCGCGCAGGCGCTCACGAGACGGCTCGCGTCCGGCGCCGTCCGGGCGCGTTACGTCCCGCCGGCGCGGGTTGCCGAGCTGACGTCGGGACAGGCTCTGCTCGTCGATCGGGTCGTCGATCAGGACTGACGCAGCAGCCCCTCCTGGGCGACGGACGCGATCAGCGCGCCGTCCGCGGAGAACAACCGGCCGGTGACGAAGCCGAGGCCGGCGGTGGCGGACGGCGAGATCTGGTCGTAGAGCATCCACTCGTCGGCGTGGACCGGCCGGTGGAACCACATCGCGTGATCGATCGAGGCGACCAGCAGACCGGGGGCGCCGATGTAGGTGTCGTGCGGCACCAGCGTGGCGCCGAGCAGGGTGAGGTCGGAGGCGTAGGTGAGGACGCTGGCGTGCACGGCGGGATCGGCCGGGAGTTCGCCCGCGGTCCGGATCCACAATCGCGCCCGCGCCGGGTGTGTGTCCGGTGGGAGCACGCCACCGGCTCGGTTGTCGCCGACGTAGCGGACCTCGAGAGCGTCCCACTCGGCGAGGAACGCGGTCGGATCGCGGCCGCTCACGCCGGCCAGGATGTCGCCGAGCGTGGGGCACTCCGACGCCGGCGGCACATCGGGCATCGCGTCCGCATGGGTGAAACCGGCTTCGGGGACGTGGAAGGACACGATCGAGGTGAAGATCGGCACGTGGTCCTGGCTGGCCTGCACCCGCCGGGTCGCGAACGCGCGGCCGTCACGCAACCGGTCGACCTCGTAGGTGATCGGCTTGCTGGTCTGCCCGGGTCGCAGGAAGTAGGCGTGCAGCGAATGCACGATCGGCGTCGATGCCGGCTCGCGTTCGGGCAGGGTCGCGGTCGCCGCCGTCAACGCCTGGGCCGCCACCTGGCCGCCGAACACACGTTGCAGGAGGGTCGCCGGCTGCCGGCCGATGAAACGGTCCGCACCTTCCGGGAGGAGGTCGAGGAGGCCGAGCAGGTCGGCGACGGTGGCCGGCATCAGGACCCACTGACGCGGTGGGCCGCGGCCATCGCGAGGAGCTGGTCGAGCACCACGTCGCTGTCGCGGATACCGTCGTGCAGGAAGTCGGGTGTCAGCCAGGCGTGGACGTTGCCGACTTCTCCGACGGCGCGCAGCGATAGCTCCGACGGCACGAACATGTCGTGTTGGTAAACCGCCGCATAGACCGGAACCTCGTTGCGAGCCAGCCGAGCCAGGTCGTAGAGCCGTGGCCAGTCACTGCGCTCGGCGAGGATCCGGGCGACGTCGGCGAACGGCTGCAGCGCCGGGTCCTCGTCGAAGAAGAACGGCTGGATGACCTCGCCGAGCAGGCACGGCTCGGCCGCGTCGACGGCGAGTTCGGGTCGTTCGGCGAGCACGCCGGCGGCAGCCCAGTTCGTCGCTTCACCTTGTGCATAGATCGATTCGTGCAGTACGGCGTACAGCGGGTCGTCGGCGAACGACACCTGCCGGGCCACCTCGCCGAGGAAGACGTCGGTCAGGAGTTCGGCGTCACCCGGCCCGCCCGAGGGCGCGAACGCGTCGGCGAGGGAGACGTGCAGCTGCGCCTGGCCGTTGCGGAAGCCGAGCTGGTTGCCGATCGTCTGGAACAGGCGCGGGGTCAGCGCGACCCCGTTCGGCAGCTGCTCGTCGGAGGTCGCCAGGAGGTCGAGGATCCGTCGCAGGACCGTACGATCCTGCGGCCACATGGAGAAGAAGGCGGCGTTCGTCGCGACGGTCGTCGTCAGCGTGTGCTCGTAGACCTCGCGGGTGGACGCGCTCGGGCTGAGCAGTCCCCCGGTGATGAAGCACTCGTGAAGGCCCTCAGGTGCCTGGGAGAGATAGGTGAGGGTGACGAACCCGCCGTAGCTCTGTCCGAGCGACGTCCACGGGTGCTCGCCGACGACGGCGGCCCGCAACGCCTCGGCGTCGGCGACGATCGCGTCCGCACGGAAGTTCGTCAGGTAGTCGGCGGTGGCCTGCGCTCCGTGCTGGTCGAGCATTCCGGCGAGCGTGCGTGCGGTGGCGGGCGTCGACCGGCCGGTCCCCCGCTGGTCGAGCATGATGACGCGGTAGTCGACCAGCAGCTTGTCCAACCAGCTCGACGTCGGCGGCCGGATGCCGCGGCCGCCCGGACCGCCCTGCAGATAGAGCAGCGCCGGCTGTTCGGCGCCGACCTCGAGCCGCTTGCGGGCCGCGACCGAGCGGAGTTCACGCGCGAAGACGCGGACCGTGCGCCCGTCCGGTTCACGGTGGTCGAGCGGTACCCCGATCTCGTGGTCGACCAATTCGATGCCGCCATCGGTGCCAGGCAGGCTCGAGCGTCCGAGCACCCGGTGCGGCGCGATCACGTGCCCGCCGGCTGCGCGCTCGCCGCAGAATCCCCGGCAAGATCCTTGGCGGCCTGCCGTGCGCGGGCCTGGGTGGTGTTGCGTTCGTGGTCGCGTCGCCGCTGCCGGAGGAGATAGGCGATCACGACCTTGGCCGCCGCGGACACCGGAAGTGCGACCAGCGCGCCGACCGCGCCACCGATTCCGCCGCCGACCAGCACCGCCACGAAAACGGCCAACGGCGAGAGGTTGACCGCCTGGGAGAAGATCCGGGGCGAGATCACGTAGTTCTCGATCTGCTGGTAGATCAGGATGGCCGCCAGGGTGACGACGGCCGGCTGCCAGCCGCCGGAGAGCGCGATCAGGGTGCCGAGGAACGCGGCGATCATGGCGCCGACCTGCGGGACCGCGTCGAACAGCGCCACGATCAGGCCGATGACCGCGGAGTACGGCACGTGCAGCAACGACAGCACGACGGTGGCGACGACCCCGGCCAGGAAGCAGAGCGTCAGCTGACCGCTGACGTAGCCGCCGACCTTCTGGAGCGCCGCCTCGGCGACCAGGCCCCGCTCGCGGGTACCGAGCAGGTGCGCTAGCGCGGCGCGCAGCCGCGGCATCGCCAGCATGAAGTAGATCGACAGCACAATCACGGTGAACACGCTGAAGATCGCGCTTCCGACGGCGCCGAGGACCGCCCCCACCGATCCGACCGACGTGCTGAGGATCTTCGGCACTTCTTTGACCAGGCCCTGCGCCGAGCTGGACAGTGAGCTGGCGTCGAGTTTGATCCCGAGCTTGTCCAGCTGGCCCATCGCGGAGTCGATCGTGCCCGGCAGCGCCTTGACCAACGCTGTCGTCTGTTCGATCGCCGGCTGCAGCAGCACGTACCCGACCACGGCGGTGAGAGCCAGGAAGCCGACGATCATGATCACGACGGCGATCGCGCGCGGCACGCCCCGGCGTGTCAGCACCCTGATGAGCGGCTCGAATCCCACCGCCAGGAACAGACCCAGGAAGATCGACAGCAGGATCGACCTGATGCTGTACGCCATCACCAGGACCCCGAGCACCGCCACGACGACGAGGGTGATCCTGGCGTAGTAGCCGAGCGGCGGCCAGCGTGACGGAGTCCTGGCGTCCATGGGTACCGGCGCCGGCAACGCCGGTAGATCGGACTTCACCGGCACCATCGCTCAGCCGTCCGTGGCGGTCGCGGCCGTATCCGCGACCGGCGGGAACTGCTCGCGCGCGATCTTCGCGATCCGGCGGATCAGCACGGCGTCGAGGCCGGCACCGATCACACCACCGGCAATCGGGACACCGCGGCCGAGCCAGTTCAGCGACCGCTTGCCGAGCTGGGTCATGATCCGGAACGCGACGCCCTTGTTGACCACCATCAGGACCGATGGTGGCAGGCCGGACAGTGCGCGGGTCGCGATGTGGGTGCCGCCGGTGCCGAGTCCGACGGTGCGGAGGATGTCGTTCGCGTCCTGCCCGGACAGGCAGAGCAGCACGGCGCTGCGAACGGCCGGATCCGCGACGTCGTAACCGGACGCGGCGGCGATGGACGCGGTCATCCGGGTGGCCAGGACGTAGAAGCCGATGATGTTGGCCGGGATGGCGACCGGCAGCGTGACGATTCCGCCGAGGCCGGTGACGAATCCCTCACCGCCGGCGAGAGCCGTGTGCCGGTTGACGATGCGGGCCACGACGGCGTCGTGGTCACCGCCCCGGGCGATCTCACGCTTCGCGACGTCGGCCGCCGACGGCAGCCGGCCGTGGCCGTCGACGCCGGCAGCGAGCAGATGCTCGGCCAGGCCGGAGGTGAGGCGCTCGATGCGGCCCTGCCGTTCGCTTGCGTCGGGTGGAGTCATGCCGGGGAGTATTCCATCCGTCCGGGGTGAGTCCGGCGACACGGTCCACCTCCACGGAGGCAGAGCCGGCGGCGTCGCCAGGGTCACTCTCTTCCCAGCGCGGACGATCGTTGGCAGGCTTCTTTCATAGCCCCGACCGACGTTACTTCCTCAGACGGCCGGCTCCGTAACGCCGAGGGAGGATCCGGCCGCGCCGAAGCACGAGATGCTGGCATGTGGATCGCCAGCGTCGTCAACATCGACTGGCCGTCGGTACCGGGTCTCACCGCAGCCGCGCAGAAGGCCGAACTGGTCGCGCTCTACGACCTCGCCGTGGCCCGCGGGATGAACATGGTCGTCCTGCAGGTCCGCCCGACCGCGGACGCGTTCTGGCCATCCCCCTACGAGCCGTGGTCGATGTACCTCACCGGCACGCAGGGCCAGGATCCCGGTTACGACTCACCCGACTTCGCCGTGCACGCGGCACGAACGCAACCTGTCGTTGCACGCATGGTTCAACCCCTACCGCGTCAGTATGGACACCGACGTCGACGCGCTGCTCCCGACGCATCCGGCGCGGGTACACCCGGACTGGGTCATCCCCTACGGCGGGACGCTCTACTACGACCCGGGTGTCCCGGCCACCCGAGGATTCTGCGTGACCCCTACGCAACCTACGGCGCGGGCTTCGCCGACAAGGCCAGCTGGCGACGCCACAACGTCGACACCCTGATCCGCGAGCTGGTCGTCGGGATCCGCCGGGTGGGATCGCGGGTCCAGTTCGGTGTCAGCCCGTTCGCGGTTTGGCGCCACATCGTCACCGACCCGCGGGGCTCGGATACCCAGGCCGGCGCGCAGACCTACGACGACCTCTTCGCCGACACCCGGCGCTGGGTTCGCGAGGAGTGGATCGACTACATCGCGCCGCAGGTCTACTGGGCGATCGGCCTGTCGGTGGCCGACTACGCGAAGGTCGTCGACTGGTGGGCCCGGCAGCTTCGTGAGTCCGGCTCACGCGTGCGCCTCTACATCGGCTAGGCGACCTACAAGGCCGGCGCATCGACGCAATCGCCGGCGTGGGACAACGATCCGTCCGAGCTCAGCAACCAGCTGGCGCTCGAGCGGGGGTACCCGGAGGTGGACGAGCATCGCAGCCTCCCCGTCCGGGGCGCGGGCCCTCAGCTGGACCGACGCCACGGTCGATTCCGCGCGGCGCTGCGCGTACGCGGTGCGGGCCTCGACCCCCTCGGGAACGAGAGCGCACCGGTCCTCACCCGTCCGTGAACCGCTGAGCAGCGAATTGACCGCCGGCCAGTTACTCGGCAGTTCCGTCGGGATCGGCGTCGTTGCGTTGTGAGCGAAGGAACTCCTCCACCTGCTCACCCAACTCGTCCGCCGTCGGCATCTCGACGTCACGCACCGCCGGCAGCGACGTTGCGCTCGCTGCTGCGGTGTATTGGTCGTACTGCTGCTCGAGCGCCCGCACGACTCCTGCCACCTCGGCCGACCCGGCCACCTCGGAGGCGATCGCCTCGCGCTCGGACTCAGCCAGTTCGCTCATTTGCACGAGCGGGAACCGAAGCCCGGTCGCGTCCGACATCGCTTGCAGCACGTGCAGGGAGCCCTCGGCGAACCGTCCGGTAGCAAGGTAGTGCGGGACGTGCACGGCGAAGCCGATGGCGGCGTGGCCGGCCTGACCGGCGCGGTACTCGAACAGGGAGTTCACGCTGGCCGGGACGTCGACGGCCTCGATCCAGGACGGGTTGACCGTGGGTAGCAGGTCGGGGTCGGTCGAGTGCGACGTGAGACCGACCGGTCGGGTGTGCGGGACGGCCATCGGAATGCCCTGAAAGCCGACCGCCAGGCGGACGCCGAACAACTCGACGATCTGAAGCAGTGCCGCCACGAACGCATTCCAGTAGCGGTCGGGCTCAGGCCCGGTGAGCATCAGGAACGCCTGACCGTCGGCGTCCACGACACGGTGGATGACGATGGACGGCTCTTCGTAGCTGGCCCAGTGGTCGCGCTCGAAGTGCATGTGGGGACGGCGAGCGCGATAGTCGATCAGCCGGTCCACGTCGAAACGGACGACTACCTCGTAGTCGAAGGCGTCCAATATCTCGTCGGCGACGAGGTCGCCCACTGAACCGGCGTCGAGGAAGCCGGCGAGCGCGTGCAGCAGCACCGGCTTCTCGTCGGCGCGGGGTTCGCGCACGACGGTGTACAGATCTTCGGGTCTGGTCACTGCGCAACTCCCTCCCAGGGCGGTCGAGCTGACCGTCGTGTCGTCACCGCGGTCCCAACGCCGGGATGCCCTTCGGCATTCCGGCGGAGGGTCTCCACTCGACGTTACCCGCGGCGGGCGATCGCGTCGTCCAGCCGGGCGAGCTTGCCGCTCATCTCGCCGGTGAAGCCGCTACGGATGTCTGCTTTGAGCACGAGGCCGACCCGCGGGTAGTGCGCGGCCACGACGTCGACGGCGCGCTTGACCGCGGCCATCACCTCGTCCCATTCACCCTCGACGTTGGTGAACATCGCGTTCGTCTCGCACGGGAGGCCGGATCCGCGGAGTGCCTCGATGGCGGCGGCCACCGCATCAGCGACGCCGGCGCCGTCGGTGCCGACGTCACCGCCGTCGGAGTCGGACGGGAGGTCGGAGCCGGCGAGTCGCGGGCCGGACGGTGCGATGGAGAGGGCGACGATCATGCGTCGAGGTTGCCACCTCGCGTGTCGCGGGCTGTCAGCGGCCGTGTCCGGAGACGGGCTGGATGACGTAGGGCACGCCACCGGACTTCGTCGACGGACGCGAATCCGGCGCGTGGATACTCCCGGCGGACGGCCGCAACGTCGGCGCGGGCCGGATCGTTGACGACGACAGCGCCGGCAGCGGTGAAGCCGACGATGCGGCCAGCAGGTGCCCGTTGGTCGCGTCACCCGCCTCGGGCAGCTCGGCCTCGGTGAACCCGACCGAGACCACGACGGGATCCGGCCCGCAGGTACGGCAGCCCACCGCTCAGCGACGTCAGCCTGGTGACGTGGGACCCGTCGGTTGCTGATCGGTCGACGGTTGCATGATTGGCTCCCCCGGAAGGTGTCGTCGTGCGAACCAACCGTGTGTACTCAGTTGCGACATATTGCTCGCGCGTTGCCATCTCGTTCATCCCGAGTCGCTGCAGGCCGGCGTCGATCCGGTCCGAGGAGGACGACCGTGCCTGAAGGCCACACCCTGCATCGCCTGGCGAACGCGCTCGACACCGCGTTCGCCGGTCATCGCGTCCTGGTGTCGCGCCCGCAGGGGCGATTTGACGGTGCCGCAGCGCAGGTCTCCGGACGGCTCGTCACCGCCTCGGTGGCGCACGGCAAGCATCTGTTCACCACGTTCGACAACGAGCTGACCTGGCACGTGCATCTGGGACTGATCGGGAAATTCGACGTCTGGTCACGCCGCGGCGACGCGGGCGACGACGTGCGCGGAGCCGTTCGTGCGCGGATAGAAGACGCCGACGCGCTCGGCGACCTTCGCGGTCCGGCGGCCTGCGAGGTGCTCGAGACCGGTGAAGTGGACGCGATCATGTCCAGGCTCGGGCCGGATCCGCTCCACGAGGACGGTGATCCGTCGGTGGCCTGGCAGCGCATCCACCGGAGCGGCAAGTCCATCGCGGCCCTGCTGATGGACCAGAGCGTGCTCTCCGGAGTCGGCAACGTCTATCGGGCCGAGGTGCTGTTCCGCTCCCGGCTCACTCCGCACCGGCCCGGCAACAAGCTGAAGAAGTCGAGCTGGGAGTCGATCTGGGCCGACCTGCGGCACCTGATGCCGATCGGCGTCGCCACCGGACGGATCGACACGGTCCACGACGATCACTCGCCCGAGGCGATGGATCGCGAGCCGCGCAAGGACGATCACGGCGGCGAGGTTTACGTCTACCGACGCAATGGCCAGGCGTGCTACGTCTGCGGCGCCCGAATCCGCACCGAACTGCTCGAGGGCCGGAACCTGTTCTGGTGCGGCAATTGTCAGCGTCGGGGCTGACCTCCGAGCACCTGGTCAGTCAGCGGTCGGTCGGGTGGCGACGACGCCGAGGGTGATCAGGATGTTGGCGTAGATGCGGGTGTCGCCGGTCTGGACCACGAGAGCCAGATCGTCGCTCTTCGCCGCCGAGTAGAACGCGAATCGGTCGAGATCCGCGCGGGGTGTGCCGGACGGGAGGATCGAGGCGAACTCGTCGAAGATCGCCGGCGTGGGATCACCGGCCGGCGGCACCATCACGGCGACCGATTCGATCGCCACCGCGTCGACGAGGAGTTCGAGCACCTTGGTGACGGTGACAGTCCCGGGCGCCAGGTTGAGCGCAACGGTGACCGCGTTGGGTCCAGCGGCGGTCGCGGCCGGGTAGTGCCCATCCGTGAGGAGGACGGTCGACCCGTGCCCGGCTGATGCCAGCGCAGCCAGGATGTCGGGGTGGGTGAGCCGATAGCGCAGCACAGGACTCCCCGTGAGGACAGGCGGGCGGAGAGAACGCCGACCCAGCGTGCCATCCCGATGCCCCGCACCGACCATCGGGCAACCCGGCCACCGTCATCGACGCGCTGCAACGCGCCCCCTTGCCGACTCAGGCTTTACACCGCTGCGGGTCCGTGTCACTCTTTGGCTAAATTACTCTCTGCGATCAATTCTTCACTATCGGTAAGCGACGCTTTAGCCGATCGTCAAGATTTGCAGTGCCCAGCCAACGTCTGGAGAGCCACCGTGAGCCAATTTCCCGCTCGTTCGACACCAACGATCCCCGTCCGGTCGCACCGGCACCGCAGCGTCCTCGCCGGTCTCGTCGCCGCACTGAGCGCCACGCTGCTGTGCGGAGTCATCGCCGGACCGGCCTCGGCCGCGGGCATCGCCCCGCCGACGCCGGGTGTCGCGACGCCGGTCACCCCGACCGGCCTGCCGAAAGCCGCGGAGGGCTTCGCCAGCTACGTGCCGGCGGTCGGTTGCGACATGCGGATCAATGCGGGTACCCAGGCCCTCGGCGAACTGATGAAGACGACGTATCCGGACACCACCTACGGGCTCGGCCGGACCTGCGGCGCCGGCAGCGGCCAGGCGAGCGAGCACACCGACGGCCGGGCCGTCGACTGGATGGTCCCGGCGCGCACGACGGCCGGTACGGCCAAGGCGAACGCTGTCATCGCCTGGTTGTTCGCGACGGACGAGAACGGCGTCACCTACGCCAACGCCAAGCGCCTCGGCATCATGTACCTGATCTGGAACAACAAGATCTGGGGCGCGTACTCCGCCGATCAGGGGTGGCGTCCCTACGGCAACTGCGCGAGCACCCCGCAGGCGTCGATGGACACCGCGTGCCACCGCGACCACATCCACTTCTCCCTCAGCTGGGAGGGCGCGATGAAGAAGACCAGCTTCTGGTCGAAGACGGTCGCGACCAACGAGTACGGGCCCTGCCGCGCTGCCGACATGAACTGGGCCGGCCGCTACTCGGTGCGCTACACGCCGTGCCCGCGCTACCCGGTGGTGACCGCGCCGACCGGGTCCAGCACGGTGATGAAGAACCTGGTCCGCTTCTCCGGGATCACCCTGGTCAGTGGTGACACCGGTCAGGGCGTGTCGGCCGTGCAGGCCGCGCTGAAGGTCTCGCCGGTCAACGGCGTCTTCGGGCCGATGACGGTGGCCGCAGTCAAGGCGTTCAAGGCCGAGCAGAGCGGCGTCGCTCCGAACAGCGCCGTCGGCGTGGGCACGTGGCGCGCGCTGATGAAGGCGAACGCACCGAGGTAGCCCAACGACACCGAACGAGCACGGTTGCTCAGTTGACCAATCGCTCCGAGGGCCGACGAATACGCACCCTGTCGCCGTGCTCGCCCGAGACCCGGGCGGGCACGGCGCAGTGCTGTTCAGCGGATGAGCCCCGCTCGAATTCCCGCCGTCGCCGTTGTCTGCTCGGCGCGGGCCGATCCGGGCCGGCGCTCGACGACGACCATCACCACCCGGTTGCCGGAACGCACGATCGATTCGTCCCAGGTCTGACTCGCGGCGTCCGGTCCGACCTCGCGCCGAGTGTCCTGCACGAGGTCGGGCGAGCGGGTGGCCAGGGTCGCGACCGTCCGTGCGGTGGTCAGGCCGCGGACACGTGCCGGGGTCGTGCATTTCGCGAGCATGTTTCCGAGCATCGACATCAGATCCGTCGCCTTGGCCGTGCTCGGGTAGTCGAGCACGAGCGCGACCGCCGCGCGGCCGTCCGTCGAGCGATACGTCTGCTGCCAGGCGTGCGCCGGCAGCGGCAACAGGCCGGCCTCGACACCGGGACAACCGAGCGGGACGAGACCGTCGGCCACGTCCTGCGGGCTCCGCTCGTCGATGCCCGCGCCGTTGGCGTCGGTCTGGGCGTCACCGTCGTCCTCCTCGGCGTGGGCACGGAACCCGGCGCCGATGGACGCAGCCGACGGGAGGTTCGTCTTCGCGATGGCTTCGGCGGCCACCCGATCGGCCGGACTCGAAGCCTTGGCGGTGGCCTGCGGCGTCGGCGTGACGACGGTTCTCGGGGCCGTCGCACGCGGCGTCGGGGTCGACCCGGCGACGACCGTTGTCGGCGGCTGCGCCGCGCAACCGGCGGCGATCAGAGCCAGCGCAAGTCCACCGGCCGCGGCCGCAGCTGCCCGGCCCCCTGTCGAAGCGCGCATTCTCGTCACGTCACTCACCCGCCGTTCGAGGAGAAGTGCTGATAGTCCGGCTCGTTCCAGCGGGCGCCCCAGGGCCAGCCCATGGCAGCGAACCGCGACTGGACCGTCCCGCCCGTGATGATCATGCCCTTGCGATGGTTCTTGCGGTTCAGGTACGTGTCCGACCCCTCCGGGTAGACCTTCCCGTTGGCCACATAGGGATTCTCGTAGGTGTTGATGTCGATGGCGTTGCCGTAACTGTGCTGGGACACGCGATACGGGTTGCCGGTCACCTTGCGGCAGTTGAACGCCGAGGTCTTGTCGACCTCCATCGATTTCACGTCGCTCCCCTTGTACGTGTCGACGGGCGTCACCCGGCGGAACGGCCAGCCCACGTGGTGGGCCTTCTCGAAGACCGACGTGATGGCCCCGACCACCGAGGACCGGACGACGATCGTGCCGCGCGCGTCGTCGCCGGCCCAGTTGCGGTACGTCAGGGTGATCATTCGCAGGCTGGACGGCCCGACCGGGCAGCCGCTCCAGTAGGTGTACGGAACGTCGGCCGCCTTCGGTGTCTTGACCGAGGTCGAGAAAGCGAGCCGCACCTGGGCGGTCTTCGTCGAGGAGTAGTAGTGGATCGCTGCGTGCGCGAAGCTCTGGGACGACCCGTAGGAGGTCTTCGTCGCGAGCGCGGTGGGGAGGCCGATCCACGACCCCTCGGCGCCGATGGCGGTGTAGCGGGTATTGATCGCGCCGACGACCTCACGGACGCCGCCCACCTTTGCGCCCGAGTAGATCCGCCCGCTCTGGAAGTGCGTGACCCGTACGTCCTTCACCTTGCTGGGCAGCGATCCGACAGTGGGCAGGCCGAGGACACCTCGCGCACCGTCGAGGGCCAGGTAACGGGCGAGCGTCGTGCCATAGACGCCACGCGCTCCGGTCGCCCTGGTGTAGTAGATGCGTCCCTTGACGAACGCCTGCGCGGTGGAACCCTTGCCACCGTCGAACGGGGCGCCGGTCGGCAGGCCGAGGCTGCCGGCATCAGCACCGAGCTTCAGGAAGTAGGTCAGCAGCGGACCGGCCAGTACCTCGTGGGCGCCCGTGGTCGAGCTGTAGTAGATGCGGCCGTGCGCGAAGGTCCGCAGGTAGCCCATCGACCCGGTCGTCACCTCCGACGTCGACGCGCCGAGAACGCCCTTTGCACCGCCGAGAGCGTCGTAGCGCACCTGGATCGCCTTGGTCGCCGCGACCGTCGGCGCAGCGGCGTTCGCAGCGGGCCCAGGGGCTGGCGACGATCAACATCGACAACGTCAATGCAGCGGCCCGTCGCGCCGATCGCCGCCAGAGTTCGGTCCGTCGGCTGGTCATGCTGCATCCGTCAGCATCAGCTCGATACCCCTCGTTCGGGTCGTCCGTCGGCCCAGGGATCACAACTGACCTTCGGTACCTGGTCGCTCACACTAGGTCAAACCTGGCCAGGATTACCAAGGATGTGGTCACCGCAGCGCGTCGACGTCGCGCCTCGCGGTGGCGAGTGCGTTGCGGATGCGCTTCTCCGAGACGGGTTGCGGGCCCCGAAGGTTCTGCGCGAACTCGAGCACCCGCCAATCCTGCAACAGCCAGAAGATCTCGTCGAGCGACGGCGGCCGGTCCCGATCGCGCGGCACCTCGACGACGAGGCGGAGGTAGTCGTCCTCGACCCGGCGGACGGTCTCGAGCCGGACGAGATCGCGTCCGGCCGAGCCGGCGAGCTTGTCCAGCCGCTGCCGGATCGCGCGTAGGTAGCGGACGACGTCGTGCAGGCGGGTACGACCGGCGCGGCCGATGAAGCCAGCCCCGACGAGTTGATCGACCTGCCGGTTCATGTCGTCGAGCGACGGCTGAGTGACGGGACTGCCGCGCTCGGCCAGGTCGGCCCGCAAACCGTGCGCCGTCCCGAGCACGACCGCGGCCGTCGAGAGGACGTCGCCGACCACGTCGGCGAGGTCGCCTCGGATCGTGTCGCGCAGGACGCCGAAGGTTTTCTCGTCGGCGGCCGGCGCGCCGTGGCGGCGCATGCCGTCCTCGATCGCGGCCCGGACCGCATCGTCGAACATCGCGGTCGCGTCGTGGTAGGGGCTGCGGCCCAGGGCGAGCTTCGCGGTGTTGTCGAGCCGTGCCAGCACCGGCCGGACCGGTGACGGGATGCCCAGGATGAGCAACCGCCGCTGCCCGGCCCACGTCGCGCGAAGCTGCTCGGCGGTCGACTCGAAGACACGGATCGACACCGAGTCACCGTCGTCGACCAGCGCCGGATAGCCGGTCACCTGAACGCCGGCACCACCGGATCTGGCGGGCTCGCTGACGGTGGCGGGCAGGTCGCCGAAGGACCAGGACGTCAGTCCGCTGCGTGCCAGCCCACCACCCGCGGTGCCGAGGGCCTTGCGCAGTTGCGGGGCGAGTTCACGCTGCAGGGCGGCGAGATCCTTGCCCGTCCTGAGCTCGCGCCCGCGCGCGTCGGTGACACTGAACGTGACGCGCAGCCGGTCGGGGACCCGGGCGAGGTCGAAGTCGCGCGCGCCGATCGTCTCCCCCGCGCGACGGCTCAGCGCTCGCGCGAGCACCGTGGTGATCGGGCCGTCGGTCGGATTCAGCCCGTCGTCGACGATTGCTGCGGCCGTGTCCGGCGCCGGGACGAACAACCGACGCAGGTTCTTGGGTAGCGCTTTCACCAATGCCGTCACGAGCTCGATGCGCAGGCCCGGGATCTGCCAGCCGAACGGATCAGGTGTCAGCTGGTTGAGAACTGCCAGCGGGACGTGCACCGTCACACCGTCGGCGGCCGCACCCGGTTCGAACTGATAGGTCACCTCGAAGCCGATCCCGTTCGCCGTCCACGTCGTCGGGTAGTCGGCGCCGACGACACCGGCCGACCCCGGATCGACGAGGAGATCCTCGGTGTAGGTGAGGAGATCCGGCTCGTCGCGGCGCACCTTCTTCCACCACGAGTCGAAATGCCGCCCGGACACGACCTCCGCCGGGATGCGTTCGTCGTAGAAGGCCACCAGCGTCTCGTCGTCGACGAGCAGGTCGCGACGTCGTGCCCGATCTTCGAGATCGGCGACCTCGTCGAGAAGCGCGCGGTTGCGGTGGAAGAACTCGTGCCGGGTGTCCCAGTCGCCGTCGACCAGCGCATGCCGGATGAAAAGCTCCCGAGCAACGACCGGATCGATCGAGCCGTACGTCACCTTTCGCTGTATCACAACGGGAATCCCGTACAGGGTGACCCGCTCGTAGGCGATCACCGCGGCGGCTTTCTTCTCCCAGTGCGGTTCGCTGTAGGAGCGGCGCAGCAGGTGGCCGGCGCTCGCCTCGATCCAGGCCGGGTCGATCTTCGCGGTCGTGTGCGCCCACAGTCGGGTCGTCTCGACCAGCTCAGCGGCCATCACCCAGTCGGGTTGCTGCTTGAACAGCACAGTCGCTGGCGAGAGGGAGAACCACGCTCCGCGGGCGCCGAGATATTCACGACGTTCCTTGTCACGAAGGCCGACGTGACCGAGGAGCCCGGTGAGCATCGCCTGGTGAACGGCGTTGGCGAGCGGGTCAGGCTCGACCGGACCGGCGGAGACGTGCAGGCCGAGTTGCCGGCAGGTCGTACGGAGCTGCGCCTCGAGGTCCTGCCATTCGCGGATCCGCAGGAAGTGCAGGAACTCCTTGGTGCACATTCGCCGGAAGGCACTGCTGGTCAGCTCTTTCCGCTGCTCCCGTACATAGTTCCAGAGGTTGAGCAGGCTGAGGAAGTCGGAGTCGGTGGCCGCGTTCACCCGGAAGCGGCGGTGCCACTGGTCAGCGGCCTCCCGCTTCTCCGCCGGACGCTCGCGCGGGTCGGCAATCGTGAGGCCGGCCACGATGACGAGCACCTCACGCAGACAGCCGAGTTCGTCGGCGGCGATGACCATCCGGGCGAGCCGCGGATCGAGTGGGAGCTGTGCGAGCGAGCGGCCGACGGGGGTGAGTTTCCGGCCGCCTTCAGGCGTGCTGTCGGGCCGGAACGCGCCGAGTTCCTCCAGCAGCCGCACGCCGTCGTTGACGGTCCGGGCGTCCGGTGGTTCGACGAAGGGGAAGTCGGCCATCTCGCCGAGCCCGAGCGCTGCCATCTGCAGGATGACCGAGGCCAGGCTGGTGCGCAGGATCTCCGGATCGGTGAACTCCGGCCGTGCCAGGTAGTCGTCCTCGCTGTAGAGACGGATGCAGATGCCGTCGGCGACGCGGCCGCAGCGGCCGGCGCGCT
>JAABUK010006184.1_pt1 | contig 18041 bp, 19 predicted proteins | sample 5559141 | NCBI WGS metagenome assembly JAABUK01 (sample SAMN10711869, study PRJNA513367) | rock metagenome | isolation source: Antarctica rocks | place: Antarctica: Victoria Land, Pudding Butte nord | collected 2016-01-03 | reverse complement strand
CTAATATTAGATTTATATAATTTAGTTAAAATCTACGTAGGAGTATTATACTAGATATTATATATATCCTATTAATAATATATATAAGGATATTAGATAGAATATACTTTTAAGGTATATATATAAGGTACTAGGTAGTCTATACCTATATTAATATATTATAGACCCTGAAATAGTATAATACTACTTAATTATTAGTAATAAATCTAATAAGATCTCTTACTTAGGAGATTTTAAACTTTGAAACCCCTCTTGATAGATTTTAATATAATAAGATTTCCTAACGCTAACCTATTAATATAATGTTATAGAGTACTTCTAGTATAAAATCTTATATAAGTAGGACGGTACCAAGATGGTACTAAGACCGTATGGGCACTAATTCGAAAAACCCCCACCGCCCTTAAAGTACAATCGTCTTCACATGGTGACATGTTAGCCAGCTCTAATTCTCGGATTCGAGCGTCTTCCCTTTTCTTTCGTCAGGGGAGACTGCCACTCTTCTCTATCTGCCTCGCCGCCAGCAACATGTCTTCCAACACAGCGTTGAGCCAGAAGCATGAATGGATTGTGATCCTTCCCGATCATGAAGGTGCTCTGGAGCAAAGAATGCGAGTGCGGCCGTAAGTCGTTGCTGAGAGCTCCATTCTCAGTATCATGACAGAGGTGCAGGGACCATCTCAAGGCGTTAACTTCCAGTGTTGGGAAAGGGTTTTGGAAGCTTGGAGGTAGGTCTTAGGGTAATCCTTAGCAGCGAAGCTTTGCATCATCTTCAATTAACCAAAACATATCAAGGTGCAATATTAGAAGAAGAGCTGAAGGACGGCGAGAACCCCAAGATCAAGGGTAGTGTGATGCTTGCATTCGCCGATTCAAGGGAACAAGTCTTGAAAGCCTTACAAGAAGACATATATTATAAAGACGGTGTTTGGGACTGGGACAAGGTTCAGATTCATCCGGTATTTGTCGAAGTATACCAATCCTGCTTCGCTGACACTGTCAAAGTTTAAAAGTGCGTTCAGGCAATCGCTGTAAATCCATCTAGATATACTGCTCGTAGCTGTCTAAACCTACATGTCGATGCTTTGATACAGTAATTTACGGTATTCGTCTTCTGGACAACACACTCATCGGTACTGCCTCCCTCAGAGCCCGAGCAGCATCGCGCGGCGCAAGACGCTGATAATGTAGAGCCAGAGTACACTGGCAGCGCTATGTTTCGCGGCCTAAAGATTTAGAGAACTTATAAAATGGCGTTGACTGCAGAAGCAACATTTGTTTTCTTAAAGTTTGGCCTTCGGCTTCTGTTGATTAAGCATCGCTGCAGCCACCATCCTGCGCTGGACTTTCCCAGTCGCTGTCTTGGGCATGTTGTCTGTCAGGAATATCTACAAAGGTAAGTTGATAGACTAGGTCTCGAAACGTTTGCTCACCTGCTTGGGTACTTTAAATTTGGCAACTTTGGTTGAAATCCAATCTCGGAGTCCCTCGATCGTCACCTTTTCACCCTCCTTCAAAACAGTTGCAAGGCCTACGTCCTGTCCGTACATCTCGTCGGATATCGCGAAAGAGACGGCCTCAGCGACAGATGGGTTTTGAGCCACGACATTGTCAAGCTCGACAGGACTTATCTTTTCACCGCCTTTATTGATGAGCTCTTTGATTCTACCAGTGATAATGACATATCCGTCCTCGTTTTGCTTGCCCTGATCACCTGTCCTGAAGAAACCTTCACTAGTGAAAGAAGTCTTGTTCGCTTCGTGGTTGTTAAGGTATCCGTTCGTGACATTCTCCCCCCGTACACAGATCTCAGCCTCATTTCCCTGAGAAACTTCAGCTCCGTTGCCGTCAAGAATCCTGACCTCAACGCCTTGCCCAATACCAACGCTGCCGGGGACCCTTTTAGCCGGTGGCAACGGATTTGATGTCATCTGATGAGCACCTTCAGTCATGGCATAGGCCTCCAATACCGGAGCGTTGAAAGCTTTCTCAAGCTCATGAAAGGTCTTCGGAGACAGCGGAGACGAACAGGAACGGATGAACCTAATTGGAGGAATTTCTGAAGGAGGAGGATTCCGAAGTAGAATCTGGTGAATCGTTGGGACAGCCGTATACCAATTGGCCTGATGAGTGATAAAGTTGTCCCAGAACTCGGAAGCAGAGAACCGCGGGGGCACAATGACGGAGCCTCCCGAGAAAAGGGGAGCAAGAAAGCCAGCAAGAAGTCCATGCACATGAAAAAGTGGCATGACCAAAAGAGTTCTGTCTTCCGGGGTCAGTTTATACGTTAGTTGTATATTTTCTGTTTAAATTAGCTTTTCCGATGCATTGACCAACGACCCTATACACACTCATAGTTGTCGTCAAATTTCGATGCGTCAGAGGTACCTGGAGAAAGGTTAGCTACAATCCGGATTATCAACGGTCCAACAGATGCAACAACAACAAGAACAACAACATACTGCTTTTGGTCTACCTGTGGTGCCGCTTGTGTGTAGTACGAGCGCGATGTCGTCTGGCTGTGCGTTCTGCATGGCTTGATCGCCTTTACCGGATAATTTTCCGTGATCTTTGATGTCTAGAACGACTTCATTGCCATTCCAGTAGCATTCTGCAATTGCGGCTTGGTGTTTCCGTGCTGCACGTACCGCTGGCCCGTTTTGCTGGAACGAACCACGCGGCACAAGGGCTACAGCTGAGCTGAGATCGTCAATATAGAACTCAAACTCATCTTGCTTGTATGCTGGATTCAGTGGGGCAGCAATTGCGCGCTGCCATGACGCTGCCAGAAAGGCAACGATGAACTCATAGGAATTGGGGAGAGCAATCGAAACAGCAGCTTGAGGGGTTGTGCCTAGATAGGCAAGTTTCTTTTGGAAGGTCAAGACATTGGAGATAAGCTGCTCGTAGGAGATTGTTAAGGAATTGGATTTGCTGGGAACGATGATAGCAGTTCTTGTCCCGGTCGTGGCAATGGTAGTAGACAAAGTGTCCATTGTATAATAAACTTGAGCTGCTACGAGCGATATAAAAGATGCTGGTGACTTTGCACAGAATTAAAGGACCAATGTTTGCCGTGAAATGCTCCGTCCAGTGACGTCATGTGGACCCGGGATCTGCAAGGGTAAGGGTTAGGGTTATCGCCATAGAAAACGGCCGCTAGGACACTTCCCGCTGACTACCGACAAGGATTGGATTTCGACTTTTGATTCCAGAATGCACGATTCTTTTCTCGTTATCGCCATGGCCCCTGGCACAGCGCCCAAGACAGCCAGCCCTGGTGGTCTGTCACTCTACGCCAATCTTCTCGGTTCTTCATCCAACAAAGATTCCATACCTGGCACGATATCACGAGCACCTGTCGTATTCAAACAATCCGCAGGACAAGATGCGCAGCAAGACCGAGCATCAACAGAAAAGCAACAGATAAGTGCCGGTAGATACCAGCCTATCTCTGTGTGAGGTTATTGTATCTGCGATTAGGGTTGGCTCACGGTTTCATGCGATTTTTGCATTGAATAGCTTCTTTGCGCCTTCAACCAACAAAGCGACCTCAGTTGTCGACACAGAAACCAAGACCAAAAGTCCCATCACAAAAGGCATCTGCTACAGCTCCCGCATCAGCTCCGAATTCTCCCGACCTAGTCGGTGTAACAGCACGACCCCCAGCTAAAACCACGCTTGCGGCTTGGACGGCAGACGACGAAGACGACGATGTCAACGGGTTTCACGGAGGTGAAAAGCGACAGCGAGGCGGTAGGAAGAAGCGTAAGAAGAACAAAGAAGAGTCACGCGTCCCTCAAAACTGGGATGACATTTACGATCCTTCCAGGCCAAACAACTACGAAGAGTACAAGCATAGCGAGGAGAAAATTATGGAGATACGCGAATGGAAAGACAAGCTCTACGCCCATCGCATGGCAAAGAGACGTGGGAGTGACTCGGATAGCTCAGACGATCATTACCGGTCTCAGTCGAATAGTACGTCGTTCTTGCCGGTAAGAGTTTGACGACTGACATTGACACAGAGCAATTTGCACCGCCTGCGATGTCTTTCGCACCCCCTCCAATGTTCGAGGGCGATGATAAGTCACAGGACGATATCCTTGAGGTCAACGCACCTGATGGTCGCACCGGCGAAGATGCTTACACACGCCGTACGCGATTATCTGGGCTTGATAACCCAGCTACTATGCCAGAACCGCCGCCAAACCCTCATCTTCTCGATAAGCCTCCGCCGCCACCGCCGTCACCACCATCAGCTCCAGAGCTATTCGAGGCTCAGAAGCCATCACTTCCTCCTGCGGTCAATGCACCTCCGCCGCCAAGCATATCAAGAGCACCCGTACGATACAACTTCCCCATTGCTCCATCTGAATTACCAGCAACGGAAGCCGAGTTGGAGGGCGCTTTACAGACAGACCAATTCGAGGAAGAAGCACCGTCAGATGTTGCTCCCAGGTCTCTACGACCAGGTCAGAAAGGATTCGCGGAACGCCTAATGTCAAAGTATGGCTGGAGCAAAGGCTCTGGGCTTGGTGCTAGTGGTTCGGGTATAGTGAATCCGCTGCGCGTGCAGATTGAAAAGCAGAAGAAGAAGCCCGATGCCGAAGGTGGAGGTTTTGTTGGCCCTGGCGGGAGAGGAAAGATAATTGGAGGCAAAAAGAAGAGTGCCGAGTCTGAAGAGGGTAGGTTTGGTGCGATGAGTGAGGTTGTCGTCCTACACGGAATGGTGGATGGCATGGATCTAGATGCCGAAATGGAGGGATCAGGTGACGGTGGTCTGATGCAGGAGATAGGAGAGGAGTGCGGGGACAAAGTAAGTTTATTCTGGATGTAAGCTCTTTAACGCAGCATCGTATTGATGTTCACAGTATGGCCGTGTTGAAAGGGTCTTCATTGATCGAAGCGATGTCTCTAAGGCTCCCGTTTTCGTAAAATTCACCAGCCAATTATCGGCACTGAGGGTATGTCATATTTCGAGATCAGCAAAGGCATCGCTAATCTTTCTTAGGCTGTCAACGCTCTTGAAGGGAGGATTTTCAATGGTAATACTATCACAGCCAGGTTTTTCGAGAGTGACAAGTTTGAGTCTGGCGTATATGATTGAGAAATTCGGCAGAGAAGCTTTCGAGAGCACGTGGAGCCTTGATCGCTTCGAAATCCCGGATATCTTCCAGGCATCCGCTTCGTAAGACTCGAAGCATGCATTGAACTACTAGACAGATGCTCAACTGTTGTTGGAATGTTCAGCATAATAGTGAGATGGAATTTTCAGGTTCCTGCTGCTGGAATTGTGCTGAAGATGCCCTCAAAACCTTCTGCTTCATCCTATCAACAATGATTGCCTGCTTATCCTGGAAGTAGACCTGCTGCGCACTTGGGTTCTCTAAGATAGCTCCTAGTATGTGGACAGGAAAGAGAAAATCTACTGATACAAGACGTCTATTGCCTGAGGGTTTTTGACATGAGATGCGCTTGGCATCACCTGTGGCTTTCGTACCCGACATTCGGTGTATATCATGCTGTATCCATGTTTTTGAGTGAGTCCGATCCATGCCGGCTTCTCTTGGACCTAAAAGAGCCTCTGAAACATATACACCTATAGAAAACGCCTGCGGCTCACCGAGCGTGCGTTGCCTTCCTATTACCCAGAACCAACGGATTCGTCCATTCAACAGAGGAGCGCTAATTTATACAATAATGAAAGAAGCCCGGAACGCCTGGCAATGGAAGTGAGAAACAGCTACCCATCATTATTTGTTCGCTTTCCGTAACCCACACAACTCAACCCAATTCACGGTTCAGTTCCCGTCGAGTTTGGACCAGTGATCCTACGCAGTGGCAGTTCCCTTCGTGCCAAGCCCCATCCCCACGATGTCATAGGAGATGTATAAGAGGTCCAATGCCCAATTTGAGGGCGCCACCAATATTTGTAATAAAGACATATCAACGATCAGAGCAATATGCGTTCTACTCCTTAGTAAGCGGGCCTCGAGCCCAGATTACCCCGTTTCTCTTCGGTGTCAATGTGCCAGACCACGTAATTTGGCAGTCCAACGACTTGGTATCCTGCCCGCTTGGCCATCTTTGCGAATCCCTCTGTTTCGGCCTGGTTTTCGAATGCATAACAGGGGAAATTGATGCCTTGGCAAACAGTCAGCAGGGCAAAGGGCACTGCTGTTATATATGTCCTACTCACCTGATCTGTGTACGTCCGCCTTGACTAGGATGTTCACGCCACCGATACCGTCCAGTTCCACTTCCTCGTCTTTATTATTTCGCCAGTCTCCGAGGGTCACGAGATACTTTCGCTTAGTGTTATATTCCTTGTACCCTAACGCCAACATTAGCGTCTACTTGTCCTGCCTCACCACGGCTCTTGAATGCATGCCTTCTGCGAGAACTACATCCTTGTCCAAAGAATCTGCAAGTCTACGGCCAGTTTCTGACTCAATCCACGAGTTGTAGTCGACTGATAACCGCGTCAGCATCTGAGCTGATGGAAACTTCGGTAAGGCTCTAACTCACATTTGCCTTCGATATCTCGACCGTTCTCGTATCTGTGAAACCAGATATCTGGGCTATCAGCATTTTCCTTTGGGTGTCAATGTCCAAGAACTCATACTTGGAACCAAAATATCTTTGTTGTGATCCATGAAGTCCTCCAGTATCTTGCCTGGACTATCTTGAATGTCGACATCTCTCCAGTATACCCATGAGTGTGTTGGCTTCAGTGCGGTGTACAATAAGTAATTTCGCGCCCTCGCTATCGACTTCCTTCTCGGTCCTTGAGCTTTAAACCCATGCCTTTCCTCGACAGTCTGCCCAACGACAGCACCAAAATCCTTCTCTACGATCAATGCGCTGTGAAATGGTATCTTATCCGTCCGCTTCTGCACCCTATCTAGCTCTGCAGCCAAAACTGCCTTGGTGTCGTCCGTAGAGTCGCCCACAAGAAAGGCTAAGTCGATTAAATCATGGGGGTAGGTTAGCTCGGAAAGGAGGTCGAAGTATTTGCTGAGGAAGGGGGCGGCATCCCGCAGGGGCGTCAAGATGAGCACACGCTCTTCATTGACAGCCGCCCTGGGTGTGGACATGATGCCATTGAGGTCGACGCTTTGTATCGAAGGTGACTCGATCTCGAGTGGGGCGTGGTGATTGTAGATCACGGGTGTCTGTAGATGTGCGTGCCATTGTGCCTGCTCGTTCGCCGTCATTGCCATGGGAGCTTTCGCGGGACCCCAGCAGTAAAATCTGTAGGAAAGCGAAAGCCCGTCAATCCAAATTATGAGAACAGTGCATTGAATATCCCATTTACCTGTGCATTTCCCGCGATGATGTGAATATGCCGCCCCATAATATTAGCGTAGCAACTGCTAGAGTGACGAAGGTAACAGTTCGAGATCGAGTAATATAGTGTACGATAGCTCGGTAAGGCGGTAGTCGAGCTTTCGTTGACTTCCAAGTCACACCGCCCTTGGGAAGTAGCATGGTTTTGGTGACCGGGCGGTGGTCGCCTCGTACTCTACCCAGCTGTCTGATACCACCAAACGCTGTACACACTGACGTAAAGTTACTATGGAAATGCTACCCCTCAGACCTCCTTGGCCTCTGCGGACTCAGCGGCGAACCATAAGGAATGAGGGTGGAGGCCGCGCAATCGATCCTGAATAGCCTTTGAAAGATTTAATGTTGATTCCCCTACAGTACTCCTAGAGGCTAAGGGCGGAAAGGGCCCTCGATCCCTCCTCAATGCCAAGCACACCAGGATCGTATTCCAGATAATCTCGCCGAGCTCTTTCACTTTCCAATTGCTCTCATCAGCAAAAGTGGCAGCTAGAAGGATACGAATTCCCCACGACTTCGACAGTTGTCCATCAAAGGAAGAGCTCTGGCTTATCATGGTTTGTCTGGACACATTTATGTCGATGTTGGCAAAGCTCCGAGAGTAACTGGAGATTTGGGCATGTAGCCCTCACCACTACCACTTTTTCTCATGACAAGCCTGCTATCTACTGCTACTGCTGCACTTGTGTGCACCGTGAGAAGCTTCCATGTTGTGGTCTACATATCTTATAGCGGAATTTGATTATTGCTGCTTTGTCGATGACGGCATCATTGTCAACCATCCGCTGCTTTTCTCCACATTCCCGTGGCGAGGCTTCCGGGACTCCAGCCTTTTAAAATAATTATACGTGACAACAAGAAATGAAACTGCTTCCTCCTCAAGAATCTAACCAGCACTTCTCCCTTACTTTCAGGCTATTCTTCGCCACGCACAAGCCACAAGGGCCTGTGGACATTATCGTTGAAGATACCAATCCAGCCCAAGTTCACGTCGCCGACCTGGATGATTCATTTGTTATGTCATTGCGCCGAGTCTCATCTGTATCAAGTATCTCGTGGAGAAGAGGAAATCCAGGGCGGTGGTATCAGTATCAACTCTCACGACAGTGCATCGAGGCCAGCATCCGCGTCTCAACGCATAGAACCCACCCGGAATTGACAATTATGAGACTGCGGCTTTCTACCATGTTCTCACGACACGTTTTCCACTGCACACTTTGATTTCCTTCGATTTACCCTCGACGAAATTGACGGTCGAACCCAGAATTTGAAGCTCGGTGTGAATATATCTCACGTTACCTCTCCGTAAATCAACCAGCAAGCCGGGAGGAAGCAGTCCCACGGATCTGCTAGTCTCTCTGGTTTCTTTGAGCCGCCGACCTTCCTCATCATTACAACAATTTTCATTTTTGATATTTGTGATATTGTTGGAGGCCAGATCCCTCTCCATCAACGTATCACGCTTGTTCTCCATCTTTCGAGTCCCCCGCTCGCCGTTTCCCATTAGTGGGTCAGCAAAATGATTATTCAAGTTCGACATAGTAGAGAAAAATAACAATTATTGATTGCTATGCATCCATCACGAAAGGTGGCTCGACTTTTGTTTGGCTCTTTCCCCATTGCAAATATGGCCATGCTCATCTTCGAGACATAAATCAATACTGCTCGAAGTCAACGCCAATACTGACACAGGATTTCGCCGTGCCGTCAACGCCAAACCTGTTATTAGGGAGGCCATTCCTCTGTTTGTTTGATGAGATATAATTGAAGGGTAAGGTGGTCGAGTGGGGTTCCTGTGCTTTAGTACCTCGGCCGTTGGTAGATTTCGGAAGATAACCTCGCGAGGCCAGTGGAACGGTTCCAACCCGATAGTCGCGATCCAAGCCAGGACTGCCGAGTTCTCGAACGCCGGTAGATTGAAGCAACTGAGTGATTTTAGGCCCCGTTTGCGGATGAAATGCCTAGGGATCTCCATGTGGTAGCCTTTTGTCGACGTTGATGCCCTGGGGCCAAAGAGGCAGAGCAGTCTCGGCGCCACAGATCCGACCGACTTACAATGCCCTGTCAAATCAGGTCTGTTGCTCCAAGAGGTGCTAATCTCCTTGTCATGTCTGTGGCTCAGCGTCAGTGTGATGCGAGTGTTATACTTAAAGAAACCTACGTGTATGATCTCTCTGTACCTGGAAGAAAATTCTCTCAGTCCATATTGAATGTTGCTCGGGAGATACGAGACGTGCATGAACCAGAGAAGAGGACAGAGGATATGTGGATTAGGATTAACATAAAACAAATAGACGACCTTTGATATCAGTAGCTGGTTATATTAACAACATGCCTTGAGGAGCAACCTTTCGTCCAAAGGAGGCTGTTATCCATTCACGCGAAGTCCAAAAGGAAGATTCAGTGTCAGCAAAGCCTGATGTTCATGAGGAGACACGCTCATGCTGCTCATACGATTGTGATACATTATTTATCCCGAAATTCTGGATTGAGATTTTTCCACAGTCCATCTGTCCAAAGGCAATCGCTGCATCCTGCATACCTTAGATAACAGAGAGCAAAGACCAGGTTGGCATGCCCCAGATCCTGTTAGCACCGTACGGATGCAGCAACTGCTATTCTAATCTCGATTGTGAGACATTGCCGCGATGAAATCGACGATACTCGCGAATATCATCCGAGCCGTGTGAAGTCTTCTCCCCACTCGACTTTTCAAATTCCCTGCTCCAAGGCGGAGTCTCAGGAAAGTCCCCTTGCTTTCAGGCAATATATCCCCCAATGTACTATGTAGACAAATTGAGTAAAATATTGGCTTGGCTGTGTACATGCTGCGGTGATCTTGAATATCCAGATCCTGTTGACCAGCGTGACATATTCTCTCATGGTCATTGTTTGGGCTATCAGCCGCTAGACCGTCTGTGATAGCTCGCAGCAAGGGAGGAATCTGTAGTTATTATTGGGGTGGGTATACATGAATCAGATCAAGTGATCATTATGACGAATCTGTATTATGCTTTTGCCTAATCCTAGTAGGATGACAGAGAGCTTTGTAAGTAAGGTACATTAACACAAGCCAATATGAACATGAAGCCAAGGACACCGTAAGAGAAAACCCATGCACCCGAGCTCGAATCGCTTTTGAAGCAGCATGAAAGAAACCGGAGCTGTCAAAGAGAACAGGCTCTGCATGATATCCACCGTCACGTTATACTTCTAGGCTCCATGCTAAGCTAGGCACTCTATCTCGGCAATTCTCCCAGCTCTGCTTTGCTCAATCGCATATGTATCCTGCTTCAAAACAATGCATCGCTCGCACATTTGTCTAAATAAATCAACCTTGGCTCGAGACCAAATGATGCATCGCTCAGGTAGGGAATGTCTGGAGACGGATAAGCGGAGTAGGTCAAAAGGCGATAGTAGTCCACACCAAACCAAAGGAACTCTAGACGATGAGCTGCAACAACCCTGCAATCAGGGCTGATCCGCCCATGACGGCAGGGAAGTTGATGTCGACACGACCAGCAGCGCCCTTGCCGGTGGGAGAAGAGCCGCTGGAGCTTGATGCCTTGGTGCCTTGGCCTCCAGGCTTAGCTACGCTTCCTTGGCAGGTGTAGTGACCCTTGATGACTTGCTTGCTGCCTGAGTCGGCTTGGAACGCGCTGCAGTCGAGCTGTCCGGAGCTCTGCAGATTGAAAGCACCTTTGACTTGAGTAAGACCGGGAAGTTGGACGCTATTTAACCATTAGCCTTTGGATGCATATCCCCGTAACAAAACTCCGCTTACTCCGTGAAATTGCCATTGAAATCAAGTGCACCTCCAACTACAGAGAGCTTCGGGAATCCAGTGACGTTCTTCAACATGGTATTATTCGCAATTTGGTAGCTGGCGTTGACCGAAGTGAGTTGTGGGAGGGAGATGTTGGTCAGTTCCGTGTTGTCAACGAAAATAAGACCCCCAACTGTAGTAAGATTGGGCGCCGCGAAGCTCTGCATGGTGTTGCCGTAGAAACCCAAGTCCTGAGTGACGTTGGCCAGGGATGGGAGCGAGACAGAGCTGCAGTTACGGAAAGTCATGTTTGTTGCAGTTTCGAGCATGGGGAAGGTTGTCATAAGGCCGGTCACATAGCCATCATTGGCCTCGATATCCAATGAGTTCTTGATACTAGTCACTTGCAAGCTGATGTTCTGCAGTGCCTGGTTGTTGTTGACATTGAAGGTCGAAACTGATTGCAAGTTGTTGATACCCTGAAGAGAGCTCAGACCCGTGTTGGTAATGAGGATGCTGTCAGCTTGACTGATACCTGTGCCGCCAAAGGACATTTGTTGCAATGCTGGGAGAGCTGTGAAATTCAGCGAGCCGACGGTCGTAAGTTGAGGGAACGAGAGCTCCGACAAGACTGTTAATTGCCCAAGCTCGAAGCCACCAATCGATTTGAGTGACGAGAAGGACAGGCTTGAAAGCATAGCAGCATATGTGACGGTCAAGTTGCCTGTAATTTTTTGGAGGACACCGTCAACTGACAATGACTGATGGCCATTGCCGTCCGGTTGGACAGCCAGACCGGTCGGGATGGCTACCGAGCCGCTATAGGTGGTGCAGGAGGCAAGCGCCGAGGCATCCGCTGATGCTGTGATTGTCAAGGTTGCCGAGTTACTGCATTGAGCTGCGTATACAACGTCAGTACCATGGATATCAATTCCCATCCCATGTAGATGACGCAGTATGGTTACAGGTGCCTGGGAAAGCTTCGCTAGATGTGGCACTGGATCAGTGACATACCTAGGGCAGAGCTTGCGAAGGCGACCGCCGGCAGGAGGTAGTTTATGATGGCCATTGCGTGTAAAATGTGTTGGGTCCAATAACTGCAGATGGAAATGATTAGCTTCGAGTATGGTGGTGATGGCACTGGATGTGTCCAGGCTTGTGGAGGCTTGTGGGAGGTATTGAGTAGGACAGGTAAACACAAAGCACGGAGACATGGCACAGCGAGTGAGAACGCAGATCAATATGATTCGGCTTACCTGAAGCAGTGTCCTAAGAATTGTGAGATGATTGAGTGGGATACTACTTCGTGAATGAGGTTGATGGATGATGGGTGGAAAAAGTAGTTGTTGGGGTTTTGGAAGGGGTGGAAAGCGAGCGAATGTAGAAACGAAAAAGACGGAAGGCACTAAAAAGACTAAGATTAAATTAAAGCTAGCCGACACAGAGAGATTCGACGGGTGAATCTCAGAGGGAAGGCACGGCCTGATTGAATGTGAAGCAGTGTTGACAACGAGAGACGACGACACGCTGGTTGATGGGATTTGAAAAGGACTCTCGGAGGCAGGATTCCAGAGAATTGGGAGGGGAGAAGGAAATGCGCTCTAAAATAGATAGGGGACCATTCCATTGGCCCTAGGAGCTGCCTTAGTCGGCCTTCCTAGTGGCGTGGAAATGCCAGCCATTTCCGCTTGCACGCCATGCCCAACTCAGCTACCTATCTCGAAGCTCCCGGCCCACCCTCACCATATCATCCATTCGTGATTCGCCGATAACAGCACTATCGAAACCATCTCGCTGTTACACACTAGCAATCCTTACAATTGAGCACACTGCTGCGTCGCTTGGGGCGGGAATGTGTTGCCACGACTTATTTACAAGGCAGCGTCAATATCAACATTGATCGCAGGAATGTCGCTTGCAAATGCGATAATTGAGAATGGTTGAGGTGCAATAACGGCGAGCAGATGCAGGCAATCCCTGCAAGATTTGGACCATGCATAATAATCGGACACTTGCCCCGCAAAGCGACCGATGGGAGCACGGTTGCCGTTGGACTTTCTCCTTGGCCGGTTGGATGTTCGTATTTTGGTGGACCTTACTCGAAACGTGCTTTTATGGAAGTCTGGGCAACTTGTACTCGTCATCAGATAGCGACGGCTAACTATCAAGCGCTCGCCGTGTTAAAGTCATAAAGTAAAGTATTGATTATCGAATTGCGCTTTGTTTCACGTATGAGGAACGCCTCCGAGGCCTTCGAATGGCAGCTCGAGTGAAATGGACTGAAATGTGTTGGTACTCGTGGTGAAAGGTTAACCAGCGTGACCAGTACGGAGTAGCATGCTCGGCAGGCAATGTGTTTCGCAGCGACGCTAAGTCGTCGATCTCCATACCGCCGTGACGCCTCAACCGGTTGTGCCAAGTAAGTATTAATCTCCGCTGTCAGAATCCGGTCGCGCTACCAGCCTGCTATAAATCGATAAAGCAAGAAAGAGATTCAGACGATAGCACATGCCGGTAGCATCCTCCTAGCCGACGGAGTTATGAAGGTTGTATAGCAGCGATATAAATAGACTCCGTGAATTGCTCGTAGACACTAACATATCCGCGATACAAGGGCAATATCGTCCTACAGGTTTTGCATGGTCTGCCTGGTTACCAACACCCATTTCGAATTACAGGCAACATGTCGTCAAGGCGTGCCACGAGGAGCACTACCTCGGTCGCTACTGAGGTTATGTCTACAGTTCAAATTGATGACGCCGCGATTGAAATGGAGAAACAGGAAGCAAGCGCGACACCGAAGACGCAAGAGCGCAAGAGACGTAAGCCCGAAGAGCAAACAATAGCTACACCGTCAAAAAGAGCTCGAAGCAAAACCCCAGAGGCACAGAAATCGCCGAATAACACTATCTGCAGTTCATTCCTCGACAGGCCCGCTGAGCCCCATAGGACAAACGCTCCCTTGGTCACGCCCCAAGGATCTCGACATATAATTCATCCTCGGGGATCAATCGACGCAACTCCGAAGGATCGGACTCCTCGACCAACGACGACTACAGGACATATCTTGGAACAAGCATGTGCTCATCTTGTCCAAGTAGAACCCAAGATGCGGCCTCTTATTGAAAAGCATTACTGTCGCATCTTTTGCCCAGAAGGCTTAGCAGAGGAATGCGAGCCCTTCAAAAGCTTATGTAGTGGAATCATGGCTCAGCAAGTCTCGGGTGCGGCTGCATCATCGATCAAAAGGAAGTTCATCGCCCTCTTCCACACCCCAGATGATGACCATCTGGACGAGGCTCGATCCTTTCCTACGCCTACTCAGGTAGCAGCTTGCAACATTGCTTTCCTGCGACAAGCCGGGCTATCGGAAAGGAAAGCCGAATACATCAAAGGCCTTGCCGAAAAATTCGTCAGTGGGGAGCTGGGTGCTGCCATGCTCATCAATGCGAGTGATGAGGAGGTCCTCGAAAAGCTGATTGCAGTGAGGGGTCTCGGAAAGTGGTCAGTAGAGATGTTTGCCTGCTTTGGGCTGAAGCGAATGGACATCTTCTCCACTGGAGACCTTGGAGTCCAAGTATGCTCTCTCTGTCTCTACCTCAGGAAGAGTCTGCTAAACGCTACAGAGAGGCATGGCTGCTTTCACAGGGAAAGACGTGAAGAAACTGAAAGCCAAAGGCGCAGGAAAATGGAAGTATATGTCGGAACAAGAGATGCTTACTCGGTCTCAACCCTTTTCTCCCTACAGGTAATCCTCCGACCTGATCAATAGTCAACCCATCTAAAACCTAGTAGGAGTGTATTTATGTGGTATATGTGGAGGGTTGAGGATGTAGATACGAACGTGTTAGAGCACATGTAAGAAAACTGAGTCGAGATGGTGCATGCGTAAAGAAAATGTAGCCAACAACACTCCAGAGTGGCTCGTATACAATAATTACCACTTCGATGAATATCTGAGCAGGTAAAGACCATTTCTAGGGCAGCATACTCAATAATGACTATCAGGGATCCTTGCGAACGTATTTGCACGCTAGACCAGAAACTTCCAGTCATCCTTCATTTGGCTATTCAAGGAACTGGAGCAAGTAGGGCTATTGCCTTGAGCATCGAGAGTACGGAGGATTGGAAAGAGAGGTCAAGTCCGGGTGGGTCTGGGCAGAAAGTTTGTCCACTTCTCAGAGAAGCAATAGAGACTATGTTCTTCAGAACCTCTTACCCCGACCCTGACGTGTTGACGACCTAATATTGGGAGACTGTCTTAAAATTGCTAGCTCTGTATGTTTATGTACAATGGTAGAACACAATTTGAGAGCCGTTCCGATCACAATGCACTGTGTAGTGTGTAGTGTCGGGTTGCTCCTCACCCGCTACCTGTTCACTTCTTCCTCTTGTTGATGACCATCGCCTCCAAATCGTCCCGCTCTTTCGACTCTGACTCAATCTCTTTGATAATGGGAGAAAGATATGCGAAGTCCTAAAAGTGGTGAGCTGTCACTGCAGACCAGTATGGACGAGCGCTATCTACCTCTTCAGGCTTGGTCTGCTGATCTTTGGGGAGCAATTGGTGAGAAAGGGAGCACTGTACAACGGTTAAGACTGCACATGAATACCATGTGTAGCTTGAATGTGAACGGGACGAACCTGGAAAGCTCTTCGCAGTCGGAATACTCGGTCGTAGGCTTCCTTGGGCGGCAATCGTTTCAGGGCGAGCAGGACAGTATCCGACTCCTCAGGAATTAGGTCATCAGCTCTGCAGCAGGCTCAAATTCAGTCCGATATCTGAAAGGATACCACCCTCCAAGCAAAACAACGAACACAGTGGAGATGTATTACCTCAAGCCAAGTTTCCTGTATCCCGCAGCATCAGCATACCAATTGGCGAATGGCACCATCCAGCGCTTTAACCATGGTCGCTTGATAATGTACTTTGCGAGTGAGGGAGCTGACATGGTGGCAGGTCAGGTGTCTGCAGAGCGCGGTGCCGTGAGGAAGGACGCCTACCATTCGAGGTAAAGTAGTTGAGGTTTATCGGGTATTTTTGGTCGGAATAGGCTTAGCCTAGATACCGGCTATCTGCACTTCTCGCTGCCCCAGAGCCAGCTCCAGAAAAGGCACACATGCGCTTTGTAGGCTTGGGCAACCTGGGAAAACTCTTCCCTTTTTTCTCTATATCCTATATATGCCATAGCATCACCTCATAACGCCTTCAGCCGCAATGAAGCTACTCAATCGTTAACGCCGCAACCTCCTCAGAAGTGTTGCGGGGTTGCTCCAGCACAACTGGGGATCAACAACAAGGCTCGAAAGCGCTCAAAGACAGCGAATACCGAACTCTTGCTACCAGATGCATCATTAGTACTCGTCGAAAATTGTTCCTCCCTTGCAATGTCCTTTGACCGCAATCCAGCCTCTTCAATCGCTGCTCGAGACACGAGCTCGAACCCCCCGAGGACTCGACTTGGAGACTGGGCTAAGAGGATCCCAGGAGCTTACGTCGTTCCAGTATCTGGTGGTCTGGCTGGTGCTGTATCTGGCCTAGTGAGCTGTCCTCTGGATGTAATAAAGACGAAATTACAAGCACAGGGGGGCTTTCGAGCGTCAAAAGACGGAGTCAAGATCACTACTGCCGCATACCGAGGGGTCCAAGGGACAGCGGTGACAATATGGAGGGAAGATGGACTCCGGGGCATGTACAGAGGGCTAGGCCCAATGCTCCTTGGCTACGTGCCGACTTGGGCCGTCTATCTGACCGTGTATAACAAATCCCAAGCTTACTTTCGGACAAAGACAGGTGAGCCATTCTCCATGTTGCTGTTTGAACAATGTTCGATTGACGATTGCTCAGATAATTGGTTCCTCGCCAACGTTTATGCTTCTTTAAGCGGGGGAGCGTGTTCGACTTTCGCGACGAATCCCATTTGGGTCATAAAAACAAGACTCATGTCACAATCGAGTGCGAAGAACGCCACGAACCACTCAACACCTCCCTGGCACTACAAGAACACGTGGGACGCCGCACACATGATGTACCGGAACGAAGGCTTCCTGTCATTCTACTCAGGCCTTACACCAGCTTTACTCGGGCTCACTCATGTTGCAATACAATTTCCTCTTTATGAAATCTTTAAAGAAAAATTTACTGGCATTGGAAAGGGACAAAAAGAGAGCGACGAGGATCGAAGCCATCATTTCTACGGTTTGGCTATGGCTGTCTTCCTGAGCAAGGTCTGTGCAAGCACAGCCACGTATCCCCATGAGGTCGTCCGGACACGCTTGCAAACCCAGCAAAGATCGGCAACGACGCCAACCTCTCAAGGATTGACGCTGAGGGAAGGATTGAAGAACCCAGGCGATCATGGACGGCCTCCTGGGATAATCCCGCCCAGTGTGAAGTCACTTCGATATCGTGGCACAGTGCAGACTTGCAAGACTATCCTCTCTGAAGAGGGTTGGAGAGGTTTCTACGCTGGCCTCGGGACAAATCTGATCCGAGCTGTACCTTCAGCCATGACGACAATTCTGACTTTCGAGTACTTGAAAAAGACACTGTTGCAACTGCAGCACGAGGGGCAAGCGACCGATGGTGTACTAGGTCAAACAGTATCATGAGCGTTGTAATCAAGTTCGTGAATGTCATCGCGTATATGGACTTTTCCTTAACCCAATTAGCACATGCGCCTACTCGGATCCAAAGTGGTCAGCCAAAATAAAGGTTTACTGTCAGTACTTCCACGTCCTTTCACCGGATATGGGAGCATGCCATGTGGAGTTCGCGTATCTGGCGGATTGGAGGTGATCTCGTGTGTCCCAGATCGATGCCTGCGCAAAGCCGCCAAGCCACTTGATTCATGTACATAGCAACATTTTTTGGAAAGGTATGCCAGCTTCTAAATGTGAGAATCCTTTGACCTTATCATGCCTC
>JAABUK010006183.1_pt1 | contig 18042 bp, 22 predicted proteins | sample 5559141 | NCBI WGS metagenome assembly JAABUK01 (sample SAMN10711869, study PRJNA513367) | rock metagenome | isolation source: Antarctica rocks | place: Antarctica: Victoria Land, Pudding Butte nord | collected 2016-01-03 | reverse complement strand
GGTTTTCCACTACGTAGTAGACTGTCTAGATTTCATGATGATTTGAACATGATTGCCATAATTGGCACAAGCGATCGGCTGTGTTGGCTGGCAGAAACTTGTAAAATCCTTCTTCTTCTTCTTCAACAGTCTTAACCGGAGTGACATTGCTGGCAGTCAGGCACTGCTCGTGCATCACTGCAACGTTTTAGCGGTATGGATAACCAAGAGTCACAGTTGTTCAGAGGACCTCCGGAACCGTCAGGTAAGTGTATATATGGGCCTGTTATCAGGTGCCCTGAGCCGGCAACGCGGCGTTTGTCGGTTGAAGACAATGCTGACACCACCCAGGCGCACTTCGGCAGCATATCGGATCGTTGCGGTGTGTAAAGATGCATGCTTTCATGGATTCTTGTGACCCGAGCTGTGCTTGTCTTGCCAGGTTATGGCGCACAGCGGCACAATTATCAGGAAGGGCAGCGTCAGCGCTTTCTGCAAGAGCAATATCAGAGGTTGGCAGTTCAAGACGCGATGGCCGCAGAGCCCGATGTCCCTCATAGTGCTGACTTAGAGGCGACTGTTGAAGCATTGCCAGAGGGCGAGATGCCAGAATACATTCAGGAAGAAGATGAAGAGGAAGATTTGCTCTACTTTGTGCAACCTCAGCAGCGGTCTCATGGTGACATTTACCTGGCGTCCAGTGTGGGAGACACGAACAGAGTCAGGTAAGGACACCTGGTGTAAAGTACAAGTTACTGCTTATGCCGCATACAGGCTGGCTGCAAGAGAACACAGGCCAAGTCACTCAGTGCATTTGCTTCCAGGGAGCTGAGCATGGGCTCCTGGACTGCAGGTCTCTTGTGGAGGAAGAAGCAGTGGATGTCAACTTGAGGGATGCCTGGGATGCTGTGCCGTTGTACTACGCCTGCCGTTCTGGTAAACGCTTTGCAAGACATTGTTAGGTCAAGATTGGGATGCATGATGATTATGATCAGTCAGGATAAACCCAGATTGCTGAGCTTTGTTCACAGCAGGCTACTGTCGATGATTCTTTGCTTCTTCATAACACTTTGTTATGACTTCATCACAAGTCTGGTAACTTGCATGGCATGTTATTGGCTCTGGACTACAATAATCATGAATGCATGTCACGGAGACAGCAGCTTGGGCTACAGCTAGCATGTTTCACAAAGCAGCCTACAGCATTCCAGGCACACCTATAGTCTATGCACAAGGAACATATGCAATGCTGTGAACAAGCTGCACCAAGTGTGTGAGCAATGTTGTGAGCTCAGAATGATTTGTAATGTCGCCAGCCAAAAACGGAGTATCTCAGCCTCCAGCAGCAGTTGCGCTTGCCTTCTAATACATTGTAATAAGCCCCTTACTGATTCTTCAGGTCACAATGACGTTGCTCAGTATCTACTGGAGGCTGGTGCTGTCTGCAATGAGTACACATTTGATGGTGATCGCTGCCATTATGCTGCCCTGAACCTGGGCATCAGGACTCTGCTGAGGCAGTTCGAGGCTCGGCTCCCACCTCTGTCACCATTAGCTTCTTCTCTGCGCAGTCTGTCATCCCTGTGTGAAAACCCAGAGGTATGCATCTGTCTGTGGGTCTGTGATGAGAAACCTTGAGCTTGGTTGATCTCTGGAAGTTTGTTGTTCAGGTTGGCTTGTCATCCGTGCATGTCTGCATGTATGTGACATGTTTTCTCAGGTCACCGTTGTGCTGATGAAGACACCCTCTGTAATTGTACATGCATCGATGTCTGTACTGAATTCATCATACGCAATGACAGAGACTTCATCGGTAGGCCTGCACAGTCTCATCCATGCTTTCCACTGTCAAGATGCTCTGTTCTGCTGACTGTGCTTAAACATGAGTTTTGTCACAGGCAACAAGCAGCAGTGGTCAGACAGAGCCCCCATATTGTGACTTTGCATTTGTGTTGGGGCAGGACTTCATGCCTCTGCATAGAGCCATACTAGCAGCTCGGTCCAAGTTCTTCAGAAAGATGCTGCTCACCCAGTGGAGCTCCTCCCGGGTGAGTACTAGCTTATGAGCAGGTTCGAGTATGAATGGCTGGCTGTTGTCACAACGCTTTACAAGGTGCAAACACTTCATGGCCAGCAGCACTTGCTAACAGCATCTTGACATTTGACCAGAGACTGTGCTGCTGAAATTGTGTTACGTCATGCCGGCCACACTGCAGTTAAGCCATCAGCTGCTTTCCATTTGCTTATGAAGGCCTGCTTGCACAAGCTATCCACAGCAGTGTGCAGCACTCAAATCTGACCTGCAGCCCTCTAAGCCCTTACTTGCACTAATACAGCAGCCTGCCTGTGCAAAGCATGCGTCCAGCATCTACGGCAATCAACAGATGCGTGCTGGAAAAGGTCACCTCCATAGCATCAGGTTTGGACCCAACACTCAGGCAGAGAGTCATCAATGCTTATGCGCAGCAGCAGTAGCAGCAGCAGCACTGTGTAGCTGCTATACTTGTGCTGCTTTACCCTCAAACACGACTGCTGTCTACACTGCATGATACCAACTATGACCTTTGCTTACATCACGCACTGGCTGGATCCACAGGCAGATGGCATGAGGACAGTTCATCTGGGCAGCCCAGCCCTGAGTGCAGCAGCCCTGAAGGCAGTGCTGGTGTTCATGTACACAGAGAGGCTGGATGTGGGTATAGAGGAGGTGGACCCTGTGCTCAGGGTCATGCGTAAGTGCCGTCTGAAGCACATGGTTCCCTGCGTTCAGAAGGAGCGCAGGACGCTGCGGTACCATTCCAAGTCTGTGCGTAAGGATGAGGCAGGTCCCCGCAGGTCTGTTGCTGCTGCACTTTCTGCCCATGCTGTGATGCAGTGCTGTGCTTACTTGGGTGTATGCAAAGCAAGTATGCATTGACAAGGACTTCGGCCCATGCTGCACTTCTGCCCATGCTGCACTTCGACCATGATGTGATGCTGTGTGTTGTGCTTGCAAGATATGCCATCATTGGGTTTGTGCAAACCAGGTGTACACAATTTCAGCAAATCAGGCAGTCCCTGTCGGTGCCCTCTGCCACAGTAATGCTGCACTTCCTCACAAAGCACTACTAGCTTCAGTGCACTGATGTTTGCTCACTGCAGCATGGCCCAACAAAATTGCACAAATTTCTGTCTGTGCCATCATGTGATTGGCATGTCTGTTTGCATGTGCTGGTCAACATCATGTAAACTCATGTCACCTCATTTGTCTGCCAAAGACGTTTGAAGCTGTTGTAAAGATTTGAATGGCAGCTGCATCTGCAGGTTTGTGCTGCAACCTGGCATGTTGCCTGAGGAAGCCAGGCTGGCACATGACCTGCGTCGCTTACGTCAGAGAGCAGCTGCCTTGGAAGCTGCTGGTGCTACAGTGTCTGCATCAGACTTTGCTGATATCGTCCTGCTGATTGATGCAGTCCGCTTCAGGTGATCCATCATCTGCTTTGTTATCATGGTTTGTGACTAATTGTGAAAGCAAAAGCTGTCGACATGCAGTTTCTCATTTGTTCAAGGCAGGCTCTTGAATGCTGACACAGTACCATGCTCTGATATTGCATACATCTCAGCCAACTTACTTTCAGCAAATACCTCAGCATGGCATGCAGGTGTCATCGCTGCATTCTGGCTGCACGCTCAGACTGTTTCAGAGCCTTTCTGGAGCGATCCCCTGCCCAGAACACCTCCTGCATTGCTTCATGCTCTGACTCCAACCAGTCAGAACGGGATACACATGCCACCACAAGCAGTTCACAGCCAGCTTCTGCCAAGTCTCACCAGCCTGCTCCCCAACATAGCTCCCGCAGATGCACAGAAACACACCAGAGCGCAAGCATGGCTTCTGATGGTAAGCAGGACAGCACAGCAGCAGCTGCTGGGCATGTTGAGCTGCCCCAGCTTGCAGTGGCCGATGTGACGCCCGAAGTGTTCAGGCTAGTACTGGAATTTATGTATAGTGGAACAGTGCAGATTCTGGCGCCTCAGTGGCTCAAAGCTTCAGGCGCAGAGCAGCTGTTTGAGGCAGCTGAGCGGTACCTGCTGCCTTTGCTCAAGGTGAGCACATGCTTTGCACCAATCCCTGCTTCAGGTGCAACTTCCCAAGATCTTGCAAGACAGCAGACGCCTCAAGTCACTGCTAAGATCTTGCATGTAATTGTGACAGGCTGCTCTGCAGAGACAAGACTTGTCCTGCATGTACCTAGCTCATCATGAGCTGGAAAGCGTTTTGACTCATTAACTATGTAATCTGGGCACATGCTGCAGTGGGCATGTGTGCTGTACTTCTGCTGTGCAGCATGAGGATAAGAGCCTCTGAGGATCATGGGGAAGTATGCTTAACTTGATGTTTGACTGCAGCGAGAGGTAGCAGAGCATATAGTGGCTGCCTTGGATGCTGGAGGAGGCTCCATGGACCAGTTGTGCCGGCTGCTGCTGGCTGCTGATACTTACCAAGTCATCTTGCTGCGCAATCACTGCCTGGCAGGCTTGGCTCAAGCTTTCCAGTCTCTGCACACCCACACAGCCCGGGAGCAGGCCGTCTTTGAAGCCTTTGTTGATGCTGTCGCACCAAAGGCAAGGGCTCTTGGTTGCTGATTTTTTCTTGCACAAGCTTTGTTGCTATCATGCAAGATTATGTAGCATTGCATACAAATGCATTGGGGAAGGAATGTATTTCCGCTCGATGTATATATTGTGTGCGGCAGCTGATGTCAACACTTGCTTGCTATGTGAGTTGCCTGCTATGTGAGTTGCCTTTGAGTCCACCCTGCACGCCAGCCAAATGCTCTGTTGGCAAGACGATAGTGGCCTTCACCAGATTAGGGTCCACAAGTTGTTGGTGTTCATTGGATCAAGCTTGACACTTAAGTGCTGCGCGCAGGATACGATAGACATTCTGGATGGTAGCAGCATTGGTGGAGCTTCTCACGGCAAGATTGAAGGCAGTGGTGTTGGAGGTTTGGGAATTGGTACTCTGCTTCAGGATTTGAGAGAAACTTTCTTGGAGATGTTTGGTGGCACTGGAAAGCACAGGGACCGAGCTGCAAAGTTTTTTGATGCACAGTTGCGTGATATTGCTACAGCTGGTCAGTCATGTTGACGAGCGCATACAAGCTCAAACATTATGGACGGGAAAAAAGAAGCCCTCGACTTTCAGCTTACCCTGTACAGGTCTTGTGAAACCTTTGTTGTCAAGGGTGCAGCACAAGACGTCTGTACACAACCACAAAACCATTGTTTACTAGCATTACGTCCATATAATGTATGTCATACAATGAATGTCGTTCTGAACTCAACGATGTGTAAATGACGTGCGCCATGTACCCATGCCTTCAAGTACCCCACCAGATGCTCTGGGCTGGGGAGCCTCAAGGATTCAATGTTTGTACAGGCATTTAAGCACTTCCAATCACAGCAGTCGATCCAGCCCCTGTCTGCCCTGGAAGTTTGAATGTCCAAGTGACGCAAGCTTATTGGCAGCAAGGGCATGTTGCACTGCGCTAAAGTAATGACACCTGTACCGACGACTCTTAGCTTGTTCAAGGAAGTACTTTCCAGTAGCACATGCCTTGCCTGAGGTGTAAACAAAAACCTACTGGTAAAATTAAAGGACTGAAGCCAGGGAGGCAACACCAAAGTGAAATCAAGGGCTGCATCTACATCGTGCAACTCTAGCGAAGTCAAACTTACTGCATTCTGTAGATCCAGCAGCCGAAACCTGACTTTAGACAGACTCAGCCTATGCAAGCAAGCACTGTTATGCCTGCTAATTAACCATGTCTTCTGCCTCCAAAGGGCCACCTGATGAAAACCCTGTAAACTTGAATGATTGCAGACGATGACAGAGCGAGAGCAGCGGCCCCAAACGCTCAGCAAGCTTTTGTGAAGATGTGCAGGCAATGTACGAATCTAATTGATCAACAGAAAGGTCCAGTTCCACAAGCAAGTTGGCATGTGGTAACAACTCAAACACGAATTGCTCATCCGCGCAATGCGTGCAAACACGCAGATTGCTGCTGCCAGTGTTCATAGGAACCCAGTCCAATTGCAGATCTACCACACAAGGCAAATGCAGTGCAGTTTGCTGGTTGAACAGAGAGCAATCGCTCAGCTTCAGCACTTGCAGTGCTGACCATCCAGTGAACAAAAGCATGTCTGCAGCTCTTCCGCTGTTGGGCCAATCCCATTCGGATTCAGAAAGGTCTAGCAGTGTCAAATTGGTCAACATAGTAATGTCAGAAGGATCACCCCAGACTTCACTGCCCTGCAAGCTCAAAGATTTGAGATGGGCCAGACAACTGATGCCGCTCCCACCAAAACCAAACTGGCATCGGAGCAGCTCAAGGCAAGTGAGAGACGCTGCCGCACTTCCAAGCACCAGCTGTATGGAAGATCGCTGGTCATCTTGAACAGCCCGTCAAGGGTTATACGCTCAAGCGTCTTTGGGCATCTGTTCAGATTGTATTGGATGAGTTCTGCAGGTGGGCTTCCATACCTCTTTTCAGCCTGAATCTGTAGTCTTGTCAGTTCTGCAAGGTGAGTCAGACTTGGGAAAGAAAATACCTCCAATCTCTCTTTGGTCCAATTGACCCAGTTCCAGTCACATGTCACCATGGCAATTTGAACATTGCAAGAGAGGATCACCAAATAGGAGCCATGCTTATAGACCATACCAATAGGATGCGGGCGGTCAGCTGCTGGTCAGTTGGGACGGCCGGCTCCATTGTCTGCGATCAGACGAAGTTGTTCAACAGAAATGCAAGTCTGGTTTTAGAGCTGCAGGGCCAATCTGTACCTCTGTCTACAGTTACTCAAATCTCCAGGAAAAGCAGTATCAATTACTGAAAGCCATCTAAGATGAAGTCTATAATGCCGGGGTCTACAGGAGGGCACCATAGGGTGGACTCATGAGTAGGGCACTGATCCGTCGGGGAATTCCTCCTGAACAGTCGGGAGATTCCTGACCAAGAGCGAAAGTCAGTCAGGCCAATACTGTCTTGTGGTTGATGGACTGGTGCGCTGCTGGGCATGCAGCTGCCCCTGATAAACTTTAGGAATTGTGCGGAAGGGCAAGCGAGGGAGGCACTTTTTTCTGTGGCAGCTCCGAGACCAATTTGCCACTTCAAACGAGAAGGTTGATGGTACTCGGCAGCCTTCAGCATACTAATCTGATCTCGCATGGCACGACTAATCGCTACCTGTCTACTAACGGGTCGCCCAAAGCATTCAGCCGAATAAACGAGACCCCAAAATTGATGTACCGTTTAGTAGAGGGCTGCAGGATTATTCGGTTTTTGCAGTGCAAAGGTGCCCTCAAAATATGCGCTCACTGTATGTACCCCCTCGAATTTCGCTAAAATAGCAGCAGCCATGCAGTATGGGTAGCTTTTGTCATTGCGCTGTCAAAAATGCAGTGCTGGTGCAGCTTGGGCATCACTCATGTGCTGCAGCGATTGTGACGTATCTGTCTGTGATGAAAACCTTTGCAAGTTCAAATTGGGCTCGACAGCAGATAGAATGAGTGTCCATTGCACGCGATGCGGCTTATGCAATCTTGATCTCTTGTCAACAAGATACAAAGTGAATGTTGCCTGAACAAGGATGACCTCAAGGTGTGAAACGTCCAGTTGTTTCAGCAAGTACCCAGTCAGATGGCAGTGACAGCGGCAGTGCAAGTGCAGGCGATAGAGCTGCTGGCGCTTGCAGTAAAGCCATGACTCAGGCTGTGACTGTGACAGACCCAGCCACAGCTGCTAAAATAAGTAGAGCTGCCAAGTGCCCAGTGCATGCAGCATCTACTTCAGACTTGGTGGTCACTACGTTAGGGCAAGACAAGCCTCCACAGTAAGGCTGGCAGGAACAGGTTTTGAGTGGTACGTGATGCTGCCTCAGCCACTGAGCATTTTGCAGTTTCCTGATGTCACACACACATTTCCTGCAGAATGTATGCAGCTGCAGTGGCGGACTGCTGACTGGGCTGATGGTATTTGCATGAGTGAAGCTGACTCATCACAGGTGGTCAGGATAGCACTTCTGAGCTTGCCGGAAGAGGCAATCAGGGCTGAGCCATACTAGCAGCTGTGGAGGAGTGGCAACAAGATTGCGAAGCCATTGCATGAGCAGAAGGTGTCGCTGCACACCACACTGCCATAGCTGCCAGAGCAAACAGGTCGGGCTTTGTCAAGATAAATTGAATGCTAGAACAGACATGCTGTGCCTGACTTATGGAATGTTTTGGACATGGCAACCATTATTACAGTGTTGCGCTTTTAGCAAATATTGTAATAAAAGCGAGCTTCCGTGAGATTATCATCCACGATTTCAATCGCGGCGGGAGTTGTGAGGCCTGTGTCTAAAAACATTTTTTTTTCATAATGGCCAGCGTTTCACCGTGTACGATCTGAGCGAAAAGGATCGACGGAGTTGGCCCATTCTTAGCTCACTACCTGTGCAGACAATGAGCAGTATGCATTTTATCAGCGCAAGCACAACAGGCACAATGACCATTAGCGCATGCATTTGTGCAATATGGTGCTGTCTGTGGCATTGATTGTGCCCACAACATCTGCCTAAACTAGAGTGCAGTTTGTAATGTGTTTTTATCCTACATGTACCATACTCAGTGTAGTTGTTCTGGCAGGCATGGACCATACTGTGCTGTTTTGCAGCTCAGCTTCACAGCACACATTCTCAAAAGTTCGGCTCTAGAGGCCCTCAGGAAAAGGCCTTGGTCCTGGCAAAAGTTTTGATCAGCAACAAGCAGTTCCGCCAAAATCCAATCCAATTAAAGGGGAAAGGGAGCCCAGATGTACTCAAAGCACCAGAGTCAGGGTCTGTCATACCTTGCTTGCACTGCAGATTGTGTCTTGCATGCTGTGCTTGGTATGTCTCCTTGCCTGGCTTGCAATGCAGTCAAGCTGGGTTCTCTATTACAAAATGGATGCTCATGCTTTGCCTGCAACATAGACCAGAAGGTCTGGAACACATGTCAATTGCAATACATATAGTGTACTCTGCATTTGTAATGATTAGAAGCATTGGCGGGTCTGAAGCATGTCAGGCTTCACCTTGCATTCCAATTGGACACATTTGCGAACTGCGCTCAGTGAATCATAAGTGCTGCAAATTTACATGCTTTGTACTTTTTGAGTAACAGGCATGCTCATGCTATGCACTGAGATTGCATGAAGGCAGTCAGGACTCCCATTTACTCTTTTGGTGATCCCAGCACCCTAGGGCCTACTACAGGAGCAACATCAGTATGCAGCTGCAGCTGTTGGTGTCAATTTGCTAGCTGTGCTCTGCAACGACTGACTGGTATGGCTGCAAAGACGAATTCACAACGCACCCGTATACATACACAAAGTCACCGTTTACTCACAGTACATATTGAATTCAACAATGTGTAAATGACGTGCGCCGTGTACCCATGCCTTCAAGTTCCCCACCAGATGCTCTGGGCTGGGTAGCCTCAGGTATTCAATGTTTGTACAGGCATTTAAACAGTTCCAATCACAGCAGTCAACCCAGCCCCTGTCTGCCCTGGAACTTTGAATGTCCAGGTGGCGTAAGCTATTTGGTAGCAATGGCATGTTGAACTGCCCCAGGGGAACCACAATATTGCCCACAAGTTTTAGCTTGTGCAAGCAAGTACATGCCAATAGCACATGCCTTGCCTGAGGTTTAAACAAATACCTACCAGTAAAGTCAAAGGACTGAACCCTAGGAGGCAACAACAAAGCAAAACCAGGGGTGGCATCTACATTGTGCAACTGTAGCGAAGTCACATGGACTGCATTCTGTAAATCCAGCGCCCGAAAAAAGACTTGAGACAGGCTGAGCCTTTGCAAGCAAGCACCACTATGCCTGTCAACAACCAGTTTCTCTCCATCCAAAAGCCTGGCTGATGAGGCCCCTACAAACGTGAATGATTGCAGACGATAACAGAGCGAGAGCAGCCTCCCCAATCGCTCAGCAAACACAGAGTCCTTGCACCAACCCAACTGATCTACAGAAATGTCCAGTTCCACAAGCAAGTTGGCGTGTGGTAACAGATCAGCCATCCATCGATGAGACACAACATTCGAGCAAATACGCAGAGTGCTGCTGCCAATGCTCACAGGAGCCCAGTGCAATTGCAAATCGACCACATTAGGCAAATTCAGCACACTTCGACTGTCAAACAATGAGGATTCGCTCAGCTTCAGCACTTGCAATGCTGACCATCCATTGAACAAAAGCATGACCGATTCTCCCTCGGTCCAATTCCATTTAGATTCAGAAAGGTTTAGCAGTGTCAAATTCGTCCACCTAGTGATGTCAGAAGCATCACCCCAGACTTCACTGCCCTGCAAGCTCAAAGATTTGAGATGAGCCAGACAACTGATGCTGCTCCCACCAAACCTAAAAGCACATCGGCTCATCTCAAGGCAAGTGAGAGACGCTGCCGCGCTTCCAAGCACCTGCAGTATGGCAGATCGCTGACCATCTCGATTCCGTAGATTCAGCCAGTCAAGAGTTACACGCTCAACTGTGTCTGGGCATCTGTTCAGATTGTGTTGGATGAGTTCTGCAGGTTGGCTTCCAGACCAATTTCCAGAGCTATCAGCCCGAATCTGTAGTTTTGTCAGTTCCGCAAGGTGAGTCAGATCTGGGAACGCAAATTTGTCAAAGTTGGTCCAGTTGACCCAATTGCAGTCCCAAGTCACCGCCAACTGCTTCAGTTCTGCCGGCTGCTGTATGTATTGCAGCAACATATCAGCAAATGTTGTGTCAACTGACAGGCAGTCACACGCTAGGGGGATGCCTTGCAGGGAGTCGCTGCGCGAGCTGGGCTCCCCAAAGTTGTTTGCAACTTCGCCTTCTACACTTTTATCGCCTGCTATCAAGCGCAAGTGACCAAAGGAACGTCTTGAGGCAAAGAAGTGTCTCCAGTGGCTACCATAAGGAGCTTGGTCTGCATGCAGGTGCAGCGACGAAATGTGGCTGCTGTTGACGGCTAAGCGCCAGGTTGTACAAGTACAGGCTGCTGCACAATTGTCCAGGGCATTGTGCTGTTGTTCAAAGATGTGCACAAGCAGCTGATCTGCTAGACTAGACCAATCTGGTGAGTCCACTCCCTGTTGCACAGCAAGCGGATATCATCTATCTGGCACTTTGAACTTTGCAACAGAGGACCACCAGGTAGGAGCCATACAGATAGACCATACCAATATCATGCTGGCGGTCAGCTGATGGTCGGTTGGGACTGCCGGCTCCATTATCTGCGATCAGACAGAATTGTTCAACAGAAGTGCAAGTCTGATCTTAGAGCTGCAGGGCCAACCTGTACCTTGGTCTACAGTTACTCAAATCTCCAGAAATCCCTAAGCAAAAGCAGTATCAATTACTGAAAGCCATTTAAGTTGAAGTCTATAATGCCGGGGTCTACACGAGGGCACCATAGGGTTGACTCACGAGGTGGCCATGCATCAGTGGGGAGTTGCTGAACAGTCGGGAGATCCCTGACCAACTGAAAATGCCAGTCAGGTCAAGACTTTCTTGTAGGTGGTAGACTGTTGCAGTGCTGGACACACAGCTGCGCTGATAAACTTAAGGAGTTTGGGCGGAAACTGCAGGCGAGGGCAGTATCCGAGGGACGACTTTTTCTGTGGCAGCTCCGAAACCAACACTGTAAGCCAGCAACGAGAACATTGACGAAACTGACGCTGACAGCGGCAGTAATCGATCGTTTGCAAGATGTCATGCCTGTGTGCATGCTTGGATTCTCAGCTTATGCGTGATCATGCTAACACTTCCGCAGCAGATCACCTTTTCTGGTCGCAAGATCCGGCGAGGCCCGTGTGCCATAGCCTCGTCTGTATTCTTTGAGCACACATGCACAAGAAGGATTGTTTTACGCAGCATACTACATGCTGCTGTCGTCGCAGCTGCACCTGAACAGGTATTGGATCGGGCTTGAGATCACATGCACACCCTGACAGGCCGCACTGTATGCCTTCACTCAACATAGTCGCATGTGCAGGTTGAACACAACGTAGACAGAGTCTTTGCCGTCAGTGACGTCCATTGCGACTATACCCTTAACCAGGACTGGCTGACAGAAGTTAATCAAAATCAATATGGGTGAGGCCTATTTAAGAAGCAGTAGTCTGACACGCCAGTCTGACTTCGACTCATGACAGAACAGACCTCATGGTTCAGGCAGAACGACGTTTTGCTGTTGGCCGGAGACATCTCTGATGACCTTGGTCTGATACGCCAGAGCCTGAGCACAGCAGCTGAAGCCTTTGGCCGGGTCTTCTATGTGCCTGGGAACCACGAGTTGTGGGTCAGAGGCGAGCCTCACAGCATCAAGTAAGGCATGTGCAACCTGCAGGTGCAAAGCTTTTCAGCAATGCATCCTTTGCAACCTGTTTGCAACTAAACTCTCATGCCTATGCAGGAATGGTACAGCGCAAGACTCATGTCAGAAGCTGCAGTTGATATTGCAGCTATGCCAGGAGCTTGGCATCCACACAACACCTGCACGTCTGGGAAACTTGTGCCTTGTGCCTCTGCTGTCCTGGCACCATTCCAGCTGGGATACAGAGCCTGACATACAGGGTGTTCCCCATGTATCTGCTCTCAGCATTGCAGACTATGGGGCTTGCATATGGCCTGACACTGGTCCAGGTACATCAGTCAATCGCATGCTGTTCATGTTAGTTGTGGCTTCTGCTCTGATCCTCAATTGGCACTGGGTTTGGCTTGCAGCATGACAGGTGCTTCTAACATACCTGTTTGATTGGTTGTCGTAGCAGCCGTACATTGGCCATGGCTGTTGTTGGAATCAGTTTTGAGGCCTTGTATGTCAGCTATTGCTCCATGACTGGTCAGTCATGACATGCCTTATGGCTGACCGCTACAACCCTTGGCATCAAGGCCTTTGCAGGTATCAAAAGGGCAGTTCAAACCAGGCAACAGAGGACAAAACACTTCTTGCAAACTGGTTTGTCAGAATGCAAAGTGGTTCACTGCTGCAGGACAGGGGGTACACGGGTCCCTTGAAATAGCAGAGTGGTTTGACAAGCAGAACCAGACAGGCTGGCAAGAGCTGCTGCAACAAAGGCAGGGCTGTGATGTCATTTCCCTTGCCCATTTCTTGCCCCATCAGGTATTCTCCTCATGTCTTTTGGGCTTGTCCTTAGAGTAAACTTGTCAATACTCATATCCTCACTGTATATAGCATTATGCTATGTGTGCATGACGTATGGGTTACTGTTTGTATTTTGTTGTGTCATGTGAAGTGTGCAGTCAGACATATGGATCCTCAAAAAGCTCGAACCGCTGCGTAATGGCACAAGGAGGTAATGACAACTTGCCGGCTGTTTTGTGTAAGCTTTCTTAAAACGTGTTGAACAGTCCAATGTGATGCATGTGGTTCAGGGGCTCACGGATGAGCCCAACAGGAGCACACCAGGTCATGACAAGGGTGCACTGTTGGTTGGCATTATCAGAGGTGCTTTGTGCTGCTTAGGGCAGTACTTTGTTTAAACTGTGTGGTCACTGCAGGCATTGCTGCCAGAGAAGCGTTATTTGTTTTATCCCAACTTGGCCAAGGCCGCTGGCTCAGAGCCCTTGGCACACCGCTTGAGGGCGCTGCGACCTGATGTCAACATTTTTGGCCACACTCATTTCTCCTGGGACGCCACTGTTGAGGGTAGGGGTGCAAGTCCTGACCTGGCATGATCAACCTTAACAATTACCTTCAAAAAAGAAAAGAAAAAAGAAAAAACCTTGTCTGCTGCTCATATTGCTGAGCCCTCATATGCTTGAAAGAACTCAAACACCCATATAGCAAGAGCATTTTGGGCTGCCTCCTCAGAGGGCTTTGTTGTGGATGCCAAAGACACAGACTCTTGTTGTGCATTCAGAGACTGCAATGCTGCGCGTAACTATATACAGGCTTGACAGGATAGTCCATGAAAGTAATGACGTTGCAAGGTGTAGCGTTTGTTGCTTCAGTCTGTTGTTTCTGTACAGCTTAGCTAGCCTTATCAAGCTGGTCTGCCTTGGTACAATTAGTGTGACTGTCCCTTTTGTAGCATCATCAAAGGGTAGATCTTTGCGTTTCTTGGGCCAAACTACCAGCAACAGGACATAGTGCTCTTTTTGGACCAGACTTCTCTCTAGCTTGGTTCGTCACGTCCACCTGTGCTTACAAGCCAGGTTTTCTGGTGACTCACAAGTCATTCCACAACCCCTCAGCCTATAACGTGCCAAAGCATTACCCCAGTGAGAGAAAAGGGTTACATGCAGAATGTGGTGGGTTGCAGGAGTACGTCACATCCAGGCTCCGCTGTGTGGTCCATCAGAGCGACGCCGCCGCCCGCGCTCCCTCACCTTTGAGCAGCTGACCCCCCTGGGTCCCATGGACAGGTCCAGCACCATACCCACCCCCCCAGGTTTTGACCCTGCGAAGGCAGACTGGCTGCCCATTCAGATTTATGAGAGTGATGCATACAGATCCAGAATGGGCAAAGCAGGAGATGATGCTGATGGATGGCAGGTATACCTCTCTGATCAGGGCTTGTCTGGGCGATACTGCTGTATGACATTTTGTCCTTCACAACAGGTTTCCAAGAACCTGCAGAACTAGGTACATGATGGGATCCGTGATGCAAAGCTGTTCCATCAGTTGCAGTCTTCAGCAGGTTTGTGTTGCATAATATAAACCTATTCACTGCCCTGTTGATGCATGCATGCCATGTGCAAACTTGTTCACTGCATGCAGGCCATCATTGAGCAGTTCAAACAAGGGAAACACAATGCAGAACAATAGCAACATTAGTCTGCAGCTGCCTGCAAGTCCTAACAATTGCATTGCGCCAAAGGCGCATTGATGCTGCACTATCAAAACCTTTGATGATACAGTAGCCAGTATAACTGCAGAGTGCATGTTGGTGCAGGCCCTGCAGCATGGCTACATGTGCCCTCCTTTGGGAGCTCACTGGAGTGAGTATTACAGCCATCACATGCGAGAGCCTGACAATGTGCAAATGGCTCCGTGGGTTGCTGGCATGTATGAGCGCAGGACCCGACGTGCTGCCAAAGCTGCTGGCAAGCCACCGCCAAACAAAGGCATCTAACAATAACAACAGTGCATACGTTTCCCAACCTATGATGAGCTACAAAAAGAGGCACCTCAAACATCAAGATAGCAAGTGGCCAGGCATCTGAGCAATGGTATAGTGCATCTAGTGAGCATGTCATGCCTTTCATGGCGCCAGCGCGCTGAGGTGACTTAGATCTGTCATGCAATTGTGGCCCATGCAATGTGTGAGTTGATGGTAGAACAAGACCTGATTGTGCTGCCATGTAAAGCAGTCAACAACATCTGGTGACATGCCTATATCACAGGTGTTCATCTGGCAGTACATTCGGTGATGGTTGAGACCTGATGCTTGTGACATGCCTGTCTATAACCTGGTGTAAGAAGAGCGTCAATCTGATTCAATGTAACAGTGCGATTATTACAAGCTATTGGCTTGGTGCTCGGTAGTCAATGCACATGCGCAAGCTGCCGTCAGGCTTGGAGACAAAGATGACAGGACTGGACCAAGCGCTTCTGCTGGGCTGAATCAACTTCTTCTCCAGCAGCACCTGGACCTGCCTCTTCACTTCTTCTTGCTCCTTTGGCGACAACCTGTAACCAGGCTTGGCAATAGGCTTAGCCTCAGCAGTGTCAATTGTGTGAGCAACACCCCTGTCTGGGGGTAACCCTGGGGGCGCCTCTGCAAACACATCAGCATGCTCAGCTACTATGACCTTTGCTTTGCCAGGCACAGCACTTTTTGCAGGAGCAGTTTCAGAAGGAATTTCACCCTCCTCAGTCTGCTCTTCAGGTTCGTCTACTATAGACACATTCACCAAGAATGTACGTGCACCTTTCTCTTTGGACATGACTTTCAGCTGCATGGAGGTCAACAATGGCGGGCAATCTTTTGGCTTGTCAGGCAAGGCAGGTGAGTCAGTTCTAACTTGAGCTTCATCCTCCGTGTGCCCTGAAAGTACATGACACACTTGTCAAAATACGATATCACAGCTTTGTGATCCAGCAGCCAGCCCTGACCCAGCACAGCTTGCATAGCCTGTCCAGGCAGGTCAATCACATACATCTTGACAATTTCAGACAGATTCTGAATCTGTATTCGCTCACTCACATAACCCTGAATTGCTATACTTGCTGTGCCAGCTGCCAACACTTGCCCTGTGCAAGAGTGTATTTTCAGGCCTTTTGCAACAGCAAATGCAGCACTCACAAAGTTGTGTGTAGCACCACCATCAAACAATGTGCTAACAGAGTGACCAGCCAAAGGACCTTGAAATGTCATGAGCTGTGACTGATCGTCTGAAGACACAGAGTTGAGGCTTATCTGTGCAGGAGCATCATACCATACCTCAATTGCCCAAGGTGTCGGGCCCAGCCGCTTGTAGCAGCTGTTGCCAACCGGAGCAGAGAAGAGCATGGCACCTTTTTCGTAGGTTCTGAGCAGCTTCATTGTACCCAAAAGTTTGCGCCACTTTCCCTGCCAGCTTGGAACTACAATACAAGCAGAGGTTGCATAAGGAGCTGCAGACTTGCACTTGAGGTAATGCTTAATGAAAAGCTCAATCTTTGCAAACGGCGCATTCAGCCACACATGCTGATTTGCGACATTGCTTGTCAGAAATGAATTTGCAGGAGAGCTGTAGGCTGCACAATGTGAATTTACACCATGGTCATCACAACAAGCGTCATAAGTGAATTGTTTGTTGGTCAGATGCTGAATCGCAGCAAACTCTTCTTGAACAAACATCCTATCACTGTTGTCATGCACTTCAGTCTGAGTCATGGCGTAAATCTGCACACTAGAGGACTGCAGCGTATCATTCAAGACTAGAAGCTCTCCCTCTAGCCCTGCTTGGCTTTTGGGATTGCCTTAGTGATTGTGGCGTGGGCTGCAGCATTGCGCAGGTTTGGGCAAGTCTTTTCCCCAGCTGCATTTTTGTAGCTGTGACCCGGCATTCCGCATGCACCGCATTTTCCAACCTCCTTGCGAGCCTGGAACTCAGCATTGCTTGCAGCTGGAGCTGCACCAGCCTTAGAAGCTCAAGTTTAAAGCTGACTCACCTGCCTTGCCTGACAAGCCAAAAGATTGCCCGCCATTGTTGACCTCCATGCAGCTGAAAGTCATGTCTAAAGAGAAAGGTGCACGTACGTTCTTGGTGAATGTGTCTATAGTAGACGAACCTGAAGAGCAGACTGAGGAGGGTGAAATTCCTTCTGAAACTGCTCCTGCAAAAAGTGCTGTGCCTGGCAAAGCAAAGGTCATAGTAGCTGAGTATGCTGATGTGTTTGCAGAGGCGCCCCCAGGGTTACCCCCAGACAGGGGTGTTGCTCACACAATTGACACTGCTGAGGCTAAGCCTATGGCCAAGCCTGGTTACAGGTTGTCGCCAAAGGAGCAAGAAGAAGTGAAGAGGCAGGTTCAGGTGCTGCTGGAGAAGAAGTTGATTCAGCCCAGCAGAAGCGCCTGGTCCAGTCCTGTCATCTTTGTCTCCAAGCCTGACGGCAGCTTGCGCATGTGCATTGACTACCGAGCACCAAGCCAATAGCTTGTAATTATCGCACTGTTACATTTGGTCTCGGAACCAGGCTCCGAGACCAAATGTAACAGTGCGATAATTACAAGCTATTGGCTTGGTGCTGAAGGGCACGCAAGACCAGAGCAACAGTTGTTAACTGAAGAAGTGTCCTTTTTGCTCTGATCCTACAAAGCATGTCTATCCCGGCAGGATCCTAATCAGGAATGACGCCGTAGCTAGTCATTACCTATGCACCCTGCTACATTCAAGCTCAAATGTGGAAAGCGTCCAGTCACATTCATTCATTTTATAACTTACAGTCTGGGGTGTGGAGCCAGTAGTGACTCATCAGACATCCTGGCTTGAAAGCACAGGTGTATGTGGTGTGCAACAAAACCAAGCTGGTGGGAGTTCTGTTCGAAA
>JAABUK010006182.1_pt1 | contig 18043 bp, 13 predicted proteins | sample 5559141 | NCBI WGS metagenome assembly JAABUK01 (sample SAMN10711869, study PRJNA513367) | rock metagenome | isolation source: Antarctica rocks | place: Antarctica: Victoria Land, Pudding Butte nord | collected 2016-01-03 | reverse complement strand
TCGAAAATCGAATGAGACGAAAGGCTAAGCTGACCGATGCCTTCCGACTTTGCACTGCTCTAGCAAATTTCAAAACAGCAAGCTTGTAAGTTAAGCAATTGAAAATAAGGCATTAGTAACTCTATTAGCCCTGCTTTTTTCAGATGAGCCAGGATATGATAATCAGCCTGCGGGCGTGGTGGCGAGCTTTGGATACGACTTGGAAGCGCATCTTCAAGCTAGCACTGGATATCAACCACACTCCTACTGATGTAGAACTACAGCAAATTGCTGAGTTGGAAGCAGTCGATTGTAGCGGCAAGCGCATTATCAGCCTCGAACCACTAGAACAATTAGTAGGTCTTCGCCGATTGGATGCGCACAATACCCGCATTAGCCGCCTAGAGCGGATTAGCAAGCTGCATCTGCTGGATGAACTAGATATAAGCGGGACAGATGTGAGCAGCCTAGAGCCATTGGAGTGCCTTTCGAATCTCTGGGCCATTCGATGTGTAGGGTGCCCCATCGCTTCGCTCAATGGCCTAGAGAAATTAGTCAATCTTGCGCACTTGGATTGTTCTGGCACAGCCGTCACTACTTTGGAGCCAGTTTCATTGCTGCCAGAATTACGAGCGATTAAGGCTAATGCTAGCTTGTTGAGTGACGAAGCATCTATTGCAGTTCTGGAAGCTGCTGGTGTAATACTTCAGTATGAGGAAACGCCATTATTAGCTGCCCGCCACCTTGCGAAGCAGCAACTTGAAGCCGAGTTTACTGAGGCGGAAAGAGATTCTCTGTTTGAAGAAGCAGCACGGTGCGTTGTACTTCATCAACAAGGGAGCACGTCGCTGATTCAGCGCAAACTGAAACTGGGCTATAACAGAGCTGGCCGTGTAATGGAGCAGTTAGAGAAAGTGGGCGTGGTTGGACCATTTGAAGGCAGTATCGCCAGAAAAGTACTGATACCAGATGAGTATCAGCTAGCGCAACTACTATCAGGCAAGGCTAGTGGCCAACTCACACCCTTTCCTACTAATAAGCCTGCTGCCATTTACGCAAGTACTGTGGTCACAGTGGTACCCCTCCTTGCTTCGGAAGTGCCAAGCCAGGATGTGGAATTGAAAAAAACCACAGGCTCGGGAGGATGGCTGCGGAAGCTGTTCTCATAGCCTTTCCTTTCTCGTGTAGGTCACTTGGCAATTCTTTTCAGCGGCAAAAAGCCGGTTCCTCTGAGCAAGATTCGAATTTTTCTAATATACTTATTTTGTATATTTGCTAGTATTTGGGGTTGCGCTAGTATTTGGACTGAGAATTACTGTAAGATGCTAAAAGTGTATTTTACAGGTACTTGCAAGTGGATTTCGCTTTGTGCAATCAGCTTCTCTGCTGGTCAACTGGCTATCCTGACTTGGTTTTAGGGAACAGCTTCACCGTTTTGCGGGCAGCTTTATATCCGCTACGAGCTACCAGTAATTCTTGGTCCAGATACTAATACAACCCCTTATAGCCCGCGCACTATATCCTCCCACGATAGCTGCTGGCCATCCAGGTACAGTCTCAGCCGGCGCGGGCTGCTCACCACATCTTGGTTAAGCCGGGTGCGCAGCCGCCTGTAAACGTCCCGCTCGCTGAGCACATGCTCCGCGGCCTGCCGGGTGAACGCAGCAGGGTCAAAAGCATCCTCGTACATGAAAAAACGCACCAACGACGCCAAATTAGGGGGCTGCGCCCTCAGAAAACCCCGCACCGCGTCCACGCGTCGATTCACCCGCTGGCGTAAAGCGGTATCCTCGTTTATAGTGCTCAGGTTCCGATTCGTGTCGTAAAGGTCCAGCATCACGGGCACCAGAATGTCGCGCTTCACCTTGGTCAGCCGCAGATGGTAGTAAAGCTTGGCAAATTCCCGTAACGCAGCCCGAAACTTCTGCGCCAGCTCCGGCAAAGCCTTGCGCGCTTCCTCCAGCAGTTGCGCACCGGTTAAGGGGTGCAGCTGCTTCACCCACTTCGTCGCAAACTGCCCCGTTTTCAACACCAGCACCGGCCGGTGCGGGCGGGGCGTCGCCCATGCCTCACTCCATAAGCCAAATTCCTCCTCTTCCCGAGTTGTAGCCGGGAGCGTCACGAGCACGTAAAACGTCAGCTCGTCGTCGTAGTCGTAGCCATTGGTGAAGGCCATCGCCGGCTCAAACGCTGCCAGTTCTTGCCCATACTCCGCATCCGACTCGTCCAGTAGTGCCCGCTCCCAATCGGCCACTACTGTCTTCCCGCTCTTGCTTTCCCGGAGCGTAGGCGACCGCAGCACGTCGGCCACCGTGTAGCCGGCGTGCCCGTACAGTACCGCTGCCCAGGCACCTACCGGACCCTTTTCGCCGGCCGGTGGGGCGCCTACCCAGTGCATCGGCGTCGGCATCTTCGCAAACGTGCGGTCGTAGAGCTCCCGCGTTAGCGCGTCGGCTTGCTCATGGTCAAACACTAGGTGCCGGCCCAAGGCCGGCGGCTGCGGATTCACCTCATGCCGCCACGCTGGCTTTACGCCCAGCACACCCGCCGTGGTGCTAATTACCTGATAGCGCTCCACTTTCACAAAGTTGTCGTCAACTGGTGCCTGCAGTGGCCGAGGCTTTACCTTAAAAAACAGGTCTTCGAGCCGGTTGGGGATATTCATCGTAAAATCGTGGTCATATTGGCAAGCTAGGAATGCTGTAAAGGAGCATTGGAGAGTTTCGGCGGGTTCTCATGCTACTGGCTACCCTGCCCCCGGCGGCAAATACGTCTGCCGGAACGACTCTCCTGTCAGCCAGTGCTTAAAGTCCGGGTTGCCGCTGAACTGCTTAAACAATTCCGTCTGGTCCTGTAGCACATCCAGAATAGCCTGTCGCAGCGCCTTATCATGCTCGATGCGGGAGTTTTGCTCATCGCCGCTGGCCATGGCATTCTGATATGCCTTGTTAGCCGCCACCTTCGTCGGCAGCTCCTGCGCGATGAACTGTGCGACTTTATCCTTATCCTGCCAGGCAATATTGCCAAACAGCGTGTTGAACTGGCTCACAATCGTACTCAGCAGTGCCATTTCCGGCTCTGCCACGCCGCCGCCCTGGCTTACCTCCGCTGCCGGCATCTCCGCATCCTGCTCGGCTAGGGCAATGGCCTGGGCCGCCTGAATTTCCGCTCGGTAGCTATCCATATCAATGGCATCCAGAATGCCTTGTGACAGGTCATCGTCCTGCGGCGACGGCAGCTTGCGCACCAGCAGGTTCAGGAAGATGCTTAGCTTCTCCCAGGCCGCGTGCTGATAGGGGAGGATAGACCCCAGAAACTCATAGGTCCGCAGAAAGCTCTTCGCGCCGCCCTTGAACTGCACCTGCCCAGCCTCGTCCAAGTGCGCCTGGTAGCGAGCCACGCACACATCCAGCACCTTATCCAGCTGCGGCCGTGGTGCCGCGGCCAGCAGGAGTTCCACTATTGCTTCTACGTCGTCCGAGTCGTACACATCGGCTCCGTCCAGCGCGCTTTGCAGGTCGTGTAGCTTGTTAGGGTCCGTAGGCCCGCCTAGTATCGTCGTCTGGTAATAGGTCTCAAACGCCGCTTCAATCACCGCCGGCTCGTTGTAGAAGTCGAGTACGCCCGTGTCATGCTTCTTTGGGTGCGCCCGATTCAGCCGCGACAGCGTCTGCACCGCCCTGATGCCGGCTAGAGGCTTATCCACGTACATCGTGTGCAGTAGCGGCTCGTCATAACCCGTCTGAAACTTGTCGGCTACCACCAGAAACCGGTAGTTGCCAAAGCGGAATTCCTTCTCAATATCGGCGCTGGCGAAGCCGTTGAGCGTTTCTTCACTTACGTTCTTATCGCCATAGGAAAACTCTCCCGAAAAAGCCACCAGTGCCCGAAAAGGACTGTTGCGCTCTTGGAGATAGGTCTGAATAGCGTGGTAGTATTCCACGGCTCGCGCAATGCCATTGCACACCACCATGGCCCGCGCCTGCTTACCAATCTTGTGCTGCACGTGCTCGTGGAAGTGGTCGACCATTATTTCGGCCTTGCGCCGAATAGCTTTTTCGTGGCTCTCTACATATTGCCGCAGCTTCTTGGACGCTTTGTTTGTGTCAAATTCCGGGTCTTCTTCTACTTTCTTCAGCAGTCGGTAGTAGCTGTTCACCGAGGTATAGTTGCGCAGCACATCTAGGATGAAGCCCTCCTGCATGGCCTGCTTCATCGCATACACGTGGAAGGGCCGGTACTTGGTTTCCGCACCATCCTGGTACGCCTCCCCGAATATTTCCTCCGTCCGCCCCTTGGGCGTGGCCGTGAAGGCGAAGTAGCTGGCGTTGGTCAGCATCTTCCGCGACTTCATCAGCTTGGCTATTTTCTCCTCCGTCGTTTCCTCTTCCTCCGCGTCATCGGAGCCGTTCAGCGCCATGTTCATCTTCGCGGCCGTGCGGCCGCCCTGGCTCGAATGCGCCTCGTCAATAAGCAGCGCGAAGTTGCGGCCCTGCAGCTCGCCGCCAATGTCGTCGAGAATGAAGGGAAACTTCTGCACCGTCGTGATGATGATTTTTTTGCCCGCCTGTAGAAACTTGCGCAGGTCGCCGCTCCGCTCCGCGTGGCCCACCATCGAGCCCACCTGCGCAAAGCCTCGGATGGTATTGCGAATCTGCTTGTCCAGGTTGCGCCGGTCAGTCACCACTACCACCGAGTCCAGCAGTGCCGCCGTGCTGCCCGCTGCTTTCAGCCCCACCAGCTGCAGCGCCAGCCAGGCTATGGAGTTGCTTTTTCCCGAGCCCGCCGAGTGCTGAATTAGATAGCGCTGTCCTACGCCCTTCGTCTCCACGTCGGCCAGTAGGCCGCGCACTACTTCCAGCTGGTGGAAGCGCGGAAAAATTGGCTTGCGGCTTTTCTTGCCCTGCTCGTTTGGCACGTCCAGCACGGCCGCGTAGTTCTCCACTAGGTTGGCTACGCTGGCCTTGGTCAGCACGGCCCGCCACAAGTAGTCGGTTTTTAGGCCTTCCGGGTTGGGCGGGTTACCCGCGCCCTGCTCAAAGCCCTTGTTAAACGGCAGAAACCACGAGCCCTTGCCCGTCAGCTCGGCGCAGAACTTCACCTGCTGGTCGTCCACCGCCAAGTGTACCAGGCAGCGGCCTGGCTGAAACAGCAGGTCGCGCGGGTCGCGGTTCAGCTGATACTGCGTCACGGCATCGGCCACGGTCTGCTTGGTCAGGCTGTTCTTCAGCTCCATAGTCAGCAGGGGTAGTCCATTCAGAAATAGCACCACGTCTACCGAATTGTGGTGCTGGCTGCTGTAAAACAGCTGCCGCGTTACGCTGAACAGGTTCTGGCCGTGCCGCTTCGCGGCCTCCACGTTGCCGGCTGAGGGCGTGGCGTAGTACAGCTCCACCGTGGTCGGGCCGTGCTTAATGCCCTGCCGCAGCACGTGCACCACGCCACGCTTGCTGATTTCACTCTGCAGCCGCGCCAGAAACTTCTGCTTCTCGGCCGGTATTTCCACCTTCATCAGGTCCAGTGCGGGCTGCTGAGTGGCGCGTAGAAACTCCCACAGCTTGGGCTGGTCTAGGGCCAGCGCCTTGTCGTAGTCGCCCGACTGGCTCACGCGGTAGCCGGCCTCGTCGCGCAACGACTCCACGATGATGGTTTCCAGTCCTTTTTCGCTGGTATCGGTAGATTTCATACGTTTAGCTGATGTCCTTGCAGTTTAGCCACGCCCACCACGTTACGCCCAATCGACAGAACAGCCGTTGCGCGTGGTAGGAGGTTTTGGCTACCTGCTCCGGGTCTATTGTGCCGAGAATATCAAATGACCGGCTACCTTTGCTGTAGTCTATTGCCATCCCAGAGGGCAAGGAGGCAGCTTTTAAATCAGCCAGCACCTTAGTTTTAGCCAGTGGTTCTATATCCGTAACAACGGGAATCTTGCTGGGGGCGCACTCTCGGTTTCCTTTAGTATAGTAGGCAATGAAGCCATCTCGGTCGCCTACAAACCATGACTCCATGCACTGTGCCATCAGATATACGTGGGCATCAGTAGCGCCGGAGGGCGGGTTCCAGTTGTCGCGGTTTTTCAAATGAGCCCATGGGCCGACTTGCTTGCCGGTGGCGGGATTGGTGGCAATGAAAGCTTCGCTATCGACTAATAGTAAAGCCTCCTCACCCTGTTCGATTGCTGTCTTAAAACGGTCGTAAGCCATACCCCGTCCCCCGCACGCAACTACCCTTGGCATCATTCGACGCTCTTTTAAGCCCGCTCTAGCAAAAAACTTAGTAAAAGCCTCACGGCATTCGGTGTGCAACTTGTCGCTGTCGCCGCCTCCTTCGATAAAAATTTTCATAAAGGCTTTTCTACCAACGATTGCCACCAATATCACCGCTGCTCCACAGGTTGCTTAGGCTGTACTTGTCTAAATAAGCACTAAGCTTTTCGGGGTCAAGCCGCTCCATATAGGTGACACCATTCTCCTTGTTCACCACCACCACGTCTTCGGGTGAATCTTGAAAACAGTCGATAAGAATGCGTGAGTGCGTCGTCACAATCATCTGCGTCCGCGTCGAAGCTTCTTTGATGAGCTTACCCACAGCCACTATCACATCGGGATGCAGTCCCAGCTCCGGCTCCTCCAGGCAGATGAGCGGCGGCGGCGTGGGGTTCAGCAAAATGGCCAGCAAGTACAGATAGCGCAGGGTACCATCAGAAAGCCGCGTGGCCGAAATTAGCTTTTTGCCTTCGCGCAGAAACAGCTCCACATAGTTTGCCTGCACGAAGGTTTCGTAGTCCTCAATGTCTTCGTAGAGCTCGTTGAGCAGCGCCACTAGCCGGGCCTTCACCTCCGGCTCGCGGCGCAGCTGATTCAGCATCATCGCCAGGTTTTCGCCGCCTTCGCGCAGGTAGTTGCCCGGCGAGTCGGCGGGCTGGGGGCGGCGGGCCGGGTTGTTGCGCCCGAATACCCAATCCCGGTACAGACGTATCTGGCCGTACATCTCGCCCAGGTACGTAAGCTCCGGGTAAAAATGCAGGTCCTTGCGCTGCGACAGGATGGACAGCTCCGGGTCGATTTCCTCCCGCTGCAACGCTCGCTGGTTCACTGACTTCGGCTTGCCTTTGCCGCTGGCAGGCTCTGCTAGGTCCGTCATGTTCACGTTGAGCATGGTGCGGCCGCCCTCGTTGCCGAAGAACAGAAACGGCTTATCCTTGCTTAGCTTCTTATCGATTTCGGCCGCTTCTATCCGTTCCTCCGCCAGCTCAAAGCGCGAGGCCGATTCCCGAAACTCAAACCAGTGGCGCAGGGCCGGCCGGTTCTTATCAAGCGGGCTAACTACTGCTTCCACGTGTGCCGTGGGGTGCTTGCTGCCCTTCCAGAGCCACGCCTGCACGCTGCCCTCGGTGCGAACGGTGTTGGCCAGCTTGTCGGGGGCCGACTGCAACAGGCCGATGCAGTCCACAAAGTTCGACTTGCCCGAGCCGTTCGGCCCAATCAGCACGTTCAGGGCGCGCAGCTCCAACTCTGGCGTATCGGGGCCGAAGGAAAGGATGTTGCGCAACGTAATGGACCGCAGCAGCCGCACATCGGGCGGATGCAAATCGATGCTACCAATGACTTTCAAGCCTGGGGGTTTATTACTCATTGGTTTCTGCGGTTTCTTCAATAAACTCCTCCTCGTCCTCCAAATCCAGCTCGTTCTCGGCCGGCAGCTCGCCGCTGCTCGCCGCGTCGGCAAGCTGCCGCACGTCCACTAGGCCCGTTACTACGTCGGCAATCAGGCGGGTGCGATATTCCTGAATTAGAGCAATTTCGCGCTCAACCCTCAGAATAGTAGCGGATATTTCTACTGTGTGAGTTTCTGCAAAATGAAGAATTGCATCTTGTTCTTCAATTGGCGGTAACAGCGTTTTTATCTTGTAAAAGTTTAGGTTAGACAGGTTTTGTAGGCCTACGGTCATACCATTGGAAACGCCAGCATAAATGGTGCAATAGGGCTGAGTATGATACAGAAGTTCATAGTATTTGGAGCGTAATTGTCTTTTGGGCTGAAATACTCCGTAATGAAATGTGACAATTCCTCGCTTTGTAGAGGAAAAAAACACGCCTAAATGCGCCTTGAAACGATTAAGGACAAGGTCATTAGGTATGACATGTTTGAAGTGGTCAAAACTCGCCGTTTGAAGCGACCTTTCTTCCATTTGGTCACTTTCAATTAATCCCTGACGCTGTGATAATGAAAGTTGTACAGTTTCTTTCCCAGTGTATTTACGGGTTGTTTCGCGGAATAAATGCCGGTTAGCTAAGACTACCCAGTGTGCCGGCACTTCTCCTACTCCTTCTATACCCGACTCCTTGCGCGGCGCATCCACGTCCAGCCCCTGCGTCACGGCCCTGTGAATGAGGGCCTGCTTCTGCTCCGTCAGCAGCTTGATGAGCTGGCGCTTGTTGCGCAGCAGCCGCGCTATCTGCCGGGTTTTGCCATCCAGAAACGCCACGATGCACTGCTGCTCCGGCAGCGGGGGTAGCTGTGCATAGATTGCCCCGAAACGGTCAAAATATAGCCGGTTAAAACCTGTCCCTAATCCTTTTGATTCACCCACAAACCGGGCTACTAATAGTGGGGATTTTAGCAAGTAAAGCAGAAATGAAATGTCCGCGTCAGTAGTAGATTTTAAAACGGAATAATCGGGGCTAACCAAACCAATTTCCGACGCCTTGGCAAACATTCCGTTCCAAGCCTGCATCCGATTCATCACAATCTGGCCTGGCTCACAAACCTTATAATTGCTTAGGTCAGCAACGCTAAAAAGCTTGTCTGATAATTCGTTTTGCCGGATTAGACCCCTTGACTTTGAAAGAGAAAGCAATGGTTCATTACCAGTGCCTGAACGGCAGTCAACTTCAATGAATAAGTTTTTCAGTCTTGTTACATCCCAATGCGCGGGCACTTCCGCCAGCCAGGGCAGGCCGGCGGGTTTGTAGTCGGGGTAGGAGGGAAGGGGCTGGTTCATACGGCGGCAACGGTTTCGGGCACGGGAATCAGGCGGGCCGGGCTCCACAGGTGCAGGGCCATCTGGCGGTACAATTCGCCCCGCGCCGCCAGGGCCGCCCGGTCAAAGGTGGCAGGGTTGGCCACAAACGGCAGCCCAGTTTGCTGCACCCAGTTTGTAAAGCGCGGATGGTGCTCGTAGCAGCTCGGGTTCAAGGACTTGGCCAATAGGTTCTGCCCGAAATAGTGCGGCAGCTTCTCGGCATAGGTCAGGTCGCCGTAGCTGGCATTGAAGCTCTTGGGCAGCAGCAGCAAGCCTCCAATCCGGTTGCGGTGCTGCCGGAAGTCCTCTTTCTGCGGAAATTCGTCGGCGTGGTCTTCCGGGTGGTTCGCCCAGATGTGCTCCACCTCGTAGCTCCCGCCGCCCGTGCTGTTCACGTACTCGGGGTAGCGACCGGGGTGGTCGGTAGCGTGCGTTTCCAGGTAGTCGGTCAGGCGGGCGAGCAGGCGGTGCAAGGACTTGCGGTTTTGCTGGTTCAGGGTCGGCACCGGGCCAGTAGCCGGCGTCTCTTGTATTTCGGCCAGCATCGTGCGCAGCTCCGTGGCTAGCGCGGCCTCATCCTTACCGCGCACGCGCTTGGCCGCCAAAAACATGGCGTACTGCATGGTAGCATACCCAATGCTACGCCCGCACCACACGCGCCAGCTCAGCAGCACGTCCAGGTAGCGGGCCGTTAGTTCCAGCTTGCGCCGGGCCACATCTTCCGGGTCGGTGGGCCGCAGAGTGGCTAGCAGCACCAGATATTGCAGCGTGAAATTCTGCTGCGCGTTATAGAACACGGTTTCCAGCCCCGCCGTGCGGCTGCGGCTGGCATCGAGCAGCGCCCGGTACCAGCGGGCATAAAACAGAAAGTCGCGCTGAATGAAGCGCGCCGTATCGGCACTGGGGTTCAACTGCAGCTTGTCGTCCTTTTCGCGCACCCACCGGTGGTATTCTGTGCCGATGCGTTCAAAGTCGCGGGCCGCCGCGCCCCGGCTCCGCTCCCGAATGTTGTCGGCGTACTGGCTCCGCAGCCAAGTCTTAAACAACTCCGCCTGCGTGTCCTTACCATAAACCAGCAGACGCGCTATTTCATCTTTCCAGGCCGTTTCGGCGGCCTGCCGGGTGGCTGTATCCGGTATATTGGCCAGCAGGTAGCTTTTGAGCATTTCGGTGGGCGTCAGCGACAGCCCCCGGTCATTCATCGTTTCAAAAATGGTGTAGGCATTCTCGTCCGAGTCCGTTGTAATTTCCACCAGCTTCACGTTTTCCAGCAGCCAGTCGATGAAGTACGGCAGCGCCGCACCTTTCAACTCCTCCGGAAAAAGCTGCGCCAGATTCTCGTAGCGGGCCAGCAGGTTGCGTACCGATTCGTCGGTGGCTGGTGTGATTTCCACTGTTTCACCCTCAAACAAGGCATTCATGCACGCTTGCCGGGCCGGTACGTTCAGGTTGAACGACTTCTCCCCGTACACCTCGGAGTAAATCAGTTCATCCACGTTCACCCGGTCAGGCCGTTCAGCCTGCAGCCGCCGTAAGTATAGCAAAAGCAGGGTCAGACTAGTCAGGCGCTGCTGACCATCCACCAAAAAGCGGCCGTCCGCTGTATCGCTCACAATGATGGAGCCCAGGAAATATGGGTTGTAGTTGCGCACCGCGCTACGGGCATCTTCCTCGTTGTACTGGTCGGCAAACTGGCTGGTCAGGTCCGTTATCAGTTCCTGCATTTGCTTCTCCTGCCACTTATACCCGCGCTGGTAATAGTCGACTTCGTATTTCTTGCTTTTCAGCAGCTCGCGCACCGTGCGCGTTTTTCCTTCAATCGTAGCCATTAGAGTAGTTCCTATGCTTCTTGGGTAGTAAGAATGTCGTGCAGCAGTCCGTCCGTTTCCGCTTCCAGCGCGAAGATGTCTGCCGCAATTTCGGGTAGCGTCCGCAGTCGCTGCGGCTGATAGAAGTAGCGCGTGAAGGATATTTCGTAGCCTACCTGCGTCTTGTCCTCATCCACCCAGGCATCGGCCGCGTGCGGCCATACCTCCCGCGCCACAAAGCCCGCAATTCCGTCCGCTTCTAGCAGCGGCACCTGCTCGGTGTCGCGCAGCTCCGTGTCGGGCTCGTAAGCCAGGGCTTCGCCGGTATGCTCGTCAACAAACGTTCCCGCTAGGCGTGCTTCTGCTGTTTCATCGACCGGACGGCGCATCCGGCGCTGCGTCAGTACAGGTGCAGCTTCAGGCGAGGTGGTGCATAGGTATTGGCGAAGCAGTTTAACTCGCTTAGTTGTGAAGCGGAAATGTCCTTTATCTTTCACACTTTGCGTATGCTGGTACAGGTGTGATACAAATTCGCTGTAGTCGAGAAAGGGACCTGCGCCTTTGGCATAAAACAGCGCCACCGCCGCATCGCCTAACTCCTTTTCTTTTGCTTCTGCACAGGCCCTTCGCAGTTGGGTTATTTTTTCCTGCGTCAAATCCACTCGCAGCCGCAGCGGCCGCTCCACCACAATCTTGTGGTAGCCGAAGGCCTCATTCGGAAATAGCTTGCTCTGTTCGCTTTCCTCCATCGTCATGAAGGCCTCCACGATGCGCGCCTGGTGCTGCGGGGCCAGTTCGCAGTTCTTCTTGCCCAGGTTCTTGCGCAGCGGCTGCTGCCAGCCGCTGGCATCAATCAGCTGCACCGTCCCCTTGCGCCGCGCCTCCTTGCGGTTGCTCAGCACCCAGATGTAGGTGGCAATGCCCGTGTTGTAGAAAATGTTCAGCGGCAGCGCGATAATGGCTTCCAGCCAGTCATTCTCTAGTATCCAACGCCGGATGTTGCTCTCGCCCTGCCCCGCGTCGCCCGTAAACAGCGCCGAGCCGTTGTGCACCTGCGCAATACGCGAGCCCAGCGCCGTCTTGGTCTTCATCTTGGCCAGCTTGTTGGCCAGAAACAGCAGCTGCCCGTCCGACGAGCGGGTGAGCAAACTATACGCCGGGTCGCCTGCGTAGGGAAACACAAACCATGGGTCGCTGATTTCCTTCTTGCCGCCCATCTGCTCTAGGTCCTTGCTCCAGCTCTTGCCGTAGGGCGGGTTGGCCAGCATAAAGTCGAACTGCATCTTTTGGTGCCCGTCGCGGCTCAGCGTCGAGCCGTAGGTGAAGTTCTGCGCCTCCTGGCCCTGACCCTTAAGCAGCAGGTCAGCCTTGGTAATAGCGTACGTCTCAGGTTGCACCTCTTGGCCGAACAGGTGTATCTGCACCTCCTTGCCGTGGTCGGCCGCCAGCTTGTGCAGCCGTTCTTCGGCCGCCGTCAGCATCCCGCCCGTCCCGCAGGCATCATCATATACCAGGTAGGTAGCCGAGCTGATGAGCGCTTCCACCGGCTTAAATATCAAATCGGCCATCACGCTTACCACGTCGCGGGGCGTGAAATGCTCCCCGGCCTCCTCGTTGTTTTCCTCGTTAAAGCGTCGAATTAGCTCCTCGAACACCGTGCCCATAGCGTGGTTGTCCAGCGCCGGCAGCTTCTCGCTCCCATCGTCGTGCAGCACCGGCGTCGGCGCGAAGTTTATGGTCGGCGCCAGAAACTTCTCAATCAGGAAGCCCAGCGCATCGGCTTCCATCAGCGTTGGTATCTGGTTGTTGAACTTGAACTTGTCCAGAATCTCGCGCACGTTCTCCGAGTACCCATTCAGGTATGCACGGAAGTCCGCGTCTAACTGCTGCGGCATCGCCCGCGATTGTAGGTCCCGCAGCCGAAACGGCGACGCATTATAAAATGCTTGCCCCGAAGCCTGGCACAGCGCCGCGTCCTGCTCCGTGATGTGGTAGTCGTCGAGCATCCGCTTCTGGTCCAGTACCGCCTTTTTGGTCGGCTCAAGCACCGCGTCCAGGCGGCGCAGCACTATCATGGGCAGTATTACGTCGCGGTATTTGCTGCGCACATACACGTCGCGCAGTACATCATCAGCAATGCCCCAGATAAAGTTGGCGAGGGCAGTATGTTGGCTTGAGGTCATATAATTCTAATAGGGTAGGAAGCGTAAAGAAACGGATTGGCCTTTGCCTAGCCACGTTCAGTTACACCGTTGGCATTCCGTAGCCGCTTTTCACGTTCAAGTCCAGCAGCTGCGTATAAAGCACCGCCATATTGCGGCTAGTGGCTGCCCAGTGAATCACCAGGTTTAGTATTGTTTCCGCATCCGTTGCGTAGCCCATGCGCCCATCGGCCCCACGCCGCCCGTTGGGCCGAATGCGGTGCCCTCTGGTGAGGTAGGTATTTTTCTCCTCCCGAATCCGTTGCCGGTCCTCTTTGTACCGCGGGTGTCGCGGCAGGTATTTGTTCAACAGCTTGTCGATGCCCAGATAGTACATATTGTACATGTTTTCCGGGTCTGACACGTAGCCTACCGCGTAGTCGCGTAACTCCTGTTCGGTAACAACTTCGCCAGTAAGTGAAATTTTCAGCTGCTCGCCTTTCACCGCATCAGTGCTGGCCAGCAGCATTGCTCGCTCCTCATCTTCGGGCGTGGGCTTGGTGCCTTGGTCCGGCGCAGCGGTCGTACCGATGGGGGTAGTATCCTCGCCATCCATGGGCGCTTGGTCGTTGAGGTCTTGCATGGTGCTTATTGGTAAAAGGCGAATACTTGTTTTTTGAGGGCCGTTGTATTTTCCAGCACTGTGCTCGACCAGGAAAATACATTCAGTCCGTCGAGAGCTAGCTCCACGTTCGGAAACTGCGACCGGTACTTAGTCCAGGCTTTATCGTCGCCAGCCTGATGCATATCATACATCGCAAAGTTGTACACGATGCTCGGGTGAATCTGCCATTCCTGTGCCTTCTTAGCCACTACCACTGCATTGCTCAGAAATGGGCGCACATACTTGCTCTTATCACGAGAGCACAGATACTCCCGCGCAAAGTCGTTAGCCTTATCCTCGTTGAGCAAAAAGATGTCGGGGTCACCGGTCAGATGTACCCGGTTAGCACGGATTTCCTCCCAGTCGTACAGTACGTGGTGCAGCTCGTGCAATAGGGCAAACCACAGCGTTGGATAGCTTTTGTTATAATCTGTTAATACAATGCCTGGCTTATCCTGCACGGCCAGCGTAGCGCCGTGCACCAGCACGTTGCGCAGCAGTGGCTGATACATCACAGTTACCCCGCACCGATACAGCGCCTGTACTACCGTAGCCAGCCCTTGCGTCACATTCTGCGTGAAGGGTCTAATCTTCGGTATCAGTTCCAAGAGTTGCTTGCGCTCATAGGGGTAGGGATTCTGCAATCCTACTAGGTGAGCATGAGCCGAGCGCACCCAGAAATCACGCATCTTGTCGCTGGCACTACGCTTCGACTGCATGAAGAGCGAGGTAATGGCGCCAGCTTCGAACCCATCCGTTTCCCCGAGCCCAAAGAATTCTCGTAGCCGAGTCGCTACTTCTTCTGGGCTCGATTTACCGGCTAGTACGTTTCCTTGCTTAAGGCCCTTCAAATCAAACGTATCTAAAAGCCACGTTTTCATCTGCACCCGGTCTACATCCTCCTTTACCGTCGTATTCTGGCGGGCGTATAAACTGGCAAACTCGTTATCGTTAAGCCGTAGAAAGCGGGCTAACTTCAACGCGTTGGTATAGTCAATTCGTTTAGCTGACCCGTCTAGAATAGCGTGTAAAGCTTTGTTCTCAATCTCTAGTAGCTGTTGAGCTTGGTGCTGGGTCACCCCAAGCGTCAGTAGCCTTGCCTCGAACTGCTGCCGCAGGTCAACTGCTTCAAAGCGCGAGTTAGCATCACGCAATAGCTCTTCAATGGACTCCATGATGTTGGGTAAATTCACCCGACAAATATATGCTATCAATCCTCTAAAACAACAAAGTCGGGTAAATTTACCCGACTTTGTTGTTTTAGAGGATTGATAGCGTTTTGCAAGCCTGATTATAATATTTTGCGCTAGCCTTCATTGAACCATATGCCTGTATTGAAGCTCTGCGAAGGGGCGGAAACATAGCAACTGGTATGGCTGCTCTGATATGGCCGTGTTAACGATTGAAGTACTAAAGGAGCCAACTTCCAATAAGGATACGTGTCCCATATCGTAAAACTAAAGGCAGCTAAAAGTTGAATTCCTTCCTGCTTTTTGATGCCCTTTGTTAAGCAAAAACCTGTCTGATAATTCCGATTCTGTTAAGTAGGGGACGTAAAGGGGGCTCTTTTACGCCGAGCAGTCGCCCAATAGCTGGGCAGAATGGTCGGTAAAAACGGTTGGAACGGTTGGCAAAGACGGCTAGCAGGCGTCCTGACTTCCCGTGATTTCGCGCAATTTGACCGTTTTGACCGCCCGTTCCGACCGTTTTCGCGAACCGTTTTGACCGTTTTTAGGGCGCGCGTTACCGGTTTAGTACCTTCACTTTCCGCGCAAGCCTTCCGTGATGACGCCGACCCAAGCCGCCCGCCTCCGTCAGAAAATTGCCGCCATCCGGCGCGTCTTGGCGCGGGAGAAGCGCACGTTTGGCGGCTACGATGACAGCCGGGGGCTGCGCTATTTTCCGCCCCAGTACTTTGTGCAGCTGGGGGACTTCAAAGGCGGCTACACCTACTTGCGCTGGTTTGCCAACTGCTTTCCGGATGATAGTGGCTTTGCCGCCTTCTTCTTCGACTGGACGCTGATTTTGTTCCAAAACGGCCAGCTTCCGCAGGCGGCGCAGAAAGCCCTGGAGACCTATTACGCGGACATCCACCTCTTCGACCACTTTCTAGGGCGACCCCGCCGGCCCAGCGAGCCATGGGAGGAAGCCCGTGAGGACGCCGCGTATACCGCCTACTGGGAAGCCCTCGGTCGGCAGGCCAATTGGGGGGAGTTTACCCAGTGGCTGGCCACCTGGACGGCCACCGAGTCATTCCAAGCGAATGCTACTCGATTTATCGACCTGAAGCGGCAATTGCACGGGGAAAAAGACTGGGAGAAGCGGGGGTACCTCGTCAGTCAGCTTCGACCAGGTAGCTACTGACTAGCTACTGACTAGCTTGTCTCGTCCGGCTAGAGCTGTACAGGTGGGAGTGATAATCCGGCCTGGGCTTTACAGGCCTTGTTGGTAATCCGGATGGGACTTTACAGGTGGGTAAGATAAGGCAACCGGGTTCTTGCCGCGGCCGGTGCCGGGGGTCAGCTCGGCGTAGAAACAAGGGGTGGCTGATAGTAATTTTTCCAGCGCCGCACGAGTAGCCCTTCCTGCTCGTGGGCTTGAGTGGGGGTGAGAAAGTCGCAGCTGCCGTGCGGGCGCAGTTCGTTGTAGGCCCGCACCGCCCGCCGCACCAGCGCCTCGGCCTGGGCAAAGCTGGGTAGCGTGTCGCCCAGCCCGAATTCCGCTTTCAGAATGCCGTTGACCCGCTCGGCCACCGCGTTTTCATAGGGATCGCCATTTTGGGTCATGCTTAGGGCCACGCCATTGTGTTTCAGCAGGGCCACGTACTCGTGGGCCCCGTACTGCAAGCCCCGGTCGGAGTGGTGAATCAGGGGTCGTTGCGGGTGAGTGCGCGCCGCCAGGGCCTGTCGCAGGGAGGTGAGCGTACCGCGCACCGACAGGTCGGGGTGCAGGCAGGCGCCCATGATTTTGTGTGAGTAGAGGTCCGTAATCAGGCTCAGGTAGCTCCAGCCGCTGAGCAGGCACACGTAGGTGATATCGCTGACCCAGACCTGTTCGGCCTGACTCACGCTCAGGTGGGCGATTAGATTGGGGCGGCGCTGGCGCGTCGGGCACGTCTGGGTGGTGACTACGCGCCGTTTGCGGCGGCGGATGAGCAGGCCGTGGCCAGCCAACAGGGCAAAAAGGTAGTCGCGGCCCACCTGGCTGGCGTACTCGCCCAACCGGGGCACGAGCAAAAAATGCAGCTTACGGGTACCCAAGCGGGGTAAGTCGGTGCGGATGTCAGCCACCAGGGCGAGCACCAGGTCGTCGAGCAGCATTTGGGCGGTGGCCCGGCGCTGGTGCTCGTAAAATGCGTTTCGCGTCTTGCCAAACAGCCCACAGAGCGTACCCACCCCTACGTGGGGGTACTTCTGGCGCATTACTTCGACGGCTTGGCACCAGCCTTTTTTCGAATGTCGATGCGATAGGTGGCTTCGGCTTGGTCGATGAGCGTGTGCAAAGCTTCGAGTTGCCACTGCGCCTGCCGCAATTGGGTGGCCAGCCTAGTCACCTCGGGCAGGCCTGCGGGGTCGGGGCTGGGCTCGCCCGGGGGCCGGGCCGCGGCGTCGGCGGCCGTTTGGGCGGCCACCCACGCCCGTAAGGTGCTTTTCAGGCACACGCCATACTTGCGCAGGGCCTCGTCTTCGGTAAGGCGGCCGTCGCGTAGTTCGCGCACTACTTGGTGCTTTTGGGTGAGCGTGAGGCGGGGGGAGCGCATAAGCAGGGTGGGCGCCGCTTCGGCACGGCGCACCCACTTGCGCAAGGTCGTCTTTCCCAGGCCGAACTGCCCGGTAACGGCCTGTAAGGAGAGTCCCGTGCGGACTAGGCGAACCGCTTCCTGGCGGAAGGCAATTGGATAATGCGCATTTTTAGCCTGGCGCACGAGCGGCTCTATCGCACTCATATAGGTGGAGCTGAGTGTAAAGCTCTAGCCGGACGAGACATGCGGGGCAGTCCGCTGCCGCACTCGCTGTGCGATGTCCATTTACTGGTGCTGTACATCTTGACATGTTCTTTACCTTGTTACTTGGGTGAGTAGATTTAATGCATTTCAACCAAACTGCAAAATATATAATTCCACCACGGGCAGGCGTGAGAAAGAAGGTGGGTCGCACCCCAAATTTCTCCCCTCCGTGGGAGTCTTTTCTGTTTCCAGCCTACTTCCTAAACAGCTTCTTAGTTAAAAGTATTGAAATTATTCTCGTCGCTTGAATTATCCGCCTAAATTGGGAGAAAGCGAAGATAAGTTTGAGGTGATCTACTTACGCTGGACAGTTTAGGGCATTAAGTTGAAGAATCTGTTGGTGAGTGTGATACGGCATCTGATAGCCGATACTAGAATGTAGACGCTCGTGATTATAGTAGTCAAAATAGTCGGCCACGC
>JAABUK010006179.1_pt1 | contig 18061 bp, 15 predicted proteins | sample 5559141 | NCBI WGS metagenome assembly JAABUK01 (sample SAMN10711869, study PRJNA513367) | rock metagenome | isolation source: Antarctica rocks | place: Antarctica: Victoria Land, Pudding Butte nord | collected 2016-01-03 | reverse complement strand
AGAATCTGCCCGTCTCGCCCGGCGTGTACATACACAAGGACGAAGCGGGCAAGATTATTTACATCGGCAAGGCGAAGAATTTGCGCAATCGCGTGCGCTCTTATTTTCAATCGGGGCGCGGGCATGACCGCAAGACGCGCGAGCTTGTTCGTCGCATCGTCGATCTCGAATTCATCGTCACGGATACGGAAGTCGAAGCGCTCGTTCTCGAATCGAATCTTATCAAGCAGCACAAGCCGCGTTACAACGTGCTGCTCAAAGACGACAAGCAATATCCGCATCTGAAACTGACGATCAACGAGCCTTTTCCTCGCGTGATGATTACACGACGCGTGCAGCGTGACGGCGCGCTTTACTTCGGCCCGTTTCTGCCCGCGTCCTTAGCCCGTCGCACCATTGATCTCATCAACCGCACATTCCAGCTTCGCACCTGCGACATAGAAATCGACGGCAAACTGCCGCGCCCGTGCCTTGAATATCATATCAAGCGTTGTCTCGGCCCGTGCGTCAAAGGCTTGTGTACGCCGACGGAATATCAGGAAGCCGTGCGCGATGTGCGCTTACTGCTCGAAGGGAAAAACAAGGAGCTTGCCGATACGCTCGAAGCGCGCATGATGCTTGCAGCCGAAGAAATGCGTTTCGAGATGGCGGCGAAATATCGTGATTTGCGCAAGACAGTGCTTGCCATTGCAGAACAGCAGAAGATGGCGACATCGCCGGATAGAGACGTGGACATCTTCGGTTATTACCGCGAAGGCGCGCGGCTCGCGTTGCAGCTTTTCACGATGCGCGAGGGCAAGATAGTCGGACGCCGCGAGTTTTTCTGGGAAGACTTAGCAGAGGATGAAGGGTTTGAGCCAGCATCGTTTATAAGCGATGTGTTGACGCAGTATTACTCGACGGATTATGTGCCGCTCGAAATTCATGTGCCCGTCGATTTTGAAGACCGCGAACTTTTAGAGAAGGTTTTGAGCGAGCGGCGCGGGCGGCGCGTGCGCATACTCGATCCGCAGCGCGGGCAAAAGCGTGAGATGATCGAACTCGTCGAAAAAAACGCGAAGCTTGCCTTCGAGCAGCGCTTCCGCGTCTTGAAGCCCGATATGGAATTAGTGCTCGAAGAAATGCAGGAGCTTTTGGAGTTGCCGCGTTTTCCCGCGCTCATCGAATCCTTCGACATCTCGAATATTTCCGGCGCGGAGAATGTCGCGGGAATGGTCGTGTGCGAAAACGGCAAGATGAACCGCGCGGAGTTTCGCAAGTTTCGTATCAAAACTGTGGAGGGATCAAACGATTTCGCGTCGATGCGCGAAGCCGTATTTCGTCGTTATCGCAGACAGCTCGATGAAGCAAAGCAGTTGCCTGATCTTGTGATGATTGACGGCGGCAAAGGGCAGCTTTCTTCGGCGGCGGACGCGATGCGCGAACTCGGTCTCGAAGCAGTGCCGATGATCGGCGTCGTCAAACCGCCGCGCCGCCACAATGATATTTCGCATTTGTTGGTGAAAGGCCGCGAACACGAACCCGTTTTTCTCGATCCGCATTCGAGCGTTTATCGTTTTCTGCAATTGATCCGCGACGAAACGCACCGCACCGCCGTCGCCTATCATCGCAAGCGCAGAGAGATGCGCGATTTTACTTCGGAATTGACGGCGATTCCCGGCGTCGGCGAAAAACGCAAAACGCGCCTGCTCCGTAATCTAGGCTCGATTCAGCGCGTCGCTAATGCTTCCGTCGCAGAGCTTTCGCCCTTCGTCGGAGCGAAAACCGCCGCCGAAATCATCGAACATTTTCGTCGCCAGCGCGCACTCGCTGAAAACGGCAGCGATGAAACAAACACAACAGAGAACGAAGACAATGGCGCGATAAACGAAGCCGCGCGCGAGACAATCAATGCTTCAACACCGGATGCTACTGCCACGATCATTGAGCCGGAGTTTATTGAAACGCGACTCGACGACCCGGAAGGCGACGCCGAGGATTTGCAGCCGCTCCGCTCCCTAGATCACTTGGGTAACGTCCGCGCGCCTCGCAAACGAACGCGCAAACCGGGCGAGCGCTCGACGAATCCGCACGGCATCAAACGCGAAAAAATAGGCCGCGATGAAGACGCCCAATCGAATGAAACACTGCCTGATGCAACTGAAAATGTATAAGCGAAAGTTCTTTAACTTTGCGGAGTAGGTGTTTGCTGTTGCGGCGGGGACTGCTGTCCGCCGCGCGCGCCGCTGAAGTCATATGTGATGTGTAGGCGCAGGGCATTGTCTTTGACTTCGGAGCGCACGTCTTTTACTTGCGCTTTGAGTGTGCCGCCCGTCGCCTGCACGGGAATGTTAAGCGAGAGTTGTGTGGCGCGCAGCATCTCAATCGGATTGACGCGCTGGTTAATCGCTTCCTGAACAAGCGGCGTAATGAGGCCGCCGACGACGGGCATAGTGCCTTCCAGATTCACGCCCGCGACGCTGACTTGCCCGAAGAGCGTTTGCCGCCCGGCATCGAAGGCAAGCCCGATGTTTGTTTCCGCGACGCCGCGAAAGCGATAGCAAGTGCCGAACACGTTGTAGCTGCCGCTGAAGGCGAGCGGCGCGATGATCTTGTTTTCAACGAGCCGGACGCCCGTTTTGATGTTGCCGCTGCCTTCGGGCGCTAACTGAATTTCGCCGGGACAATCATTCCCTTGCAGCGCGAGGAAATTGATTGAGCGAAACGAATTGGCAGCGTCCGTTAAGTTCAATGAAGTGTTTGGCGACGTGGTTGAAAATGCCTTGAAGCTTTCGTTAGTCACGGCGGCTCGAAGCGGAAACTTCGGCGCGCCCAGATCGCGGAAGATTGTGCCGAGCAGTTGATCGAAGAAAGCTTCGTCGAGTACAAGCACCGCCGTACCGGGCGAATCGCCGCCTTCTGCGGGCGGGCGCACGGGCAATCCCGCCAGATTCTTCGCGCGCGGCGCGCCGACGAACAGCACGAACACCAGCGCGCCGCCAAGCATTAACCCGATCAAAAGCGTCAAAACATATCGCATAAATTCGTTTCCTTTTACGCTACGGCTTCACCGTTGGCGTAGTCGTTGCACCCGTCGTGGTCGTTGTGGTCGTCGTGCTTGAGGTGCTGTTATTATTATTCGACATGCCTTTCAGCAGTGGCCCGGCGAAGGTTGCGACGACGCGCGCAATCGTTTGCATTTGTTGTTGTACTTGTTCGGGCGTGGCCTTGGTGTAGCCCTGCGGCAGCTCGAAGGTTTGCGCATCGACATCTGTTTTAATGTCGCGCATCTCCGTGATGATCTTCAGGTTTTTGATGCCCTGTATGCTGGCGGATGTCTCCGTCAATATTTCCGAACGCAGCGGCAAGCCCGTTTCTTTGTCCACATAAACGAACGCTTCATTCTTTACATCGCCCGCTTGCGAGTTCGTTTTCGCGGTGTTCGCATAACGATATTTGTCTGCGCTGCGCCCGTTAATCTGCTCGTCGCCGACGCGCTCATAGCCACGTTGCTGGCTTAGATAGGAAACGAGTTGGCCGGGCGTCATCAAACGCTGCACGTCAAAGCCTGTCGTCTCCGCGTTCAATTCCGCATACTGCTTTTTCCCTGTTTGAATAACATAGCGCTTGCCCGCGCGCTCAAGAAAAATGATTTGCCCGCCGGTTGGAATGTTGATAGCGACGCGATGATCCGCGCCGTTTCTCGCCACTTCCGCTGTGAGCTTTGGAAGAATACCGCCGATTGGATTTCCGGGCGTCTCGGCGGAAAGCACATACGTCGCGCGGTAATGTTCCGGCTCGCGCGCGTTGATAACCGTGTTCGGATTGACGCCGACGTTCGCGTTGAGATTAGCATTTGCGACGATGGGCGGCGTGTTTGCATTCACGCTAGCATTGGCGTTGACGTTAGTGTTGGCTACCGTCCCAGTTGACGGTTGCTGCTGGCAGGCGCTTGTTGTTATCAAAAGCATAAGCGCGGTGACGAGGAGAAAGTTTGTTGAAGTGTTCGCGGTCAAATTTTGCATATTAATGTGTCTCCTTGATGGCGACTCTGACGAGCGATAGTCGATCATTGTCGTGAGCATCTGGAATTAAGTGTAACGAAGAAGCATAGCACGCGCTGCTGTATCGTTGTTAATGGAGTTGACTTCTGTTTTGACAAATTACGTATGTTGGCGTGGATGTTCTTCGCCCGAACTGATAATCATTCTTAACGAACTTCGTCGGATGCTTTCAATTCTTCGAGCTTCTGATCAAGCGCACGCAATTCGCGCCTGAGTATTTCGTGGCTGGCGGCATTAGTAGCACGATCAAGTTGGTCAAGAATATACTTGCAGGAAAGCTTCAAGTATTCAATTTGTTGGTCGCGCTCGGAAGAAATCTGTGGCGATATTGCTTGATGTAAAGCTGATTCGCTATGCGAGATTGCTTCACTTGAGGCTTCTGTGTTGGTCGCGTTGTTGATATTAAGCAGAGAACTTGCGCGTGTGCTTTTCGATGCGCGGATGGGACTGCCCTGCCGGGCTGTCAGTGCTTCTCCTTCATCAATGATGCCCTGTATGTAGTCCCAGAAATTAGCGCCCTTCGGACGTTTGATTTGCAATCTGACAGCCGTGCCGTGAAAGGCATAATTCTGCTCTGCGGTGATGCCGTCGTGCATCTTCAAACTTGCTTCGCCGCTGCACAAAGTGAACGAGCCGAGACGTTTGCCGAGTTCCGATAGCACATATAAGCCGAAGCCGGAGTTGGCCCACGCGTCATCGCTCTCCTCCGTTAATTCCTTACCGGAGACGCCCGGGCGGACGGCATTTTCCAGATATTTTAGGTTCGTGTCGAACGTATATTTCTCGCCGAGAGATTGGCGAATGCCCCGACCTCTATCGACAATCGCAATTTCGATTTCGTCGTTCCATCGTTGGCCGGAGATAGCGCACTTGTCCGTCGCTCCGTGCTCGTAAACGTTGCGTATGATTTCGCGGAAACAGTAAGCAATCGGATCGATTACTTTGCTTTGATTTTTTTGCGTGATGAGATAAGCGAGGCGTTCGGATTCCTGTTGGATAAAGAATCCGAGCGGCTTTCTATCGTCGCCGCGCGCAGCCTTCAAGAGTTTTCTTTTGTCTTCTAAGTCCGCCAGCGTGAGGACGGTAATCGGTAGGTAGGTGGAACTACCTTTCGCCTGACCGGGTTGATTGCCGGTCGGAAAGCCGATGGCCTTAAAAAAACCTACATGCGCCAAGTAACTGACCGCGTAGCTCGCCGGATTGATGTTCGCCAATTTAACATCGCTGTTTTCCAGAGTCCGCTTTTGAGTTTCTGAGAAACTTCGTAGCTCGGACATCAAAACGAGTGTGCCGAAAGGCAGTGCGTAGCGTAGAGGCGCGAAATCGAGAATAATATGATTGCTCGCTGTGTGCTCCCAGAGCAGCGACGCGAACTGAAAAGCTCCGCTTTCGTCAAGCTGTTCGGGAAGTTGCAAGCGCGTTGCCATCAGACACCTTTTGCTTAATCTACGACCTCCGTCAGATAGGAAGTCGGCGCGTCTGCGTGCGGCACAAAGCAGCGGCGGCAGCGCGCTTCATACATATTGCCCGCGCCGACGGCAACCAGTTCTTCGGATTCAAAGATGCGCTGTGAATAGTTTGCAGGCTGGCCGCAGCGGACGCAGATGGCGTGCGTCTTGGTGATGTATTCGGCGATGGCTAGTAGCTGCGGCATCGGATCGAAAGGCTTGCCTGTGTAATCCTGATCGAGTCCGGCGATGATGACGCGCACGCCGCGATGCGCGAGTTCGTTTGCCACTTCGATGAGGTCTGCGTCGAAGAACTGCGCTTCGTCGATGCCGACGACTTCCGTCGCGGGCAGAACTTCGGCGAGCAGTTCGCGCGCAGACTTGACCGCGCCGGATTCGTGGCGCATCTCGGAATGCGAAACAATGTGGTTGGCGGAATAACGCACGTCTATTTTGGGCTTGAAGACTTGCACTTTAAGGCGCGCGATCTTGGCGCGGCGCAGGCGGCGGATGAGTTCTTCGGACTTGCCGGAGAACATCGAACCGGCGATCACTTCGACCCAACCCATTGAGGCGCGCAAACTCAAATGTTCGTCCGTGCCCTGTGCTGTGAGTTCTTCCGGCTCTGCGCCCTTCGGCATTGTAGGAATCTTTATCACTGTTTCTTAAATTTTCACGCGGCGATTTCAAGGTAATCGGTTTGTATTGTCGGCTCAGGGATCGGCAGCCCGTCTTCCTTCATGCCTTTAATATGAATTTCAACGGCCTCCCGCAATAGTTGTTTTGTTTCTTCGATGGTATCTGCGGCGGCGACACATCCCGGTAAATCGGGAATATATGCGGCGTAGTTGTTTTCGGCTTTCTCGATAACGATTGCGTATCGCATTATTTCTTTTCCTTTAGCTGTGCTTGCCTCAAGATGCTATTTGTTGTGCCTAACGGGAGGTCTCTGTTCATCTTGCCCGCCACAGTTACACGCCCTTTTTTTACGGGATGTTTGAAATGCCTGTGGCTGCCTTCGGTGTTCATATAATACCACCCGTCGGCTTCGATCAACTTGATGACCGCTTTGACTTTCATCGAATCAAAAGTATAGCCGCTCGTTATAAAAAGGCGCAAAGGCCGCGACGAGCGCGAGTTCAAAGCTCATCGCGCGCGTCAATAAATCGTTTGACAACACGCCCCACGCGCCCTGCCGACTACGCACGTCTTGCTCGCCCGCGACCTTGTCGATTACCACGCCGAGTTCCGTATTAGTGTCAATCACCTGCCGCACAATTGATTCCGGCACGATTATCGAAGGCGAAGCGCCGTAACTTTCGCGCGCGCCATCGGTGGCGAACGCCCAGCCGCGCAGAAATGTGTGCTGCGTGCCGTCGAGCGAAACGGAATGAAAGCCGCCTTCGAGACCGACATAAAATTGCGCGCTCGATCCCGCATCCGATAAATCTTTTTGCGCTGCTAAAGCCCGCGCGCGCGCGCCGCGCATTAATTCTTCATCCGTGAGCGGCATCGCGGGCGCATTTATCGAAACACTGCGTGCGACGATCTCCAAGTTTTGCCATGCGCTGTCGATGGCCGCAATGCGCGCGGCTGCTTGTTGGAGAGCTTCGACTTTGGCGGCACGTTCCGAGCCGAGTGCGATCTTCATCACAAAGCTTCCGCCGTTGTTCGGGGAAATAGATTTTGATGACACTTGAATTAAAATGATCCTTCCTTTTTTGTGAGCCGCAAAAGCTCGCGCGAGGCTATAACAGAGCTGTCATGCGAGTCAAAGCGCGCGCGCGGGCGGCGGTGCGGCTTGCTTGACATTCAATGCGCCGCTTGTTGTAATTCTAGATATTCCTGCGTCTATTCTTAAGAAGTAAATTTCAGCAAAAGAGGTATCGCACGTGCAAGCCGACGAACTGGTCTATGATTGGAACTTGATCGAACCGAGTTTCAAAGCGCCGAATCGCCATATCGGTTTTGACGATGAAACTTTGCGCGACGGGCTACAGTCGCCGTCTGTTTGCGATCCGCCGATTGAGAAAAAACTAGAGTTGCTGCATTTGATGAACAAGCTCGACATAGACACGGCGGACATAGGCTTGCCCGGCGCAGGCGGCACGCACGCCGCCGGAGTCGAGAGACTCGCGCGCGAGATTGTCGATCAAAAATTAAAGATTCGTCCGAACTGCGCCGCGCGCACGCACCGCAGCGACATCACGCCCATCGTCGAAATCTCGCAACGCACGGGCATCGCCATCGAAGCCTGCACCTTTATCGGTTCGTCACCCGTGCGCTTCTACGCGGAAGATTGGACGCTCGATAAACTACTGCATCTCACGGAAGACGCCGTCACGTTCGCTGTTAAGGAAGGCTTGCCCGTGATGTACGTCACGGAAGACACGACGCGCGCCGACCCGGAAACCCTTCGCGCGCTTTATACGACGGCGATTCGGTGCGGCGCAACCGCCGTGTGCGTCTGCGACACCGTAGGGCATTCGACGCCGGACGGAGCGCGCGCCGTCGTGCGTTTTGTCAAAAGCATAATCGAAGAAACGGGCGCGAAAAACGTGCGGCTCGATTGGCACGGGCATCAGGATCGGGGCTTGGGCGTGATTAATTCCATCGCCGCGATTGAGGGCGGCGCGGATCAGGTACACGGTTCTGCCTTGGGCGTCGGCGAGCGCGTCGGCAATACGCCGATGGATCAATTGCTCGTCAATCTGCGGCTGATGAATTGGATCGACAATGATCTTTCGAGCCTTCGTGAATACTGCGACGTGGCAGCGTCGTCGTGCGGCTGGACGATTCCCTTGAACTATCCTGTGTTCGGGCGCGATGCCTTCCGCACGGCGACGGGCGTTCACGCGGCGGCTGTTATTAAGAGTTATCGAAAGGGCGATCATGCGCTCGCCGATCTGATTTATTCGGGCGTCCCGGCGGCAATGTTCGGAATGCAGCAGGTCATCGAAGTAGGCCCGATGAGCGGCAAATCGAACGTCGTTTACTGGCTCGAAACGCGCGGCCTCGAAGCGAGCGAAGACCGCGTTACGCGTATCTACGAACATGCCAAGCAAGCGTCAAGCGTGCTCGACGAAAATGAATTGATGCAGTTGGTTTAAGGGAGAATGGTGGACACAGGAAATCGGAAGACAAGTAGTCAGAAGTCAGAATGAAGAGGCGATGACGATTGTATTCACGCCAATGATGCTCACTCTTTCTTTTATTCTGACTCCTGACTTCTGATTGCTGAATACTCGCCTTTATCTTCATCATCATGGTTACTCCTACCGCAGTTGCAGTCGCGCCGGAACAGATTGTGCGCGAGCTTTCCGCGACGATAAACGTGCGGCGTGCCTTTCAATTCTTTGAAGCGCAGGCCGACGAAATCACGCGCGATCATCTAGCCGTCTGCTCGATTCCTGCGCCGCCGTTTGGCGAGAGGGAGCGCGCCGAACATTTACAAAAAAAGTTTCGTGAATACGGTTTGATTGACGCGCAGACGGATGCGGAAGGCAACTGCGTAGGCTTGCGGCGCGGCAGAAATCTCGCGCCGCTGCTTGTCGTCAGCGCGCATCTCGATACGGTTTTTCCGGCAGGCACAGACAGCACGATTCGGCGTGAGCAACATAGATTGTATGCGCCGGGTATCGCTGATGATGGATGCGGCCTTGCAGCCCTATTGGCGCTGCTTCGCGCTTTGCAATTGTGTGAGATTGAAACCGAAGGCTCGCTGCTGTTCGTCAGCACGGTGGGCGAAGAAGGCGAAGGCAATCTGCGCGGCGCTCGTTATTTGTTGACGGCAGGCGAGTGGGCGAATCGTGTTGACGGCTTTATCAGTTTCGACGGCCCCGGCCTCGAACGCATTACGCACGCGGCGCTCGGCTCGCGTCGTTACCGCGTGCGTCTGAATGGTACGGGCGGACATTCATGGGGCGATTTCGGCGCGGCCAATCCTGTACACGCACTCGGACGCGCGATTGCGGCGCTTGTCTCGTATCCTGTGCCGCACGCGCCGCGAACGACCTTCAACGTCGGGCGCATCGAAGGCGGCGCGGGCGTCAACGTCATCGCGCGCGAAGCTTCGATGGATGTGGATTTGCGTTCCGCATCGAGCGAAGAATTGCAAAGGCTCGACGCATTCTTTCGCCGCGCCGTGCGCGAGGCTGCCGACGATGAAAACAATGCGCGCCGGACAAACGAGCCGCCGCTCGAAGTCGAAGTGCAATTAATCGGTGACAGGCCGGGCGGCGAAACTCCCGTCGATGCGATGATCGTGCGTCTCGCTGAAGAAGCGACGCGCTTTCTCGGCTTTCGCCCTGTGCTTGATCGCTCATCGACGGATTCCAACATTCCCATCTCGCTCGGTATCCCTGCGCTCACGCTCGGCGCAGGCGGCGCAAGCGGCAATACGCACACGCTCAACGAATGGTACGACCCGCGCGGGCGCGCCGCCGGACTCAAGCGCGCTCTGTTGGTAATACTCGGCTTCGTCGGCATGACATAAATATCGTCGAATTGCTCTCGCTCCCGAATAGCTCGCTTTAATGTGCGTTGATCAAGTATGAAGGTGCGTGAAATTCTTAAGTTGATAAAAGACGACGAATGGTATTTAGTCACGACTGAAGGCAGCCATCGTCAGTTTAAGCATCCAACGAAGCCCGGTCGGGTTACGGTTTCCGGTCATCCAAGCGATGACGTACACCCGAAGACATTAAAGAGCATGTTGACGCAAGCCGGATTGACGAAGTGAGGAGATAAACATCATGCGTTACGTAATGATTATTGAAGAGGGCGAAAGGAATTATTCAGCTTATCTGCCAGACCTGCCGGGCTGTATTGCTACCGGCAAAACCGTCGAAGAGGTAAAGCAGCGGATGAACGAAGCTGTTGCCTTGCACTTACGCGGGATGCGTGAAGATGGCTTGCCGATTCCAGAACCAAGCAGCCATGTCGAGTATGTAGAAGCGGCATAACCTTACTCTATTATCTTAACTGCGATACGGCCTTTTTGTGCTCGCTTCTATGACAAGGTTAATTTGCGAAAAGCGCGGCGGTGCGGTCTCGTGTGAGCAGTGCGCGCGCAGCGGCGTAGACTTCATCCGTCTGTATCTCTGCTACCGTGCGTTGGCTATGGATAATGCGGTGGCGCGTTTCGAGCGGGACGTAGCTGTTCGGCGCAGTGCCGTTGAATAATGCGACGACGCTTGTGCCGACGGCGGTGGCGATGTGCATCGGCCCCGTATCATTCGAGACGAAAACGGAAAGGCGCGCGAGCAAGGACGCGAGTTGCGAGATCGTCAATTGATCGAACACGATTGTGCGCGGCGGAAAACTCTCGCGCATCTCACGCACGAACGATTTTTCTTCCGGCCCTGCTAAAAGCGCGATCCGCACGGAGTCGTTGCGCACAAGGCGTTCGGCTAATTCCGCGAAGCGTTCGAGAGGCCAGCGGCGGCTCGGATGACCCGCGCCGGGAAACACTCCGATAAGCGGCGCGCCCGTCTGATGCGCTTTTTCTTTTTTCAACAATTGCTCAATCGTAGAATCATCCGCCGCGCGAGTCTGTAGTTTCGGCACGCGCGGCGTTTCCTCCGCGCGTATGCCGAGCGGCGCGAGTACATCCAGATAGCGATCAACCTGATGCTTCGTCGGGCGATAATCTTCGGCGGGCGGAGCGGGGCGAAAGTTCGAGAGAAAGTCTAAAGACCTGCCGGGACGCCGCGCGTAAAGTCTGTGCGCGGCGCGCGATGCGTAGCCGAGCAAATTCGTTTCCGACAAGCTGTGTAGATCAATCACGAAATCGAAATTCGCGCGGCGCACTTCCTTAACGACGCGCGCGATTCGCAAGGGCGCAAGCAGCTTCGCGCCGTCGCGTATTTGCACTCGGTCAACGGCGAGGATGGCGTCTGCGTAGCCCGACATTTCGATGACGGGCGCGGTGGCTTTCCCTGCGGCGATGGTGATGCGCGCGTGCGGAAACTTTTCCCTAATCGCACGCAAGGCGGGAAGGCTCAAGACCACGTCACCGAGTTGGCCGAAATCTATCACGAGTATGTTTTGCGGATTGAAGCTCACTATGGAATTCTGAAATTAGAAAAATGGAAAATTAGCGGAAGGCGGGATGCTTCGCGCGTTGCTGTCGAACGCGCGAGTGTTGAAATGCCTTTCAGATTTCCTTCAAAAGTCTGCTGATAAGATTGGCTAATTTCTCGAAGTCAATCGGCTTGTTGAGGTATCCGTCAATGCCTGCGTCGATGGCTGCTTTGCGGAAGCCTTCTGTGGAAAATGCCGTAAGCGCGATGATCGGCACGGTTTCCAAGTCAGCGTGCTGGCGTATGCGTCTGGTTGCGCCAAGGCCGTCAAGCTCCGGCATGTGTATGTCCATAATGATTAGATCGGGATGCGCGAGCGCCGCAGTTTCGATGGCGCGCTCGCCGTTATCCGCCGTCAGCACGCGATAGCCTTTGCCTTGCAGCCACAAGCTGAGCAGCACAAGATTATCGCTGATGTCGTCTACTACCAGAACGGTCGATGCGTGTGTCGGGTTTTCGTCTGTCACGTATTTATTATACTTTGTCTTTCAAGCCGACGCGTAGCCCGCGAAAGCTTCCCATTAAAAACAGTGGCGAAGCGTGTTGATTGCAAGCGCCTTTTGCCATTCTTCAATTTTAGGTTTCGCGCAGATCGCGCCCGGTCATCTCCGCAGGCTGCGCGACGCCGAGCAGACCTAGAATCGTCGGCGCAATATCTTCGAGCGCGCCTTCTTCTCGCAGTTTGAGGCCGCGCGCGGCTTCGTCTATGAAATGAAACGGCACAGGATTGGTCGTGTGTGCGGTGTGTATGCCGCCCGTTTTCGGGTCGAGCATTTGTTCCGCGTTGCCATGATCGGCGGTGATAAGGCAACGCCCGCGCGCAGTCTTCATCGCCTTCGTAATCCAACCCAAACACGTATCGACATACTGCACGGCTTCGATGGTTTTATCTATCCGCCCCGTGTGGCCGACCATATCCGCGTTGGCGAAGTTAATGATAAAGACATCCGTTTCCCCTGCTTCAATCAGGCGCAAAGCTTTGTCCGTGATTTTGAAGGCGGACATTTCAGGCGCAAGGTCATAAGTAACGACCTTCGGCGAAGGAACGAGCAGGCGACTTTCGCAGGCATATTCCGCTTCGACGCCGCCGTTGAAAAAGTATGTTATGTGCGCGTACTTTTCTGTTTCCGCGAGCCTGTAATTGCTCACGCATGTCGGTGAATCGGCGAACACTTCCGCGAGCACGTTGCGGTGCTGGTGCGGCTTGAAGGCGACGGGCAGCGGAAAGGTTTTGTCGTACTGCGTCAGGCATGTGTAATCTATTTTCGGCCTGTCGTGTGTGGGAAAGCCGTCGAAGCCGTCCACCGCAAGGGCGTTCGTGATTTGCCGCGCGCGGTCAGAACGAAAGTTGAAATTGATGACGGAATCATTATCCTTGATTGTCGCAACAGGCTCATTCGTGTTACGCATTACGACAATCGGCTCGATGAATTCATCCGGCACGCCGCGCTCATAGGAACGCTTGATCGCTTCGACCGGATCGGAGACGGGTTCGCCTGTTCCTTGAACAAGGAGATCGTAGGCGCGCTTTGTTCGCTCCCAACGCTTGTCTCTGTCCATCGCGTGAAAGCGCCCGATGACGGAAGCGACGCGCCCGCAACCAATCTCGGAGCATTTGATTTGCAAGGCTTCGACGTAGCCGTGAGCGGACGTGGGCGGCGTGTCGCGTCCGTCTAAAAAACAATGAACGTAGACGCGTTGCAGCCCGCGTTCCTTCGCCATGCGCAAAAAAGCGTAGACGTGTTCCTGCGATGAATGAACCTGCCCGTCAGACAAAAGGCCGATTAAGTGCAATGCCCCATCACGCGATTTCGCGTTGTCCATTGCGCGGGCAATATCTTCGTTCTGAAAAAACTCGCCCGTCGCAATGGCTTGATCGATGCGCGACACGTCCATGCGAATGACGCGGCCTGAGCCGATGTTCAAATGCCCGACTTCGGAATTGCCCATCACGCCGGGCGGCAACCCGACGCGCGTGCCGGATGCTTCGAGAAGCGTATGCGGATATTTCTCCAGCAGTTGGTCGTAATAAGGCGTTGCCGCGAGCGAAATAGCGTTGCCTTCACTCGAAGGCGCATAGCCCCAACCGTCGATGATGATGAGCGCGAGCGGCACTCGTTTGTTCGTCGTCAAGCTCGATTCTCCTGCCCGATTTCCTTGAAATTTTATTGCTGCGAAATCTGCGTGTTACTTTCTCACTTCGTCGAAACAGCGCGCACTTATCGTTTCGCCGCGCGTGCCTTCTTCTGCGATTTTGTGGACGATGCGTTTGCTGATTTGTTTTCAGGCAAGGTTTCGCGTCCGAGTTGATAAAAAGCGTCCATGCCGGGAAAGCGCGCAGCAGTGCGCAAGTCTTCTTCGATGCGCAGCAGTTGATTGTATTTTGCGATGCGGTCTGAGCGCGAGAGGCTGCCGGTTTTGATTTGCCCTGCGCCGGTGGCAACGGCTAAGTCTGCGATAAACGGGTCTTCTGTTTCGCCGGAGCGATGCGAAATGACGACGGTGCGATTGTGCGTTTTAGCCAGCTCGATGCAGTCGAGCGTTTCCGTGAGTGTGCCGATTTGATTGACCTTGATGAGGATCGAATTAGCGCAATTTTGTTCGATGCCTCTTCGCAGAAACTTCGTGTTAGTGACAAATAAATCATCGCCGACGAGTTGCACGCGCGAACCGAGTTCATTTGTCAAAGTTTTCCAGCCGTCCCAATCGTTTTCCGCCATGCCGTCTTCGATGGAAATAATCGGATACTTATTTGCCCAATCCTTCCAGTAAGCGACCATCTCGTCGCTCGATAATTTGCGCTTGTCGGATTTTTTGAAGACATAGGATGCGCCGTCGTAGAATTCGCTTGCCGCCGGATCAAGCGCGAGCATCACATCGCGCGTCGTTTTGTAGCCCGCCTGCGTGATCGCTTCGAGAATCGTTTCAACTGCTTCTTCGTTTGAGCGTAGGTTCGGCGCAAAGCCTCCTTCGTCGCCGACGCTCGTCGCAAGCCCCGCTTTCTTCAAGACGGCTTTGAGCGCGTGAAAGATTTCCGCGCCTGTTTGCAGCGCCTCGCGGAAGGTTTGAGCGCCGACGGGGACAACCATGAATTCCTGAAAATCTACGTTGTTGTCTGCGTGCGCGCCGCCGTTCAAGATGTTCATCATCGGCAGCGGAAGCAGTCTCGCGTTAGGGCCTCCCAAGTATTTATAGAGCGGAAGTTCGACGTGCGCGGCAGCGGCACGCGCCGTCGCTAATGACACGGCAAGCAAAGCATTTGCGCCGAGCTTCGCTTTGTTTTTGGTGCCGTCCAAGTCAATCAGCGCCGCGTCTATCTCGGATTGATCGAGCGCGTCCATGCCTTCGATTTCAGGAGCGATTATCTGCTGCACATTGCGGACGGCTTTGAGCACGCCTTTGCCGCCGTAGCGCTTTTTGTCTTCGTCGCGCAGCTCAACCGCTTCATGTTCACCCGTCGATGCGCCGGACGGAACGGCAGCGCGCCCGACTTCGCCGCCGATCAACATAACTTCCGCTTCGATTGTCGGATTGCCGCGTGAATCCAATATCTCGCGCGCCGTAATCTGCTCGATCATGCTCATAAAAAACTTCGCTTCCCTTCAGCCGTCGTGTTCGATTATTTCGCTCCCAACTTTAACATTTGATTTGCCGCGAAGCGAAGTCCGCGCGGGCGACGTTTGGCGTCATTAAGTGTTCTAACAAAACTTTGCAGACGACGTCGGATTTGTGATACGTTTCGTTCGTTGTAATGAATTGTTAGCCACAACAAAGGCGGATTAAAATGACGAGAGATAAAAGACTGCGCAATATCACGCGCGTCGATTACGCAAGAAAGAATCAGCACGGCTGGTGGGTGAGAATACACCGCGACGGAGAAATGATTCATAAGTTTTTCAGCGATGCGGCGTGCGGCGGCGAAAGCAACGCGCTGCACGAAGCGAAGACCCACCGCGATGCGCTGCTGCTGGTTTACCCGAAACCGGAGCGCGGCAACATGTTCAATAAAACGAATTCCCGTAACCAAAGCGGCATCGCCGGTATTCACAAAACGCGCTCGGTCAAAAGAGGGATTTACTACGAAGTCTGGCAGGCGGGTTGGGTTTTGCCGAACGGCAAGCGCGTTAATCGAAAGTTCCATTTTTCTACGGACGGGCGCAACGAAAAGGAAGCCTTGCAGCTTGCGATTAAAGCGAGAGAGGAAGGACTGAGGTTGATTAAAAAAATGTCCGCTGATAAAAATGGAAGGCGCAGAGATATTAAGGCTAAGGCGGCGAAGAAACTCAAGCCGGCAAAAAAACTTGAAGCGGCAAAGAAACAAAGCAAAGCATAAGCCGTGTTCGTTTGGGAAGCGTTCCGGTGTGTAATTCCAACAACGGCGCGTTGATAAAATCGTTTACTGCGTAGCGGGATTAAAGGCGGCTCGCAAGCGGATCATTGAAGCGCTGCCGACGCACGGGCGTCACGACGGCGGTCATCGCTCTGCAAGGCGAAGGCTTGATTCACTACAAGCGCAGTCACACCACCATATTTGACAGGACGGATTTGGAAGACTTCATATACGAATGCTACGCCGTCGTTAAAGCGGAATATGATCGCTTATTGAAAAATTAAAATTATTTTCGTTTGACGGCTTCAACGCACGCAAACGTACAGACTATGATTCTTCTATCCGTTACTATCCTCTCAAATCGTTGATCCAACTAAATAAGGCTCGGAGAAGCTTCGGCTATCGAAACCGCGAGAGCGATTTTGATAGACAAGTGGATTAACGCAAACGAACACAGGGTGGGCAATGGCGAGGTTCGATTAAAGTCGAGCCTCGCCATTTATTTTCTCGAGGCTTTGGTTGTCTAAAACGGCGGCTTCCCGTTGTGCGTCTGAGGATTCTTCGACTCGTTCGAGGCGCACGCGAAGCACGCGGCGGCGCTCGACGCGTTCGACGTGAAAGACGTGTCCGTCGTGTTTGATTGTTTCGCCGGGTTCGAGCACATGGCCTGCTTCGGTCATCAAAAATCCGGCGATGGTCGTGTAGGTTTCGGATTCCGGCACTTTGAGATGCAAGCGGCGATTAAGATCGCGCACGGCAAGCCCGCCCTCGAGCAAATAAGTTCCGTCGCGCTCTTCCGTAATCTGCTCATTAACTTCTTCGTCGTGCTCGTCGGAGATGTCGCCGACAATTTCTTCCAGCAAATCTTCCAGAGTAATAACGCCTTCGACGCCGCCGTGCTCGTCCACCACGAAACCGAAATGTGCTTTGGCGCGCTGCATTTGCCGCAGCACGTCTTCGAGGCGCGCCGTGTCCACAACGTAAAGCGGCGCTTGCAAAACGTGTTCGAGGCGGAAGGTTTCCGTGCGCAGAAAGTAGGGCAGCAAATCCTTGCTGTGGATAAAGCCGATCACGTCGTCGAGCGATTCGCGGTAAACGGGCATACGCGAATAGCCGTGTTCACGAAAGGATTTTGCGATGTCTTCAATCGAGCAATCGTTCGAGATGGCGACCATCTCCGTGCGCGGAACCATCGCTTCGCGCACAAGCGTGTCTGAAAATTCAAAGACGCGGTGAATCAATCGTTGTTCATCGTGGCGCAGATGCCCGCTCGCGCGCGAGATGTCAACGAGTTGACGCAGCTCCGTTTCCGTATAAACGGCGGCGTGTTCGAGCGAGGATTTAAGCCCGAGTAGGCGTCCGAGCGTCGCGCCGGATTTATTCAATACCCAGATCGGCGCGCGGAAAACTTTGCCGAATAATTCGAGCGGGCGCGCCGAAAACACCGCGACCATTTCCGCGCGCTCGAGGGCGACCATCTTCGGCAGCAATTCGCCCATCACGACATGAAAAAAAGTAACCGCCGCAAACGCCAGCGCCGTCGCCGCTCCGTGCGCGACATAAGCCACCGTGCCTTCGGTTGCGATGCGCGCGACGAGAGGCAGAAGCATCGTTTCGATGGTCGGCTCGCCGATTAATCCGAGCGCCAAGGACGCGAGCGTGACGCCGAGCTGCACGGCGGAAATAAAGACCGTCGGCGTGTCGAGCAGGCGAAGCGCGGCGCGTGCGCCTTTGCTTCCCGCCGCCGCGCGTTCTTCCAGACGCGGGCGGCGCGCCGTCACCAGCCCGTATTCCGAGCCGACGAAAAAGCCGTTGGCGGCGACCAGAATCAGCACGGCCAAAAGCTTGAGCGTCGCTTCGGTAAACGATAAGGTTTCGGGAAGCGCTGCTTCGCTGAAAAAAAGAGTGAAAAGATACCGGGCGGGTTCGTCCATTACTTGTTAGATGAAAGAGCAGTCGTAAAGTTTCGTCTTGCTCGTTTTCATAGTCTGAAATTATATCATGCGCAGGCGGGCGGAAGGTAGCGGCAGCGCTCTATAGCGACTTTCAATTGGATGCGACCTGATAACCACAATGACTGAACCATCCGGCGCAGTCATCAGCCGTGACGAGTTTGAGTGCGGCAATCAAAGCTCGCTCCAGTTCTTCTCGAGTTCG
>JAABUK010006177.1_pt1 | contig 18063 bp, 13 predicted proteins | sample 5559141 | NCBI WGS metagenome assembly JAABUK01 (sample SAMN10711869, study PRJNA513367) | rock metagenome | isolation source: Antarctica rocks | place: Antarctica: Victoria Land, Pudding Butte nord | collected 2016-01-03 | reverse complement strand
CTTATTACCGTGTGCAGATTGGCAGAAGGCTTTGGAAGCGTCTGCATTATTTCGCTTACGCTGCCGCCACCCTTTTCTTCATTCACGGGCTGTTGACAGACCCGCGTCTTAAAAATAGTCCATTCAATCCGCTCGATGCGGAAAAGATTTTGGTGGAATTCTGCTTGGCTCTCGTTCTGATGGGGATAACTTTGCGAGTGCGATACGCATTCCGAAACCCGAAAACGCAAAAAACTTTTGTATGAAACGAAATACTATCGCACTCCGTATTTCGATGCTCGTTGCCATTATGCTGGGCTTATATGTTTCTGCATTCGCGCAACGCCCGACAGAGAACCCGCCAAAGCCGCCCGTCAAAGAAGCGCCTTCGGGGTCGTCAACGCAAACACAAGAGCAATCGAAAGAAGGATGGAGCTATAACCCTGATGCCGGATTCGTTTATCAGAGCGGTGATTTCAAATGGACGATATGGGGCTTCGGTGAGCGTCTATTCAATCCAAAAGGTAAAGACACATGGCGGCGCGTGCGGCAGGGCATGGAATTCGATTTGCCGCGCTTCACCAAGAAATACCGAACGGCGATTGTGTATGAGGTGGACTTCACAGATAACAACTTCTTCCGCGACAGACCAAAATGGAAAATATTCGAGAATCTATTCTTTGCCATTCAAGACGCCGATGATGCTGGCAAGTTCCGCGCGCTTATCGGAGAGAACACGCATATTCTCTCGCGTGAGGACAATCTTTCATCCGGTAACTTGCCCGTCATCAATCGTTCGCTAATTCTCGAAGAGCACGGAAGCGTCAATAGTTTCGGCACGCAGTTTGGTATTCAAGTGCAAAAAGCACTCTCGCCGCGCTACACGCTTGCGCTTTCGGCGCAGGATAATCGCGGGTCACTCAATCAAGATAGACCGCGCTACGTCATCGGCAATTCGCTCGCTGCGAAACTAACCGGACTCGCGCTCAATGACGAGAAGCGCGGGCGCAAACTCACCTACGGCTTCGGCATAGACCACACGCGCAACATACACAATCGCTCCTTCACACTCGCTTCCGCGATTGCTGCCGAACCCTTGGGCGGAACGGAAGCAACCGGAAACAAACTTTCCTTTGAAGGCGACATTACATATACGGGGCGTATTCGCAACAGGCCTTACACGCTCGAAGCCGAAGGGCTGTATTCAAATTTCTCACGAAGCAAAACGAACGTCGGCGGCGGATATGTTCAAGGGCAAGTGTCGCTTTTCGATGACGAGGACACAGGCGACCTTGACCCGTTCGTGCGTTACGACGTAGTACGCTTGAGCCGCGAGGCGATAGACGGACGGGCGTTACAACAGGCAACTCGCGTAGGCTTTAACTACAATCTGCCATACACCCAAAAACTGGCGAACTTTCGCCTTGAATTTGCGGATAATCGCGTGCAGGGAGCGGCGGCAATCGTTCCCGTTACGCGCGTTTATGACGAGTTCCGTTTTGAGCTACGACTTAATGTGACGAGGTATATTCGCCATTAAAACATCTTCCGGTATTACGACGCTCCGAAAATCTAACGCTCATTATATGTCTTGCCGCTTAATTGCTGCCATTTGATTGTGCGGAAGCGGGCGCGGCGTTGGTTTGAGAAAGCACTGCGCGGCGCGTGGCGAGTTGTTCGGGCGTCGCGTCGGGCAATTCCGCAATCGTCGGATTCCTGACAAACGTCGTTTCGTACTTGAAGGGGATTTCCTCGCGCTTGCCGCCGTCGCGCTCAATCGTGAATGTGTGCTTTGCGCCGATGCCGCGCTTGGCGACGAGCTTGCCGAAGGTGTTTTGCTCATCGAGCATTGTTCCGTCAACGGCGATGATTTTATCTCCAAGCTGGATGCCGGATAATTCAGCGTTGCCGCTTGCCGCAACATCCATCACGACATTCTTCGCCACTGCAAAATCCATAAACGGAGATTTTATTTTCTGGCCTTTGAGCGTCCAGCCGCCGAGCTGCAAATAATCACTTAGCGGCAAAGGGCTGATGCCGACAATGTATTTGCGATAAAAGTCGGTCAAATCATTTTGCGCCGTGTCGTTGAGCAGTTTGAGCAGCGCATTTTCATCGTAGGCGGCGCGCGCTTTTCCGTAGCGCGTCCAGAGAGTGCGCATAAAATCGTCTAGGCCGCGCGCATTTTTCGTCGCTTGGCGCATCTTCAAATCGAGCAGCAAGCCTGCGGTCGTGCCTTTCGAGTAAAGCAGCGAAAAATCGTCGATGGATTCCGTCGGCGATTGCAAACTGAGCTGCTGAAGGCTGACGGGCAACTCTGCGGCGAACAAGTCTTCGTTGATCTGTTTGTAAAACTGTTCATGTTTCTCGTCGCCGAAAAGCTGCGCGAGAAATTTCTGCGCGTAGTATTCCGTAAAGCCTTCCAAGAGCCACAGAGAACGCACGACGGGCGCTTTGTCGAAATCAGGATAATTGAGCGCGGCGGGACGAATCGCTTTCACATTCCACGCGTGAAAAAGTTCGTGCGCCGTTACTTCGCGGTAAGCGAAAGTCGAACGCGGCGACGTGTCGAAAGCGGGATCGACTGTGATAAGCGTCGATTTCAAATGCTCTATGCCGACCATTGAGGCGGGCAGCCCTGCGCCCGACGTGTCCTTCGTCAAATAGTAAATGAACAGATAACGATTAAACGGCGCGCCGCCGAAAAAGCTTATCTCGCGCGCGGCGATTTTCTGCGCGGATTCGATTATCTCCGCGCTGCTGTGATGAATGCGCGTGTCTATGGCGACGGAGAAGGGAATGCCCGCGACGTTGAAATCCGTGCGCTTGAACGAGCCGAGCATAATCGGGCTATCGGTCAATTCGTCGTAGTCGCGCGCCGTGTACGTGATTGCGTCCGTTGTCGTCGCAGCGGCGGCTGTGGCGGCATGTGCATCGCCGTCAAGCGCGGCGGCGGAAGACCACCCGGCTGGCAGTTTGAAATTGATGCTCACAGGTTTGCGGCGCTCTGTCTGGACGTATAGCAAGGATGAGCCGCCGTGTAAAAGCGCCGTTTGCTTTTCAAGATAGCTTTTACCGAATAGCTTGTGCTTATCGCCCACGTCTAGATCGTATTCGATGATGACAGGCTCTAGCTGATTGAGTTTCAATCGCCATGTATGATCGTTGACGCTTGTTAATTCAATTGCCGCGCCCGCTTCGTTGTGCGCTTTGATCGCCTGCACTTGTTCGCCGTAAGTTTGCAGTTCATAAACGGCCTGCATCCAAATGGGCATCTTCAATTCAACATTGACGCTCGAAGGCTTTTTGATCTCCATCGAAATATGAAAGATGTGTTTCGACGGATCGGGAATCGAAACGCTGTACTGAACAGCCGCCGGATTGTCTGCGGCGCGAAGCAGTTGAGGATAGCCTATCGTCAAGAGCGCGAGCAGCAGTAGTACACGGCAGACGACGAATTTGTGCTTGATGTTTTTCGCGCGAATGAAGCGCGCGCGTGCTTCTATAAATGTGCAGGCAGTATTAATCGGCATATTGGTTTTCGACCTTCATGTTAGCTAGTGCTGTGTAATGTTAGTTCATAGATTTAATGAATTGCCACTAGCTTCAGCTAGTGGGGAGGATTGGTAACACATGGTCGGCTTTAGCCGAACCTTTCGGCTAAAGCCGACCATTTTCTTATCTTGTTATCCTCCAGCTAAAGCCGGAGGCAATTCAAAAACTAATCTGACAAATCAATAATTTTCGCCGGACGCTTTTTTATAAACGCTCCGCCGGATATAATCGCTCGCTGATAAAGCTTTCCGTATCTTGAATCGCGCGCGCCGGAATCTTCGCATAGTCATTCGTGTGAGCGTGCGCGCAATCAGTTCTTAATTTACTACAACCGGAACCGCAATCGAAACAGAGGAGTCATCAGTTCGATGAGCATGAAACTTATCCGCCGCCGCGCTTTCGCCGCGTTGCTACTATCGTCGGCGTTAGCCTTGACGATTAACTTTTTCTGGAACCCGACTGCATTTGCGCAGAAGAAACGGCAGCGCCAGCAAACAGTGCAACCCAACGATGCTTCCGCGCAAGGAGCATCGCGCGGCTTCGATCAAAGTCTTTTCAAAGCGCTGCAATGGCGCGAGGTCGGCCCCTTTCGCGGCGGGCGCGTAACGGCGGTTGCGGGCGTTCCCTCGCAGCCCTTCGTTTACTATTTCGGCGCGACGGGCGGCGGCGTATGGAAGACGACAGACGGCGGAGGAAATTGGCAACCCGTCTCGGATACTTTCTTTAAGACAGGCTCGGTGGGCGCTATCGGCATTTGCGAGAGTGATCCGAATGTCGTGTATGTCGGAATGGGCGAATCGCCTGTGCGCGGCAATGTTTCGCACGGCGACGGCATGTATAAATCGCTTGACGCGGGCAAGACTTGGAAGCACATCGGCCTCGATGACACGAGACAGATCGGGCGCGTGCGCGTGCATCCGCGCAACCCCGACATCGTGTACGTCGCGGCGCTCGGCCACGTCTGGGCATCGAACACGGAGCGCGGGGTTTTTCGCTCGAAGGACGGCGGCAAAACATGGCAGAAGATTCTTTACCGCAGCGACAAAGCGGGCGCGGTGGATTTGATTCTCGATCCGACGAATCCGAACACGCTCTACGCTGGTTTCTGGGAAATCAACCGTAAGCCTTATACGTTCGAGAGCGGCGGCGCGGGTTCGGGGCTTTTCAAGTCAACGGACGGCGGCGATACGTGGACGGAACTGACTCGCAATACGGGCTTGCCGCAAGGCTTGATCGGCAACATCGGCATCGCTGTTTCGCCCGTCAATTCTGAAAGATTATGGGCGCTCGTCGAAGCCGAAGACGGCGGCGTGTTTCGCTCTGACAACGGCGGCAAGACATGGACGAAAACCAATGACGAACGCAAACTTCGCCAACGCGCTTGGTATTACACGCGCATCTACGCCGACCCGCAAAACGCAGACACCGTCTACGCCTTGAACACGGGCTTTTATAAATCGAACGATGCGGGCAAAACCTTCACGGCGATTTCCGTGCCGCACGGCGATAACCACGATTTGTGGATTGCGCCGAACGATGCCTCGCGCATGATCGAATCGAACGACGGCGGCGCGAACGTTTCGCAGAACGCGGGTAAGACTTGGACGACGGAAGACAATCAACCGACGGCGCAGTTTTATCGCGTCGCGCTCGACAACGATTTTCCGTATCACATCTACGGCGCGCAGCAGGACAATTCGACTGTCAAAATCGCAAGCCGCACAATGGACGCTGGCATTAGTCGTCAGGATTGGTACGACGTGGGCGGCGGCGAATCAGGTTGGATCGCGCCATACCCGAAGGATTCCGACATCGTTTTCGCAGGCTCTTACGGCGGCCTCATCACGCGCTACGATCACCACACGGGACAACTACGCAGCGTCACGCCGTACCCGGACAACCCTATGGGGCACGGCGCGATTGATTTGAAATATCGCTTTCAGTGGAACTTCCCGATTCTCTTTTCGCCGCACGACCCGGAGACGCTTTACGCGGGCGCGAACGTGCTTTTCAAATCAACGAATCAAGGCCAGAGTTGGGAAGTGATTAGCCCGGATTTAACCCGCAACGACAAATCGAAACAACTCGCGGCGGGCGGCTCGATTACCAAAGACAACACGAGCATTGAATACTACGACACTATTTTCACAGTGATGGAATCGCCCGTGCAAGCTGGCACAATCTGGACAGGCTCGGACGACGGCCTTGTGCATGTCACGCGCGACGGCGGAAAAAATTGGCAGAATGTCACGCCGAAGGGTATTCCCGATTTCATTCAAATCAATTCGATTGACGCATCGCCCTTTGATGCGGGCACGGCCTATGTCGCCGCGACGATGTACAAATGGGACGACTATCGCCCGTACCTATACAAGACGACGGACTACGGCAAAACATGGCGCAAGATTACCGGCGGCATTCCCGACAACGCCTTCACGCGCGTCGTCCGCGAAGACCCGAATCGTCGCGGCCTGCTTTACGCGGGCACTGAAACAGGCATCTACGCTTCATTCGACGACGGCGGGAAATGGCAATCGCTGCAACTGAATTTGCCGGTTGTTCCGATCACGGATTTGATCGTCCACAAAGGCGAGCGCGACCTTGTCATTGCGACACAGGGACGCGCCTTCTGGGTTCTCGACGACCTCTCGGTGCTTCAACAGATGCCTGATGCAGGAAACGCGGGCAATACGTTTCTACTCAAACCCGAAGACACGTATCGCTTGCCGGGCGGCGGCGGCTTTGAACTTCCGTCGAACATTGCGCTCGGCAAGAATCCGCCGAACGGCGTAAGTGTTTATTACTATCTGAAGAACAAACCGACGACACCCGTGACGCTCGAATTTCTCGATTCAAACGGCAAGCTGATAAAGAAATACATGAGCCGCGCGCCGGAAACAAAGCCGAGTGTGCGCGCCGACGCCCAGCCGCAAGCCACGCCGAACGCGCAAGCGCAAACAGCAGCACAGGGCACGCAGGAAGGGCAATCATCAACACCACAAGGCACCACGCAGCAGCCAGCGCAAGTGCCGGGCACGGGCGCGCCCACGCAGACGCCGCCCGATCAACCGCAAGCGCCTTCGGGCGAGGAAGTGCAGGCCGCGCCGGAAGAAGGTCGCGCCAGCCGCGTGTCAACCGATGCCGGACTCAATCGCTTCGTCTGGGATATGCGCTATCAGGACGCAACACGCTTTCCCGGCCTCATTCTCTGGGCGGGCGACGTGCGCGGCCCCCGCATCGCGCCGGGGCTTTATCAAGTGCGCTTGACCGTCAACAATCAAACGACGACGCAAAGCTTTACGGTTAAGAAAGACCCGCGCCTTGCGACAACGCCGGAAGATTTCGCCAAGCAATCGGAGTTGCTCTTAAAGATTCGTGACAAGCTGACGGAGACGCACAATGCGATTCTCGAAATACGCAGCGTGCGCAAGCAAACGGATGACCTCGTCAAGCGCGTGCAGGGACAGCCGAATGCGCGCGTCATCGCCGACGCCGCGAAAGCTCTCAATGCGAAACTAACGACGATTGAAGAACAGCTTTATCAAACGAAAAACCAGAGCAGCCAAGACCCGCTCAATTATCCGATCCGGCTCAACAATCGCCTCGCCTCGCTCGCCGAAGTCGCCTCTGGCGCAGACGCCGCGCCGACTGCGCAAACCTACGTTGTATACGACGAAGTAACAGGCCAGATCAACGGGCAGCTACAAGCGCTCAATCAAATCATGCGCACGGAGTTGACCGCATTCAACCAACTCGTGCGCGATCAAAACATTCCGGCCATCGTTGTGAAACCCGCTGGCAATCAATAAGCGGCGCGGAAGAACTGCAAATGAAAACGGCTACCATTTTACGGTAGCCGTTTTCGCTTGATGGACTAAGTTGCGTTGACATCTTGCCTTTTCAGTTGCCACTAGCTTTAGCTAGTGGTTAAGTTTGGCTAGACATATCCGGCTTTAGCCAAACTTATTTGAAAAATTAAGTACCCTGTTTGCTTTAGCTGAAATTAGGCTGAAGCCTCTCGCAACATTTATCAGAAAGTGTTTGGCTAAAGCCGCTCACCTTAGCTTTACTTATCCACTAGCTGAAGCTAGTGGCAATTTATAAGTGTCAACATCGCCTAACTTATGCGAAGGGTTCAGTAGAAACACTTTAGCTTTGAACACGGCAGCGTGCGGCTCCGCCGTTTCGTTGTTTTCTACAAACGAACGTATTCAAACTCGAACGGTTTGCCTTTAATGCCGGAGGTGGGCGGCGCGATCCAGTTGGCGATCTGGCCGGGTTCCGTCACAGGGTGCATCAGGCTACTCACATATTCGCGGTCGGCGATGGTCGGCAGCCATTCATCGCGGTGACTCTCGAATTCTTCCTTCGAGATAAGTTCGCCGTGAACGTCGAAGCTGTGGCCTGCGTATTCTCCGACGTGGCGTTGAAAGCGCGTGCTCGGCAGATACAAGCGCTCGCTCATGCCCGCTTCTTCTAGATATGAATTCCAGCGCACCATCGCGCGCTCGCAGTCGCGCACATAATCGCCGCGCAAGACTTCGTTGAGCGCGTTGCGCATCGGCACATCACGCTCGCTCAAGCGCCCGTCTTCGACCACCGCCATCTTAAAGTTGGCATCGGCAATGACGTGATCTTCATATTTCTTTTGCTCTTGATAGCGTCCCTTTAATCCTGCGGCGAAAAAGTCTGCGGAGTTAGACGAGATTTCGCTGCCGAAGAGATCAAGGGAATAGCTGAGCCAGAAATTAATGTGTTTTTGCAGAATGTCTAAAGGTATGCCGCCGAGTTCGCGCGCGTCGCCGCGTTGGCTTTCCTTCATCAACTGCGCCGTGCGTTTGACGACGCGCCCGATGCCCGTTTCGCCGACGAAGAGATGATGCGCTTCTTCCGTCAGCATAAATTGGCATGTGCGCGCTAAAGGCTCGAAGCCTGATTCGGCGAGCGCGGACAATTGATATTTGCCGTCGCGGTCTGTGAACATCGTGAAGCAGAAAAAGTTGAGCCAATCGTCGCATGGCTGATTGAAGGCTTCGAGAATGCGCGGCTTGTCCGGGCTTCCGCTCGAACGGTGCAGCAATTCTTCCGCTTCGTCGCGCCCGTCGCGCCCGAAATAGCGGTGCAGCAAATAAACCATCGCCCACAAATGGCGGCCTTCTTCGACGTTGACTTGAAACAGATTGCGCATGTCGTAAAGCGACGGGCACGTTTTGCCGAGTTCGCGCTGCTGCTCGACGGAGGCGGGTTCCGTGTCGCCCTGCGTGACGATGATGCGGCGCAGACTGTTGCGGAATTCGCCGGGCACTTCCTGATACGCGGGCTGTCCGTAGTTGTCACCGAAGCCGACTTTCGCATCCTGTTCGGCGGGCTTTAAGAAGATGCCCCAACGATAATCCGGCATCTTGATGTAATCGAAATTCGCCCAGCCGGAAGCGTCAACGCTGATCGCCGTGCGCAGGTAAACTTCCTTGTCCTGAAAACCATCCGGCCCCATGTCGCGCCACCAATTGAGATAATTCGGCAGCCACTTTTCGAGCGCGCGTTGCAGCCGCTTGTCACCGGAAAGATTGACGTTGTTCGGTATGCGTTCGTATAAATCCATGCTCATAAAACTTACGTTCTCCTGTAGTCGAATTTCGATTGCGTCGGCTTGCCGTAGTTGGTGAGCGCGCCGTCCGGCCCGACGGCGTTCGGGCGTTGGAAAATCCAGTTTTGCCACGCGGTCAGGCGTCCGTAGATTTTCGTGTCCATCGTTTCCGGCCCGGCGAATCTCAAGGAAGCTTCCATGCCTGTCAGCGCGTCGGGCGAAAGCGACGTGCGTTCTTCGATGGCGACGCGAATTTCTTCATCCCAATCGAGGTCGTCGGGCGCAAACGTGACAAGCCCGGCTTCGTCTGCGGCTTCGGTATCGAACCTCTGCTCGTCTAAAATTTCTTCGACTTTTTCCGGCGTTGCGAGAAAGCGCGAGTGAAGACGAGTCAAGCCGTTGCTCATCGGAAACGCGCCCGCGTTCAGTTCGCTTGTCGCTAATTCGATTTTTTCATCGGGGTCGTTGAGCATAAACGTGCGGTCGGCGCAGAGCGCGAGTTCCAGCAAGTTACCGGCAAAGCAACTGCCCGGCTCGATCAAAGCGAAAAAACTTTTAGCGGTTAAATCGAGTCTGCGTAAAACTCTCGCCATGTATAAGATGGTTTCGCGCACAAGCCAGTTGTCACGATTCGCCGCGAGGGTTTCGTCAACGGATAACACGCGGTCTATGTCGCCCGTCGTGCGCAAACAAACAAGGCCGATTTCTAATTCATTGACGCGCAGATGCAGAAGCGCATCGTCCAATTCGCGGTAAGCTTGCAAAGGCCAGTAAGCGTCGCCGAGTTTTTCAATCTCGTCAGGCGTCGTCGGCAAATCCGCGTCGGGTGCGCTTATGGTTAAATCCGCATAGCGCTCGTGGCGGTGCAATTTCACCTTGACGTATTTATATTCGCGCCCGTCTGGTGTCGGTTCGACTTGCAGCGCATTCAACTTAATGCCTTGTTCGGCTTTCTTTTCACCTTTGGCAGTCACAAGTTTTTGAACATGCGCGGCGACTGATTCCTGAAATTTGCTTGTCGGAAACGAATCGTCAATCAGTCCCCACTCTTTGGCGCGCTTGCCTTTGAGACCTTCGGCGAGCGTCGAGAAAACGTCGGCGCGATCACGGCGCACTTTGCGTTTGTCAACGAGGCGCGTTAAGCCGCCCGTTCCCGGCAGCACTCCGAGCAGCGGAACTTCCGGCAAAGAGACGGATGAATTGCCGTCGTCCACTAAAAAGATTTCGTCGCAGGAAATAGCGAGTTCGTAACCGCCGCCCGAAGCCGTGCCGTTCAAGGCCGCGACGTATCGCTGTTCTGAATTGTGCGAGGCGTCTTCGATGGCGCAGCGCGTTTCATTCGTGAACTTACAAAAGTTGACTTTGAAGGCGTGGCTTGAGGTGCCGAGCATATAAATGTTTGCGCCCGCGCAGAAGATTCGCGGCTTGAGGCTCGTGACGACGACGACTTTGACTTCCGGGTGCTCGAAGCGAAGGCGCTGCACGGCGTCTGCCAATTCAATATCAACGCCCAGATCGTAGGAATTGAGCTTTAGTTTATAGCCTTCGGCAAGCGTTTGGTCTTCCTGCACGTCCATCGAAAGCGTGGCTATTTTTCCGTCTATCTTTAGCTGCCAGTGGTGATATTGTTCGGGCGTCGTCTCGAAATTAATCATCGTAAAAGTATGCTCCAAGGATTGCCATTTAGTATGTCAAAGAGGTTGCGATTAGTCCACTTTGTGATTCAATTATTATAAACGCTCGACGTTGGAATTGCATTTCGCCGCGCATCTCTATCTACCTTATCGCAGGCCGCAAATTGCCGTTTATCTGCGGCTGAAATGTGATAATGTGAGCCTCTCGAATTCAGCATTGCTTTCAGTTATCGTCAAATCAAATTGCCGCAAAGGAACAACACAATGACCAAGAAGTTGCCGCGCCCGAAGTCCACGATGATCGTCCACATACTTTCCATGGCCTTGCTTTTGCTGTCCGTCGCTTGCCAGCAGCAGCAACCGGCGACACAGAACGCGCCGCAGGCCGCTGCCTCGCCGAACACGGCGCAGTGGGATGCTTACGTCAACGAGTTTCTAAACAATTATTTCACCGCGCACCCGGACGCGGGCGTGCTCGCCGGACGCCACGAATTCGACGGCAAGCTTCCTGACTGGAGCGACGAAGGCATCAAGCGGGAAATCGCACGTTTGCATTCGGAGCGTGACCGCGCAATGAAATTCGACGCCGCATCCCTCGATGAACGCACGCGCTTCGAGCGTGATTATCTCGTCGCGCAGATCGACAAGGATTTGTTCTGGATGGAATCCGCCGATTGACCGCACAAAAATCCGTTCTTCTACGCAGATTCGATTGACCCTGATGTTTATGTCTCCCGCGAATACGCGCCGCTCGATGTGCGCCTTCGCGCCTACACCGCTTACGCGAAAAATGTCCCAACTGCCCTTCAACAGATTCGCAATAACTTACGCCTGCCACTGCCGCGCACGTATGTGAAGATCGGGCGCACAAGCATCGGCGGCCTCGCGGATTTTTACTCGAAGGATGTGCCAGCCGTTTTCCAGTCCGTCAACGATCAAAATTTGCAAAACGATTTTCGCACGGCGAACGATGCTGCGATTAAAGCGATGAAGGATTTCGACTCATGGCTCGGTTCACAGGAAGCGAGCGCAACGGATAACTTCGCAATGGGTGCGGACAAGTTCCGCGAAATGTTGAAGGCGACGGAACGCGTCGATGTGCCGCTCGATCAATTGGAAGAAATCGGGCGCAAGGATATGGATCGCAACCTCGCCGCCCTGCGTGATGCGTGCAGCGCTTACGCGCAAGGCCAGACGATTCAGCAGTGCATCGCCAAAGCGCAGGCACAGAAACCGCAGGGCGCGAGCGTCGTCGATGCCGCGCGCACGCAACTCAACGATCTCAAATCCTTCATCAACGAAAAGAATCTCGTCACGATTCCCGGCACGGAAGAAGCGAAGGTCGGGGAAGCGCCGCCCTACAAGCGTTGGAACTTCGCTTACATCAACATTCCCGGCCCCTACGAAAAAGGCTTGGCGTCCACTTATTATATTTCGCCGCCCGATCCCGCATGGTCAAAGGAAAAGCGCGATGAATATGTTCCCGGCAAGGGAAGTTTGCTTTTCACTTCGGCGCACGAAGTCTGGCCCGGACACTTTCTGCAATTCCTGCACGCGAATCGCTCGCCCTCGAAATTCGGGCAGGTCTTCGTCGGCTATGCGTTCGCCGAAGGCTGGGCGCACTACACGGAAGAAATGATGTACGACGCTGGACTCGGCAATGGCGACCCGGAAACACACATCGGCCAACTGCTCGAAGCGCTTCTACGCAACGTGCGTTTTCTTTCCGCCATCGGGATGCACACCAAAGGCATGTCAGTCTCCGATTCCGAAAAGATGTTTCTGGAAGAAGGCTATCAGGACGCGGGCAACTCGCAGCAGCAGGCGGCGCGCGGCACGTTCGATCCCGCTTACCTTAATTACACGATGGGCAAATTGATGATTAAAAAACTGCGCGAAGATTGGACAGCCTCGCGCGGCGGGCGCGATGCGTGGAAAGACTTCCACGATCAATTCTTAAAGTACGGCGGCCCGCCGATTCCGCTCGTCCGAAACGCAATGCTCGGCGGTAACAACAACAGCGCGCTTTTCTAAAAGCAGCGAAGAAATTTTTGCCACAGAGTCACAGAGCAAAGCGGTGTTTCTTCATCTCTGTAACTCTGTGGCTAGTGCTCTGTAAATTAAGTGTTTAGATTTCTTTGAATTGCCACTAGCTTCAGCTAGTGGATCAGGTGAAGTAGTATTGCGGCTTTAGCCAAACTGTTCGGCTAAAGCCACACTCTTTTTGAATTTGTACCATCCAGCTAAAGCTGGAGGCAATTTACAGAAACTTAATTTACAGAGCACTAATCTTTGGTGTTGTAATGCGTGCTTAACTTATCGTTCGATGGCTTCTTGTATTTGAGAGGTATGGTTGATGAAAGCGAAGGCATATTGCGTATTAGCTTTTCTCCTGCTTCTATTTGGCACAAGTTCCGTTGCCCAAACAAAAAAGAGGCTGACGAGAGTGGAAGCCATTCAAAGATTTGAAGAAATAGTTATAGAGAATGGTTATACCAACCTGCCGCCAACAGAGGATAAATCCAAACTGTTTCCCGAACCTGTTTTCGGTGGAATAGATGCTGAAGCATTAAACATACGCCATGATACGTTAGAACGTAAGCCCTTTGAAGTTACCAGCGGAAATAGATTTTTCAAAGACGGCTGGGCTGCGTTCTTCCAATATAAACACCCTGACCAGAGTCATCGCCGTAATCTAGGGCGTCTTATATATATGGATGCTTTTGGCGAGAATATGCGTATTGAGCATCAAGATATATATTTCGTTGGTCATAAAAGAAATCGTAAAAGAAAGAGGCATCAGTAATTCAGTCGTGCCATCGAACAACTCCTTAAAGCTGACTGCTTAGTTGTATGCCTTTCATTAATATTTAATCCGGCTTACTCGGATGCTTTATGCTCGCAGCGGCTGAAGTCTGGCATTATGCAGCTAACTTTTCTCGGAACAAGCGCGGGCGTGCCGACGCGCTCACGGAATGTTTCGTGTGTCGCTTTGCGTTTGCCGCAGCGCGCCGAAGTGTGGCTCTTTGATTGCGGCGAAGCGACGCAGCATCAACTCCTTCGCAGCGATGTGAAGATCGGTCAAATCTCGCGTATCTTCATCACACATCTGCACGGCGATCATCTGTTCGGCTTGCCGGGACTTCTCGCCACCTGCGGCATGGCGGGGGCGGCGCAAACCATAGATATTTATGCCCCGCCCGGACTCGAAGAATATTTGCAGGAATGCGCGCACCGCACGGGAAGTCGTTTTTCCGACAACACGAAAGTTCACACAGTCGCGCCGGGAACGATCTTTGCCGACGACGATTTTACAGTCATCTGCTTGCCGCTCGTGCATCGCATAGAAACCTTCGGCTACCGCGTCGAAGAACAAGATCAGCCCGGCACGTTCGATGTCGCAAAGGCCGCCGCGCTAGGCATTCCGTCGGGGCCACTCTACGGCAAACTCAAACGCGGCGAGCGCATAACACTTTCCGACGGGCGCGAATTCGATGGACGGGATTTCTGCGCGCCGATGGTCAAAGGACGCAGCATCGCTTACTGCACGGACACGATCTTTTGCGAGAATGCGATTGAGTTGGCGCGCGACGTTGATACGTTGATTCACGAAGCGACCTTCGCCAATGAAGATGAAGACCTCGCACAGCGTAGCCTGCATTCGACGGCGAGGATGGCGGCGCAAGTCGCTCTCGAAGCCAACGCTAAGCGCTTGCTTTTAACGCATCTCAGCCCGCGTTATGCCGCCGGACAATCCATCTCCTTCGATGATCTACTAGAGCAGGCGCGCGTTGTTTTTAGTGAGACGGAAATGGCGCGCGATTTTCTAGTGGTTGACGTGCCGCGCCGTCGCCAACACGACGACAGCACATAACACGCGTCCCGACTCTTTCTATTTTCCAACGAAGAAACGAATGAAGCGCCGCGCCATATCTCAACATAAGCGAACCGAACGCTACACTGCCTACGATGCGTTTGCGCAAGTTTATGAAAAGCATTGGAGCAGCGAAGTCCCGCCGCAGTTGTGGACGATCATCGAGCGTTTGCTTGTGCCGCATTTGCCGGAGAACGCGCGCGTGCTCGACCTGTGTTGCGGCACGGGCTACACGGCGGCGAAATTCGTGGAGCGCGGCTTTGACGTGACGGGTCTCGACGGCTCGAAGGAAATGCTGCGTCGCGCGCGCCGCCTCGCTCCTGCCGCGCGCTTTGTACTCAAGGATGCGCGCCGCTTCGATTCAAAGCCCCTTTATCACGCCGTCGTTTCAACCTTCGATAGCCTCAATCACGTTCTGACGCTTCACGAATTGACGCAGATTTTTCGCAACGTTTACAAAGCACTTCTGCCCGCCGGTTTCTTTTTATTCGACATGAATATGGAGCAAGCGTTTTTGCAGCACTGGGCGGATTACTACGCGATTGTCGAAGACACGAACGCTTGCATTTTGCGCGGAACATACGACCGCCGTGAGCGCATCGGGCGTTACAACATCACGACGTTCGAGCGCACAGGCGAACTCTGGCAACGCGCCGACACAGTTATTTACGAAAGATGCTACACGGCGCGGCAAATCACACGCGCGCTCAAAACGGCGGGCTTTACAAAGCTTTCAAGCTATGACGCCGATAAAGATTTAGGATTGACGGAACACACCGGCAGAAGATTTTTTCTCGTTCGTTAAGCTTCTTTACGAACGCATGGATTAACCTGCGTGCAATAAATCGTGATGATAAAAGCCTGCTCAATTACGAATCTTGCTCAATGAGTCGTTATCTGCATTCAGGTCGAAACTTATTTCCATTTTCTTTTCCAAATACTTTCAGTTTCCGGATCAATTAATGACTTTCTGAACTCATCATTATTCATGATTTTATTCTCTATCATTTCAACTTTGCGATACGGAATATCGGTGTATCTTTCAAAGCTCAACACTCCGAAAACTGTTTTTTCATGATTGCGAAAATAAACTTCAAAAGGCTGCTCCATGAATGGAGTTTTCCAGTCATCTCCATAACGATAAACGAAATGCCAGCGAACGCCGTTCCTATCAAAGTGCTTCTTTCCGTCGTATGACCACATGTGACTATCGGACTTCCTTCAATTATAACTTTTCAACAGCAATCCAGCATCTGCATTCACGCGGCATGAGCTATTCACCGCATTCGTTTTCCACTGCGAGGCGCAGCTCATTGAACATACGCGCCAAATCTTTCGGTTGATGATGCGCGTTCAATCCGCTCGGATTCGGCAGCACCCAGAGAAGGGAGCCGCCGATTGATTCGCTTTGTCTGCCGAGCCGAGCTTTGGGTTGATTGAACGCCGTGCGGTACGCGCCGATGCCTAAGATGGCGAGAAACTTCGGTTTGTAGCGCAGCATTTTTCTTTCCAGAATCTTTCCGCCTTCGACGAACTCCGCCGCAGACAATTCCGCTGCCGTCGCCGTCGCACGCCCAACAACATTCGTGATGCCGTATCCACTTTCCAATAATTCAAGTTCTTCAAAAGGCGCGAGCAGGCGATTCGTAAAGCCGGAAGCATAAAGCGCAGGCCAAAAGCGATTGCCCGGACGCGCGAAATGATAGCCTGTCGCCGCCGTGTAAAGTCCCGGATTGATGCCGCAAAAAAGCACGCGCAAATCCGGCGCGATCACGTCCGGCACAATCCTTCCATTCGCCGCGAGCAATTCTTCCTTCGTCGGCTTAGGTGGATTTTTCAAGAGTTTCTCCCATGATCTTCATGCCGCGTACTTCGCTGCCGTGAGGTTATAATCATAGCACCATGAGGAGCATCATTCGTTACCGCTTCGTGCTTTGCCGCGAACGCGACGGAAAACAGAATATGACAGTGAAGAATAGCCGCGTAGAGGATTGTCGATGAAACAAATTTTGCGCTTTCAAGTAAAAGAAGAAGCGACGAATCAAAGACTCGATGTGTTTCTTGCGGCACGCGTCGGATGGTTGAGCCGTATGCGTCTGGCGACGCTGCTCGCGCAGGAGGCGTGCGTGGTGAATAACATTCCGGCGCGGGCGGGCAGGCATCTCGAAGCCGGAGATATGGTCGAGATGCAGTTCGACGACGAAGAAGCGCCGACGGCGATGACGCCCGAAGCCTTGCCGCTGGAGATCATTTACGAAGACGGGGATTTGCTCGTTGTCGTCAAGCCTTCCGGGATGCTCGTTCACCCGACGCGCAACGTCAAAAGCGGCACTCTTCTCAACGCGCTCGCTTATCACTTGAATCAATCGCGCATCGAAGCCGCAACTATAGACACGCTCATCACTAAAGATAGTTCGCTGCCGCAAACATTTGATTTCGCGGCGACGAATGCGATGCTCACAGTGCGTCCCGGCCTCGTACATAGGCTTGACCGCGCGACTTCCGGTTTGATGCTGATCGCCAAAAACCAACGCGCTTTGAGCATTCTCTCCCGTCACTTTCACAGGCGGCTCGTTGAAAAGCGTTATCTCGCGCTGGTGCATGGCATCGTCGCGGAAGACGAATCGATTATCGATGCGCCCATCGGACGCGACCCGGAAGGGCAACCGTTTTGGCGCGCGATGAAGGACGGCAAGGCAGCCGAAACCAGATTGCGCGTGCTAAAGCGAAAAAACGAATTGACGCTCGTTGAATTGGAACCCGTGACGGGACGCACGAATCAATTGCGCATACACTGCGCGCACGAAGGCCATCCGATTATCGGCGACGAATGGTACGGCTCAAACGTCGAGATGCGTTTATGCTTGCACGCCGCGTACATTAAATTTCATCATCCGACAAACAACGAACGCATGGAATTCAATTCACCGCTGCCCGCCGAAATCGAACATGTCTTAAGTGCGCCTGAGACAATTAGCCACAGAGACACGGAGGCACAGTGCGCGCAAACACGATATTTTTTAATTTCAAACACGATAACGGGCAGAATTGTATATTGAGTGAGTCAATATCGAAAAGTGGATAACGAGGATACAAATGCAGAATAAGGTTACGGACAGTTTGTGCAAATCGAACGCCGAGCCGGATCAGCACACGCTTGCGGCGCGCAAATCACCGGCGCAGGCTGAGTGTTGCTATCCAGATCAAGCGAAACAACGCATTGATTAGCTGACGTGGAATAGTGTGCGGGCGGCGCACAGTACGGAGTGCGCGAGCAGGCGCGAAAGCCGAAGCACGAAGCCGCGACGACTAAAAGCAATGTTATTGTTTTCTTCATCCAAACCTCGAAGGAGACCGCTATCTTTTAAGTAGCGGAGGAATTCGTAGCAATCGCAAAACTGCTTTCAAAGTTTTGCCTCAAGTAGCCCAATAAA
>JAABUK010006176.1_pt1 | contig 18065 bp, 15 predicted proteins | sample 5559141 | NCBI WGS metagenome assembly JAABUK01 (sample SAMN10711869, study PRJNA513367) | rock metagenome | isolation source: Antarctica rocks | place: Antarctica: Victoria Land, Pudding Butte nord | collected 2016-01-03 | reverse complement strand
CATACCCAGACTTCATGGAAGGCACATATGATGGCCCTTGTTCCCTCTGCACTGCCTGTGGCGTTGAATGACCACGGTGCAAAGTTGCCAAGTACTCGCAACAACAGATACCCCACTCCCCACATGTCATGAGCGCAAGCATCCATGTACTCTTCTGGGTCTTGGCGGGCGTACTCAGGGCATGAAGCAGATATGTTGCACATGATGCTTGCAGGCCACTCACGGTTTGGCCCTGCATACGCAAAACTCAGTTCATCCCAAACAAAGCCCCAAAAGGCAGCACTCATGATAATTGGGCATAACATGGACAACAAGGTGCCCTGATCGCAGGCTGCAGCATACATATTCATTCAGTAAGTCCAGCAAGAGCGCGATGCAGCAGTGGACATTGGGACAGGTTGTGAAATAAACAAGCAGAAGGAGTCCTGGATGCTCAAACATTGGAGCAGCGCTGAACAGAAAGCAGACCTGCAAATTTGACGCTGCCTCCCATATCCAGCAAGGTGACGTGGCAGATTGTGCCTCTCTCCTTCACTGGCCGGATTCTCAGGTTGTCAACTTTCAGGTCACAATGAGCTCGCCCTTGCCCATGTAGCCAATCCAGTGCCTGCAGAGCCACCCACATGTGATGATGATGACAGTCTGGTTGATAAAACAACAGAGATAATAGTATTTAGTATGGTTTTGCCAACACACACTCAATGAACAGCAAAGCATAGTGGACATGTGTGGGCAACCAGAACAAATGCACAATGTAGAATCAGCTTCACATTGCAACCAGCAGCAAACATAGGCTCATGATGCAGCCGCAGAAAACATGTTTCAGCAAGTTACTTGGTTCAGGACCTTCTGCAGTGGTTGACACACCTTGAGCACATGCTTCAGCAGCGTCCTCCCAGCTGTATACCACTTGTTTGCAAAGTGTGGGTCAGCACGCATGTCTATAAGCTCCTGGTACACCTCCCAGAAGGTGGCTCCCTCAACATACCTGATGCATGAAAGCCAGCTGTCACTGACTGCATCGTGAACAGCAGTACACATAGTCATACAGCGCAGCTCACAGCACACGCTCTGTATTTTGTTCTCAAGAAGCTTCCCGGTCAACAGACATTACCACTTGTGCAACAGCTACACACACTCTCAGAGCATACACAGCATCAGCAAATTGGCATGGTAGGCAGCTCCTATGCCAAGGTAACACACAATGTCACACACAATCATCAAAGCATGCATATGCTGATGCTGACAAGCCACAGGATGACGTGATGAGAAGGCTCACTCCATGGCAATCCAGAGGTAGTGCTTGCCATCAGCAGGCTCGCAGTGGTCAAAAGCACCGTAGCACTGGACAATGTGTTCACACCCCTCTGCATCCCTCAGAGCAGCCAGCTCAGCCTCGGCTCTGCACTGCTCAGCAGGGCTCTCATACGGCACCTTCTTGAATGCGCATGGCACGCGGTCACCGTTCTCCCAAAGCATCTCCCCAATGCACAGCAGCCAAGGTTGCACCAATGCATAGGGTGGTGGAGCAACCATTTGGAATGCACCAGGCATTTGTTGCCTACCAAAGAGACAAGCATAGCTCAGTGATATGCAGCAGCAGCAGCAAACTACTATGACAATATCATTGCAAAGGCTGCATGTGTGGCAGAATGCTCTTCACAGCATGGCATTATGCTCTCACACATGGACTGTCATGCAATGGTAATAAGGTAATTTGAGCGTAATCAACATGCGATGAGTGCATTGACAGACACATTTCTTGCACACACACACCATGAAACTTGAGACACAGCACTTACTACTGTACTGCACCAACACTCCAGCCCCCATGCCAAGAGCCCCAGCTGCAGCCTCTGAGGGAGCCAAGAAGCGCACAACCTTGCTGAACTCTGGATGCTGCCACTGCCACTGTCCGGTCTTCTTCCGCTTGGTCGCTGCTGCATACTTCTTCCTGGCCTGTATGTCCTGATCTGGGGACTCCAACTGCAGCAGATAGATACCCTTGTAAATACAACTCCAAGAGATCAACAACACCATGCAAGAGCAACACCATGCAAGGGCAACGCCATGCAAGGGCAACACCGTGCATGCTACAGATAGTGACCACGCAAGCAGAACCCAAGCGCCATAGATATGAAGCACAAGACAGCAGCTGCATGCCGTGACACTACTCTGGGCAGAGCCGTTGACTGATGAGCAGACATGCTGTGAGAACAACTCTGAAGAGCAAGTCCAGAATGCCATAGGGGAAAGCCAGCATACCTTGTTACTTCTGAGAGGCAGCAAATGAGGATACAGGCCCTCAGGCTTGATCCAGGGCTTCTTGGTGTAGTGCAGATAGGCTGCCTGCATGCAGTGCAAGCAGATGTCAGCACAGGCATCATGGCTGTGAGTGCAACCATGATGATCATTCAAGCAACCCTGATACACCCTTGGGCGCATTGACAGATGTGTATGTTCAATATCCCACCAGGACCCCACAAGGCACTGATCCTTGTGTCCAGTCAAGTGAGGCAGTACAAGCTGGTCACCCAAAGGGGCTCAAGTCACCTGTCCCTCGATGTATGTCATTTGGCGCTTGAGCCTCCGGCACTCGGTTGTCGTTCTCTGTTACTTCAACCTTTGCACCATTCAGCTGTTCCTGCAGCTCCTTAGCAGTGCATGCTTCCGTGCTCTCTGATGTGCCGGCAGGCGCCTCTTGTGACACCATTGCCAGGAGCTGACTTGCAATCCTTGAGACTGGGCACTGATCACTCTGCTTGTCAGGCATCTGCTTGAGTGTTTGTGACAACTGTGCCATAGCTGCATCCAAGCGCGCTGCTAAGTCAACATCTGCAGTTGCTACTGAAGACTGGCTTGAGCCCTGCATCCACACAAATGAGACATCAAGGGCAGCCCAAATCACACCTGTTCAGCACATTCAAGCTTTCAAAGCACAAACCCACAGCAAACATAGTGACTGAAAGTCAATAGTAAGTGCTGTGTCAGTAACTGGAAAAAGAGCAGCTTTGCAGCATCACATGCCATGCTGGTGTCTTGTCTCAGGGTGGTGTCTTGTCTCAGGGAGTCATGCCAGGTTGAGAAGCAAAATGATGATGAACTAGGAGCTTGCAGGTGCCATTCTGGAGAACTTGAAAGCATTTTGCACAAGCAGCCAATGGGAAAAGCATGTAAATGCATGGCATTTACAGCATGTTAAGGTGCCATAAGCAGCACATGGCAAGTGCAGTGAGGAACATACCTTGCCCACAAGAGCAAATCTTTGCTTCAAATCCTGACGATAAGCCTCTTTGTCCTGCTGCTCAGCCTTCTTGTCTCCCAACCTCAGCACCGCCTGGATCTTCTTTGCTTTGGAAGGGCTGATCTTCTTCGCTGTGACAGACTGCCTCTTGCTTGCTAATGCAGCATCAATCTGAGCTGCCAGCTGAGAGGCTGGGGACTGTCTTGCATACTGCTGGGTCCCCAACTGCCTCCCCTGCAAACAACATTGATACGTTTAGCATATGCTGGGAGACACGCAAAGCACAGTGAGTGGTTTGCATTCTGTGCCTGGTACGTTTAGTGCTGTCAAGTACTGACGGTCAGAAGATGACTGCCAATGCTGGGCTGCACTGCACAAATGCATCGGGAATGGACTGCGCGAATGGGTCAAAAGGTGCCATGGAGAACAAGACTGTGTACCGCAAGTGATTTGACATGCACAAAGCCCTAGGGCTGCTGTATTCAAAAGCAAAAGCTCCCAATGAGCAGAGGGTAGCAGTGCAAGACACAGTAAATTTTCTGCCAGTGCCTTTAAGGCAGGACCTTAGTCTGGGCCATTGGTAGAGAACTCATAGCTGAAGTCCCACAGCTGCAATGCAATGCCACATACATGCATACACCTGTTTCAGTAACTGTTTGTGCAATGATACAAGCATGGCAATGCATGGCAACATGCAGAGGTATACCTCCAACAACACAGCTTGAATGCTGCCATCCTCTGATGTCCCCTGAGTCTCAATGCCTTCTGTTGAGTCAGGCGCTGACTCATCCTCTGAGCCATAGCATGACTCATTGCTGCCCTGCTCATGCTCCTGGCTGTGGTGTGAAGCATGCTCATCCTGCAGTAGTCAGCACTTCTCACAACAGCAAGGTATGACTAGCCAGACAGAGTGGGGTATCAGTCAGGTATTAAGATACGAACACCACATGCCTACAAGCCTTGGTGATACGCGGTGTGTGACAGTGGGACACAGAAAGGTATCCTGGATGAGTAAGCACTATGGATATTGACTGACTTGCTGAGCAAGTCTGTAGCTGTGTCACTAAAGTTGAAAGTTACTCACCACTTGTATAGCAGAGGAGTCCCCATCCTCGAGGAAGCCCTGGGGCAGCTCAAGCTCGCCACAAGCTGGCCACAAAGCATACAAACAAGACCTTAAGACTGCAGTCAACAACAGCTGCAAGGCAAACAGCATGTACAGTCTACCCTTCTGTGAGCGACACTGTACATACTGCATTTGTGTGTTGTCACATACCGCACTGTAATTCAGTCACAGTGATAGGTATACCACAGAGGGTGGACACACCTCAGAAAGTTGCGGGCCTCCAGCCTGGTTACTGTGAGTTGCAGCCTGCCCAGCTACTGTTGCTGTTGCTGCAGCAGCCACAGCATGCTGCTGTGGGCCTGCAGCTGCAGCTGCATGCTGCTCCTGGCTGTGAGGAAGCACCAAACCAGCTTGCTGCTTGACAGCAGATGAACTGGCAGGATGCTGCTGCAAGACAGTTTGCACAGATGTCTGCTCTGCAACTGGAAGCTGAGTCACTGATGAGCATGCAGGCATGCTACGCGCAGCCTGCACAGGCTCTGCAGCCGGCATGATCTCAGTCTGGGGCCTGAGCACATCTGACTGGACAGCAGGTGCATCAGCATGCAAGGAAGCAGCCTGTGTAGGCTGGCTGCCAGTGGCTGGGAAGGGGGAAGTTGGTACAGGAGCCTTCGGCTGGGTGTGTGTGACTGCTGACAAAGTCTTGGATGGCTTTGCTTTGCTGGGATCAGCAAATGGAATGCTGGAGGTTTGCCTGAGGTGCTTCTCAGGCAAAGGGGCGCCGGAGTGTAGTGCTGCGCGGGTCAATGCTACTCCAGCATTACCAAACAACTCAACAATCACCTGGTAGTCATCTGATCTTGCAGCCTTGAATTTGTCACAATATTCCTCCAGTTTGCTCTCTGTCAGGCTTGCCAAATGATTGTTCGTCCGCAGCACGTTGTCTGCAGAGAATTTTGACCCAAGTCTGTGCTGCTGTGCAACAGTACAATCTGCCTCCATCATGCAGATCACATGTTGAGATGACATTGTGAAAAGCGCATGTATGGCACTGACCTCTGTCAGCTCAGACTTATGCAGAGTAGTCTGACACTGCGTCTCACTGACATCCTTCACACAGGCAGCAGCAAAGGTAGGCTCAGACTTGGCTCTGATGCTTTCCCACGACTCCGTAGCCGCAAGCTGAGTCGCTGCTGTACAGCCCTGCTGGTCACCACCCTGCACCCAACTTGTAGGCATGGCAAACATGCACATTTGCATCGATGAAAGCAAATGTGTGACCTCAGTGCAGATGCTCAGAGGTTTGCTGCCATTGTGCACATTTGCTTTGATCAAAGCAAATGTGTGACCTCAGTGTAGATGCACAGAGATTTGCTGACACTGGCCAGTTCACAACAGTCAATGACTGTTCATGCATCCACACCAAAACCAATTGTGGATGCACACGCTGTAGTTTGAGGACCATTTATCTGACACAAAAAGTAAAACTCACCGAAAGTCATCACATTTGCGAGCAAACTAGCGTGCTACCCTTGCACTTCAACATTTCATGAACACCAGACTATGAAAACACACAACTCACTGACCTTGCTTGGCGCATCCTGAAGCCGAGGCTCCACATCCTGAAGGGTGGAACTGATGGACCTTGACGGAGTGTGGGGATGATGGTGGCTCGCCCCCACCTGCTGAGTGCCCTCCTGGGCAGCTGGCTGTGAGCTCTTGACTTCCTGCAGACAAACTGATCTGCTGTCAGCAAAGACAACAAAAGCAGAAATGAGCTCTTTTTGGAGGATTTTGAGGCGGGGGGTTGAGGGGTGGAGCGCTGAGACTGCCTCAGTCTTGCCTGCCAATTTGGCGTTGAGCGCTGAGACTGCCTCAGTTTTGTCTGTGAGAGCAGTCTCAGCGCTCAACACCAAATTGGGCTACTAATGATCAGGCAGGATTTTGAGGCGGGGGATTGAGGGGTGGAGCGCTGAGACTGCCTCAGTCTTGTCTGCCAATTTGGCGTTGAGCGCTGAGACTGCCTCAGTCTTGTCTGTCAATTTGGCGTTGAGCACTGAGACTGCATCAGTCTTGTCGGCCAATTTGGTGTTGAGCGCAGAGACTGCCTCAGTTTTGTCTGCCAACTTGGTGTTGAGCGCTGAGACTGCCTCAGTCTTGTCGGCCAATGTGGTGTTGAGCGCTGAGACTGCTTCAGTTTTGTCTGCCAACTTGGTGTTGAGCGCTGAGACTGCCTCAGTCTTGTCTGTGAGAGCAGTCTCAGCGCTCAACACCAAATTGGGCTATTGATGATCAGGCATGGAGCATACTGCTTACTCAACAAATCACATGGCAGTGTGTCAGTCAGAAGGTTGATGCAGATACTCTGTGTGGGCAACGCTTGGCAATAACAAATCAATGCAGCAGTTGACGGCGTTGAATTTCAGGCTGCATAATGCAGGCTGTTGCATTATATAGCTGGCTTGTGAGAGCTACCTGGCTGTGTGCAAAGTACTAGGCTGCTGCAAACAATGCATTGCAGCGCTGCAGCGCTGCAGCGCTAGCCCTTCAGACACACAGCAATAGAGTGTCTTGCTTTTGAGAGTCGCTTAAAAGTGGACAACAAAATTGACCAGCAGCCTGACAGTGCGACAGCTGCACGGTCCCAGCAGCTCGCGGATCTGCGAGCGAGCCGTGAGCTGCTGGGACCATGCAGCTGTTGCACTGTCAGGTTGCTGGTCAATGCAATTGTCCACTTGAAAGCAGCATTTGGATGTTTGCTGAACTGCAAATGTAAATTCTTCTGTCACTTGAGGATCTGAGCCATGCATTAGGCAATGCCTGATTAGGACAGCCAAACACAATGCAAGGCATATTTGCCTTGTGCAATGTATATGTGTGTTTCCACAACAAAGGCGCTGGGCAACATGCAAACAGGACGAGATGGCAGCAAAAAAATGCACACCACAGAGCATGTATTACATGTCTGGTCAGAGTCAAGGTGAAGCTTTGAGTCACAAGACAACAGTGTTGGGCTGCTTATGAACATCACACATTTAAATGCACTATGAGAAAAAAGAAGAGGCAACAAGTGCTGGCTAAATACCTGAGCAAGCTGCTTTCCTGCAGAGGCCAAGGCTGGCTCATTCAATGCACTAGCAGCTGCCTCACAGTGCACTCTGTGCTGCAACATCATGCTGTGCTGCCAGCTCAGCACCCTGCTTCCTCTTCTCCCGTCTGCGGCCATTCTTCAAATGGATCTTGCGTAGAGGTTGGTTAGAGTTTAGTGGGTCTGGGCTGGTTGCAGCAGTGGCAGGCAGCTTGTTTGTTCCTGCAGCTGGTACAGGCGCAGTTGGCTTCTGATGTGCAGCAACACTAGCCTTCACTGCATCAGCTGCAGCTGTACGTAAGCGCCCTGCTTCGGCCTCTGTGAATGAGACCAAATCAGGGCAATTATTCACAGCTGTTGCCGCCATGAGCTGTATGATTTTCTTGATGTTCTGGATGTCGTCTTGGAAATGGTGTGACAAATATGCTTGACGTTGTAGCCTCTCAATGAGCCTCTCATTTCCAAAGAAAGCGCCTGGGCGAACGTGATCCTCCATAAGGCTGATGCATGAGGACATCTGATGAAGGCTGCGTGGCTCTGCACTATCACCAGGGCTGAAGTGCTCTCCTTGCACTAACACAAGAATGTCAAAACCAATGCATTTCCATTCAGGCAGTAAACATTGAGCTTTGCAAAAAAGGAAAAATGCCACAACTTTGTTGTAAGTCAGTTTTGGCAATGCACAGATGGCAGAGCACCATCACTACATAGGAGCTATTTGGTCTGTGTTGTTCGTGTGTTCCTGGGCATGAGGTCCAATATTACTGTTGCCTAGTGACACATAGGCCAGCGCTGTACTCAAGCAATGAGGATGACACGCCAATGAGCTATGCTGCACTTGATACATACACAGTTCTGGCATGATTTCGGCAACAAGGTCAGAATACGCAATACCACTGTTACCAAACGCAACACTCAGCAGATAACACATGTACCTGCTAATCTGCAGGTGGCGAAGATGTGTTGGGGCCGGCTGAAGACGCTGACATGGCAGAATAGTGCTTGCACCCAGCTCGGCCAGAGTATTGCTGATACCGGTCAACGCCTCCTGTATTGGCAAATCCTTGACCAATATTAACTTTACTCTGGCCACAAATTGTGCTTGTAGCCTCCAGAGTGTGCTTGTGGCCTACAGAGTGATCACCAACGGTGACACCAAAACATGATTGGGAGAGCTGCAGGTAGATCATGTGGACAAGCTGGCAAAAAGCAAACTAGACACCGCAGATTTGCTGCTCTTCCAGAAGCTGCATATCTGCAGTGTCAGTTTTGCTTTTGGCTAGCTTGTCCACTTGCTGTATCTGCAGTTCGACTGCACATGTGTTAGCAACAGTGACACACTGGAGGAGCTGCAGATCTGCAGTGTCAGTCTTGCTTTTGCCAGCTTGCTTCAACACTGGAGGAGCTGCAGATCTGCAGTGTCAGTCTTGCTTTTGCCAGCTTGCTTCATCATGAGCGACAAGTTGAGCAGTGGCTGCTCGGCCGCCTGATCAGCCGCCTCATCAGGGTCATTTTCACCTTGGAGCCTTGATGGACTTGAAGGCCTGGGAGCCTATAGGGGGTTGAATGCTTGCACAACAGCAATTGCGTTCCACCATCTCACCTTGTGCAGGCTGCCATTGAAGACTTGCATCGTACACAGCTGCAGTTGATGCATGGGCTTCAACTGTGCCTCTGTATGATCCCAGTAATGCATGGCCTTCAGTCCAGCGCAAAGAGTCTGTTGTGGCACTTGCCACAAGACCTGTAATCACGCTGTGAGTTCAGTGACAATTTGTACCACCTAGCTTTGTTGCAGGAGATATGCTCAAGCATTGAGTCTCAAGAAATCTGAGACAGTTGTTAAGCACCAACTTCAGCACGCTTATTGTGTGCCGTTAAAAGCAAAAGCACAACTCGGCAGCCCACTCCTGCTGAGTTGTAAAAGTGGGCCCATCTTTTGCCCTGTTCCATGATTGAGACACAAGAGACATACATTGCCTTGCGTATAAAAAGAATTTGTGTCTGTCCTGTCTGCTGTATTGATGCAACATCTGGAAACATACCAGGTCAAGTGGAGGCAGCCATGGCTGGAGGAATGGCTGCCTTCACTTGACTCGGTACAGTTGACCTGGTACATTTCAGAGTGTTTGTCAGTAGGCTACAGCCAGGCAACTCCCTCTATATGAGGGGAGGCAACATGCAACAGATAGCCGTCGGACAACACTCAGTCTGGCTGTTGTTGCAACAGCAGCCAGACTGGGTGATGTGCAACGGATAGCTGTCACAGTTGCACTACTATATTCATTTGAAGACCCATGCTTGTGTGACTTATCTATCTGTCACACAAGCATGGGTTCTTCAGATGGATACACCAATGCAGCAGCAGCCAGGCTGCGTGTTGCCTCCCCTCAAAAAGTTGCATCTTGCGGCGATAACTTGTGACGTGATGCATGTGGGTATGCTTGTGCAAGCACTGTGAACCCAGCTCTACAGACATGTGTATAGCCATGTAGCCATGGCCAGAACCCTGACAGCATTGGTGGATGACTTTTTCAACACTGACCTATCCTTCCAGAGGTGGTGCAGGTGGAGGTGGTTGCTCAGGCCTTGGGTTTGGCTGTTGCCCCGTGCAGGCTGCCCACGGCCGTGAGCAGTGAGTCATCCTTTGCCTTCTGCTCCTAGCATGCCTGGCAATGGTGGTGGCTGAGGTGGCAGACTGGGCCGCATGTGGAGCAGCAGCTGCAGATGGACCTCCCAAATAGGTGATCATGCAGAACACCTGCAATCAGGTCCAAAATCATGTTACATTGGACTTGACAACCTTGATAGACAAATTCAAAGCAATGAGTATGCACATGCACTATGTGTGGAAGACAAGAACAGGACATGCTGTCAATGACAGCGCGTGTGCTAAGACATTTAAGCAGCACAATGCAGCAGTCACAACACTGGTTTGCCCAACAAAGCTGTTGCAACTGCCTGACAGGGCAGTGCTGTGCAGTGCTAGCAAAATGGAATGCACTTTCTGATAAATGTAGGCACCATTGCTGGGCCATATATCAGACATTGCAGATGGATCAGCTGCATTGCAAACAGCTAGGTAGCACAACTGATCAGTTGCATGATGAGTTTGTGATGGCTGATGTGTGGCTGAGCGGCTCTTGGTGGTGTACTTGGCATTTGCCACAAAATGCATTTTAGCAAGACTTTTCAGAATTTGTTTTGCTGCTAAACCATCAAACGGCACCTGACTGCTGCGTACACCCAACACAGTTTGTTTTCTACACCAGCAACCCTTGACTCAGAGCATCGGGATGTCACTCGCTTGTGCTTGCGCAGCTTGAAGCCTCTTTGTCTCCTCATGGTCAGACTTGTTGCCAGCATTGGGCTGGGCTGGCCAACAAGACCTAGGCACCATAACCACTTGCAGCTGTGCTGGCATCCACAGATGGCAGAATAGTGCCTGGGAGAAATAGCAAGATGATTTTAGTCAGCTAACAACATTGGCATTAAGACATGGACGTGTTGCTGCTGCTACAGCTGCCATGAGCACTTCACATCACACTGACATGAACATGCTTGCAAAGGAGCTCTGTCTAGATCAATCTGAATCATCTTCAACCATTTCAAGCTCATACAAACTTGTATCATCAAGTCCATTAGTCACTCAAATTTACACAGATACTCGGTGCAACTACAGCCTAGCACGAGCGTTTTGTGAATAAGCGGGCTTTGACCAGAAGTCCAGTAAACAACGGGTTGTGGCCTTACACTGGGTTGGACTACAACAGCAGTTGAGGAGCTGGCTGTCTTGGGGCCACGGTGCTGTCTTTGGGGACCACGGGTGCTGTCTTTGGTCTTGAGAGCCGTCCCAACTCCTGCTGTCTTTGGTTGTGAAGGCCCCCCAAACTCCACCTTCCATTGAAAAGAGCTTTTGTAGCTAGTCGGGATATATGCATGTACATACCAAGACAACACCACAGAGTAGTGTACCACAAATCACTTGACATCAGAGCAGAGATGCTGTTTTGGCGCAGAGAGGCATGTCCCAGCATTGCGGTCGTGCATGCCTAGCAGGAGCTCTGAGCGATGTGCAAATCTTTAAAGTTTAGATTTGTTGCCTTGGCAGCTTCCATAAGCCAATGCTACCTTTTCCCCACCAAGACGCGGTGTCAGCATGAGGAGACTGCCAAGACAACAATTTTACACCTAAGCTAGAAACCTCTACGTAGGTATACCAGTAAGTGAGATCATATGGTCTGCCCGACCAGCAGCCTGACAATGTGGCAGCTGCAGGAATGATTTGATCTATAAGCTGCCGCATTGTCAGGCTGCTGATTAGACCTGCTATCCAGCTGAAAGCTGCATGCTTTGGACAACAAAACAAATCAACAACGTACAATACTTGCTGGACTACAAACATATGTTGTTATGCCAGTTCTTAATTTCAGCTGATTCAACCATGCATCAGGCAGGCACAAAGCTTGTCAAGACAGTAGCGTTTTGCTGCTGGTAATGAGGAAACATCTGCGCAGTGAAAATTCAGCAAACAGGTGTGGAGAGAAGGCTTTTATACCTGGACGGCAAGGTAGCTGGTAGCATGCCTTGTCAGCCATGGCGCCAACGCCCTAGCTTACCAGATGTATTAGCCTCGATTGCTCAGCTGCAGCAGCTAGGCTAGCAGCTGCCTCACTATCACGCTGCAGAGCAACCTATGTTGCATCTTGACTCACATGGTCATCTTGCTATGCTCTCAGCTCAGCTTGCTTCTTCCACTCCCTCTGGCTCTGGTTTTTAGTTTGGTTGTCTTTTCTGTGCCTGGGGGTGAAGAGGGCAAATTAGCAATGTGTGGTGCTGTAGCCAAAGTGACTCGCTAAGAGAGAGGGCAGTGGGTTCGGGCTGGAAGCAGCAGCAGCACACAGTTTTGCTGTTGCAGCTGGTACAATGTAAAGATGGTGATGTCTGCTACTGTCATGCATCAACAATGGAACAGACCTAAGACTCTTTGCTTGTATGAAGCCTATAGGGTTGATCAGGGCGCAGACTTACAAGTGTTGTTGCCATGCATGGTACACTGGATTCTCGATACTACCTATGGTAGGAGGCCTGTGGTAGGAAGCCAACCCTGGCGCTTCCTCTCCGGGTAACCTGAAGTATATGCTTCCGGATTGTCTGCAGAGGAAGCTGATCAGATCAATGCTGCTTGTAGCCCATCATTACCAGTGTTCACCCATTCTTCCTGCAACAGAAATGCTTGTCAGGATAAACCACAGCAAACACGTGCAGCAACAAGAAGAGATGCCAGCGAGATATGTTACCACAGAGCACATATTATATGTCTGGTCACAATTTACATGAAGCTTTGAGTTAGATGACAGGAGTGATTGGCTGCTAATGAACCAGCAAACACTTTCATACACTGTATAGATACACTTCCGTACACATACATGAATTCAAAGGAAAGGCAAGAAGTTTTGGCTGTGTACCTGAGCTCGGCTGCATTCCTGGTTCATCAGTTGTGCTAGCAGGCTGCCTCATCATCTTGCCACTCAGCGTCCTAGAAAAAGCGGGGAGGAGGCGCCTGCTTCTTCTTTTCCACCTTGGCAAGATCATCTGCAGAGAAAACCCCTTGGTGAATGCGAGCCTCCACGAGGCTGATGACTGAGGACAACAAACTCATGTCGCTTGTTTGAGCCCCATCATCACCAATGAGGACCCATTCTTCCTGCAGCAGTAGACTGTGTCAATGCCATCAGGCAGCAAATGAGTTTTGAGCCTTGCAGAAGACCAAACATGCTAAGATAGCATGCCCATGATCGTATGTCCGTTTTGGCAATGCACAGGCTACAAAGCACCAACACTAAAAAGGAGCTGCACAGTCTTTTGTAATACAAAACCAATACAAGGTCCAATGATGTGCTATCAACAGCACTTTGCCTAGTGACACAAAGGCCAGCCGGCGCTGTGTCATCGCATTGAGGATGACCGCAAATGACATATGCTTAACCTCATACATACATAGTTTTGGGAACAAATTCAGAGCCTGCAATGCAACTGCTACCAATCGCAACAGTGTGGTCATTCAGCAGACCTCTAGATCTAGAGGATGCATGCATGGTATACCTGCTGATCTGCAGATTCTGAAGGTGAAGACGTGGGGGTTGCTGAAGGAGCTGGCCTGCCGAGACCCCTACCGAGCTACAAAGCAACACCTCGTCGAGTATCAATGCATCGGCGTTGGGCACAATCCGATCCCAATCTTGAACAGAAGCAGGAACCACAGAGCTGTGTCGCCGGGTCAAACAAAGGCCCGACTACACAAGCGGGCTGGACCTAGGTTTGACCACAAGAAAAATCACTGACAAGGCTAATAAGCCGCAGAAGACTGCCGAAACAGTTGCAAATTTTAAAAGCTTGCCTGGGAGACTGCGGCAGAGGCTCTGGCAGAGGTGGCAGCCTGCGCATTCAGCAAAGTTTGCTGTTTAACAGAGTCGAAGTCTGAAGTGCTGGCAGTCGAATGGGACGTGTCCAATAAACTGCTTGCTGCCTGGCATTCTGAAGATGCGGGCATCAGCCCATGCAGCTTATCTTGAACAGGAAGCCGCGGTCGTTCATGGCTGCCGTCGGAAAGATTCAGCTTCAAGCAACAAGTTGTCAAGTCAATGATGAATCTTTCCGACGGCATGGCAGACCGCGGGTTCCTGTCCACTGAAACGATACACCGCACGCCGTGCTGCTTCAACCTGTCATCACGGTGCTTGAGATTTATCAACGCTGTCTGCTTGCAGAAGTGCAGCTGGTTGATCAACGTGAGCACTGGCAACGTGGCATACATCTAGGTACTGCTACGAAGCTATATACGTGTGAGTTGGCTGAACGGAAAGATTCTGCTCCCAAATCTCGAGGATGAGCGCATTGAGAACGTTCAGCACGGCTTAACTAATTATGACGTCCAGCATGTGGGTCCTCGTGACCTTTGCACCGCCGCACGTGCCGCACATCGTCCTGCCGCCTGATCATGGACCTTGACAGCGTCGACAGCTGGAACAATGTGGTAAGCTTGGGAAAAGCAGCTGGCGCTGCTCATAAGCCTGTACACGCTGATCAGTCAATGACCTTCCTCACACCTTGGTCCACCTGTCAGTGGACCGTGTCAGGAGTACATGTTTACCAAGTTGCAAAGCTAATACTACCTAACTACCGGTAACCAAGCAAGGCATGACAATCATTGCAATGATTGTTACCTACAGGCACCACACATCTGTTGTGCTCTCAGGCCCTTGCTGCACAAGCAACGCACATTTATGCATAGCCAAGCACGCTGTCCAGGATCTACTAATTGACAGCAGCAAGCTCACAATGCTGTTGTGTCCCATGCAGAGGTGTGTCATTCAAGGCGAATGAGCACAAGCCAAGCATGTGTGACAGACTGACATTGCAATATGCATCCCTTGAGCACTTTGCTGATGTATTTGAATGTGCTGTTGGGTTGTGCTGCAGCAGTGCCATGCAATGCCATGCAAACCCCAACAGATGAGGATGTGTTTTTTGTGCAAGACTCTGCAGTGACAGCAGCAGCACCAGTGACAACAATTTTGACCTCAGCATTTCCCCTTGACAAAGTCAGACTGTTTTGGCTGTTGCATGCGCACAGAGTGCTATAAAGTCGAATTTGCTTATGTTGTGCTTACTGTGGCAGGTCAAAGGCACTCATTGCTACTCCATAGCTGGGTCGATTAGACTCAACTTACCTTGTTTTTAAAAGACAAAGTCCTGCCTTGTTGGCATGCTGCCTGACAAAGCAAAATAGACTATGTAGTCTAGCTGCCGAGTACACTTGATTCTGCCTCTGCCACAGCTGCAGAGCCTCTGCAGCAAGTCGAAATCTGTGAATTCAGTTGTTGAGCTTTCAAGTCTGAGACTTGCATGACAGCATAGATTGGGACTAGAATGCTGACCCTCAGCTACAGTGGAAGCCCAGCTGCAGCATGCACTGCAACATCATGCACAACAGCAAGCACTACATGATGCGCAGCAAGCTGCATGTCAGGCTACTAGACAATAGGTGTAACATGCAGCACAAAATGCTGCAACCAAGCAGATGCAACCAAGCAGATGCAACAGCTGTGCAGGCAACACAACAGGCAGCAGGTACAGCAGGATGCTGCTGATGCTACACCTGCAGGCTCTTCCCCACAATCCTTACACATATTGCAATTTGCAAGGTCAACATTTTCACTGTTTGGGGCTCAGAGCAGGGACAGGTCGCTCTGTGGGTTCATTTGTTGTTACCTGCTAACATTGTAGGCTGGGGTGACAGCGCAGCTCTGGCACTCACTGATTGGCACATGCTGGACCAGGCCTAGTCATGGTTGACAGGGCTTGACAGATCAGCACTGTGTAACATCACAATTTGACCAGGCTCATGAGTGGGTGCGTCAGGGGGTCCAAGGCCCTTCTGATGACTCACTTGGACCACTGCAAGCAAGATGCCTGGAGTCTGTGCTTGACTACAGGGATGCCAATTTGCTGATACCAGCTCACCTGCAGAAGGGCAATCGAGTCCACTTGTGGGCTGGACAGCAGTTAGAAAATAGAACAATATGCCCAAAACATGGACCACTCTGTTGACATAGCTCTGTACCCCTTGAACAGGACTTGGGATTGACCCCAGAGAAAGTCATTGCCCCTGCAGAAAACCTTCAAGGCTTGTTCATCTGACAGTCAGACTGCTCAAATGGATTCACGACTTTGACAAGCTGGGATTGTACCTGGCGGAGACAGTAACAAATGAAAAACAACAGCAGCAGAGCACATCAGTCAGGGAGTCTTTGGCAGCTGCAGTGTCTCTGCTTCAATTGCAAGGAGTCAGGGCATTTTCGAGTGTTGTCCCCAGGCTAGACGTGCATCGTCACGGGAACTGTGAAAAATTATGCGCAGATAGGTGGACATGGACAGCAGTTTTATGATGGCACAGGCAGACACCTGCAGCGATGTCCCATCCTTGTGTCTCACGTTTGTTGCAAACACACACAATGCCATGTGATGCAAGTTACCTGCTTGCCTGAGCAGTCTGTGCAGCCATTTTCTAATGGCACATGTGATGACTGTCATGCATCAGCCGCCCAGACTGTTGCCTCATCATTGGCTGATGCAAGGGGTACCAGCAAGCGCAATGCTGTCACTTGAAGGCCTCCAGCGGTTGCACCTGCACACTAAAGTGCAGAAGTTGGCATGCTGCCTGCACCAGCTAAAAAATGTGGGAGGTGGGGGGTTTTGACACTGCTGGGGAGCTGCAAAACAAGAACAGTTCAGCCTTGTGAGTGGAGAACTGATCAAAGAATGTCCTGGTCTCAGACAAGAGCTGCTTGAAGTAGCAGGTGATGTGGATGAGGGAGATCAGGATGAACATGGTCCCAGGCATGCTCCCAGTCAAAAATACTTTTGGCCAGCAGTTGCCTGCTTATTGGGACATGTGACAAGTGCAGAGCTTGGAAGTGGAGGTGTTGCATTACTAGGAATGTGAAACGCAGCCGCTGTTCCTTCCACACCTCCTGACAGTTGCGCTCTGTGTATGCAGCTCAAAGCCAGTGAAAATCAATGGAAATCTGCTTGACACTAAGTTTGCCTAACACGCAGGCAGAGAGGCAAGCCAATGCGATCAAATGCATTGCAGCACTATCTGGAAAACTGTTGTCAAGGCTCCAATATAGCTTTGCACACGCACCTTTGAGGGCATCTGGACAATTGCGACTGTGACATTGCCGTGCTTCACGCTGCAGTCAGAAGACTAGGCCTCGTGGACACCATCATCGCCACAGATGCCAAGTTGCCGTCCGCTGATACTGGTGCTGAAGTTTCTAAGGGTGTCGTGCAGAAACTTCCTGTCCAGATCTGCGGTCTCTCACTGCATATGGGCTTGATGGTGACGCCTGCAGACATTGGTAACAATCTAATTGACAATGTCCGGCAAGAATGTTTTGCGCGTGCACAGCAGTCACAGCCACTGGATGCCATGGTAGTGACCATCTGTACTGATCAAGCCACTTCAGACGACTACCTTTTTTAAGGTATTAAACCGAAGGCAGCTTTGCAACCAACTGCTTGCAAGCATGTGTACTACGTGTCTAGGCTGGTAGAGCTGAGACAGATCAGTGTCTGTCGGATACTGTCTGAGTTGAGAACATGCTTGAGCATGTGCTTCATCCAGCCTTGAACACATGCTGCCAAGCGCAGCTCCACTGATATTGGCATCAGTGCAATGCACCGTTTAGTCCCTCAGGAGAGCCTACGCCTGCAAGTTGCTGATGTGTTGCACACAGCAGGATCACATATCCTTAGATGCGTCTGTGCAGCCGGGATGTTGACCATACAGCTCTCGTCAAAAGTGGTGTCCAGAGTATGAAGCAGGTCTGTTTTAGACTATCGTAGAGCACACAGCTGCCGAGCTATTCGATGCCGGGACTCAGGGCAGGTGTACGACCTATATAACGATGCGTGTGGGGATTGACCGCCGGGCAAAGCGATCACAGCGCTGTTTAAGTATTGCCAAAGCCACAGCTACTGTCACAGTGAAACAGAGGTGAAAGGACAGGCTACACTTGTGAGTTGTGCTGGGCTCGAACGGTACAGGGAAGGATACCCTGGAAGGCCCAAGGTTTGTGGCAAAACAGCACAGCTGTGAA
>JAABUK010006174.1_pt1 | contig 18072 bp, 16 predicted proteins | sample 5559141 | NCBI WGS metagenome assembly JAABUK01 (sample SAMN10711869, study PRJNA513367) | rock metagenome | isolation source: Antarctica rocks | place: Antarctica: Victoria Land, Pudding Butte nord | collected 2016-01-03 | reverse complement strand
ATCGGAATCAGTCGTGCTGTCATAATTGTTTTCATCTTGATTAGGATCATAATCCATCAGATTCTTATAGTCAGTAGCGTCAAGGTCGTCGTCTATCCACGAAATCATATCCTCTGCACGCCCTAATGGTATTTTTGATGGTGAAGATCTCCGTTGAGGAGTACTGGTTGATGACAGAGATTGTGGATTATGATCTATGGTAATGGGAGAAGGTCGAGACTGGGGCTTCGTATCACCTTTATTTGTGGTGACTGGCAGACCCGAGGTGCCATCGGAGTAATTGGTATTCTTCGTGGCTTCAGGCGATGGCGATGCAACAGCTGCGCTACTTGATTGGTTTCCCAGCTTTAAAGGCGCATCCTCCGATCCAGCGGATGAACACAACGCTATGTGAGACTCGATCCCTTTGACGCCATTGGGTATGGCATTGTAATGATAGACGCGTTCGAAGCCGTTGGCGGCGGCGTTAAGAATATAGTCAACGTATGTAGATGAAGTATTAGAGACCAGCTCAGGGCTACGATATAGAGGGTAATTGACTGGCATATTAATAAAGATGGAATGTATGATCAGAGTTGTTCGACAGAAGTTACGTTAAGGATAAGATTTTCTCTGTCCCCTTTGGGTAAACCCTACGTTGAGAGAAGAGCATACGATCGATACACAACGTCAATCAGATGAACGATCTGAGATAGAGATCCAATGTTTTATTTGGGAGATCTCATCTTGTGCTTCAAAAAAAAGTGTCATCATCTGGATAGACAATCTTGTTTGGGGGTTTGTGATTGCTTGTTAGGTCTTTCGAACCCATGTTGTGGAAGTGCGAATTTCATTTCGTTGTCAATCGAGGCCTAATTATCCTGTTGGCACCCAGTGAGACCTCATCTAAAGAGCTCAGCTACTTATCTCACCCATGATCATCCAGGCTCGGCTCGCGCGATGATTACCTCTGTCGCGCGTTTGTAGATAAAGCAGCGCTCAACCTAGGCCTGGTGGGGGGTGTTATTTAGCGTATTCAGGACTGTTGAGATTCCTTGGCGCTGAACATTGAAATCCCCCCCCCCCCATTTTTGCATGTAAATCCACACAATATTTAGGTGTCCAACAGTATCAGCAGAGCGAGTGTGGTACAGGGTCCAGAACATATCTATAACACATAGGATATGCGCATGGCTTTAAATCTCGACCGATAAGCACGTTATAAGCTGACACTATTGGAGTTACTGAGTATTATATGGATTTACATGCAAAATGGGGGGGGGGAAATTTCAATGTTCAGCGCCAAGGAATCTCAATAGTCCTGAATACACTAAATGTTGTAAAGCATCTCACGAAGCAACATCTGATTTCACAGAGCTGGTCTCTCACTTTCCCATCTCCTTTCCAAACGTTCGATCACATAACACGCATCCGCTCTTATAGACTTTGTATGCGAAGATCCCTCCTACCTAGTAGCTCCTGAGAGGGCACCTCCTTCAATATGGAATACGAAAATATGGATGTCGACGATGTGGGGCCTCGAGTCACCGTTCGAGAGGTACAGACTGCTTTTTGAGACTTGCCCCTACTTCCAAATCTAATAGTCTGCAATCTAGGCCGCCAGTGACCGCGTCGACTTCACCCTCAGCAATGTGGACCTTGCTTTCGCAAACTCCCTCCGTCGCACTATTCTTGCCGAAGTTCCCACCATGGCGATTGACCTTGTCGAGGTCGAGGCCAATACCTCAGTCCTGCCTGATGAATTCATCGCCCACCGCCTTGGCCTCATACCTCTGAACTCGAAACACATCGAGGACGTGCTGTACACCAGAGACTGTGACTGCGACCAGTATTGTGAGAACTGCAGTATTACGCTCACGATGAGCGCGAGATGCTCAGGTGGAGACAGGATGATAGTGTATGCGCGGGACTTGGTCGTCACTGAACCGCGGCCAAACGAGTGGGTCGGTAACCCGGTGATCACAGATGAGGAGGGCCTGGGTTCAGTAATATGCAAGCTACGGAAGGGGCAAGAGGTCCGCATGAAGTGCATAGCGAAGAAGGGGATTGCAAAGGAGCATGCGAAATGGGCACCTACGGCAGCGGTAGGCTTCGAGTACGATCCGCATAACAAGCTAAAACATCTCGACTACTGGTATGAGGAGGACCCGGGCAAGGAGTGGCCACTGACAGAAAATGCCAAATTGGAGGATGCTCCTCAAGATGGCGAACCTTTCAACTACCAAGCCGCTCCATCCCAATTCTTTTACGGCCTCGAATCCGTCGGTAACCTCGAACCAGATGCTGTGGTTCAACAAGGTATCAAGGTCATGCAACAAAAACTCGCCGCAGTGCTCCAGGAACTAGCTGGCAATGACGCGAACGGGGGCGCTGACGGCTTTGGTGGCCCAGAGGCAGACGGCATGCAGGACGGACAAGAGTACGGCGCGGACCAGGGGTACACTACACCGTACGTAGGTGGAGGGGGAGCGACGTCTGCTTGGGGCGGAGGAGCAACACCCTATGGAGCTACACCATACGGGAGCGGACAGAACGGGTGGAACCAATAGGGGTGGCGCGTCCATGAAACAATGTATCAACAAGGATTTAGGTGGGGCGTTCGGGGCTCACGAAAGGCCGCCTGGGAAAAGTCCCTGATAAATTATGTGGTAGGTACCAAGGCACTATCCTGCGGCCGTTATGGTATCGCGAACAAGCGTTGCCCAATGAATGCGTCTTGAGTTATTAATGGCCAGAAGACAGGGCCATCCTCGGCTTTGTTCGTGCTGTTTCACATGGGGGGAGCCTCTCCTCTACAATACTGACATCCCTCTCTCAAAACATCTTGCCCTCAACCTCCACACCTCGTCGGAAACCCAACAATCTCAACTCAAGTCTCAACTCCATCCCTCATCACGCAACTCAAGCGTTGCCAAGTCCGCCGTGCAACCTTTCAACCGCAGCCAACAATGTCTACCAACCCAGCTCCCCAACACTCCGAAAAGGCCCAAGACCGCACCGTCCTCGCCTTTACTCCCTCCGATACCACTACCCACGAGCCCAGTATAAGGGTGGTCAAGCTAAAAGACCTAGACGGCAAGTCCTTTCACCCTCTCACTGTAGCCATGAATGTTAATCAATCACAGTGAGCCAAGCCACGAAGCATCGAATTCCCAAAGGGACAAATCGAATTAGTATCTACGGAGCTGGGATTGATAGGCGGATGATCACTTCGATCAGGCTCGATCAAATCGGCTGGCTTACCAATTTGAAACGCCACGTCGGTCTGATTGATACGCTGTATGTTATTGGCCCGGCACCTGTGGAGGTTGTGAAGGGGTATCGGTGATCCTGAACATAACACGTTTGAGGGAAAGCTGCGTCCGAGACACTGAATATGCTTTCGTTGGAGCGCCTTGTTTGGCCATGATCGAGCTCTTTGAGGAATATATTATCACTACTTGAACCGATCTCATAGAACATGCAGCGGCCTTTGGTGCGCAAGCTAATTCCCCAAACATAAATCCGTGGGAATCATTCTTCGATATGTCCATCTTGTCTATGCTGCCCCCCACACTTCTCATGGAAATTCTTGCTTAATGGGGGTGCAGAAATCACTCACGTCACACAACCGAGCACAAAGACTGCTTGTGTGGTAATTCTAGTGGAAAAGCAATTTTGATAATACAATCACTGTGTTCGCAACTGCTGAAATCACGCTTTTGTAACAAGCCTCAAAGAAACGCTTTAGCGTGTTAATATCTCAGACGCATCCAGTGCTTCATCTAGTTGTTCCTGTCGTTTCGCATTATATATTTCAAAGTGTTTGGCCAAAAGATGATGTCGCATTCTTTCCCGACGTTGATATTCGTACTCCCCCTGCGGGCATCCTCGGACCTTACACTTGTACCACGCTCCGAAGCACGATCTTTTCCATCTTTGAGGATCTTGGGCGGCACGCTTACGTCTACCTTCGACCAGTAATGTGGCAATCTTTTGAATGTCACGTTGCACCTCCGGATCGCCTAGATATGCACCAGTGTGCTTGCGTATCGAATCGAGCGTTTTATTTTTGGGCCGAAAGAAACGAGGAATCGACGAGTTTTCCGCTTCGAGAATCGCACTAGGCGCAGATTCCATGGGCCTCTCGTACCCAGCAGCATGACCATTTTCGCCGAATGCATGGTGAATAGCGGTTGTTGGCGACTCAATGCCTCCATCGTCCGTATCAGCACAGCTGTTGACAGCTGAGGGTTTGTCCTCTGCCCTAACTAATTTTGTGCGCCGAGAGGATCTAATCTGCCCGACTCTTGAGCCAATCTTCGATCGGGTCGGACCCCTAGCATGCCACTCGTCGAGTTTCATTTGACCGATTCCATCTTCGACGTTGAGTCTTAAATATTTCATGGAAGGGTCTCCTCTGTCGCGCGTCCGTCTGACCATCCTGACATGTGTCTCTTCTGATTCCGAGGCCCACTTGATTGCGACGTTGATGAGGTTGATGTAGCGTGAAAGCCCAGAGGCTTTCCTAATTCTACGCAAATCCTTAGCCTTTCCGGTGCCAACGCTCAAGATGATACTGGTGCAGGTCTCGGCGTGGTTGTTCATCGTTCGGACTTCTTCGTAAATCTCTTCGCATGGGTTATTTGCGCCGAAGCCGCCATCTAAGTACTGCTTGCCCATGATGACAGGAGGTTTGAAGTAGCCCGGGGCAGCCGAAGTTGCTCTGGCCACCTCCCAAATTGGGATATCATGTGCCGGACCAGGATTTCGATCAATTGATCGTTCTTCCGCGTTGTCACTTCGATTGTAGTTCTTGTATGTTCGAAATAGGTACGGCGTTTCTACGCCCGACTTGCTGGCATCCTCTTCGTCATATTGTTGGTAGGATACGACAACAGTCCTACATCTGTTCTCGTCGGAAGAGAAATTTTGACCGCCTGGAAATTGGGGGACCTTTGGGACTCTTCTGCGAACAACTTCTTTAACGACATTCTCCAATGTTTTGTGGCTGTATCTGTCTCGAGGCCACCAGAGTGGTGACCTTACATGAACCCATCGCTTGCGCCCGAAGACTCGGGCACCGAAATCTTCATAATCAGCAATGCAATCATCGATGTTCATCCTCAGACGTCCAAGCATAATACCAATAAGTCCTCCGGTGCTGGTACCGGCTATGTAATCGAAGTAGTGACATGGAAGCCAATGTGAAGAGTCGGTAGGCTGATTTATGATGTTTGTCTCGTCATTGGAGTCTCTCGCATCTATTACAGTCTTCGAGTCTGGTAACAATGGATGATAGCTTGACAATGCTGGATCAACTACCCCCGTTAATTCATCCCGGTAGTTCCTTTCAAGTGTCTGGATGTGCCTCATGAGCTCTTGAAGTATCAGAAGTGCCGAGTATCCACGAATACCACCGCCATCGAGGGACAATATTGACTTCCTGTCCCAAGGAGCCGTCGCTTCGAATGATACCGAGGCATTCGTCCAGCCAGTGGATTGTCGTGATGGATTTCCGAAGGCTCGACCATCGTCCTCAGGCCCTTTTCCGTTGACTTCTCTTTGTCTCGGTAGATCTGAAAAAGCTGACGTGCGAACAGGAATATGAGGAGTGATGTCATCGTAGACGTGGTCGGTACGTTCGATTTCGTATTCGCCTTGGGAGTGTGAAAGCTGGGTGTCGATGTTCTCTTGGCCACCACCATCCAACGAACGAAGAGTGGGTGGCTCGAAATTAGGCTGTAGGATCCTTTCGGGGATCATAGTGTCGTTCCGCAAGCTTGATTCCAGGCCAGTAGGGGTGTTTAACATTTCTATCAATGTTGGGGAAGGCCAGCGCCTGGAGGAGAGCAGAGGCAGAATGCTCACGAGATGAACATAAGATGAAACGAGAGATTTGGATTACCTTCGAGCGATTAACAGACAATCACCACAATATCGAGGGAATGACACTGCTTAGGCTCGTGAGAAAAGCCCGATTTATAACGCGGTGTGACCTCCATCCTGAGCCTCCGCGATGTGGGCGACGGACAGCCAAAAACCCGGTCCATTGAATGCATGCAACACCCAACCACATAGGACGATCACTGTAGGCGCGTAAAGAGAAGGTAGCGCAGTAAAATGTGGGGCTCAACGTACGCAGGACAGCCTCGCGCAGCTCTGCAGTAGATGAATGCATACTAATGTACAGCCTTGCACTAGGAGAGAGACCGCTCCCCTGAGACCGTTCGCACATATTATTAAAGGCTCGAAGCCGAATGCAACGTTACCAGACGCCCTGCAGTACAATGAATTGTGCGAACAGATCCTGCAGCATCCGCCCATGCCAATGCAAACCACAGCGATAGTCGACGCTGTCCTACTTTTGGGTTGATCGGAAGCAATTCGGATGAGGACACACAGATCCATAGAGTACATTTTCCAACGAGAAAGATTCTCGAGTCACCCAATGCTCAAATATGGCTAGGGTTCAAGCACATGCGGTCATCCGGCGGAGCTCCAGTAGGGAGCGTGCCAGATTCTCGGTACACTTTTGATGTCGTACAGCCTCGACCAAACAGCGAATTGTTAACAGATTCACAGGTCATACATGAAATACCATGAGGATTCGTCGAATAATCGAGGTGGTCGTCGCATCTGCTGAGTAAGCAGCTCTTGGCGATAAAGCCAGCTGCCGAGGGTCCGAGGTGCCTGCCTCCCTGCCACGCCGCCTGCATGTTGCTCAGCCTCAATCTGCCTCAACGCGTTGTCGTGCAGTCCTTCTCACGGAGCCCGGAGAGGACAAAGGGATCTTTTAGACTGCGCCTTCTTTGCGGTCTGGGTCACACTTGACGTGACACGAGATCTGCCCTCCAGGCTGTCCACTTGAGATGCAATCATTTTCGGGATAAGCCCCGAATGAAAAGTGGCAGGAACGCACTGCCGCCCTCCTTTCGGTGGCTTCGAAACGCTAAGAGAATCTACTGCAGGTATTCAGTGAGTGCCTATCAAACATCAGACACTGCTGCCCGCTTACTGCAGGTTTGATCATCTGCGTGGCCAATCATATGATACGATTGTTTGCATTGGCCCTGTTGAGGCTGCACTGTGATCCTTATAGGGTTGCATCGTATTTTGAAGGGCTGCGTTGAATCTCCTAGTACAAATGTTGGCGGTTCCCTCAAGTATTCCCCCGCCACCAAACCTCTATTCCGGATCGCAATAAGAGTACAACTTTCTCAGCTTCTCATACTATTCTCCCATCAACTGCCCGCCCTGGTCATCTCGCTTTGTCCATTTCCCTGTCAGATCCGACCAACCATGACCGAAGACAATTTTGAGCCGAAGCGACTGGGGCGAACAGACAGCGGCAGAGTCATTGTCTTTGACCCTGTGAACCAAACCCTAAAGACAGCCAAACTGAGCGAATTGGACGGTAAGCTGCCACCCTCTGAGTAGATGAGTGAATGGAGTCTTTACTTATCTAAAACAGTCAAACAAGCCAGCATACAGCCCGCACCAAAATGGAGCAGTCGCGTTAAGATCTACGAACAATCCCCGGATTCCAAGCGTATGATCGCGACGCTGAACCTAGACAAGTTGGACTGGCTAGCGAACATCAGACGCCACATTGGCTTGATCAGTGAGATATATGTCATGGGGTCGCCAGCTACAACGATCGCCGTGACATGAGATGCACCTTTGTCGGTCATGCTCCAGCTTCTAAGGGCCTGCTGCGGAAACTCCACCATCTCACGATTCGAAAGATGGGACACTTGTGCTTCAATTTCCGTATAACCCCGCGAGGCATGTGGAATGTTGCTTTATTTTCTAGTATCGTGTTTATAAGAGATCGGCCGTGGTATGGCGTTGGATTTCCCCGTACGTAAGATCGCAAGATCGTAAGCAAGAGATATCCAGGATCATAATTGGAAATATGGGCGAAGGCCTGTGGTGAGAGGCCTAATGTCACGGGCGAAAGAACAATATAGTTTCAGTTTTACCCTGAATCTCCTATTAGGATGTAGGTGACAGATCCAAGATATTCATGTGGAAGCTTGAAATTTGTCGACGTAGTAAGGTGAGAATTCGTACTGTCCCAGCTGCGTCCTGCATTTCGGTATCTGGGGAGTCTGAGACGTACATTGTCTCTTATTTTCGTTGAAATACTAAGGTTCCAGAATTGTGTTATGATAGTACTTTAAGCTTTGGGGGCCTACTCTAGCGCTTTTAAGCTCCTTTCAGGCTAAGTCGAGAAGCAAAAGACCCGTCTTTGGAGGGTTAGCTCTTCAACTCACATTCCTTCTACCGACTCGCAATAAAGTCTCCTCTACTAAAAGTACAGTCTTTCGAGTGTCAAGCTGTAGAGACTCCAATCCTCCGAGAGCGGCACTGTTCATGGAGAAAAAGAAATCAAAAAAAGTAGTCTCATTTTGAGATTTGTTTCCAGAAACAAGCAACTTCTGAGCAGGTTGATGTGCCGAATTAATCCACATACCTCCAAATTGAGTCAGGTCTTCAATGTATGAGATAGTAAGCATACTAGGTCATTGCTTGCTTCGAAGCTTTTCCCGTCTCATTCCTACATATCGGCCTCGTTCGCTCCGTGGGATCTACTTCAACAGAATGAGGACCTCTTACACTTCATCGCTTCCCGCGTGCTTTTTCTCCCTCAAACTCTCTCTACTGTCCCTGACGATCTAATCTCAATGCCATCTCGGTCTCTTATCAGATTAGCGCACGGGCCATTGCAGCCTTGCCTTACCAGCTTTGACCCCGGCCAGATGTCTGCATCTAGCACTGGACCTGAGTGCTCGAGGAGCATTGTGTATGATCCCGTGTTGTTGAGAAAGGGCGGCACATCGGCGCCGCCATCTACATTTGTGGGCGCTATCAGACAATTACTTGTTATAGCTAAATGTCAGGAGAATCCCCTGTTCCTGCATGGTCGTACTGCAACTTTGTTATCGGAATGCATTGAATACCATGGCAGACTGTCGAGTCTTACTCATGCAGGTATACCTACTCTGTTCCTTGCCGATCTAGGCTGTTTCCGATGCGAGTGCCAGTATTGAAAGCCTGAGGATTACGCAGCCAGCAATACGAACACTGTCTTGCAGGCATCTTGTGTTGATTATATGAACTTTGCTCCGCTGATTCAATTTTACATGCGACGCTGATAGAAGACGGTAAAGCACTGGACGGGATGTAGAAGGGAAGGAGCGGAAAAAGGAAATCCCTGCAACTTTACCGTTGTCTGATTACCAGGTCATCTCCGAGCTCTGAGGAATCGCAATTTCGCCCATTGATATAAACAAGCTTCTAGGTTCTGCACTTTTGATGCTGGAGTAAGAGAAGTTTTTCTCCATTTACAAGAGTTGTGGTTTTGCTCTTTCCTTTGGCGGCTACCAACAGGTTTTCGGGCGGCAGTTGGAAATATTATGAAACGCAACCTCGAACGCAAGAGATGACACAGCCCCAAAGCGCCCTCTTTTACTTGGCTGAAAACCTTACCTGATGTCTTGCGTTGCCGTTGGCTGCAAGGCCTTTTCGCAAGCCGTGTAGGCAGAGATGGGGCCAATGCTGAAACAGGCAGGAAGAAACCTATCGTTCATCAACTCGGCCGCCTCAACGGCTCGTTGGTGCAAGTACACCGGATTGTTTTGGTGTACCCCCACTGGCCAGGAGGAGACGGCGTCGAATGCGAGAGGTTTCGCACGGGAAAGGCGGGCAAGTTATGTTCCTGTGCGCATGGTAACCTCAACTCAGCGACATCCCCGACCCCTCTCCGAGATCTCTGCCGCCTGCCCTGCGGGACAAGATCCCTTGAAAGGCCTGGAATGAAAGAAATACAGATGGCAGAGCTGCACTTTCTCCCAGTCTACCCTTCTCGCTCGTTGTTCCCCCTGACAAAAGGCTGAACGTCCTTGACGGACTTCATCACGCTCTTTCAAGATCCTCTGGTAAGGATCGCACTCACTCGCTTGTTTACCTTCTTTGATAAGTACTCGTATCATCTTTCTTCGTTCAAGATGCGTCAATCGACTTCCTCAACGGCCTTTGCCTTTCTCCTCACCACAGCTCTCACCACAGCCCAAATCAACGGCCCAGTCTACACCTCCTCTTTCACCTGGAACGAGAACTGCGGTCCTACCGTTGCCTGTGGGCCTGCCGCAGCAGGCTCCCACGGTACCGGCTACGCCGCCGCCAACAACGTCACCTTCGCAGCTGCCCAACCCATCGTTGACGGTAAAGGCGCCGGCTGTGGCCAATGCTGGCATTTGACTCCTCAAGCCAACGCCTATCAAGGCAACGGCAAAAAACTCGGCACGTCTGTGGTTGTGAAGATCAATGATCAGTGCACAGACCCCAAATATTGTGATCAGGAGGAATTCGGCAACGCACTGAATCTGAATACTGGATATGACAAGCAGGTGCATTTTGATCTTTGCCATGCGTCAGGTGTCACAGATCAGTTCTTCGGGCAAATTGGCATTGGAGTCGCGACTGGCTTGGCGCAGCAGGTTGATTGCTCCGAGTTGGACAACGGGCCCTATGGGTCGGGGCTGGGAGACATTGGTAGCAACGTTCCAATCGCAACGTCGACGGATAATGAGAAGAGTGCTAAGCATGTTGTGGGGGCGGGAAGCAACAACGTTGTCGCTTTGCCGGGCGGTAGCAGTTCGTCGACACCATCGTCGTCATCGTCGTCACCAGTGGGTGGTGGCCAGTCTTCGACCATGGCGACCGTGGTAAGTACCAGCGCCGCACCAAGTGGGTCTACTGTACCTGGCGATAATGGTGATGACGAATGCGACGAGCTCTGATGGAACAGCTCTCCCTCGGCGACTACTCGCAGGCCATCACAAGCTGGTAGCATGTGTTGACCCTAAGTCCAAGCTAAACGTCACAAGATAGGCATGTCAATATGAACGGACCACAAATTCTATTAGACCTTACCGTTTATTTCTATCTGTATATCAAGTCCATTGATGTGTTCAATCAGATCTTCAATCGTACAGACTCTCAAACCCCATCGCTTTCCAAACCTTAAACATGCGTCTCTTCTCATCATCCCTCCGCCTCTTCTCTCCGCTAAACCTTCTACTTCCTCTCCGTCTTCTACCAATTCACAGATAACACCCACAGGCCTCTTGCCAGACAACCTGCAGAACTCGACAGCAGCTTCAGTATGCCCCGGTCGCTGTCTTACACCGCCGTCTCGCGCTCGCAATGGAAAGACATGCCCTGGGCGACGGAAGGATGAAATGGTGGCGGATTTCGATGCTAATGTCCGACAAGTGAGAGCGCGGTCGCAGGCTGAGATACCGGTTGTTGTGGAGGGGTCTGCCGAGTCTATGGAGACCGTGTAAGCGGTTTTTTTGGGATCCGTATTTTCTAGCATCATCTGGGGGAGGTCGAGGTGGTGCGTGAGGGATGTAGGTATGGGTGTGCATATGAGGCCGCTCGTATGCCTGACCATGAAGGCCATCTTCTCTGTGGTGACGTCTTCCGCGGCGATGACGAGATCGCCTTCATTCTCACGGTCTGTGGAGTCGAGAACCACTATGAAATTTCCGTTGCCTGCGATAGAAAGCATTAGGCTGCAGCAATATCAAGGTAGAGCTGGATAGCTATAGGTCGTTCAGGACAAACGTACTGAATGCATTGATGGTGTCCTCAATGCTATTGAAGTGGAGCTTCGACTCCCCATTGATAGGCATCTGTCTCTTGTAGAATTGAACGACGGAACGAAAGTGCCCTTCTCAACCTCTCTGTACGTGACGGATTCTTGAAGTCAAGGTCGAATATAACCGTCTTTCTCTAGATACTTTAAAGCACAGAATTTGAGACGACCACAAATCCGGTGGACTTTTCCTCCCTCAACCAGCGGGTAGCTCTAGATGTTGAAGCCTAAATACAGAGCTTATCATGCGCTTTGATAATGGCAACCGAGCGTCCAAAGGGGGGTAGAAAAAGGCATTGGACATGATGACTGCTTGATGGTGTAAGCAGTAGGAGAAAGTTCTCCGTCGGAATCCGCAGGCGTGAGCCGAGACATGCCGCTGACCATTCGACCACCGCTGTTTGGAACAGCTCCGTAGCTGCGTATGCGCTGCCATTCACGACCGTCATCGAGACCTTTCATCAATACCCGTGGAAGCAAGTCCTCGGTGGGGGAGTGAGGAAGCCATACATGCGATGCGATTGGCCGAAGATGATGGATCACGACACGATGCCAACAATCTTGATGAATACTCTTCAGTTCAAGCAAACAAAGCATCGTCACGGCCTCCCCGTTGCCTTCTTCTCTTTGATCGCTCTCTATCCCTACCCATTGCGCTTTTTCTAACGAGGTTAGGCCTATCCCAATACTACAAGTCATGAGTCTTCCACCATGAATGAATGTTCGGCACCACACCTCTCAGACCCAATGACGACCGCTAGGCCGCAAGGGCTATTGTCGCATCCCTTTGACATGCTCCACCTCATATGCTTTCCAATACTTGTTGCTTGACGACCAAAGTTATAGGGGAACGGTAGCTGAGGAGGTGGCTTTGCGTGTCTGATCTAGCCTCCTAGACCGTTTCCGGCATCCATTTACCCCTGAGTGAATGATCGAGTCGCACGCCTACGCGGTAATGACGTCCTTAATGCGTACCGACATGAATGATGACGTTATGGAGGCCACAACTCGAGAGTGCCGGGCCCGAGGGGGATACACAAGCAAAGGTAGCGTATGACAGCCAGGAACAGCGTTGCCGCAGTGGAGACTGCACAGTACCAGATTGAATGGTCAACTTCGGTGCCTGTGCATAGGGTGATAGCAGAGACTGGCTTGCCTAGGAGAGGGGCAGAGTGGGAATGTCATGGGCCCAGTGTCCAGAAAGGGATGGTCATGCTTGCAGATGGAGGCGTACGATTCGACAAAGATTGGAAGCTTCTGGATTCTACTTTCTGGGAATTTGGGCCTTAGGTCGTGTTTGGTGATGATTCTTCATTGACTGACTCTTGACAGAAATCAAACCTTTCTGAAGAACAAAGGTGGAGGATCCATTGGAGATACCTCTGAAGGTTTTGTCGGATACACATGTGTCAATTCGAATGCAAAACGGGGATCGCTCAAGCTGTCATGAACGCTGTCATCGAGAGTGTAAAATGATAACGCCAAAGAACCAAGTAAGCTTCAGCTCTTCAATGGCGGCCTTCGGATCTGAACGTCGCCAAATCAATGCCTTACGCGTCCTGCTTTTCGGTCCACCCTGTACCGCCACGCTCCTCCGCCAAAGTGCTCGAGGACTTGTCCCTAGATCAACAGTTCCCCCTGGTGATCCGTCATACAATGGCAAAGCCAAACGGTAATCGTATCTTCCGACCCGATTGGCAGTCTTGCCACCACGCTCATTATCAATTAAGCCGCCTACCACGGTTTTATCTCTCTTGGAGCGCTCTCCTTTGCGGAAAACGACTTGCTCATCATCCGTTGTCTCTTCTTCGGCCACTTCTTCTGCACGAAGAACCTCGTCTCCCTCACGATGCCCTTCCTCTAAGTCTATAAGATGACGAGCCTGGACCGCTTGCACCTCGTTATTTGTCCTTCTCTGGTGGTTAACCCCACAAAAAGCTCATATCTCACTCGTTCAAAAGCACAAACGTGCCTTTGGCGTCAACGAGAGTTCCTGTCTCCGTTCTCCAAGAGAAGCTCTTTTCATTTGGACCGTAGTGGATAAGGCCGAAGCCGCCATTTTTGGCGTCCGATTTGGCCTTGAAAAGCTGGAGAATCTCCCGACTTATTGATTCTAATCTTTTCGCTGCTCTCCCTTTCCTTGCGGCATCACATTGCCCATTCATCCACCTGCATCTGCCGGTGCCCTCTGGGTCTGTTGCCAGTGAAGAAGCAGTAGCTTTGGGGCTGCTTTGACGTGGGTGGAGCGGGTGTGTGGAATGGTTGATGAGGCATCAGCCCGCTTTTTGGCCGCTGGCTGGCTTGCTAGTGGCAAAACTTATTCGATTGCAGGGTCGAAGGAGCTGGATTTGGGGGGCTTGATGGGATAGACGCCTGAGAAAGGATGGCTTTGATCGGCTTGGGTACCTCTGCCTCATCCTCCGTCTTCACCGTCATTCGTCTCTCGGATTCCACCTCTGGCTCTTTTCCGTTGTTGTCTTCTTCCTCCTTTAGCCGCAGCTCAGCATTTGCTTTCCATCTTGCGCCCTTCTCTGACTCTTCCTTCATGTTTAAGTTCACGTTTAAGTCCAGGTCTACCCCTGGCTCATGCTCTACCGTCGCGTTCTCTACCTCTCTAGCAGTCCATGTATCTCGAGCAGCTTTTGCTTGCTGATCGGCCTTCTTCTTCCTTGCCGCCTCACGTTTCGCAAGGTCTTCCGCAAGCAACTGGGCGATCACTTCGGCGTTGACTTGAAGCTCATGGTCTACCCAGCCAGGAAGACCAGCCTCTAGATCTCTGCACGCCCACCTGTTTCGCGTCATCACGATCTTGCGGTATCGTGTTTGACAGTCATCCTTTGATCGATGTAGACACCAGGCTATCTTACTCCATTTCTTTTGCATACCATAATCTTGAATCCAAGATCGGAGGTCCTCGTCTTCTTCATCTGTCCAAGGTCGTGATTTGGGCTCGATTCGAGGAGGTAGGCCCGGAGGATACTCGTATGCTCGAGGTTTTGACTTTCTCACATGCAAAAGAACGATATCGTCCGCCTCATTGCTGTCCGGTACCCATTCGGCTGTTTCTTCGTTATATTGTTCGTTTGTACACTGATGCCGTAGAAGGTCGGACGTGCCCTTATCCTGATTGGTCTAAGGGCTTGTTTGGATTGGAAGTTGCTTAGCCTACTGTCGACGGAGCTGGCGTCGGTCTCTGAAGAGTCAACGTCGTTTGAGCTGTTGTCGGCTTTGGAATTGTCCGGTGTATCAGAGCCTTGGCCGACCGTTCTCCCCGCCTCCACAGGCTGCTCAAATTGTATGCGCTGCCGCTTAGGCTGAGGCTGCCACTCTTCATCGCTCGAATCATCTTCCTCGAGGCCGTCAAGGGGAATGCCCCTCCACCGCTTTATCCCTCTGGGATTAGAAGAAATGCGCTTGCTCTCGGTATCCTCATGTAAGCGATGGTAATTTCCCTTCCTATCTTCTACTTCTGTGGACTCGGGGCTCGATTCTAACGACGCAGAGACATTCGATGTAACGTGGTATTCGTCATGGGTCTGAGAGCTTCATCGACTACCTGTCTTGTGACGTCTCTCATCTCGCCAGATGGATCGATCTCTGCTTCCTGCCTTGTTCTATGAAAGGGCTCCAGGTTATTGTCGCCAAGCACCAGGAAGGCTTGAACTGCGATATTTTGGAGATTCTCCAGCTTCTCACCAGAAGCGCCCACCTGAGCATGCTGTTGCAACTCGGCTACTGGACCAATCTCATCATCGACGTCTGTCTGGCCAAGAGGATCAACGTGTTCGTCATCACTCCAACTTGTGTTTTCGTCCCAGTCAATCGGAGGACCGTCATATTATGGATCGACCCCCTCATCACCGCCCTGGTCAACCAGCCGCCAAAGACGCCTTGTCCCTGGCACTGTCGGTGCCTCGGCATCTGCAACATATTCTCGTGTCTCGCTCTTTGGCCCTTCAAAGCGGTAATCTCTATATCTGGAGTCTACCCCTCGACCTGTGAATCCCTTGTCACAGTCAACCTTCAAGAAGGATCGTGCAACGTATGTGTTGTTGTATCGGCTACGTGTCTCATGGTGCCGTCTGGGGTCCTCATATCCCCATCGGAATTCCTGGTTCGGTGGAATAAGGCCCGTCTCTCGCTTTATATGATATTCGAAGATGCTGGGGCCAATTTCCTCCCTAAGATCTGCTTCGTTTGCCGCGCGGGAAATGCTATGTCTCCTATCGGGCACCATATTCCCTTGAGCGCTGTCGTTAGATGAAGTTGTAGAAGGAGACATGACGCTATGGATCTGTTGATGATGTGATATATCGACACTCCTGATATTCTCTGACGGTAAAGCGAGTGGATATATGGCGAAGGTTGCCGTCAGTATTAATCCACAATCTTCAGTATGTCACCTACTCGGAAAAGATTATGTTGCTGAGTGCTAAAAGCGTGGTGTAGGATTGTTGAGGGTCTCCGAGTCTCTTACAGGAGGGTGAGTATTGTCTAATATGAGAAACATGGGAGAGGTATGCCGAGGATCTGATAGATCTGGGCGGCAATCTGATCGATCCGATCGGAAGTGTGACAACTATCAGTAAGTGATGTATGCCCGAATTTTTTCAAATTCGCGCGACGAGGTACGGAGATGTGATCGAGTTATATCGGGAAGATTCCAAAAGAGAAGGTATTGGTGCCTGTTATTGAGTGCGAATGATGCTGGGAGTGTTTTCTGAAGATAACAGAAATCAGAAGACCACTCGATTCTCGGTACATGCAGTGTGCTCAATGCTGGCCGTGATTAACTTGTAGAGGAGGAAGTGGTGGAGAAAGAAACTTCAAGAGTTGAAATGAAGAGGGATATCGTGGAATAAGTGATGCGACGACTGGTATTTATATAGTGTCTGAGGCCTGAGTGTTCAGATGGAAGTGTTGGGATCTCTATACCATAAATATTTTTGGGGGTGGTGGGTGTAATGACTCCACCAAAAATTCGAATTGTTGCAATGGACCGTTGGAGCCGCTATAATCGATAGCAACGGCGAAAGCATACTGAATGTTGATGCTCCACCAAAGGCACTCCACTTGTTCACTCATTGCTTGTGGCGAATGGCGGTGCTGCTCACTGAGTTTGCATGCTAGTTTGATTAATTGAGTGCGATCATGATCTACCTTCTATCGACAGACGCTGTTCCGACCTCTCCCAATTTCTTTTCAAATGATTTCATTGTCCTTATTTGCGCCTCCAAAATCTGGTAAAGATGACATAACACATCAAGCAGCAATCTTGTCCACGTGCAACCTACAACAAACTGTTGACCACGTCTGGTAGTGTTGCAGAGAGCGGTGCCCCTTGGTCAGCACTAGGAGAGGGTCTTCTCCTATCCAGCCTTCCATGGATAGGTTTGTGAATGTTCATTCATGACTAGTCATGTCAGGGAGGATGTTGTCAGATAAAGTGTTCAAAAGAGACCGTCCTGAGCAAGGAGGAGTGACGGGACGCTGCAAGGCTAGCATACGTGACTCGGTAGTAGAGCCTAATTCAGTCTAATTTGGGGGCTTCGAGCCTTTAGGACTACTGTTCATAGAGTAGGCAAACATCAATAATAAAGCGTAGAATATCTTTGCCTTATAACCTGAACGCCCAAGGCTCCTGTAATCTACTGGTCGAGGCAACACAGAAGCAGAAGACGACTGGCTCGAAGCCAGTCCTCGGAGTATGTACATAGGCTTGAATGGCTGTGTTCACGGGCTAGAGCCTCTAGAAAGCTGCTATGTTTGGCTTGCCGCAACTTGACGATAGACTAATCAAGATTGTTAGCAGTCTTGGACCACGCATCATTCTTGTATACGTATCTATTTTCTAGACATATCGCAGTTACTCGATTAGAATGCGATGTTCGTGAAATTATCGCCGGATACTTATTGAAGATATCTACTTTATATATATCTGCCTCTTCGAAAGACTCCCACGCCAAGCCTCGTGGCAGCGGAGCTTTTTCCGTTCAGGATCTCAAGGTGCCAAGCAATTCAAAACGACAATATTCCCAAAATCACTGTCACTTGTTCAACCTCCCCGTTACACCGCGCAAAGCCAGCGGAATGGTTGAAGAGAGATGTCAACAGCTGGCACGAATCGAAAACAGGACTACAGCATACAGCAAGCTCAGCATGTCCATTACCCTTTTTGGTTTGGAGGGTCTGCAAGCTGCTTTGCAGCTACGGTGACACATCCATTGGACTTAAGTATGAGTTTTAGACCGCATCTTGAATGTGCCCGGTTGAGTGATGGCTAATGGCGTGAATAGTCAAGGTGAGCTTTCAGCCCAGCGACTGCAACCGTTTCCCCCACCAATGATCAAGCTCTTCTCACACTGAGCAGGTTCGGCTTCAAACGCGCACTCCAGATGGGCCAAAGGGCATGTTGGGAACGTTCG
>JAABUK010006173.1_pt1 | contig 18072 bp, 17 predicted proteins | sample 5559141 | NCBI WGS metagenome assembly JAABUK01 (sample SAMN10711869, study PRJNA513367) | rock metagenome | isolation source: Antarctica rocks | place: Antarctica: Victoria Land, Pudding Butte nord | collected 2016-01-03 | reverse complement strand
ACTGTCCCAGCCCAGCTGCTCTTGAAGCTTTGCTGCTCTGGCTTGCATCACAAGCTCTGGGGTGACAAACACACCCATTGTGATTGCTGTCCTGGCTACATGGGTCCCGGTTGCATACATCTGGCAGGAAAATGTCACACGCTGATGAAGAGTGAATGGACTCCTGTCAAACAGTCTGTCACTGGCGGCTTTGATGACCTCTCTGAAGCTATCTGATGTCATTGGCATGCCCAACATTGAACTAACAGTCTGAAGCGTCCTGAGAACACGTTCTGGTCCATTTGCAAGAGCTGCAGAGTGCTTGTGGAGAAGCATGCACATCTGTGCATCCGAGAAGGCAGCTGCTTGCTGGAGAGCCTCAAAGGTGCTCTGCACTGCCCTGACGTCCCTTGTCATGACACGAGGTGCCTTCTGTTGTACCCTCGCAGCGTCCACTCCCTTTGAAACCAGCCACGCGTATACCTCGTTGCGTTCATCGGGCATGTGCAACAGCAGGCGTGGTACTTTCTGAAGCTGTTGAGACAGCTGCTCAGCACCCAGCTCTTGCAGCCACAATTGCAGGGCAGGTCGCAGCTTAGTGTCCATGTCCCAGTTCAGATAGGGCTTGTATCGCTTTAAGACCTTCTGGGTGACCTCAGCGGATATGCCTGCCTTGGCAAACTCTGCCTGAACAGTAGCAGCTTCGCCAGCAGAAGTTGAAGTGGTAGCTGAAGTGATGAGCTTACGACGCACCGCTTTGCACAACCGCTGGTGTGACAAGTGGCTGTTGCCACAGCAGAGGCGGTGACTGGACACGAATAGCTTGGTGCACATGGGCAGCACTGGCAAGTCTCGAGCTCTGGAAGGCTTGTGAGGGGCGGCCTGTCAGGAGCAAACGAAGCATGAGCACAACAATACCGTGTGAAGTGAGAGTGGAGCAGAATGCTGCAGGAAGAGCTTGCTGGCGACAGGAGTGCTTTGCCACCCATGTAATGCTAATGCTATGTGTCAACTTGTCAAAGTGCGCAGATTATGTCAAGTACTACCTTGCGGTGCTCGAAGCAAGGGAAGCCATGTCTGCTGACTATACGCTTCTGCTGTGCACAGGCACTTGACAGCCTGCAGAGCCAGACGACGTCGTCGCTGAATTTGGCAAAGGCTTGAGCCCTCTGAAGCATATGCAGTGATCTCACATCCTTTGTTGAAGCCCGCAATTGCTTCTGGTCAGTAACCTTGACTCACTGCGGCCCGTGGAGGTGTAAGCCTGTGATCAGCCGTCCCACTACTGCGGTCTGGTCGATAGGGTGCGTCCAAGACCACCTAGTGCTTGGGAAAGTGTGTCAACAAAATTTGAATACAGGCCTATGCGCTCAGTGCCGGTCTGTTTACTGGAAGACTGCAAGCTGAAAACGCGCACAGCAACAGCACAGGGTGCTCAACAACAACTTTTGGAGCGATGAATACGTGCAACAACTAAAGGACCAACACGCTGAATCAAGTGTTGACGAGTCTGCGGAATGTGAGCCGCGCTGACATGTACTTTCTGCAAATCGCATGCTGCAGAGGTGACCTATCTTGTCAATGGCAATGACTAATCTGGTACTTATCAGCTGGCAGCAGCTCCAAGACACATCTGGGTTGATTTGTTCCTTCTCTGTAATGTCATGCTGCATCTGTGCGGGCTTGTGTCCTCGCTGGCACCATGATCCACTGACAGAGCGTGTGTCTGATATGATTGTGCATGCATGTGCGTTTTTGGATGATCTGTCTTCCCATTTACCTATTCTGTCATGAGGTGACCTGCATGTCACAGCGTTGGGTAGAAATTAAGCTGACGTGTGCCAGCGCTGACCTGACTACTTTACAAACAGTCTTGTTAGCAGTGAGTGAAGACCCTGTAGGTCCCCTGTCAGGAGTGCGAAGTTGGAAACTTTACACACTTAGTCAAGTTTGATACCGCAAAAACATCGAATCCAAGTGCTTCGAAGTAGTTCAGATTCTGAACTAGTACGCTGCAACACCCCCAAAAGACATGATCGTCTTCACCATCTTAGTAGCAACATGCGCCAGGATCATCCAGTACACATCTGACATGACTGGTTGTTTTGAAGCCAGCTGCAACCTGCACCAAAGCATTTGAATCAGCAACAGCAACAGCAGCAGCACAAAAACACAGTTGCACTGATGGAACACTTTGTAGCCAACCTCCAGCATGACATGATGACGCCAAGCAACACTGTGCTGAGTGTACACACAAGTGCAAGACAACTGCTGAGACAAGGCTGTGTATTTGCTGAAGCTTTTCACCTATCGGATGACAGTGAGTTCTTTGCTTGCTAGAACGGCCTACCTGGTGAGTGACCAAGAGAGAGCTTGCTGCTGTTTCAGCGGTAGACTTGCGCATTAGCGCAGACGGTGGAGGGGAGGGTGGGGGGGCAGAGATGGTATCTCCCTTGTGTGCAAACTGCACCACACTTGGCTCCTATGAACCATCACAAATTCAGTCTTGCAGCACTTCAGAAGATGCACATGAGCCACAACAACAACAGCAATCTTACAGAGCTGCTGTTCCCTGGCAACAGCTGCTATGCATGAGATATATCACCAAAGGCAAAAATTGTTCATAGCCTTTATGGCTTCCACTTGGTTGTCTTGACAATGGCAATGTGGTGTGCAGATTGAGGTCACAACAAGCCTTCACACAATGCAGGTAACATGGTACAATAGCAGATGTGCATGCACTTGCCTGCAGGTGGCTGAATCAGGTGCCTGAGCCAGGTTGCCTTCTGGCTGGTTGAGAAGGTAAGGAGGGGGTGCTACCCTCCCTCATGCCTCACAGCCAGACCTTGCACTCCCTGTGTTGCAAGCCAAGATAGCTGCCAATTGATGATGGTACCATGGTGGTACATGTCAATCAAGGTGATACTGAAGTGCGTGTCGGTCTAAGAGCGTAAGCACATCATATTTAGGTAAATGCACCTGTATGCATGATGCAAAGTGCTACCGTTCAACCCCTCGGTCAGGACAAAGGATAACACATTCAAGATCAAGCAAAGCTCAACAGTATGTGCAGCCCAAGAGACACACAAAGCAACAAGTTGACACGCATATAGCACATTTGAGTCTTGAACTGTCCAGTCAAGGCACAAACACAGAGACAAATTATACAAGAACACAAATGACAGAAACAGCGGTCTAGATCGAGGAAGTGCAACTTACCGCCTGCCTCAGAAATGCAGCAAAGTCTTGATCGAAAAAAGTTGCCAGGGCTGTGAGGTGGTCCTCTGCCTTGAAGTCTGCTTGCTCACTTGCTATCCTGGACAGGAGCTGCCATCTGGGAGCCAGCCTGTCAGGCAGATTTGTGAGCAGCAGATCCTGGTGGGCAGCAATGGTCTCAACAGACAACTTCATGTGCTGTCTCAAAAATTTCCAGCGTTGTTTCCAATGGTCAGTGAAAGCTGAGTCAAACACCATGCTAGAGTTGCTGGGTGGTGAACTGAATCTAGTGGAGAACTGAGCTCTGGAGTAGCCAAAGACATATCCAAAAAGGCCTGATGTAATCACAGTATTGGGTGCCTCAATGACACCAGTTTGGCACATGAACCACACTCGAGGGCCAAGGTGGCTGCTGACCGAGTAAGCCATCAAGTGAGGCCTTGCAACTATGTCATCTAAGGTCAGATGTAGCAAACTCGTGAGGAACTGCAACTTCTCAACATTTGTGTCAGATGTCCAATGTAGAGCCAGTAGGGCTGGCTGCTGGGTGCACATTGCCCATACTTGGGTCTGAGAAAAGCCTACAGCTTGCATTTCCTGGACATTGCGTGCAAGCGTGGCAGGCTCTGCGGTCAAGATACTGGGAAGGGCACTGAGATTCTGCTTGAGCTGTTCACTGTCCCAGCCCAACTGTTCCTGAAGCTTTGCTGCTCTGGTCTGGATTACAGCCTCTGGAGTCACAAAGACACCTGATGTGAAGGCTGTCCTGCTGACATGGGCCCCAGTGGCATACATTTGGCAGAAAAATGCCACACGCTGACGAAGAGTAGCTGACTTTTGAACGAACAGCCTAGGATGAGCATCTATGATAATCTGTCTGAAGCTGCCTGAATTCATTGGCATGCCCAATGTTGCGCTAACAGCCTGAAGCGTGTCGAGCACATATTCTGGTCTGTGTGCAAGAGCTATAGAGTGTTTGTGGAGAAGGGTACACATCTGTGCATCTGAGAAGGCCGCTGCTTGCTGAAGAGCCTCGAAGGTGCTTTGCACTGCCCTAATTTTCCGTGACGTGACTATTGGTGCCTTCTGTAGTACCCTTGCAGCGTTCACTCCCTTTGAAACCAGCCACAAGTAGACCTCATTTGACTCTTCGGGCGTGCACACCAGCAAGTGTGTTACTTTCTGAAGCCGCTGAGACAGCTGCTTACTGCCCAGCTCGTGCAGCCACGACTGCAGGGCAGGTCGCAGTTTGGTCTCCACATCCCAGTTTAGGTAAGGCTTGTATTGCTTCAAAACCTTCTGGGTGACCTCAGCAGATATGCCTGCCTTAGCAAACTCTGCCTGAACAGCATCAGCTTTGCCAGCAGAAGCTGACTTTGCAGCTGATGTCCTGAGCCGGCGGCGCATGGTGTTCCATGGCTGTTGCTTTGACAAGTGGCTGTCACCACAGCAGAGGTGGTGCCAACTGGGCAAAAGCAGATTAGTGCACAAGGGCAGCACTGGGAGGGCATGCACTCTGCTTGAATTGTGAGGGCTTGTCTGCAGCAAACACAAGCAACTTGGGCACTTAATGCCATTGCACATCAGCAACTGTTGCCGCAGTGCCAGTCTTTGCAAAATCTGTCTGCGGTGTAAATGTATTTGTGAAAGGGATGGCAGGCAAGCAAGGTGATGCGGTGTGTAAAGTTGCTGCAAATGAAGTTTGTCTCAATTGTTTGTACCTTGCAGTGACTGAAGCATGAAGCACCCTGGCTGCTGATTTTGTAGTTGGCATCGTGACACCACCAGCATGGGCTGCAGCTGCACATAATGCTTCAATGGTATTCTGCAGCTATAAGAATGTCAAAAAAAAAGCTGCAAGCGGGTCTAGAAGATGCAACAATGCATGTAAATTGGAAGCTGTGACCAGTGCTGAACAGAACAGCATAAGCGTTTATACACAGTGTCTGTGCATCATAAAATCGACCTCGCAGCAAGAAGGCAAGGTGCTGGCCTTTTGGCAAAGGTCATCTTCATTACGATATTTGCTGTAGGATAGACATATGAGAACCAGAAGTCATCAAGTTTGCAAAGTCAAAATTGAAAAGCACACCTTTGATATCTCTGGATGCCTCCTGGTCGGGTTTGTACTGCTCGCGAAGCCTCGGCGAACTTAGCTGATTCTTGCCAGCAGCACCTTACTATTCCGCTACAGTAATCACTACGCGCAAGTCTGATGAATTACACACCCGCAAGACGTCAACCAGCTATCGAAGGCATGCAGTATACCTTGTCGATAGAAGGACCAATGGTTCGCTGGCTCGAGACCAACAACAGATATTTGGTGAAAACAGGATGCTACTTGTCACATTCGAAATGCAACACGGTGAACGCGGAGCCGAGAAGTAGTGAGAGAGAGAGAAAGGTTACAATGCCAGCAAGTCTGATCACTAGCAGTAGTAGTCACATTTGTATGCATGGCACCTTCCCATGCATAATTATGCAACCAAGTGGCCAGGTGTGAGTGGCCACCATGGTGTGACACTTGCATGCATGCAGACCACTAGCAGTAGTAGTCACATTTGTAAATTTCTTGTTTTACTGTGCTTTGCAAATTTTTGTCAACGTCAAGTGCATGCATCAGTGATGCCTGGTTACAGTGCACTGTACCACGTGGTCCCAAAGTCTGCACAGCTTAAGCAAGCTTCAAGCAAGTTGCTTGATTTGGTATGAAGTGAAAGTTTTCAAATATGCTGCTGCTGATACTGTAGTCTGTGTGATGGTTTGAACACACAAAAAAAGCAAAGAAAAGAAAAGTTTATGCGATTCAGCGATATCGATCATAAGGGCAGCCTCCTAAGGCGGCAGCCCGGAGCTCTTTGAACACATAATTAAAATGAGGTCTGATCCATACACAATATCCAACTATACAACACACAACTGCCAGTCTGCCATGAGTGTAAATCACATATGAGAGCTCTGTGTTCCTCAAAACTCTGGTTGGACTCGGTGTTCTGGCTCTACACTATGAAGACTCAGCTTTCGTAATGTGTCCTTATTTGGTCTTCATGCCTAGCGTCTTCGCTAAACCGTTGCTAGCTAGCTTGTAGGAGAAGTTGAAACTGGCACTTTGTGACCTAGTCAGCAAGACTGCTACGTATACGTCTGCGTTGTCAAAATATGAGACATAGCCTTGGCTGCAAGCCTCAGGTCAATTGCCCGGGCGAGACATGTACAACCATACGTTTAACTTCCAATGCAGCACCTGGGGTCGCCAACAGTGTGCAGAGGGGCCTCTTCTTGCAGAATGTAGCACCTACGCAAAATCACGAAGAGCCTGAGCTTCAGATAATGTCATAGGACAGGCATGAATCTGCAAGTCACACTGGCGTTTCATCCTGTGTTTATGCAGACTGCCCAAACAGGCAAGATTGCGATGTTTGCAAGAGGTTTGAGGGGCTGCACCACTGGGCTTTGCAGTGCACATCATTGATGATTATTATAATGTTGTGTACAAGCATGCAGCGCACACCACTTGCATCTGATCACTCCACACTCGAGCAAAGTTTGATACCCAGTTGAAGCAGCGCATTCTGGGAATCCAATCTACCTGTTGTGGCGCAATGCAAAATAGACTTCAGCTTGTGCTAGGGTGCAGCCATGTCTGAAGGTTGCTCCACACAGCAGCTGGACCACCAGCAACCTCAGGGTCCTTGTCAGGGAGAGCCTCAGCTTCTGGCTTACTGATTCCTGACAATATATCAGCCACTTGGTGCACTAGCTGATTCCTCTGGTGGGGCCGCTTGCACTTCTGCCAAGCTTTCAGCAGAGTGTCTGTAGAACATCAGGGATGTCAAGTGAGTGTGCTGCATGCTTGTAGGCATGTGGTTTGGAATCTATGCCCATGCTGCTGCCTCTAACTAGATGACAGGTTTCAGAGTACAAAAGGTCTGTAGCTTTTCTGGGTTGACAAGGTCACTCCTGTCAAGTGCAGAAACAGATGACTTGACCCTAAGTGTTTTTGGGGACATTTGCATAGGCAAATGTGTTCGAAACCCAGTCCGACTGATTCCTGACAGTCAGCAACATCAAGAGACAAAGCCAGTCAGGCAGGCTGGCCGCTCTACATCATGATTCTGTGTAAGCTAAATTTGACACACAGCACATCCTAGAAAACCACATTGCCTCAACACAGTTTGTGTAAAAAATTGCAACATAGCTCTGTTACCTAGCCAATCTAGGAGCAGCATTGTCTGACCTGGGGAGACTTCTTGCGCCTGCAACTGTTGATTCAACTTGTAAAATGCCAGCAGCAGCACAGCACAGCGCACGCCTTCAAACTTGCCCCTCCAGATGCCTGCTTGGCCCCCTGTAATGTCTGAACCTGCCCTGACCCCCAGCCAGCCGTCCAATCGCCTCAGGCAGTGCTGTGTGATCTGCTTTGCAACCTGCCTTACTTCTTGTATGAATGGTGCTGCAGCTGCAGCTGATTCTGCAGAGTCTTTATGTGCCATGCTGCTTCTTAAGGGAGTAATGGAGGTTGCTCTTTGTAGACCTGCAAGGATTGAGGCAACCAATCAGTGTCACACACAAGGAGTCGGGCCGGGGGGGGGGGGAGATCAATGTCCAAATGTATACTGGGAAATGCGTGGGAAGGCAAGGTGGGCGGGGCAGAGATATACAGTGAGGTCTTAAATGCAGGCAGGAACGTTCACATGGGCAAGAGAAAGAGGAAAGCTGAGGGCCGGAGCAAGCCTGAGGGCAAAAGTGATACAACACCCATATGTATGCAGTATGTCTACTGGTCAACCATGCTATACACAGTTCTCAACCTGACCAAGCCAGCAAGGATCAGCTTTTGACATGCATGCATGACAAGCAAGTTTGTGCATAGACAGATATGGGTTACATAGGATCCAGACCTAAATTTTCAGGGGGCGTCTTGGTCTTGACACCCAAAAGTTCAATTTGCTAGTCAGCCAAGCAATAGAGGGCATGGCTGCTAAGATTGCAGACGCAATGCATGACAGCTGCTATGCAGCTTCTCAACATTACATGAAGGTTGATACAGCAATGAAGCTTGGCATAGCAATACAATCAAGCGTTTTCTTTTCCCGTGACAAAGCATCGATGATATCTCATAAGATATCTCATACCTGCTTGCATGCTTCTCGTTGTGTCCTGCCATCTCTGCAGCTGACTCTGGAATTATGGACAGTTTGTATGCTGAGTCAGACATAACCCGACCAGTGGCATCAGAATCTGATAAGTCTTCTACCTTGACCCGTTCCCCAATCTCATGCACGATGCTGCGCTTAGAGGCTTTGTAGGCCAGCAAGATTGCAAACCATGCTGCAATCGCAGCTGAAAAGCCTGCTAGTGTCAGCACAATGCCCACAATTGAACCTGCATGCTCCCACAGCTAGGCTGAGCTTGCAGGAAATCCACCCATGTATCATTTGTGTACAACAATGCACCCTCGACCATAGGAAAGCTGAGGTCCAAACGCTTGCGTGCAAGATGCTGAACGGAGCTTACAAGGGAGTGTACATGAAGAAGCAACATTCTAGGGTTTGGAAATTGAGAAAACATGATGCCAATTGACCTTGAGTATTTGGATAGTGAATATACCTGTGTCAAGTCCGTTATTAGAGGAGCTGTGTGCTGCTTGAGAAGGCGAGACTGCGGCCGCAGCTGCAGGCGTTACAGTGACTGAAGGTGTGGCTGAAGGTACAGCTGATGGAGCAGCTGAAGGAGCAGCTGAAGGGGCAGCTGAAGGAGCAGCTGCTATAGCAGGTGTTGGAGCAGCCAAAGGAGCAGTTGACAGCAGTTTCAAGCCGTCCAAGCAGATTGCTCCCACACTTGCAGGGACGATCAGATTGAGGCTGGCAGCGCTTGACAGGTCAGTCGGACCGCAGCCCTGAAAGAGTGCTGTGGCGTGCTGTAAACGGTTGTTGGGCGCCACGCTGCTGGAGTTGCTCACTTGCAGACTGCATAGATTTGTCCCGCTGGCGGTCAACAGCTGCAGCTGAAGCGGAGGCCAGGTCCCATTAGGGCTGAGTGTGCGTGTATATGCAAAAGCTCACAGAACCACCAAAACTACTTACACATTCTTTGTTACATGTACATTGCCCCTCATCAAGCCCTGGAGGGGTTTTCCAAGCCTGGATGCTCACAAGCAACATTAATGCCATCATGGAAGCCAGTAAACAAGTAAACATTGCACAATGCTCACCACATACAGTGACAGTGAACAACAAAACGGGTACGCACAAAGGCAAATGACAACAGCCAAACCATGTCACAGCTCTCTTGAGCTGCTCAGCAAAGGCTCAAGTGGTCAGCTCAAGACAGCCGAGTTACTCTTTGGCTCTGGCAAGGGCCTCTGTGCACCAATCTGGCACCCTTGCCTTTGGTAAACCCATGCAGGTGTTTGCATCAGCGGTTCTTGCCATTCCAGAAAGGCAATTTTACCTGTACTAGGCACTAACACTGCGCAAGACAGCCACACTTCCAGCCCCATGCTGTTGTTAAATGGGTAGTTGGCACTGCCAGAGTCTTGACCTGACAACAGGATCTGATAAGGCAAGCCCTGCGCACAAACAGCCAGCTACATATGTACACAGCGCTTGTCAGCCTGCATCAGCCTCCTGGTGATGCAACTACAAGAGCAACTATACATGTCTGATTTGTGACCAGCAAACTCTGTGGACACCAGCAGTATTCAGGGCAGAAGATACAAGACAGTCACAGGAAGGTATGACTGCGTAGAAGGTATGATTGCGCTCCACATGGTGACTGCTGCCTGGCAACAGCTCAGAGTCCAATAAGACAGTCATTCACCTGAGTGTAAGACATGTTGATGCAGAGGCCAGCTGAGTCCTGAAGGCCAGCTCCTGCCTGTTGCAAAAACAGCGTCACACTGTTGTTGAGAGACGCAATGCTCCAGCCTGTCCCCAAGCCATTGGAGTAGATGCTGCTGCTGATGTTGGTGAAGCTTGCTTTGTGGTTGGGCATGGCTGCATGACAAACACAAAGTTGGTGAAGGCTGGAGTGTAGTTGCGCATGGCTGCATAACAAAGACTGCGTGACAAAGACAAAGTTGGTGAAGGCTGGAGTGTAGTTGGGCATGGCTGCATGACAAAAGGTAAAGTTGCTCCCATCAACATGGTTGTCAAAGGCAGGTGCATGCATATTGGAGCGTGCATAGAATGTGCGGATAACATTGAGGAGCTTCATGGCCATGCGTAGTGGATGTGATGTCCATGGACGTGCTTAGTGGGCAGGATGTCCGAGCTTTCAAAGATGAGAGTGATACTTGCCCTACGGTGGATCATGATATCACAACAGAGTCACTTCACTCGCACACATGGCACTCTGTGTGCATAGCAGCATTAGACCAGGCACATGCATGCCAACTTGTGATAGCATCCGCCTGCTGTGGCATGACAGGCACAGTACTCTTGACATTTTGCCTACCAGAAAGCTGCTCAAAGAAGACTGTCCCTGGCCGGACGCATGCTGACGATGCAAATGAGCCTGAGATAATGGGCCGCCAAAGAGATCAATTGTGCCACTGTCACTTGTCACAAAGTACGCCAAGCCTATGTCATACTTGAGTAGAATACCAAGACACCGCCGTACACTGCTGCCGATTGGGATCGTTATCTGGCTACACATGTCAGCAAGCATCTGAGGCAGCTTGTCAGCATTTGGTCCATCCTGCACTTGTGCACAAGAGTCGACATCTGCAGAGATGGCCATGCAGAGCTGCAATGCAATCTGCACCGAGTTCAGCACAAATGTAACAGACCAGGTGCAAGATTCAACAGTGGAAGCCAGAGCAACGCTGTAGAAAACATTGGAGAGTAGACAATGTACATTTGAGAATTATACACCTGTTTGAAGATTCAGAACATCTTTGCATATGCACCTCACATACATTGCAGGGTTTTGCTACAGCATGCAGGCAAGCACTTACTGGCAATGCAACCTATAGGTAGAAGGAATCTCCCTTCTGACTGTTCATGCTACAGCAAAAGCACTGCAATGTTGTGCAGATATGTCCAAGACCTGAGCAAACTGTGTCCTGACACTGATCTGAAAATGAAAGATGTAGCCATGCATGTACCGCACCTGGTAAGCACTCGTGTTGAAACAGCACGCATTTGAATATGGGTTCAAATCTTTTGGGCCTGAGGCTGCTGCACACGCATTGATTGAAGACAGCTGCCCAAACTGAATGATGCTGCATGAGCCCTGGCTTAGGTTCAGGTCTGCCTTGTGCATAAAGTTTGCAGTCGCCGATGCAACCCCAATGGTGTCATTGTAGTTGTTAGCTGGGCCCAGACCAGGGTGACTGATATTGCTTTGTGCCCAGGAGGAGATGTTCCTGCTCAAGTTGGTGAAGTTCCCTGCCTATGCAAACAGCCCATGTCTTCATTGCTGCCACCAAACAACATGAGACATATGCGCAGCATGCAAAGCACGCAGCAGCAAATTGCAGGTGAATTGCAAGCAGCACATACCTTCATGCATTCATACCAGCCTACATATGCATTGATGTAAATGTCACAAACGCCTTGTTGCCAACCGGCAGGGGATGTTATGTGATGCACAGACGTAAGGCCTTACTTCAGTGGTGTTGGCCCCCTGATATATGTAGCAGTTTTGCAAAGGGAGGGGGCCATTTGCACCAGTACCAGTAGCTGACGCTGCACAAACACAAAACTGCATTGTTGTTGCAATATATTGCAAAGCTCCGGGCTACTTTGTGACGGCATTGTACACATCATAGCAATGTGTGCAGCTCTGCATCACCCAACAAGGTAGCAAGTTTGGGTGAGAGCCAGCTTCTGAGAAGTCAGATGCCAGAGGTAAATCACAGCTGTGGAGCTTGGGCAGCATTTGTGTATGCAGTGGGAGGCACCTGGAACCACAACATTGCTTGGCAGTAGGCGGATGTTGTCAACGCTGAAGGAGGTGGAGGTGTTTGTGCCCTGGACCTGAAAGCCTACTGCCACAGCCTCTTCCAAGACGGCGCGACAGTTCTGAGGAAACGAACCACTGGGATAGTTCTGGAACAGGACGTTGGCGTGAAAGACAGAGTTTGGTAGGGCTTGTGAGTCAGAGTCCAGGGACATAGTGCATAAAATACCACCCGAGGCATTTTGCAGAGTGACAAACACAGCCGGCAGCACCAGAAAAATTGGCAGCGCGCTATACTGGCCTGCGCAGCAAGACACATGTTGTTGAACCAAAAATGGTGTACAAAGAGTCTAGCCTGGCAAGACTGTAGCTGGCAGGCAACCAACATGTAGCACAGCAATGAGGCATTGCAGCTAGTGAAAGCAGTGTATGCAGCACCTGCACAGATCACTTCACCAGCAAACTGGGCAACCCCAGCCTGTATAAGAAGCAACCTCACAAGCTCAGACCCACCTTCAGACTTTTCAGGAGGGTAACTTCGCACACTGTTGCATAAAATGCAAGGTTGACAGCAGGTCAGGCTTTGAGCCAATCTCTCGATGCAACATTGAGCGTGCAAACTTACTGACCATTCCCAGCAACTTGCAGTTGTGCTATATCAAACGCTATTCCTGAAGTATTGGACAAGGTAAGAGGCTCATAGCAGTTTGCACATTCAATGGACCACCAGTTCTGCAAGTACATACAAGGCTCAAGCCAATTGGAAGTGCATACTCTGAGCTGAAGGACCGTTTGATCTTGGTCTGTGCTATTACAAAACCACAGGTGATCTTGCGACATCCAACTAAAGAATACATGGTGTGAGATTCTACAGACGCTTAACTTGCAGCTTCCAGTGTACCTTGGCACACATAGGAGACAAATCGGGCAGCTATACAGTGTATTTACTGGGCATAGTGACCCGCAACCTGCCCATAGGTATGCTTTGTTCATTCTGTCGGGTAGCACAGTCAATCAGAAAGAAAGTGTGCCTTACCCATGACGTCAAATTGAGACAAGTTGCGGTGGTCTGATTGCTGCAGCTGACCTCGGGTTGACTGCCGTTGAAGTTTGTTACCCAACCAGAGGGATACGAGCCGTGCGTCAGGGATGTGTCCACTGTTATGACACTAGAGGATTGAAGTTGACGTCCCCAACTGGGAGCACGCCTGCGTCGCAGCAAGTACTTTAAAGAAGTACTTTAAAGAAGTACTTTAAACAAATTTGCACGGCAGCTCGTTTGGAGAGTCGCGACGGAGCAAGACAAGACGCTCGGGCATCAGTGCTTCTCCGATGTGTGCGGCATGAAACCACAGTCGTTACAGTTTAGGTACGAAACGGAGCTCCTCGAGGTTAACGTCTATCACTGCGCGCATATATGTATAACAGTGTTCTTGCGGTCGGACGTTTTCAAAAGAGCATACCTAGTGCAGGCACTACTTCTCGAGAAGAACAGAACGTGTTGGAAGATGCCGTACGCACACAGGCACGCCATGAACGCTATCAGGACCTTGACGAGGACTGTGTCGCCGAGAGCTTTGCAGCCTCTACGGACGATCATAATCTTGACCATTTCGTTGACCTGACAAACAAGCTCTTGACTGGAAGATGGACGAAGCAGTATGCCCGTGACTGATGGTCCTGGATGAGCTGAGGAAGCGACTGCTGCAAATTAGTTACCGATGTTACAGGACGCAGTTGGCTCCGAAGCCATTCGGTCACGCAATGAATAGCCCAGCCGCCGCGCGACATAGGGCGGAACTGCCTTGCTTCAGTCCAGCTGGGCTGCGGTGAGCGGCGCTCGTGCAGAAATCGCTCGGCCGCAGCGTGACCAGAGGTGGCGCCCAAAAAGCTTACTAATCTCCAGTACTCGCGGAACGGCCAGGAGCTGCGGTGCGGCGGCCTTGGGCAAACAGGGCCCTGCAGCACAGCATTGGATCTCAGATCCACGTCTCTAAGGATGCGACTGTTTCGCAGAGCCCGGTGAAGTGCCTGGATCTTAAGTATTGTGATGGATACAGCATGCAGCCACGCAAAGCTGTGCTAGGCTGCGCATTGCGTTGACGTGCATCTCGGAGACTATTGTTACAGCGGAGCATCATAAGCTGCTAATATAACCTTTGTAGCGTCCGCTGCTGACTGTTAGATTGAGACTGACAGTCCAGTTGGCCGGCCACGAGCGCAAGCACAACGCACGTAGAGCTGAAACTGCCATGGTATACCTATATCAGCAGAGTAAAAAGCCCTCAGAATGTGTGTCGAGGCTCTTCCGCAAAGTTCAGTCAGGCACATGCAGGTACTTGTCCACAGGCAGGCACAAGGCAAACAGGCTCGTGACTGGCACGCTGAAGCTGCTCTTGTTGGCTGTCTGAACATGCTGAAGTCCCCAGTCTGTGTGAAAATTGAAGAAGCCGCCTGTAACTTGACTAGCACAGAAAGGTCGCATCTTGATGGGGTGAACCCGGCAGTGCCTGGGGCAATATTGTAAATGCAGAGCAACACACAACCTGGTCCAACATTCGTATAACCAAAATCTGGCTCAACTAACAAACAGGAACAAGGTAGCATGACTGATATCACATATGACGTGATGTGAAATGCAAAGGTCAAGTACATAGCACAAAATGTGCATACCAGCTCACAACACAAAGAGACGTCTAAATTGAACAACTGTACCAAAGCAAGCAGAGGTGTGAACAGGCACACACCACCAGCTAATTGCTGGTTGATGATGCCCTCACCTCAGGCCCACACAGGGCTGAATACTGCCCCCGCTGTTGCACTGTCATGCCAACATGCGCTGCTGGCTGTCGCTGCCTTTGGCATTACTGCTTGTGTCAGTACTGCCTGATGCTGCTGTTGCTGTTGCGGTTGCTGTTGCTGTTGCTGTTGCAGTTGCTGTTGCTGTTGCTGTTGCTGTTGCTGTTGCTGTTGCTGTTGCTGTTGCTGTTGCTGTTGCTGTTGCTGTTGCTGTTGCTGTTGCTGTTGCTGTTGCTGTTGCTGTTATTGATGTTGCTGTCATGATTACCATTAGCTGTACTAAAACATCACACTGTGCCATACAGCATGTGTGGCACTGTGCTATACAGCATGTGTAACATTATGCATCAAACACATGCAAGTCTGTGAAGGTGAAGTTGAGTATGCCGTTTCGAGAAGTGACCCGAGGCAGTGACCCCATGAAAGCAGTACAGGGTATTAGCACACACGAGAGCCAAGTCCTCTTGCAGACTTGGCTCGTTGGTGCTTTCCAGCGGCCTGTCATGTGATGTAAAATAAACTCTGAAGCACAATTGCGAGGGATTGTGTGTGAGCAGGGGCTTGGGGACCACACTTGAATTCGTGAGTCAGTTTTGGCGTAAAGTTGTTACAGGTCGCGTCTGGCTGAGCTGTAGCTCAAAGCTGGAAAAAGTCGCTGCCTGATAGCTACAGGTCTGCCGCCCTGTCATGTGATTCAAAACAGTCGCACCTTGCCTCTAGCCCTGCTTTTGCAGAGAGCAAGGTGCCAGTCTGAGACCTGCCCACGGGCACTCATGCAGATCATTGATGATCATGCTTGATGCAGGTGATCAGTGGTGTTGAGTGGTGAGGCCAGCATGAGAATGCCTGCAGCTGACAACTGGGCAGCTTGACGCCTGGGAAAGGCATGGCCAGGCCACCCTCCAGGCTTTGCCCACTGCCATGCTGCAGGCCTAGGCCATATGCCGACATTTATGCTGCTGCAAATATTGCTGTTCGCATTTTCTGTGTTTGCACCACATAACTCCTGCTGCTGGTGTGCAAACATTCATGGTTTGAATGAGCCAAGGTGCAATGCTCAAGTTCAATGTCAGGTGTGCTGCCTTATTGACTGATCCCGAGACTGGTCGCCTAACGCAGGTGTCAGTATGAAGAGCGTCGCTTTAAGGAGCTTACCGTGATTGGTCGGCCCGCGAGTCCCAGGTCAATGCAGCTCGAAATCAAAGGCTAAATGTTTGCGCTGTGAGTCATGCGTTAGTCATATACGATCAGGTTGAGTCATTAGTCCGGACTGAAGGAAAGCGGCAATCAGAGTGGCAACACTTGTCAGCTTCGCGTACATCAAGTTGCAGCAGGACCGCGGCAAGCTAGCGCATGGCTTCGAAAAGGTTTGCGAGTCAGCGAAGCCAGGGCCCGTCGCTGAACAACACGGCACGAGTGGCAACACATTTACACACCTCTTAGATGAACGCACGTGCCACTGCGATGAACAATGCAGCGTAGCAGAAGGATAGATGTGGCAAGAATTAGCCTGCGTCACAAACGCTTGCCGAGCAGCACATTTTACCAAGCAGGCCACCAAAAGGTGTACAGTTGCACACCTATATCTACATGGGTGTCTATATGGGTGATATTTTCTGCTGATCATACATGTGCCCTGCAGCAAGGACCAGAGTGAGGATGATCTTCGCAAGAAGGCTTGCACCTCGCGTCTTTGCCAAGGTGATGCTCTACAGGCTTAGCAGGGAAGGCGTAACGCTGCTTCTGCACTGTACGATGCGTCTCAGACTCCTGCGTTCCATTGTGTGTGAAGTTATAACATTATCCTGCTCAAACTCGCCGCAGCATGTGAATCTCTGCACTGCCATGTCTTGTGGACCCTTTGTCAGCGTTGTCAGCACGATCCTTTTTGCTGCAGGAAGTCATTAGATCTTTGGATACAGCGCATGTTGACATAAAAGGCATGATCAGCAGCCAGGACGCCCCATGCTTGAGCTACTGCAAGGTGAAACTCATCGAGACATTGTCCCTGCCAGCCACCTACACAATCGCTACTTGGCTTGCATGCCATTCCCTCTGTAACACATCTTGCAGGCACTGCCAACATATGTTGCAACAGTTGCAACACAGCAAAGTTCGATGCTATATATTGGCGCAAAGTGCTCAAATTGTTTTGTGTGCCCCTCAGGCCAACCCTCAGGAGCCAAGCAGGGTGTATGCTCCTGCAATGCTGCCCATGTGTGCCAGGCTGCGCTTGTCCAGTCACCACGTTTGCCGTGGTCACAGCCACCTGTCAGTGCATCAGTCATGGAACACAATGAGTCAGCTGTTCATCACATCAGATGCCAGGTCAGCTTCTGCTGGCAAAGGCGATGCTGTGCAGGCAGAGTTTGCCAAGGCAGGCATCCCCGCTGAGGTCACCCAGAAGGTTTTGAAGCAATACAAGCACTACCTCAACTGGGACATTGAGGCCAAGCTGCGACCTGCCCTGCAGTCATGGCTGCAGGAGCTGGGCAGTCAGCAGCTGTCTCAGCAGCTTCAGAAAGTGCGACGCTTGCTGGTGCGCACGCCCAAGGAGCGCAACGAGGTGTACTCTTGGCTGGAGTCAAAGGGAGTGAATGCCGCAAGGGTACATCAGAAGGCACCAAAAGCCACGACAAGGGAGCTCAGGGCAGTGCAGAGCACCTTCGAGGCTCTTCAGCAAACAGCTGCCTTCTCAGATGCACAGATGTGTACCCTTCTCCACAGGCATTCTGTAGCTCTTGAATATGGACCAGAGCGTGTCATCGGCACGCTTCACGTTGTGAGTTCAATGTTGGGCATGCCAATGACATCAGACAGCTTCAGAGACATGATCTTTGCTGCCAGTCCCAGACTGTTCCTTCAGAGTCCAGACACCCTTCATCAGCGTGTGGCTTTCTTTTGCCAGATGTATGCAACTGGGACCCATGTGGCCAGGACAGCATTCACGACGGGCGTGTTTACGACTCCAGAGCCTGTAATGCAATGTAGAGCAGCAAAGCTTCAAGAGCACCTGGGCTGGGACAATGCACAGCTGAAGCAGAAGCTCAGTGCCTTTCCAATCATTTTGAATTCAGAGCCTTCCACAGTTGCCCACAATGTCCAGGATATGCAAGGTGCAGGCTTTTCTCCAACCCAAGTTTGGGCTATGTGCACCAAGCAGCCGTCCCT
>JAABUK010006172.1_pt1 | contig 18074 bp, 28 predicted proteins | sample 5559141 | NCBI WGS metagenome assembly JAABUK01 (sample SAMN10711869, study PRJNA513367) | rock metagenome | isolation source: Antarctica rocks | place: Antarctica: Victoria Land, Pudding Butte nord | collected 2016-01-03 | reverse complement strand
TAGCACTTCTGCTCCTTCAAGGCGTACTTTGGAAACAAGAAGGTTGGCTGTGCTGCGCCTTCCTTGTAGTACGCATAGCATAGGGTGCCATCGGGGTCCATGGACTCACCAGAGAAGCTGCATGCAACCATATAAGTCACTTGAAGCTGGAGCAGTACTGCAGGTCAAAACAGAAAGGCGCCCAAGATAGAGTTGTGTGCAGCAAACTGTAAACTTGCACAATGCAAACAAAGACCCAGATGCCAGCTCTTGCAGCTATGGGATGAGTGTGCTTTGATGGGCAGGACCAGGACAAAGTGCTGACAGAGCAAATCTGGATGCTACTCACAATTGTAGGTCCTTGATTTTGCTGATCAGGAACTTGATAGCTGCCTGCGCTTTGCTCTTGAATTCTGCTTGCTTGTCTTCTGGTAGCTTCTCTATAATCTTTGTCAACCAAGGCTGCAACACATGGCGCATGTGAGTAACTGCATAACAGTGAATGGCAAAGCTATGCTGGGTCTGCTACTGTGGCACCTTGATGTAGCCCATAAAGCTCTTCTTGTCATACCCTGATTGTTCCTGTCGAAACAAATACCTGTTGGTGCAAAGCACAAGCGACAGTCAATGCAGCACATATATACAAACCTGCAGCTTACCACTAGCCTGAAAGAGTCAACTACATCCACTACTTTTCTGCTAGTGGACTCTGTTCCCTCATCTGCCTCTTCAGCTGAGGGGTTTGCGCCAATGTCGACATCCACATCACCAACCGTCACCCACTGCAGTATCACTTATCGTTACAGACCTGACTTTAGACACCAAATAGAACCAGCCTATGCTGCATCAACTTGGTGTCTTACCGAGCCCTCCACCTCAAAGAAAAAGGCATCTTCGACCTCTTTCAAATCATAAGAGTCTGCAATCATTTCATCACCTACACCGCGGCATCGATAGTCAGGTTGACATCCACACAAGTCACAACTCTGTTGGAGCTGCACTGATTGCTTGTCCGTGTCTCACCTGTCAGCAGGTCTGTATAAATCAACATGACTCTTGTTTTGCTGTGAACCGCTTTGTATCGATACTAAGATGTGGCCTAGATCGCAGACGAAAGATGGTGGTTGTGATGCGCAAAAGCAGCAACTCGTGCGTATTGCGGCTTCCTCAGTATTCAAAGCCCTAAATCACTGGCAAAACCCTCGTACTCAAGCATGGCATGACAAGCTTTCGTGCACAACTGTAGGTTCGCAACGGCCGACACACAGAGAGCGAGTGAAGATGTGTCTTGTCACTATGGGCACCCAGCTTCAGACAACTGACATGGATTGGCATATGCTCTTTATATACATGTTTGCCTGTAAGCAGCCATCATCATCAGACAAATCTGGTTGTAACGCTCAAGGTTATCCCGCACGCATGCAGACCTGGAAATCAGTTGAGCTGCTTGATCCAAAAGTTGTACAATCCAGAAACATGTATTTGTAGCCACAATCCTGCTACGTGAAGCAGGGCAGGGCTGGGCCCAGCCGGGCAGGGCGGTTTTATCAGTACACGGCTGAAGCCAGATTTCGCGTTTTGCAATCGACGCGTAAAAGACATTGCTTCGCCGTTGCAGAAGTCCCTTCATAAGGCATGTGCTCATAGGCTTCTGAGATAGTTAGCACGTTGATCGTCCAATCCGCTGCAAGTGTCTTCTTTGCTGCTCACCCTGTGTTCGCTCGTACGAGAAGCAACAGTCTTCATTTGAAAGGCGCTACGTCTCGGGCTCACCGGCGCAACAGTTTCATGATTTCATCTTCTGCAATGAAGTTGAGTGATGTGAGTATTTGTGAAGCTTCAGCCAGCACAATATCGGTATGAAGACATGCCAATAAGCGGCCAGTTTAGTCATACAAGTGGCTCTGCTGTTACGCTGCAATAACCTTGACAGCATCGATGGCTACTTCACCATTGCATGGCCACAACGACTACTATGGGGGGGCCGCTCAAGAGGGTTCTAGCTATTCAATGGATTCTAGCAAGAACAGCACGATTGCCAATGAAAAGAAGGCTCGCAAGGCAGTCGAAGAGGATGCAGCTCGGCTGCAGAACAGGGTGCAAACCCTGCAAAAAGAAGAGCAAAAAGCTCAGAAAAGGCTAGAGAAGACTAGAAGCAAAGCACATGAGATTCTAGACCTTAGGGCACAGAACGAGCAGCGGCAGCTGGAGCGAGAGCAAAGGCACCAGCAAATGCAGGTTTGATCCCGTGTCATCTGCTAATGTGCCTCCACAATGCACAGTATCAGCAATATTACGCACGATGTCACAGGAACAACTTGCAGCTCAGCGGCAAGATTTTGGATCTGCCAAAGAAAAGAGCTTCAAGAGGAAAGTCAAGGTTGAGAAGCAGTCATACCTCGCCAAGATGACCTCAGCAGAGCAGACCAAAGAGGAGCGAATTGAGAATGAGCAGCGTCTGGCTGAATACAAGCTGACACGCCGACTGAGTGCGCTGGAAAAGAAGGATGCAGTGAAGAAGTCAATGATGCAGTCACAACGCAAGCTGGATTCCTACCGAATGCAAAAGATACAGGCAGTAAGTGTTTCCTAGCACCACTTGAGCATGATTGCGCAAACATTCTGTATCACTTCAGATGCAGAAATCGCACATGTCCAACTCTGGTCTGTCTCTGTGGCCCTGGACAAGGCAATTTTGTGACCATAATTTGCATTTTCAGCATGCTTTTCATGGAGATGTCATGTGCTTCTTGTGCTTTGCAGACGCATGCCGACTACGAGCACAGACTTCAAGAGGAGGTCAGTGCACGCCTGCTGAAGGAGCAAGAGCTGCAACAGCTGGTAATCCAGCTGCCAAACTTCACAGCTTGATGGCATTGATTGCAATACATACAAGTGCTGCTGATTCTGAGCATTGTTTGCCACAGACATCATGCAGCTGCAGCATGCTGGCAAATGTAGATCTGGCCGCTATGTTGCTTGTCTATGCTGACTACCTAGAGTGCCCGCTTCCTGACGCAATGCTACCTGCTCAATAACAAGCTAGGATGCAGAGAAAGCATGTGGTCACTGGCAATAATGATGGCTGCATCTGGTGATGAAGCTAAGGGCATGTTGGTATCTGACATCTGCTGTACTGCACTCCACAGAGTGGTATGGAGTTGGAGCTGATAGAGAGGCTGAAGAAGAAGCAGGTGGAGCAGCAGCAGGCTCTCCAGGAGCTGCAGGAGGCCATGAGCCTCACCAGCAGGTGCTCTAACCCTATTTTCATTGATCATATTCATTACCTAATATCACATAGTATCTCAATATTTTTTTCAAAAGTGTTTGCCGTTCCTTGCTTCCTCACACACAATTGCCATGGCAAGCAGTCAATATGAGCATTATACATGCATTCACAAGGTGTGGCCCAGAACTGCATGTGTCTACGCTACAACACATGCACAATCTGGTGCGCTAGTTTCTGAGTCGAAAACATTGTGAGGCTGCTGCCTATATGCCATGGCACATTTGCATAGTCATGATGCGGCCTGTGCATTGTTGCCAATGCGAGCGAGCTGCCTGCTTAGGTCCCTGAGGCCCTTTGCCTTCATCCGTGCATATGCAAGCCTGACAGCCAATGGTTGGTGGTCAGCCCAGATGTCAGGTTTGCGTGGCCTTGCGTTTGTGTTTGTCATCTCACAGCTTATCTTGATCGTTCTGCCTGTGCAGGCCGGTGTCAGTGTCAGGCATGCAGTGGCGGCCATCCTTGTCACAGCAGTCCTCCTACACCTCTCAACTGTCACGCGGCAGGGCTTCGCCATCGCACCGCCAGCACAGTAATCAGAGCCAGTCAGTGGCGCCTCAGCCAAAGGCACTGCCAGAAGTCGCTCCTGGAGAGCCGACTGATGAGGAGATAGCCTGTGCATTTGCTGTGTACGATCCAGACAGCACTACATACATTCCTACAGACAGGATTGGAGACTTGATGCAGGACCTTGGCATGCCCCTCAACCCCCATCAGCTAGCGCAAGCCAATGCGCAGCTAGACCGGACTCAGTGTGGTCAAGTCTCATTTGGAGAGTTCCTGCTGTGGTGGAAGGGCTGATGTTACATTCAACTGCATCGAAAAGTCAGCTTGTAGCCGGTTCAGCATTGCAGCAATACTGGATCGTGGAGCTAGCTAGTGATAGACCAAATCAACAGACAGCCATGTGGCTGGACAGCTGCACTCATGTCAGCAATGCAGTGCACATACAGCATTGACTTTCATTGCTTTTGCAGACCTGTTGAGAAAGACCTGTTATTGTGTCACGTCAGTACTGCTACGTCAAAGTCTGTTTGGAGGCATGAAGTGTGGTATAAAATGTAACATGCATAGTAGGTAGCTGCCCAGGAAGAAAACCCGCTGAAACAGCTGGCAATTATCATTGTCATGTCAAAATCTATGCTACACATGCCAATCATGTGGCATCTATTATACACAAGTTACACAGTTCGTGAGGACGTTAACATTGGAAGCATCACTTCTCCGTGCAGCGTGCGTAGCCGTGCAGTATGCTGCACCACCATGTCCTGGGCATACTGTGCTTGCTGCGGCGTTGCAAATGACAACACCCAGTGGCCATCCACCAGTTGTCGCCCAATGTTCATCAAGACTGTCCCATGGCTGCTGCCCTGCATGTCCAAAAATTACTGTGGTACATGACATGGAAACATTTGTAGCCATGACACCAACTGCAGCGCTTGTGGTGTACGAAATGCATTGCTCCCAAACATGTCTTTCAGATCAAAATGTAAGCTGACTGTACATAACTGTAGCAACACATCTTACTGTTGCAACTGCTGTCCTGGTAAGTGCTGTTCAGAGTGCTGTTGGGCTGTTCTGCTTTGTTGGCCACATCCATCAGGGATGTACACACAGACATACACTTGAGCAACTCTGGAACATTAGCTTCAGACACGTGAACAGGCGGCAAGTCCACATCAAGCACAGATTAACAAAGAAGCACATCAAGCAACCAGCCAGATACAGTGTGTACCCAAGTATATACCTTGAGCAGCTTCAACAGGCCTCGCACATGCGGTCGGACATGGACGTGCAGCCAGCGGGGGTGCAATCTGTCCACTTCGGGGTTGGCTCCAAGAAGAGGAGCCAAAGACAGCACCACACCAGTGTTGGACTGCTGACCTGGGTCTGCCAGCACCACACTGGCGACAGTTGTGGCGGCAGCCGTGGCAAGTGCTGCCTGGGCAGCGGCTCCTTGCAACGCCCTGTCAGCCTGCAGTCATCAACTGGCAACAATTTCCACAGCAGCCTCAGCAAGTCACGCATGGAAGACAAAAAGACAGAGTATAACTTTGTTTGGGTTTGGTATAATACCGATAAAAATGGGCAACAACAGTCTGTAATGCCCTGCTGACCTGCAACGTAGTATAGCAGACAGTCTGCATTGCTTGTCTACAAGAACTTGCCCAACAGCGGTTTGTCCATGATGACAGCGGCAGTGGCAGAGTATATGGCAGCTTGCGCTTAACATTTGCAAGTTTAGTCTAGCTCGTCCAAAAGGGCTTGCCGAGAGCAATTGCAAAGGTACAGCCTGGGCAAGAGCGCACACACAAAGACAATGGTTTGTCAGTTGACTCCATCCTCTATTGACCTGGTGCCTTCAACAAGGGTGAGCCTGGACTCCTTTTGCACTTTCTATACTGGCAATGAGCTGCAGATTCCTAGCTGTAAAGTACAATATGATGATGAGAGAAAAACACTCTATAGGCACCCAATGTGGGCAGGTGCATATGTGCAATGAAGCACAGAATGAAGATGCAACCAACAAAAAGAGAAATCTGGGGGCAGATGCAGACCTGCGGGAGGCCCTGTACGGCAAAGAAGACTCTGCGCTCCTGTCCCTTAGCAAAGGCCACTGAGCAGGTGACCTGCTGGTCCAAGCTGACAGTGGTGCCCTCCCTCAGCTCACTGCTTCTCAGCACACTCTCTGTCACCGCTGGGATTGGCGCCTGTTCACCAATCTCGCCTGTGTGCAAAATCTGTAGGCACACACACACACACATGACCATGTGAGTTCCAAAGTGACGCTGCAGGCGGTATTGAGAATCTGCCTGCCTGCTTGCTTTGTGTGCGGTGCAGGAGGCAGCAATTTCAGGCTGGTGATACGCTGCATTGACGGCATGTAGTAACATCCCTGTATGCAGCGTCTGGTGAGGTATAATCTAGATGCTGCTGATGCAGTGCAAGGTGCTTGTTCCAAAGCCAGATGTGCCGTAAAGCAGCATGGTGCATCAGGGTCAGAATGTGCATGCAACAGGGCTGAACACGGAGTCGTTGTGAAACAAGCAGATGCAGCTGCAGTGTAATTTAGTGAACAAGCACAAGGTGACTGAGTTGACCTGGGATCACTCAGCATGTGCATCAACGCATCACTGGCTAAAGGAGTTTGCCTTGCACATGGTGAATGAAGCAATGCCACTGTCACGGCTACACAGTGGAAACGCACTGGAGATGCAGCATGCAGGTTTGGCCAACTGGGCTGACGCAAACGCTTGCTCAAACAGGTTTCAAAGTGTCATCTGGTGTCATACGTGACCTTTGGGCTTTATACAGATGTGACATACACAAGCTTTGCTGTCATGTATGAGAACAACAAGACAAGACATGTGTATGAGAAGGGGGGCAACCTGCTGGATCTGTGTTAGCGCTACAAAGGTGTGCACACTTTGCAGCACATGCTTTGCTGCTTCGGCTGACAAGCTGACAGCATTGGCTGCAGGAGCACCTCGCTGTGGACTGCCATCCCGACCTGGGCTTCTTTGGGCGAGCCCTTGCGATTGAATGGCCTGTTTTGCACATACAGTAATGTCAAACGATGCATTGCCAGTGGCTGCAGAGAGTGCGAGTCTACTGGAACTGAAACAATGTCTTGCATTGGACTACTGCCTTGGGATGTAAGCGCTGTCTTGCACACCAGACTTGCTTGTCTCGTGCCAGAAGCACAGAGGATCACATACAAAAGCTGGATCGACATGGTAGTGTGCAGAAGCAGCACAATAGGCAAGGAAAGCAAGACGTCGATGTCTCGTACAAGGGCAGGTAAAGACCTGTAGCCAGGCTTGAACAGCAGCCGCAGTAGAGGCAGTGCCTGCCTGCCAGACGGCCTGGCGGGCGTGGGGCCACTCCCACCCCACCAGCACTGCCACTGCATCACACCACATGCCCTGCAGATTCTCCACCAGCCCTGCCTGACCCACTTCTGCTGCCTGCGCTCATGCCTAAATGCTCACGCTGGGACACAGGCAGTCTGGTAGTTTAATGGAAACCTAGGCAATACAACTCCTGTGTATGAGGAACAGCCTCTCACTCTAGGAGGTGAAAAGTCGGGCAAGGTGGCATGTCAGCGATCAAATCAGTGTGCTTTTGGGCAAGAGTGCAGAGACTGGTATGCTGCTGTGCAACAAGGTGACTGCAATCCATATGTTTGACAGAACCAATCATGCAATGTGGGCTTCAAGCATGCAGGGTCAGTGTGCAGCTTGGCAGCAGAATGCTGTACCTGGTCAAGCACTCGTTGCTGATGTGGCGATAGCTGACTGGACGCTGACTGTGCATGCGCAAGCAGGTGACTCAGCAGCCAGCCAATGTGCCAGAGGCATGTGCTGGGCAACAAGGGCTGCAGAAGCGCCCCAAACAGGGCATCAACACACTGCCCTGATGCCTCTGCATCAACCTGCCCCTCGTGCTGCCGTGAGTCATCAGCTTCTTGCTGCAAAGGCCCCTGTGCTTGTTGGTGATGATCCTCGTGCGGAGCGAAGCCATTGGTATGGGTTGTATCAGGGTCTGGTGGGTCAGATGGATGCTGCTGATGACATGGGGATTGTGGCATTGGATCCTGATTTGGCAATGGATCCTGCCTTGAGCTTGAGCCATTCCTGCTGGGGCTTGAGGGTACAGGAAACCTCCGGTGGGGCCTCCGCATCTCTTCACAAACAAGGTTGTTGTCAGACCAGTGGCATGTGGTGAGTGGCATGCATGGCGCAGGCCTCAACAGCTGTCAGTCACAGCTGTATAGCTGCTGAGCCATTTGATGTGAGCAGGGCAAGGCAAACTGTAGCAATCACCATGCTGTGCCCATCAAAAACAACTACTGCATATCTAGAGAAGCATAAAGATGAATTGCAGCCACACATCTGAAGCATAAGTGACGCAATACTGAGGTTCAATGAATCTGCAGCATGTGAAAGGCTTTGTCATTGCCTTCCAACTCGGCGCTGCTAGAACTTTAGCTTGGAATACAGCCACTAAAGCGCCAGCAGCTATGTGCAGGCTTGAGCTGCATTTTTTCTGTATATTCGACCTTGAAGAGAATCTGGAAGCAAATGCAAAGGCAATGTACTTGCTGTGAGGCGTGATGTCATCGTTCACCTCTCTCAGGGGAGGGGCTCTGTGAGGAGCTGCGGGGGGAGCCGAAAAGGGAGGCAGGGTCTGACCTCTCACCCCCAACCAAGGCGTCCATCAATACCTGATGCCTCCTTCGTCTCACAGGCAGCAGACCTACATCAGCAGTGTGCTTTGCTGAGCCTTCCTCATGTGCTGAATCACTTGAGTGAAGCATAGGTAAAGCACTGTTTCCTGTATGTCTTGAGATGGTCACCACCGAAGGGGCCAACTTGGCCAAAGCCTTTGCACTATGGCAAATGACTTTACTTGGTCCAGCGGTCTGTGCATTTTGTATGTGAGTGTAGGCAACAAGGTTGTGATCGACAACTTGCATCAGAGAGGAGATCTCAGACTTAACGCTCCTTGGCATGCAATCCGAACAAAGTCGTGTTCGAAATGCAGTGCTTTTGCATAGTGCTTTGCATCAGATGAAAGGAATGGGAAGCAGGCACAAACAACAAACAGCAGCGTGAAAGTCGTAAGCTCAGGCAGCAAAAGCAGGCAACTGGTACAGGCAGCAGGCAGTGGGAACAGGTAGGAGAAGACAGTAGGCAGAGATGAAACAAGCAGGCACTGACCACAAGCAGAAAGCACATTTTCACTGACAGCCTTGCTCTGCACGACAGCCACAAGGGCTCGCACAGCAGCAGCAGTCAGCTGGCTGTCCTCGCCATGCAGCACAGCCAAGAAGCATTCCCTGTAGGCCAGGCTGTGCTCATGCAAGGCAAACAGGGCTTGCCAAGGGGAGGCCTGGGGCGGGGGTGGTCTGCCTGCAACCCCATCAGCTGCTGGTGCAGCTTCTGCATGATGCCGTGCAGATGATTGGGGGCGCTGTTCTGGGGAGCTATCAGGCTGTGATGTGGAGGCAGAGTGGCCTGATGAGGCTCTGTCTGTGGCCCTGTCTGAAGCCTGATCAGAGGCTGAGGGGGTGGCGTCAGGGGGGGCTTTCATGCTGGTCTGAGGGGGTGGGCAAAGCAGGGATACTAGCAGATCCACAAATGGGGTGTAGCTCATGACATGCAGCAGGCGCTCCAGCACATGCAGGGCACAGACTGGGTGCACCATTTTGGAAGTGCCTGTAAGCACAGTGCATGGGTTTGGAATGATCTCACTGCTGCTGGATACAGAGATCTGCATCAAAGTGGACCCATAACCACCTGCATCAAGTTGAGCTCAAAAGCACACATCCAATAGGCTGAGAGCCATGTTTGCTGTCAGTGTGCATTGCAATTATGGGTCAAGGAACCATGATACTGCATGGTACTGCCTGAGCCGCTTGGATTAAACAGCATACTGCAGTTGTTATGATAGAGTCATGCGATCCTTGTAGTCAGGAGACTTTGCAGATACTTGCTGCTGCCTGTTGCCAACACCCACCTTTGACCGGCTGAGGTTGGGAGCCTTGCTGGCTGGAGCCCACAGCGGTGACAAGGGGCTCCACAATTACTGGCAGAGCAAATGATTCCCACAAGCACTGCAACACCAGGCTAGCCAGACCATTGGCGCCTGCAAGAGGTTTTCATACTAGTGAGATCCATTCTATTGAGCAAGATCAGAAGCTGATGCAAGACGCATACACGTGTGGCTTGCACAAAATGATGCATTCACCAGTGATTGGCAATTTCAGAGCACAAAAAGCAGGAAGAAAGCAAGACAACTGTGTCTATGACACCATGGCTGGCACCAAAATGCTAGACTGATAGCTATGCTCTAAGAGGTCTGGATTTATACCTGCACTGAGGATGTCATTACAGTATGACAACAGATCTTCCACCTCTGCAAGGCATGAATCTACATTATATATGGCTGTAGATGAACCTCCGCCCAGCAATGATAGCAGATCATCCAGCACCTGTAGGCAACAAGATGTGCCCGCTGTGCCTTGCTGACTGTGTGCATGGCCAGAAAGCAAAGCCTCACAATTTTGCTAAAGCTTGATCAGTAGACAGCTTGTACTCATACCTGACACTGATCTGCCACATATGACGCGAGCCTGGTGAAGTAGTGATTGGCTGGTTGGCTGATCACAAAGCTTTGAACAGCAGGATCTCTGATATGGTACACCTTCAAAGTCAGAGTCCGTACTGCTGTGCGCACCATGCCATCACGGTGATTGATCAGCTTTACTGCTTCAGTGTAAAGAGGAAACAAGCCGTTGCTGAAGAAGAACTGCACAGTGTTGTTGTTCAGCTTGAGGCTGATGGACTTCAGGAGCGTGATGTAGTGACCCAAAACCTCCTCATTTTCAAAGTCAAAGCGCATCCCAACAACTTCATTTATGTGATTGTTGCTAAAGAGGTAGAAGATGGCTGTTTTGCTTTGAATGTTCTGCAGCCAAGATCAATGTGCACTGATGCTCTGGCAATACATGGCATCATATTTGTGTCACAATAGCAGACACTGTCTCCATTAGCACATTAGCACATTGGTGCTATGCTTCGTGACCCAAAATACCTGGATGAGCATGCTGAGTGTCTGCAGCACTTGGACAGCCACTTCCCCTCGTCTGTTCGACCTTTGCTGAAGTATGTGCGTGAAATGCTGCAGTATGTTGTTTTCTAGGAAGTAGTCCAAGAATTTTGGGTCATGCTGATCGCCCCAGACCATAAGTTCAGCAATGCTGCGTAAGGTCTCGACTATAGCGTCCCTGTTAGCATCGGTTACGACAGGATTTCTGATCAGAACCTCCCTGAGGTGTCGGAGATGCTCGATAGAAAAGCGGTCAAACTCTTGCTCCTCAGAGTTTCCCAGCAACAGCCCCCCCAGCCACGAGCCGGTGCGTCTTGACATGACAAAGGCTGGAAGAACTTATACCGGAAGCATTGTGCTTGCTGGACGCTGCTTCGGAATAGTAGGTCGCATGCGCACCTTTAGCATGCACCAAGCTGTGCACCAAATACATTGTTACACTGTCTGGTGACACATGTTCATCTCGAGTGGTCTCGGAGCAGGACTCCGACATCTCTGTAGCTCTCAAGCAATCCGCTTGCGCACAACGTCTTCAGTGCTTTCGCGCGCGACTCTTGTTTCATTACACCCGAGGCTTTCAGCTTCAATACAAGTTTCTGTCGGTGACAGATTGCCATGCGAAAGTCGGTGTTGATCAACCTTTCACTTTTCCTGATCAGCGTCATCAGCAGCGCAGCAGCGGAAAGCTTCAGCCAAGATATTCTGCCATTTCCTACACATTATGTGCGTGTAGAGTCAACCTCGCTTGGCGCTAGAGCCATGGCCTTAAATAAGGACTACATGCTATCGCTGGATGTCGACAGCTTGCTATTGACTTTCCGGAGGAATGCGGGTCTGCCCGCTCCTGGTGATCCTTTTGCCGGCAGCTGGGAGGATCCTGCATGCGAAGTCCGGGGACAGTTCATGGGGCATTATTTAAGTGCCACTGCCAGGCTGCAGGGTATGTAGACATGTATAGGAGCCACAGGCGCAAATGCAATGTACAGCCCAGAAGCACACCTTGCACCATCTGGTCAACCTTCGCTGCAGATGATGCGGACATTGCTTCTCGCTCAACTTTCATTATTGCCGAGTTGAAGAAAGTACAAGACAGTCTGGGAGGTGGCTATCTGTCTGCATTCCCTACCGAGCACTTTGACCGTTTGCAGAATCTACAGCCCGTCTGGGCTCCTTATTATGTGGTGAGTGCTGTGACTGGGGCAGCAATCTGATTTTCCATGTTGCGGCACAATTGCAGACATTCCCACTGCCATTGCTGCTCCACAACACAGCAAATTGTACACTTCTGGGCACGCTGCATTCAGTACAAAGCTGGTCGTGGCCTGCAGATCCACAAGATTATGGCTGGCCTCCTGGACCACCACACCTTTGCGCACAACCAGGTAGCACTGCAAATGGTCATAGATATGGCAGCGTACTTTGGCAAGCGTGTGGATGATACTCTGCAAGTCAATGGCACAGACCATTGGCATGAGATGCTGAACAATGAGTTCGGGGGCATGAGTGAGGTCTTGCACAACCTGTATTGGGTAACCAAAGACAAGGCACATCTGAGGTGAGCAGCACACTTCTTTCGTGCCAACTCAACGGTGTCATGTAAGGGGTCCATTGCATGCGCAATTGCTGGTTACACCCTGTGTAGGCCAATTTTGTGAGGCTTGCAATGCAATGTGAACTGCGATGGGGATGGTGATGCCATACATGAATAGTTTGCAGGGCTGCCAACAATGGGGACTGCTCAGTGCTCCTTGTGGGTTTGGCCCAGAGACTCCACACAGCATGTGCAGAGCAATTGACAATTTGCTCTGTCCTGGGACAAGCTGACTGTAGCAAATAAGACAGAGGATAGTATCAAAACACATGCTCATAAAGCTACCTTGAGAAATGGACTGTTTCGTCCGGGGTGTGTGTGTACCTTCTTGAGGACTGGTGTTTTGTTCAGATTGGCTGGGCTGTTTGTCAAGCCCTCCTTCTATGAACCCTTGGTTGCCCTGCAAGACCCTCTGCCAGGCCTTCATGCCAACACTCACCTGGCCCAGGCAAGCTGTCCCTGACACCTTTCCAAATCTGGCAACACCTATCTGTCCAGTCTTGGGCAGCCCGGTATAACACTTGGCTTCTCATTAAATTGACACCGAAAGGCGTAGTCTTTTCTTTTCTTGTCTGTCCAGTAGCTCAATGGGTTTCAGCATACGCATGCGTTACAGGCATCACTGCTGCATCATGCCAAGACTGGACTCTGTCATAGCTTATGTCCATGTGGGGCAAACTCATCACATGATAACAACAACAGGAACACTCAAGGTTTAGCTGACGGGCAGGCTGTGAGCCAGCAGGCATCAGGTGCATGCGATGCAAGTCAGGCCCCTCAAGTCAGCTGCCATTCAACTCATCATGTGCTCTGAGAACAGCAGCCTAAGGGTCTTGCTGTAAGTTGCTAAGATGCCTGGATACATGTTCAAAAGGTTGATTCCTATGAATCACCACTAGGAGTTCACTAACCCAAAGACCTGCTCCAATTGGGGTTTGGTACACAGTAATGGATGGGATGTTTATAGAAGGCTTTGACTGCTGCAGGTGAATGGCTTTGCAGCTCAATATGAAGTGACAGGTGACAAGGACGCTCTGACAGCTGTCCAACACTTTTTTGACGTCATTACCCACCATCACAGCTACGCCACTGGAGGTCAGCCCTCACACACACTCGCAGAGTCTTGTGACACTGCTGCTCACTGTCGCATGTGACATGCACTCAGATTCCTTTGCAGACGCCCACATGTGGGCATGTAACAGTCTGCCACGTCAGACATGCTTTTAGACCATGCAAATGCGCTGCTCCAGTCTCTGTTGGGCTATACATCTATGCACGTTGCAGTGTATATATCATCAAGCTGCATGACGCTAGCAGCAGCCCAAAGGGTCTCATAGCATACATACAGTCAAAGCTGCAGGGTGCCAGCTGCTGTCACAAAGACCATTCATGCTGTAAGCAACTCCAAGCTGGCCTGCAGGCAGCAATGATGGTGAGTTCTGGGGGCCAGCTGATCAAGTGGCAGATGCCATCTCAGAGGTAAGCAACTGAGCTCTTGTGTTGTGAAGAACTGGCTCAATCAGAGAACCTGTCGCTACATAGCGTTGTGTTTCAGTCTTGGCTTTTGACGTGCAAAGTTGCATTGGGGCTGATTTAGGCCATCATGTGCTTTTGTATGGGGCGCATCTCACTTGCATACCTGCGTCTGCACCCATATATCTAGGCAGGGCAATGACATTTCACATGCAGCAACAGCAGTCCTTGCAGCCACAGAAACATGTGCATGTGCCTGGCCTTCAGTACCCATTTGGATCACACACTGCCAGCTCGTCCGTTTGAATTCACTGATGTGGGTTGTCATTCATTCGTACATTTATTCATTTGTTATGTGTCTGGCCCCTGGGGTCATTTTTTGTACACTCCCAGCGGCTCCCTATATGAGGTCCTGCTTTGGCAGTCACCAGCAGTGTCTGAGCACTGACTTGAGTGGATGCACCTGGGCAGCCGGGTATAATACTTGGCTTCTCATTAAATTGAAGCCAAAAGGCGTAGTCTTTTCTTTTCTTTCTGAGTTGATGCAGCCTAGTTGCATTGGGCTTTGGAAGCCCCCAATGACTTCATCATCTTGCTGTCATGCAGCAACAACATGCCTTGGAGACAGAGGAGACATGCACACAGTACAACATGCTCAAAATCGCGCGCTACCTGTTCAGCTGGACTGGCAACGTCACCTATGCCGACTACTATGAGAGGGCCATAACGAATGGCTTGCTGGGGACTCAACGCATGCCAGCATTTGGTGATCACCGAGAGAACAAGTTTTTAGAAAAGCAGCATCAGCAGCATCAGCATGTGCAGCAAGCCATTCATTCGACAGCATTGGATCACCGTGATCACAAGTCCTCGGAAAACCAGCATCAGCAGCATCAGCATGTGGCTGCAGCACAGGGGACTGGTGCTGAGGCTTTGCTGCAGTTGGACTCCACCACAGGAAATGACGTGAGCGTGTCCAGGTGAGGTGAACTGACTCAAGATCTTGTGATGCTATCTGTTGCAATGCAAATCTCCACCTCCACAACATAGCGTCACTATTCAAGCTTTCTCTGCCAATTTGCCGACGCATGCAGCTATCCTGATGATGATCTCAGGTGACAAGGATTGCATGCACATGTTGCGTATCTTCGTGTGCCTAGTTGCAGCATGGAAGGCAAGTGCATGTTATTCACTCGCCCATGCACTATGCTATCGATGTAGCAATACCTGCCTTGGAATGTAATGATCTTTCATGAAACAGAAGTTGAGGAAGGCAGGCTGTCATTCTGAAAGTTCTGAGCGCATTTCATCTGGGAATGCAGACGACATTTGCAAGGCACACTCGACCTTTCAGGAGGTGTCGAGGCTGCCTTGTCACCTCTTGATGCCTACTCAGCCAACTGGAGGCAGGCAGCCTTTGCAAAGTTCAGAGGCCCTAGGGCAGGGCAGCTGCAAGAGGAGCCTGAAAATGCCCCGGGTCCAGGTAATCCTGCCTTCTAGGGACTTTATTTGGACACTCAGACACTGACTTGGCTACTCAGACAAGTCTTCTGTGTGCGTATCACACCCAGAATTCGATTGCGATTTTGTATGGTGATTTGTATGAGTAAGTGCTGCAGAGTCAGTCGGCTTGCTGATCCTGTGATGGCAGAAAGGATTTGCATGAGGAGCTCACAGGGGGAAACCTTGCCCACATGGCATCAACAAATGTGGTGCAGCACTGTTGAAGTACATGATGTGTGCGTACACAATTGTGTGTATCTGGACTGTAGGTGTTGTGCTGTATCTGCTACCCATGGGGGCAGGGCAGAGCAAGGGTCAGAGCTCCCATGGCTGGGGTACCCCCCTGCACAGCTTCTGGTGCTGCTATGGCTCTTCTGTGGAGTCCTTTGCCAAGCTGCAAGACTCCATCTACTTCTACAGGTGACCCCCTACACCCTGCTTGCTTTGCTTCCCTGACCCCAATAGAAAGTGGCTTGGCCTTTCTCAACTGTGCCAATCCGCTGCCCTGCCCTGCCCTGCCCTGCCCTGCCCTGCCCTGCCCTGCCCTGCCCTGCCCTGCCCCGCCCCTGCTTTGCACAAGCAGTATCTGGACAGACACTCATTGTGTTGTCGTGCTTCACAGTATAGAAGCAGCTTGCAGTGCTCTCTTGTCCACTACACCAGCAGCAACATCACCATCCACATTCTTGACAAGCGCAACATGAAAGCAGCTGGCAGCTCTTTCCCTCAGCTTGCAGGAATGCTGTTCAACGAGAACACAATCAGAGATGCTGTGTTCTCTCGCAGGCTGTACCAGGACAAGCAACCTGGCGGTCCAGTTGCTGACCTATACATCAACCAGCTGTGTTACCTTGCAGGCTATACCAGGACAAGCAACCTGGCAGTCCAGTTGCTGACCTATACATCAACCAGCTGGTATCCTCCAGCCTCACATGGCCTGAGCAGGGCTTGACAATCAATCAGACTGCCACCCTGCATGGGCCCAACAACACGGCCCTCACCAAGATCGCCTTCACGGCTGCGACTGGGACAGGCATGGTTGTGGTGCAGCTGAGGATCCCTAGCTGGGTGGTACAAGGCACATCTCAGGTCTGACGGAATGCACCAATGCTGCTGCAGCCATATAACAGCATATAACAGCAGCCATTGATGCCATGGATAGCTGTGTGCAGCTGATGCTGACCAGCAATCTGAGTCTGTGAGTAGGCTGAGCCTGCTAAAAGGCTTGGCAACATGAAGACCTGTCTGATCTGCTAGCTTGAGGCCTGCATGGGCAAAACAGTGGTTACCTCCTAGACTGCCTGTTTACTGCTGCTCCCTGTTTGCACTACACACTGCAGATGCTTTGACCTGAAGCATGCAAGGTGTATTTGCCTGTGACTGTCGAACCCAGATCTTGAACATTTGGTGACATGACTTCGAGCATCATTGCCAGATGGTGCATGATGCTTTTGTGGTAGACTTATTTCTGCTGTTAGCCTTGAATGACAGTCTGACAAACAACAAGGAAACATGTCTTGTGCCTTTGGAAGGTACGGCTAAATGGTCAGACTTGGCGGGAATGCCATCAGCATCAGTCAGCAGATGCTGAAATGGGTTTGTCAGTGGGCACAGCCTTGTCGGCTGGAAGCTATTGCAGCATCAAAGGCGTCTTCAAGACAGGTGAGCTGCTTCACAAGCCTCAACTCATGCTGTTTTAGGTAGAGGCGCTATTGTCTCCTCTGCTGCAGCTTTTGTCTCATGTCTTTGAACCAAGCTTGCACATGCTTCCAACCGCAAGGTCACTGCATCGCAATTGCCAAGAGCACACTATAGTGATGACATTGCCAAACGCTCCAATGATGATGAACAAATTCATGTGATGATTATTTTGGGCAAGCGTTTATCTTGTTTTCCGTCACATCAATGCTAAGTCACCAGGCACATATATGTAACATGCTGGGCTCATCCAAAGATGATGCCATTACAGCTGCTTGGATCTGTTTCTAACAGAGATAGGACGTGAATGTTCAGTAAACATAGTGATCAGCGGCAAAGAAAGTAAGGGTGTGTTATAGTTTGCACAGCCCTAGCACCGACCCTGAGCCCACAGTTATGCTAATACTCGGCATGTCAGTATGTCAGCAGCCCGTCGCAGGAATGTGGCAGGTTCAGACACAGGTGATTACAGACTATGAGCAATGTTGATGGGAGCTGTGTGTTGCCAGGTGATGTCATTACTGCCAAGCTACCCATGATCATCAGGGCCGAGACAATTCAAGACAAGCGACCTCAGTTCCAGACCTTGAAGGTACACAGCAGCTTAGTGTTTGGTCCTGCAGCCTGAACGGTGTCTCTTGTGCACTGCGCTGCAATGCACGAAGCGTCACAAGCAGATGTGCCCATGTGCATCTAGCTTGGCTGTTGACCAATGCCTTGACCCCTGCATTTATGCAGCATCATCTGTTTGTCTACTCACTCATGAATGAGCGAGTAGTACCCACTTGTGAATGAGCGAGTAGTACTCACTCACTCACTCACTCACTCACTCACTCACTCACTCACTCACTCACTCACTCACTCACTCACTCACTCACTCACTCACTCACTCACTCACTCACTCACTCACTCACTCACTCACTCACTCAC
>JAABUK010006170.1_pt1 | contig 18079 bp, 25 predicted proteins | sample 5559141 | NCBI WGS metagenome assembly JAABUK01 (sample SAMN10711869, study PRJNA513367) | rock metagenome | isolation source: Antarctica rocks | place: Antarctica: Victoria Land, Pudding Butte nord | collected 2016-01-03 | reverse complement strand
TCGTAGATGCTTTCAGGAACTTGACGACATGCAGCAGCCTGTCGAGGCTGACCAAAATGGAGCAGGCCACTGCCATCAAAATGGAGGCGCTAAGAACGGCAACATAAAGCTCGTATATGTTTTGACATTTGGTGAAGGTGTACAGCATTATGGCAACGAACTAGCCCGGAATCAGCAGGCTCGGCCGGCGTCGGGCTTGCTGACATGCTGTCACCATGACTGCTTTTGGTAACTGGCAAAATCAACCGCGTATCCTACAACCTGTGGTGCAGCGGAAGGCCTGGTGGAAGGCCAGCTGTGGCGAGTTTACCTCGCCCGCTGTGACTAGGAGGTATGACTTGTGCGGTGTGCATGGCCTTGGTCAGACACGACAGCGGAGCCTGTCGCCTTGACTGTTGCATCTCGTCAGGTTGGTGTGTGTGAGACAGCGAACCGCTGTCGTTGATGCAATTCAAATCCACGGAACACGCAAATACACTTCTTCCTGGCGTCCAAATCACGCAGGCATCTTGGAAGCATCGACTAGGGTGACACCAAGACTTGCGTAAGTCACGCGTGATGCTTAAGCGAAGTTACAGAAAACGGAGCGGCCAGCAGGACTTGAGCGTGTTGTAACATTTGGTGATGCAGCTGACTGGAATTACAGCTTCCTGCAGTGGTAGCCTCAGTGTGTTACGGAACGCATATTGCGCTGTAATTGCGCACCGTCCGCCCGGTTAGCTGTTTCGTGACTTGCAGCATGCGGTCTAGAGCTTGTGGCATCAAACTTCAAGGTACTTATGTATTCTTCAAACTCGTTGTTGGCTACAAATATGTCCGCCAAGTAACTTGTTCAGTGAGTAGGCACGCTGAAGACCTCCAGGTATAGGATCATGACGCCACTTTTCAGGGCATGCCACGGTGGTGCGTCAAGGTGTGCATTAACTGAGAGACAAAACCTCTGTACGCCACACAGCCTGGATCAATTAGTAGTATATCTTATATAAGAAGATGCTTATTACAGAAAAGGGGGGACAGGTCAGAGCATGAAATATCAGGACCACATCACGGTGATATCTGTTCTCAGTGTGCAAAGGGTGGGTGACATCTAAACTTCTTCTGATAACAGCGCTTCAGGAGTCAAAAACCCCTGTTGCAGGTTTTGCTGTTTATCAATATTGCCTACCATGTAATCTAAGGTGCAACTGCTACAGCCAGACCTGATTGACATGGACATGGTACCTGCTAAGTATACAACACCTGCCGCAATGCATGCATGTCACACAGCCGCCAGAGGAGGTATGTCCAAGCAACTGCGCTCTAACCCTGGTAAGATTACTTCACCTGCTAGAGAAAATCTGACAAGAGCATGCAACACAGAACCGATGAGCCTGGTGAGAGTGGGTGCAACTACTCTTGCTTGGTGGAAAACACTGCTGTAGCAGGGGTTGCTACAGACTTGACTACATTAACTTGATAGTTCTTGCAGTCAGCAAAAAAGATACTTGGGGGTGACCAGGGTCAACTACAACTTGAAAAGGTTCTACCTATCCTGTCCTGTCCAGAACAAATGTGATGCCCTCAAAATAACCTACTATATCTGCCATATGGCATGATTTCTGAGCAGCAGCAGGGCTCATTCATTATTCCAGTTCTGTTGTTGAGGGAGCCGGTCGTCCACCAGCAATGGCTGAGCCTTGACCTGAGTTCTGGTGGCTTTGAATGCTAAGCAGAGAGACCTCAGAGAGAGACCTTAGTCATGGGAGGACAAAGGCGGCTGACTAGAAAGGCTTGCAAGCCTATCAGAGGGTGTAAGTGCGGCCAATGGTGGGAGTGCCGACTTGGTTCTGAATGGCAGGCTCCATTTTGGCCTTCGCTTGCTTGGCGGGAACATTGCTGCCTAACCGCCCACCAAGAAGGCCACCACAGTCCACCAAATTTAGTCCAAAGGCAAAGAACACAAGACCTGCACAACATAGCTGAACGTAAGCAATGATGCACAGCGTAACACAACAAGCACAGATGAAAAAGCACAGACACAAGGTCAAAGGTGAGCAAAGCAATGTGATGCAGCAGGCCAATGATATGCAACATACAAGCGTAAGAATGGATGCAGCGTATATGACTGACAGCTGCTAACTGCATGACTGCTTGGCATCACAGGATCAGACTGACCAGGAAAAGACAAATCTGCTGGCTTGATACAAGATGTGAAAGCAAGAAAGGTCGTGGAGACAAAGTGCCCACCTTGTAGCGTCAAGAATATAGAGAAACTCCACTTGTTGACACTGAAGATGCCATAGCTTGCACTTGCTAGGACAAAGAAGGAGAAGACCATCTCAGCAGCATAGAATCTACAGGTGCGTACAGGCACTGTAGGCATCTGTGTGCCAGGCCGCTTGTCAGAGGATCCAAGCTTTGTGGTCACAACCCATTCCTGAGCATGCTTCAGGTCCAGCATACCTGCGTTTACACAAGCAATCAGGAATGAACAAAGACCACTGTAAAAGTAGATGCGACAGTCTGCTGTCTGCAACAGCAAAGATCCCTGTGAGCTGCCCCACAGCTTGTGGACAGGCCTGCCGGATCTCTCTTGGGCACATGGCATTGACATAGGACAACACGAGAGCAGGAGAAGTGGACACGGTTGAACATGTGTGATCTGAATTGTTAGATTTGCAACCAGGTAGGCAGGCGTATAGTAGATGAATGTGGCAGGCTATTGCTGTTTGAGTGCAAAGAAGGCCACAACAGAGTTGGGAAGCTACGCACAACGTGGTTTGCATGCGTACCAGCAATGACTGCGCCCATCTTGACAATGCCCATGGCATTCTCAAACAGTACGTACAGGATGCAGTGTAGCCATCCCTTTGGTGTGAAGATGGCAGTTGTGACTGTGACTACCACCGGCAGGTGCACAAGCGCCCACAGTGGAATTGAAACCTGCAGCACAGTAGCTATGCGATCAGTGACACCATCAAATTGCCTAAGCAATTGCAGACACGCTAAGCAACAGCAGTGATAGTGCATCCCCACACATGTCCAGAAACAGCTGCTGCAAGTGTGCACTGAGTGCATGTACTGCATGTCTGCATGTGTGTTACCAAAGTGTGCTGCTGGCGGACTCACTGTCGGCTTGGCACAATGAGCTACCGCACAAAAGAAGACAAATTGCAAGCAATGTTGCAAAGTTTAGCATGGCACATAATATACAGCGCTGTGCCTACCTCAGGTGTAAAAACTGACAAAGGTACAATGGTGCAGAAGAATCCCAGGGACACCCAGTGAGTAGCAAACTTGCGGATACCAAAGTAGCAAAAGATGAGGTCCAGCTTGCTGAAGAGGGGCAGGCTGCTGTTCCAGATGTCTACTGCTGCCTTGCGCCACAGCTGCACCGGCCCACATGTCCACCTGTGCTGCTGCTTGCGGTACGCAAAGAAGCTGGCTGGTAGCTGCACCCAGTGACATAGCATGCTCAGCATGCGCTGCATGACTGGTAATTGCATAATGCACAAAACAAAACCTAACCGTGATGGATGATGTGCAGACACAACAAGAGTGCTGCCAGTCAAGTCATCTCAAGACTGAGAGGCAGATGTATGGAGAGTTCAATCAGCATAGTGACAGACTGTGGCAATGCTCTGCTCTGCTCCAAAGCTGACACCACTACAACCAATGTATGGATAGCAGCAAGGTACCTCATTGATGCAGGTGGTTTCAGTGAGGTAGATGGCCTTCCAGCCATTGACAAAGGTTCTGAGGGAGAGGTCCATGTCTTCAACTGTGGTTCTGCTCTTCCAGCCACCAACAGTGACAATGGTCTTACGGCGCCAGATTCCAGCTGTTCCATTGAAGTTGAAGAAGCCCCCAGTAGCAAACTGGACATACTGTTCACATTTGCAGTGGAAGTTCAATGAGATCTCCTGGGCCTGCAGCAGCAAGCCTCCTGAGAAAGTATAGAAGCGAGGTAGGTGATACACACTGCAGCCTGTTCTTCCCAGGCCCCCCCCTCAAACAATTAAGAGGCTAAGGAAAGCTTGAGCCCGACTCACGAGCACATCAAGGTTGTCCACATGACAACACATGCGCTGCGTTGACTTTTGCGTTTATTTTACGGGCTCACGACAACTGGCTGACACAAGTTGCAGTCATGTCATACAATGTTGTTCGGTTTGACGTCACAACAATGGACAGCGGCTGACTTGCATGTACTTGCTTGCAACAGCATGAACTCCCAACAAACCCCCCATACTTGCACATGTATACACACCTTGGTCAAGTAGGATTCATCTGGGTTGGCAAAGATCCAGCGAGTTTGGACATATCCCACTTCTGGGTTGTCAATTAGGTAAGGCACCGTCAGCAGCTGCAGCACCGCAAAGTGTGTGAGTACAAGCTGAGCTGTCACGCAATGGCTAAACAGATGGTGCTTGGGGAAAGTTCACGGTGCAAAGCGATCGGCTATGACCTACCAAGAAATCAGCATCCGGCTTGAAGTCAGCATCAAATATAGCAACATAGTCATACTCTGCTAGACGGTCAAGTCCCTGCACACCAGAGGCCATGTCAGCAATTGGGACAACGAGCTAAGGATGTTGCCATCATGGTAATCCTGAGTAGTGTCAGCAGAAGGCTAACTGAAGCCATGTTAGTTGAAAATTAGCGCACCTCTTTGAGAGCTCCTGCTTTGTAACCTGCACGGTTGGTCCTGCGCATGACTTCAATGTTCACACCACGCTCCCGCCACTCCACAACCTTGTCGTCAACCAAGTCTCTGGTTGTGCGGTCAGTACTGTCATCCAAGACCTGCAACAGTGCGCAACTCAGTTGGCTGCATACACTCCTGCAGAGCTGTGAGAATAGCATTTGGAAATGCTTGGGCGTGTGGTCGCAGCGCAAAAGCAGCATAGTTGCTTTGCATGCATTGCTGCTGCAACAGATCTAGATGGTTTGCCCTACCTGAACTTTGAATCGGTTCTTGGGCCAGGAGAGCTCACAAGCTAAGTCGATGATAGCTTGACATACAGCACGCTCGTTGAACATAGGTAGCTGCACTGCCACTCGGGGGTACACTAAGCTGTATTGCTGGGGGTCTGGAAGGCTGTTGCACTGAAAGCTGTGCTCTGGCTTTCTCCCGGTTAAATGCGCCCTCGCTGCGACTTGCATGTATTTGCCGACCTTGTACAGGCGATCCATGGACACCAGCAATGACAGCATGACAGCTGCCACAATGGCTGTCTTGAGGATGGCGACATATAGGTCGTACACACTCTCATAAGAAGTGAAAGTGTACAACATTGCTAACTGGCGATCGGAGGCTGCCTACTGCCGCCCGGTATGAGGAGCGCTGCTGCGTCAAGGTGTCACTTAGCGCGCCTGACTTCAATGTGTGCAACTGTTTCCGGCTTCAGACCAGCAAACCGACCAAGGCAGCTTGCAGCCGCAGCACTGCGGGTTGTTACCCGCGCGACTTCACTCAAAATTTTGGAAGGCTAGCTTCACCAGCGCAGCGACAGCAGCAGAGAGCCGCTCGCAAACTGCCAAGCTGCGCAGTCGATCGTTAAGGACTGGCTACACAAGGTAGTATGACAACTAACGCTTCTGACGATGTCTCACCGACCGATAGCAAAGCTACCCTACGTTAGGTCAACAAGAGTGCACACGCGGAAGGCTTCATCAATGCAATGGCCGACCACTTGCCTGACAGCTCTGCACCACTAGCGGGATTATCGGTCGGTCAGTTTGCCTGCGCCTATGTTGTCGACTTGGGACGCTGATGCACGCTTCGCCCATGTGCACTCGCCACTTCACGGCTCAGGAGCGGCCTGAAGCACTGTATTTAGATACGCAAAGCCAGTCAATTGTTTGAACAGCCGCAAAGTACTACAATTGGGGATGACGGTAGAGATGCCGCTACTAAGATTTGAGTGTATTCAGATTTCAAGACAGCTGGTCCGACTCTCCCGTGGAGTAGGAAGCTGGCGGCGAGCGGCTTGTCCCGTGCTACGTTACGATGTCGTAATTGATCCACTTGTCCCAATCCGGTGTCATTTGTCGTAATGCTCATTGGCTGTGCTGCAAACTCGTTGGCTGTGCTGCAAAAGTGTGCAAGCCATCAGGCGATAATGAAAGGAGCTGCTGATTCCGCTGCAGGTTCAATGAAGCCCTTAAAACTATGGACTACGCTTTTACAATTTGCATTTGAGTTAACCCGTTCACGCTTTGTGACATGGAAGTTCATAAGTATGTCTATGCATGCGTGCACTCGTCTGAATTACAGTTTAAAGGTATGACACTTCTATGTTGGCAGTACTGGCATCAATATTGCCTGCGTGCTTTGTTGCCAATGGCCGTTTTGAAGGAGTACACTTCATGTGCTGCGACTCAGGTGCTGAAGAAAAAGCAAAGTATTGGTGCTGACAGATGTGTTACATATTGCAGCTCGTTCTGCATATGCAAGATCAACACACTGTGCCATCCCCATATCATCCACTCTTCACAACTTGGTTGTTTGTTCTGCTGCATGTCCTGCTGCGTTTCTTGCAAATCAGATCTGTCATACTTTACTGGAGCGTTGCAACTAGTCTTGGAATTGCCATGATGCTACATGTATTTCTGACAGTACTGCCTGTGCCGTCATCTATGCCAGCTTGACACCCCTTGACATGCCAGGAGTCTATGTCAGTCACAGCGTGTGGCACCTCATGTGCCTACAAGAATCATCCTTTTAGACATAGCCAGCAATTTCATGATACCCTTGTGTGCTGTGAACAATGCATTTAGGCCCAAAATACGAAGCATCAGCCGACTGGCACACATGTACCTGACATGGCCTGGTAGCCCATGGGTGATGCAAAGGGCATTCCTGAGGATGCATGCATCATTTGTGCAGGCCTGCCTCCAGGTAGCTGAAGGCCGCTGGGGCGTGGCAGGGGGCCAGCTGGGGGAGGCCACCAGGGCTGAGGGATGAAGCCTGGCACTGGCACTGGCCCTGCACACACCCCTACTTGAGTTTGTCCACTCAAGGAATGTATGAGTGCATGCATCAGTGCAAGTTGCCAACTGTGTGCCAACTGTATGAGAACACAACAACTGGTTGAAGCCAACAAACAGGGGCGCAACAGCATGATCGTATATGTAGACACACAGCTTGTAGTCAGCAGCAACGTCAAATAGCCTATCATGCGATACTGCTATGCAGTAAGCTGTTGAGAGACAAGCATTGTCGGAGACAATTGACAAATAAAAGAGTCTTGAGAGGCCCAACCTGCAGACTGAGCTGCAAAATATGGTGTGGGAAAGTAGCCCATGTAGTGCATGGGAGACTGGATGGAACCATTGATGGGTACAACTCCCTGTGGTATGGAGCCAGGGTGAGCCCCAGGGTGACTCCCAGGGGTAGAAAAGGGACCCCTCTGAGGAACACCCATTGCAGAGGACATCATGCCCTGAGGGCCAGCTCCCAGCATGGCCGGGCCATTTCCGGGCATGCCCTACACACAAAGGGCCAGGCACAATATGACAATGATGGGATGCGAAGGGTTGCATGCAAGAAGAGAACCTGCCATAAAGGTAGTGTAAGCAGCAACTGCCTGAGTTTGCATTGTCGATGTATTCTTCATGCCATATTTCTGTTGCTGGCCTGTGGCCGTATCATCAACACTGCGTCAACATATGACTCATCCGAGTGATGCTTGCAAATGATTGTTTCCGCCATGCACACTTTGATATGAGCTGGGTACACTTTAACATGAGCTGTACATACTCTGATATGAGCTGTAAACACTTTGATACGAGCTGTACAAACTATGATATGAGCTAGACACACTTTTACATGAGCTTTACCTGACTCAACAACCCCGGATGGTGTCCAGCCTGCATGTACTGCTGGCCACCAGGTCGTTGTGGGTACTGTGATCGGACGTTGAAGTGAGCATAGTTTGGGGGCGCCGGGGTGGGGCCAGACATGTGATTGGGGCGGTGCTGCTGAGCATGATATGGTCCTCTGCCACTGCTTGACCCTTGAGCCCTGTCAAGCCACTCAAGCAAATGGAGCTGCAATTGCTTCACCATGCAATGCATGCACATGCCTACAGCGTAACATACACAGCGTAGCCCAGCATGCATGCTGGAGGGAAAGCATCCTCTTCAAGCATGCTAGCATGTCTTCAGGCATGACCTGGCACATCTGTGACGCATAGTAAGTGGGGCTTACATGTAGGTTTCACCACTTCTTGCCGCATCATCATGATGGTTGCCTGAGCTGCTGTGGGCGTTTGCCATGACAGGCAGGATGTCAGCATGCTGCCTGCCTGACCCAGTGCTGCTTCTTCCAGAGTTAGGCCTGGATGAGTCCTGATCATGCGGGCTGATTGTACCAGGGCTCATGCCATCTCTATGTGTCTCCCAGTGACCTGAACCACAAAGCAGCTCTGTGGCTTGTGTCGTGGTTTTCAGCTCCAAAAGAGGCTCTGGCAATACTCAGGATGGCATGCACCATGTTTTCTGGAGCAATGAACGAGCAAAAGAACAGATGATTGATTGAAGTCTTCATAGACTGTGTTGTGACTTACAGGGAAGTCACTTGCTTCACTGAGCCAGATTAGCATGCAGAACAAGAGGACTTCACAGCACAAGGTGCAACACCAGCTCCTGCGCAAAGCCTAGAAAGCCGTTTGTTTAACAGCATTGAATGATTTCATCATCCAAATTAAACTTTCTCAAGAAGCTCCCAATGATTTCTGTTGACTGCCCTGATGAGTCCTAAAGACAGGAGATGTGAATCAATTGATTGATTGAAACAGTGACAGGCGTGAGCAAGCCGGACAGCTTACCTGCATCACCATGTTGAGCCAGAGCAGCAGGTGAATGGCGACTGCCAGGATAGTCAGCCTCAGCCTCTGAAGCCAGTTTGGCTTTCCTCTGGTGAGCCCTGCCGTTGAGATGCAACTGGAGGTGCACAGCACTGGTCGCACTGATGGCACACACACTGCAATAGTGAGGACTGAGGTCTCTGTCCATGCTGTTGTGTGTCTGTGCCAGGCGGCGTTGATGCTTGCTGCCCATGTAGTGGGTTTGCAGATGGACTGCGCTGGTAGTGGATACGTTACAGATGGTACAGTAATGAGACCCACGGTTGCCGCCCAAACTTCCCGCCAAGCCCTCTGTGGTGGGAGGGGGGTGGCCGGGTCTGGGCCCTGCAGAGGTGGAAGCTGTGGAGGCAGCTGACTGGGCGTTGTCTCTGGTAAGAGCTGGTTGACCTAGGTCACCTGTGCAGCATCAACACCACAATGCAGTTGCACCAACACACAATGCAACTTCCTTCCTGTCTCTATTCACAGGTAGAATCAAAGTTACAGCTGTCACCATCCTTGCGATGATGATCTCCTAGCAATCAAGTTCACACGTGTATGGGTACAAAGCAGCAGATGGGTCCCAGCTACTCAACACAGCTGCTATCTCCCTGTCCCTTCAGACAGACAGACAGACAGACAGACAGACCGACAGACAGACAGACAGACAGACAGACAGACAGACAGGCAGCAGACAGACAGACAGACAGACAAGTGCCCTTCAGAGGGCTCACCACCATGCTGCTCATCCTGATCCTGATTCACATTTGAGCCGTTTGCAGACTCAACGGCACCAGCCTGATGAGCCACCGATGCAGAGGGATGCGCCTCAGCCTGACCAGCGCCTGACTGTCTGTCCAGTGAAGAGGACGGAGTCGCCTGTGGTGATGCATGGCCGGCAGATGTTGCAGCAGCAGCTGCTGGAGCAGCTGCCGGAGCAGCTGCTAGAGCAGCTGAAGCAGGAGAGTGGGCAGCAGACTTGGCAGCAAGAGTGTGTGGGGGCTTGTTGGCGGCGCGCTCTGCCAGCAGCGCATCTGTCAGCTCAGCTACTCTGGCTGCATGCTGCTGGAATGAGCGTGCATCCATGGACCCTTTGTACCTGCACAACATAAAGTGCGCTAGCTGAAAAACATGCTGGCTGTGGTCAGGCAGATTTGCTGATGTGATCTCCACCAGCTCCAGTACTTTTGCCTGGCTGCAGTCTGGTGGAGGGTGCTTGTTACAAAGGAGCCTGCGAGGCTGTAATCGCATGATGATGAGTCAATAGTAAAGCAGTGCATGACGCCCTGCCAGCATGATAGAAACCACGCTGTAGGGAACTTTCTGACACCAACCTGTGGAGTCATGATGTCATTGCAGCAAGGTTTGAGTTTACAAAGTACACACATGCCCACGCCAATCACTGCCGGTCAGTAGCACTCATGACAAAGAAACCACTTGCACTCAATGTTTGAAACACATAGCCTGATTGCTTCCCCATCAGCAGACACACCATCAGTGCAGTGCATGACAGCAGGCTTTGAGGCCACTTTGGCCAGCTGCATTGCAGGCAAGCAGAGGCAGGAGACCAAGAAGTATGGCTCAGCAATGACACGCAATGACATGCTCAGCATGCTTCATGCGACGCCTGCTACCACGTATGCAAGGAAGCACCATCTTGCAGTGCTGCCGGTGCAATTGCAACGCCTCAGTGTGCTGCTGTATCCATGCACGCTTACTTGTGAACAAAGCCTCTGGACGACTGAGGGCTGGTCTCTGGGGTGGGGCCCCCGCCCCCCTCAGCATCCACCCTACTCATGTCTAGCAGGGCGCCCGAACCAGAGCCTGAGCGGCGGCGCCTGTGAAAGCTGCTGCAGCTGTTGAGCCGCGCTATCGTTGGTGCTGCATCTGTGTCAATGGGGTGATGAGCCTCCTGCATCAAGCATCTCACCACTCCCCTCAGACAGCGTCCAACATAACATGTTCATTTTCATTTTTTTACCTGACAGCCTGGGTGGTGGAGCCAGTTGTGACTCACCAGACATCCTGGCTGGAAAGCGCAGGTGTATATTCATTCTGTTCTCTCAGGAATCAACTGCTGATGCATGCCTTGCATGCAATATCTCATGAGGCACACAAATGCAGCTTCAACATGAAAGGCAGATCCAAAAGGCATCTTCAATTCCTCATCATCAATATACATATGCAGATCTGTCTGGGAACATGGTCCGTATCATCAGGGACAGTAGCCACAATTGACTGGCAGCATTGGTCTCATTGTTGGGAACAGTAGCTCTTTTCAATCCCAAAACGTCTGTTTTAATTCAGAAACGTCATCCCTACACTGGAAATCTAAACTCAGAAACGCTTGGGGACAGTAAAAACGCGTTCTTACTTTGAGGAGATGTTTAAGGTAGATCCAACTGGCAGGACTGACCTCATCATCAGGGATAGTGGGCAGATCTGCAGGGGGTTCATCCTCCCATTCACCCACTTCCTGCATCTCATCCAGGTACTGACGCAGGTCCATGCTGCTGGGCAGGTTATAGTCTCCCACCCTCACACAAGGGAAGTTGTCATACACGTTGCCGCTGGACTTGCGGCTTAGTAACCCCTCACTGCCTGCAAAAGCGCTCTAAGTATGTCAAAATATACAGGACATAATTTGAAACCCTGTTGCTACTTGACTTGTCTTGGTCTGTCAGCTTCTGATGAGCATCAAGTGCCTCACCAGGAGGGGGGGGCGGGGGGGCAAGGGGTGAAGTAAGGGTCATGAGATCTGACAACTGCTACTTTAAGCGCACATGTGACATCTGAAAGTACTGCTCACAAACCATGACCTAACAGGACAGACTCCCTACATAAGCTGTTGGATACATGGCCTAAGTGTTACAGGGTGATGTATATACAGGTGCCACACTGCCACACTGCTACACTGAGGTTCTGAACACAACAGGCCATGTATCATTCCAGAAATGCTGATGACATCCTTCCTAGCTAGTATGACTTATGCCACAGGTGCAGCCAAGGCGCATGCAGCTTCTGTCTGCAAGGAGCAGACTAGTGAGGGTATTGTGAGGCCTACCAAAAGCCACAGCCGCTGTGGAAGCAGGCTGAATGAGTGGAGACTTGGCTAGGTGCTGAACTCGGCGCGCATGCTTCCTGCCTGACAGGTGGTCTTGCAGGTTGGCCTCACTGGTCGTGGCTATGCCACAAGCAGGGCAGAAGAACTGCAACATCGCACAAAGCAAGAATTGGTGCTAGCTATGCATGATCTGCATGTGTGAATACTTCTGACAAGGCTGATGGGACACGTGCACCAGCAAGTGATGGGAGTTTTGTCTCTTGACCCTAGCTAGACACAGAGAAGGCTGCCAAATTGAGGCAGACCCATGCATGCACTGCACTGCATGCTAAGTGTTCGCATTGCGCGCCTCAGGGCAGCTTGTGCAAGCCAGGATACTGCCATGGGACTCTGTCACATGGACACCATGAGCTAAAGGGACGAAACATGTCCCTAATGTAGAAACGTGCTCTTACTATCCTCAGGCGTTTCTCACTTTAGATTTCCACTGTAGAATGGAAACTTCTGAATCACGATAGACATTTCCGGATTGAAATGAGCCAGGGGTGTTACATGATTTATATGACCAAAGGCCATTGGGGACAGCTGAGATCAACTGATTCCAAACGCTTTGCTTCCATCCACACTCAAGCAAATTGCAAAAGAAAATGACAGCTGACCTGCATGACAATGACAGTGGGATCGTCAGGGTCCACCACAGGAATGGCAGTGATGCCATCAGGCAGGTTGGACCCATCAAAGGGCAAGTTGGACCTATCAAAGGGCAAGTTGGACCCATCAAAGGGCAACTTGGACCCATCAAAGGGCTGGTACTGCCTAACTGCCCCCTGTGCCTGTGCCCTCGGCTGCAACACCTGACTCTCATTGGAGAAGCTGACTGCCCTGCGAAACACCGGCAGACCTGCTGAGGCTGCATTGGCCTTTCCAGCATCTGGTGCTGTGGCTGATGTTGATGCTTCAGGAGAGACTGTGGCTTGGGCAGCTTCTTCGCCAGAGTCAGTGGCGCCAAAGTTTAGGTCACGGCGGGGAGTGAGCATAGCACCTGTCTGTTCGTCTCCTGCAGGCAACAAATGCATCATGTCAGCTGCTGTAGAGGATGAATGTGTGCGTATTCTGCCTGGCAGCGCTGCAGCATAACAAGGCAACAGCAGCTGTGTGCAGAAGAGGTGCAACCATGATGCAAAAAGAGGTATGACCATGAAGCAAGAAGAGGTATCACCAGGAAGCATACAGCTTTCTGCAGCCACAGGCTCGTGTGCTCAGCTTACAAATCATCAGACCAATACTTGTCAAAGGACAGGCCAGACTCTGCCTGAGACTATACAAACCCCTCCCCTTGCACAAAACAGAAGCCACCCATGCTGGGATGCCTGGACACTGGACAACATAGCAAGCTAGAACTTGCAGTTAGCAGTACCTGGGCGATTGTCACGAGAACTTGACCTAACATCACCATCAGCATCATCATCATCACCATCAGCATCATCAGCATCACCATCATCATTGTCATCATCATTGTCATCAACAGCAGCAGCAGCAGTAGCATCAGCAGCATTAGGGATCTGCTGATGGTGTGCTTGGGCAGCTAGATGAGCTAAGGGACTAGGCAGGGGCCTGACAGTGGCAGTGCTGCTGCTGCTGGTCTGGTCTGTAGCCAGCCTAGGAGTGTTCAGGCCACTGTCTTCTGAACCAGCTTCAGTCTTGTGTTGGCTGGCCTGCACTTGCGCTCTATGGCGTTGCCCACTGCAGCCACACATGGACCTGATCAGACCCATCTGGACTGGTAGAGTGTGGCCTCGATGCCTTCGTCAATTGGAATCGCATACATGATCAGTAGGGAACCGCATACATGATCAGCTGAAATAACATACATGATCAGTTGGAATCGTATACATGATCAGATGGAATCGCACACATGATCAGTTGGAATTGTATACATGATCAGATGGAATCGCATACATGATCAGTTGGAATAACATACATGATCAGTTGGAATTGCATACATTATCAGTTGGAATTGCATGCATGATCGTTGCAGTGTGTGCAGGCACATCATTGGAGGTCATGTTTAGCTTGTGCTCAGGCTGAGCAGGTGCTTGATGGCTTTGTGTCACCATGACCAGGTGCAGCAATCAGAGTATCAGGCCAGTTGCTCCTGTGGTTGATGCCTTAAGGCACTGTGATAGTATGCAGCTATGCAGCAAAACTCAGCGCCATTCAAAGTGATGAACCGCGCGCGGCATGACTTCACATACAGAACGTAGGAGCCAATCAGGTATGTTCAGCTCGTGATTGCACATGTCATGCTCAGCGCTTCAGGGTGACATGGCATGAAGATCGGGCAGATGCACACTGACCATGGTGGCCTTCTCTCACTGTGTGTTCCCCAAATCTGTTCACGATGGTGATATAGCATGTAACCCAACTTGGAACCTAGACCTTCTTGAACAACAAAGGCAATGCTATGCAACAGACTAGTACCATCAATGAACAGAGCAACAGGCCAACATCAGAAGATAATGCAATTGCAAAACGCAGATGGTATGCAGTCCCCAACTGCATGAGGGGTCTCAAACTCACGCTAGATGGTAGTGCAGGTGCTCCAAGGTAGGTGCTGTCACATGACACAACGCGCAGCTCAGCTGTTCATCAGCAGAAGCTGGTCCCTCTTTGTCCATGTCGCCGCTATGTGCTTGAAGTCCAGCAAGCAATACGCCACCACCTGAATGCTCAACCACAATGTTGTTCAGAAACTCTGTCATGCAGCATGAGCCACAGGGTGGTCAAGACTAAGCAGGGCTTTTCAATCAGCCCTGCCCATTGACCTGAGGGCTAAGCCCAGCCAGGCCCCACTAAATTTGGGGATCTCACACATTCTAGAACCTTACAGGGCTGGATGCGCCGTGAAAGTGTCGAGAGATCACCTCCAACAGACTCTGATGTGTGCCGAGGAGAAGAGGATCTACGAGACAGCTCAAAGAAAGCCAAGTCAGTTCTTAACGACATGAAAGAGCATGTGCCAAAACTACATGTGGTGTTGTCTGGCGGTGTCAACAACAGGTGGTCATAACATGAGCCCCTGCCAAAAGTGTGCTTACACAGGAGACTCAATGCAGTGGGTAGCAGGAAGCTGACCTGCGGCTGAGTGTATTGGTGTTCCTGCCAGGTGGCCATGAGTCAGCTCCTTCAAGGCTACTGTACGCTTGTGCTTCTTGCCCTCATTGTGCATCACCAGCTGCTCCTCACTGGTGGCAAACACTCCACACACCTCACAGTAGAACTGAGTTGTTGTCGGCGTCCTGTGTGCAGTGAAACAGCATTAGTGCTCAGCTGCTGACTTAGGAGGCTCCCGCTATGATCGCTGAAAAGGATAAACTTGTCTTTCTCTTGTCTAAGTCAGCATTGAGACGGGGTGTTGCCTGACTGGCTAGGTACACCTTGACCAGTAAGAAGGAATTGTGCACAAGCTGGTCACATCTGAAAGTCAGAAGGCGAGATTATATGGGCAAAAGCATATTGTGTGATCACGACAAGGAATCTTAGCTGTTGACCAGATTTCATTTGGAGACAAGGTTGTTGGATGTGTCCGTGCGGACTTCAATGTGTGATCTGGTGCAGCCAGAGTAACCTTACAGGAAATAGCATCAAAAAGTCTGACAGTAGACTGCCCATGGTGCTGCTGCATGGGACAGGTAGTAAGCCAGAAATGTCGTGGTGAACCTAGGACTGTTTGCAACAATGGTGTACTGTCTGACAACCATAAGCTGAATGTGCACCACAAGGTTTGTGATGCTCAGAATGCTCTGATGCTCAAAAACTTGTCTGCAAGGGGCTGACTTGCGTCGCATGCCTGTGATGCCTATTGGCTAGGCCTGCATTCGTAATGATGTCATACTACTGTTTACCAACAAACAGATGCAACAGCATCAGCGCAGCCCATAAGGGGCACAGACAGAAGAAGAAGAAGAAGGAGAAGAAGAAGAATAAGAATAAGAATAAGAATAAGAATAAGAATAAGAATAAGAATAAGAATAAGAATAAGAATAAGAATAAGAATAAGAATAAGAATAAGAAGCCAGATGTGACCTGGGGATGGCAGAAGCAGGTGCAGGGGTGAGTTGCAGTCCCAGGTCAGCAGCATCTGCATGAGCCTGCTCCAAGGCACTCTTCAGGTGGCGGCGCCCCTTGAAGTGGGCCTCCAGCAGGGCCTCACTGCTGGTGCACACCCCACACATGCTGCACTGCCATGGGCTGCTACCCTCTACGCCTACAAGCAAACCAGCACCACGGTCAAGCAGGTGTCCAAGACACCTCCTGTGGCCAATGTAGAAACGCGTTTTTATTGTCTCTAGGCGTTTCTGAGTGTAGATTCCCGCTGTGACATGGACATTGCTGTATTACTATAGACGTTTTGGGATTGAGAATATGCTATCGCATGTGCTGCCGTTTGACATCTGCTGCATTCTAACAACGCCCTTGAAACTTGAAGCAGCAACTGAGTGATTGAGTGCATGGTTCTGCACAGACTGCTTCCTTCTCAGCTTGTCGGCATGAAAGCATGACGCATGTAGCAGATATCTCGAGCAAAGTAGGTACGTAACTGTTTGACAATAGTGCTAGTGTTACGCTGTGTACACTCAGCACAACAGCCTGTAGTGCTGCCGATCAGTTGCTGCTGATGTTCACTGCATGCACAATGCAGAAACATCACGACCTGCACGCTTGATTGTCTGCTTGGTTTCAGCTGTTGTGGAGTGCACAGCCGCTAAACAATGCCACCTGGCATCTCATGTTGTTACATATTGGCACCAAGCATGAGGTCTAGACACACCTAGCAAAAAAAAAAAAAAGCTGACACACCTGTATGATGATCTTATTACTTAGCAAATGTACATGTTGAAACAAATGCCAGTGGGCTTTCATTGGCATGTTGCTGCCTATAGACTGTTTTGCAATCAGCACAGTGGTGCCAGCAGAAGGGAGTCATGTCTGCAGGAGGTGGCCTACCTGGTGTGCTGCTAACAGTCCCAGCAGGAGTAGGTGGTGCATCACTGTCCTGCCACCTTGACACATCACTGCCTACCCTTTGCACCTGCCGTATGTGAGCTCGGCCCTGCACAACCACAACCCTGCCTGTAACTCGGTTAACAGTGACAACAACAGTGAAATGCTTTCCAGGTCATGATGAGGTAGGTACGTGCAGGACATGTCTTCCTGCCTCTCTGACTCTGTTCCACTGTAGGAATTGTGTCATACAATATGAGTTTGCCTCTGTTGGGTCACAATGATGTTATAGTTTGGATTGTGGTCCACTGTGTTTAGTCATGACAATAGCTCATGCTGAGTGTGTTTGATGAGTTGTGCATTGGGCAATTGCCTGCTTGTGCAATTGTGTACAGCTCAGCAAGAAGGCAGATGGATGCTCACGGCTATGCAGCAGCTGTTTCCCCTCAGCAAACCTTTGTTTCAGAACACATTACTTTACAGAATGTAAGTTCTGCGTTTCCACAATTGTTTGGATAGAAGAAGAGCATTGTGAGCCAATTGTATGTAAAATTTCATTAACCCAAATACTGTTTTGGTCAAGCAACACATCATCTAGTATGAAAGCTGTATATCCAGAAGAAGCACATTACAAAGTATTGATACACACCATACTACACCACACCACACCACACCAGCGCAGCAAACAGGTACAAGCCTACAGCTGTACATGTTGAAAGCAAGCCAGCATGGATAGTACCCAGACTGACCTGGAGGTGTGCAATGTAGTTCTTCTTGCTGGTGGCGGTTGCATTGCAGACAAAGCAGGTGTATGGCTGATTGCTGCCGGGCGTGGCAGCATAAGTGGAGGGCGTGGCCAAGCGCTGAGGGCTCATGTGAGCATAGCTTGCTGGCGTGCCAGCATAGGGTGACTGACTCCCCCAAGGACCTGAACTAACAATGACAATAATTTACAGGCGTTCCAGCTAATCAGTCTTGCCAGGATTTACTCCCCCATGGACCTGAATAACATGTCATGTAGTGCAGGAATGGTACTCCAAACCACCAGAAACAGCCTAGTTGCAGACGTATACCAGTATTTGAGAATATCTTGCTTGTGTCATGTGTGTTGGGGAGGGATCAGGCATCTCCCCCTGTCCCTCCCAAGTGGAGGAGTGAGGGGGAGTGGAATGGGTTGGCG
>JAABUK010006169.1_pt1 | contig 18080 bp, 22 predicted proteins | sample 5559141 | NCBI WGS metagenome assembly JAABUK01 (sample SAMN10711869, study PRJNA513367) | rock metagenome | isolation source: Antarctica rocks | place: Antarctica: Victoria Land, Pudding Butte nord | collected 2016-01-03 | reverse complement strand
TGTCAAACAGCCTACGCCTCAAGGCGTCCATTGGCCAGGTTTCGACTAGCCTGCGCCCTGTCCAACCGCCCTGTCCAACAGGCTATTTCGAGCGTATTTCTTGAGTATATAACACTCATTCAATGCGCAATTCTACATAGATTTAGACAGTCAATTCCATCAATTCTACAGACATCTACGAGCTATTCAGCCTTCAATTTGTCTGACAATTTTTGACTCAACGATGCTAAGAAAGTCAAATTCCGTTGCAGCAGCCATCCTGAGCAAGGGATGAATTGCGTAGAAGACGTCTTGCGATGCTAGTCGTGCATTGACCAAGTCTCCGTAGTTCGAGCACAGTTGAGCGACAAATTCGTACGAGCCACCCACCTTGTAGCTATTGCCGATACCGCCACTTTGAAGTACTCCAGCATTAAGTGTATTGTTTTGCAAAAGCTTAGTCGCAGTGTAGTACTTGGGTGGCAAGTTGGTAGCCTCCTGCAGGACCGCAAAAAGACTCTCAAAAGTGCCTGCGAAGAGGTGTTGTAGGTCCTCCTTGGCGGCTTACTCAGCATAGGCCTATTTAGCTTCTGCAGAGTTCTCGTAGCTAGCTTCTTCCTTCATACACTCCATACACTCATTCATCAGATTATGAGCCCTCAACGCTTCGAAAAGCGCGTTAACAGAGCTGTATCGATATAGCTTAACGGCTATACACTTAAATGCCTGAAAGAAGATCCTCCTCGCGTTAAATAATAAATGCCTGAAGGCAGACTCTTCTCGCGTTAAATAATGAATGTCTGAAGACAGACCCTTCTCGCGTTAAACGATAAATGCTTAAAGATAGATTCTTCTCGCGTTAAAAAATAATAAATATTTAAAGATAAACTTTTCTCGCGTTTAATAATAAATTCTAAGAATGGATGTTTAAAGACGTCTATTACTCTTATAAGATTTACAGTAGAATCTGCGAACTCTCGAAATTCTTAGAGCTCTTCTCAGATAATTTAATTAATTAAATTAATTATTATTAAATGAAATTAAAGTAAATATAACGATATTAACTCTATACACTTTCGAAATATGATTGTAGAAAATTAATTAATATTCTCATTATCGCTCTTAAGATCTTAATATAAAGTATCGATCTTAATAAAGAAATTTTAAAAGAATTTAATCTTCTTTAAATTCAAAATATTCATTATTTTAATAGAAGCTAAAATATAATATTTTATAGATGATTATTAAACAAAATACTTCGAAAAAAGATCTAAACAGGTGAGAGAAGCAGAAGTTCATTTCGGGTTAAAAGCGATAACAGCGATAGCTGTGCTAAGCTCTTATCATAACAATAACAATAACGATAATAACGACGATAACGCTAGCTGTACGATGTCTGTCAAGCAGTGAAAGAAAAAGAAGAAAAAGAAGAAGAAGAAGAATTGATAGGGCTGAGCAGAAACAGCGCGTTAAGAGGTCCGCAAGGGGATTAATATTATGATTTTATATATCATTATCTGTTTAAGTTGATAGCGAGCTTCGTCTCCGCCGCTTCACTCGTGGGGGTGTGTTATAGATCCTCCTTGGTGGCTTACTCAGCATAGGCCTATTCAGCTTCTGCAGAGTTCTCGTAGCTAGCTTCTTCCTTCATACACTCCATACACTCATTCATCAAGAGGTCGTTGCCGATGTCAGATCAAATTATGACTGTCCCGGAGGTTTTAGCCATCTTATACCGCGTAAAGAGAGTTACTACGCACCTATAAACTTATTCTCAACCTCCTGCACGCGAATCGATATGAATTGATCAAATGAAAAATGCTGTTGGTCGTGTATAAAGAATTCCCGAACCACAGAGCCACCCGCCTTCATGCTTTTCGGATCTCCAATCAGCTTTCTCAGACACTGGCCCATCTTTTCGTGCATCTGGTTGCGCAAACGATCCGTCTTCTGTCGTAACGTCAACGGAACGAACGTGCCAGGAGGACGGGTAGACCCAAACGTGGTAACTCTCAAAGTTAGGGTCTCCCTGTCCGAGGCCAACGAGTGAAATGTCAAACAGCTGCCCGGGGTCTCTTGTGTCTGTGTCGACCTAGCCATGTGGTTCGCGAAAAAGTCGCAAGGTATACAATATTCAGCGCCGACTAAGCGCAACCAGGCAGCGCAAGGCTGACCACGGAGAAAAACCAGGCTTGGATATTTTGTGAGGCCCCGGATATCATCCATGGTTATCTTCCTGCAGCGTTTCGGAGATCCATCACTGAGGTCAATTATGCTGACGAAGTCATGAGTACACTTTGCGGCTGTGCCTTGTGGCTCTTCGAGAGGGTCTTGCTCTTCGAGAAATTTGGATAGCCATTGGAGATAGGGTTTCCGAAATGTTCCAGAGAATGCGCGTGCTCGAAGGTCGTCCACATACTTCTTTTGCGCAGCCGACGCCGCTCTGATGACTTCAGAATGTCATTAGAATGGGATTCAGGTAGGTGTACCGTCAGACTCTCTCACCATCGTTCTCGTTATATCTGTCCTTCGCCGCCTATCTAAGCACAACATTTGCGCTACATTTGTGGGCGGTCGCTGTTCACCAGTCTCAATAGACAACAATCTCTCAAGGCGATTCACACCCCCATGCAGAGCCAGCACATGAAAATACTTGGCTTATCAATTGGCAGCAGTCTTCTCTATCGAAGTTTTGTTGAATGATGAATCAGCCGCAACTTCTGGATCCATGATGGTTCTCCTAACCCCACCGGTGAGCCCACCGACCATCCAGGCGGAAGACTCCCACTACACACAGCTTGTTGAGTAATAAGCCTCTAAGAAGTATCGGGTCATGGACGTCGAATTTGCTGACCTGTTGCAGTCTCATCCTGGTTCCGGATTTTGGGATTCCGTCCACCGACACATGGTCTATTAGATCACAGCAATGGCGCGACCTACTGGCACGGTTCAAGATCTCATTTGAATTCTCGACTTTTCTGCCACGTTGTCCTGAACATGACACGGGGTGGAAATGGATTGTCGAAGCTGCAAGGCAGCCTCTGAACATCATCCATAAGTCCCAAGAATGGACTATTCAAGAGGTGAGGAGTATGAAGCAATCATGCTGACATAGAACTCGCTCATAAAGTGCAGGAGAGGCGTCGTCCGCTAATGATCATGTCACACGGCATCGGAGTGGCTATAGCAAAGCAGGTGCGTCACCAGATAGATTTAAGAGACGGCTCTAATTCCTTTGAAAAGATGCTCTGTCAGCTAAGCTGGAATACTACTGAGTACGCAGCGATAGGGACCGCCTTGGTTGGTGTTGTCTTCCTAGGTGTACCACATAAGACGGCAAACAAAAATCATCTGGCGGATCAGTTTGTTGCCATCCGCAAGTCCTACTATCCCAAAGCCTCTCGCAAAGTGATCGAGGCTTTGAAATCTCATAACCAGGGTTTGCTTGATTTAGCGGAGAGATTCGAAGGTATCGAGCTGGATATCGATCTAATGACCATCCATGAGTCAAAGATGGCTTTGACCAGTAACACGCCGATCAGGAAGTCTTCAAGTACCAAGAAGGGTCCGGTACGATACTGAGGCCGCCTTGTGGAAGCCTTTACTTACACTTTGAAGACCTTAGAACCAGCCACAACATTCTTGAACATGCCTCGAGAGAAGATCGTGGCGCTGAATATCGATCATGATGGATTATGCCAGCTTACGGCTGCGACCGATCAGGTTCATCATGAAGTTGTGCTCTGGTTTGAAGAAGTTACGAGCACTGCACATCAGAGAGTAATGAGCAGAATTCGTCGGGGTGAGTATTCTGTACCGCACCTACATCGAGCGTCGACAGAGCCAGAAGCTATCTCAGACTGACGTCTGTGACGGCCATGACAGCATCTATGCCTACTCTCAGCTGACTATCCCTAGTCGAACCAATGACTGCTACCCCGACCCCCGTCTTACACAAGCTGTAGAGCGACTCGCTATCAGCAGTGATCAGACAGGTGAGTCTCTAACTTCCTGGAAGGAAAAATTGACGCGACTGTCAACTAGGACAAGGCAGACTTTCTCAATCAACTCTTTCGGTCCATGAAGGCTCTTCCAGTTCAGGCTTCGAACATGTTCCGAGCGTGGGGAGCTTCAATCCCGCGCGACCGCAGCCATCGCTCCCGTGCCTGATGATAGAAGAGTCTCTGAAGAATCTCCATTTCTTCGGACGCGAAGATGAAATGACCCGCTTGGATGAAGTTCTGCTTCCAGACCAAAATCATATCCAACCCGCTGATGCTGTGGAAAGTACGCCAGGCCGGCGCATCACCCTCTTCGGATTACCTGGAGTTGGCAAGACAGAACTCGCAGCCGCATATGCACTCTCTCGCGCTGCAAAGTTTGACGCCACATTCTGGGTTTACGCAGACACGGCCAAGAAGCTGGAAAACGATTTTACAGAAATTGCTCGCAGGCTTGATCTTGGAGATCGTGAAGAATTCGATCCGGCCGCCGCGGGCGATCAAGCCAAGGGTTGGCTTTCAAACCCGAAGAAAGTCGTCGATCCAAGCAGCGATCTACTCGTCCAAGCAGATGCGTCCTGGCTGCTCGTCTTAGACAACGCCGACGATCCTTCTCTGCTCGCAGATTACTGGCCCTCTCTCCTCACAGGCTCTGTGCTATTAACGAGTAGGCGACCCCCAGAATTGTATACGAGAGACATCAATATGCGTCCAATGCACATTGAAGAGCTGCTGCCCCTAATTGTTGAAGATGGCGCACAACTGATCAGGAATTGGACTGATTGTCATGAAGAATGCCACGTCGATCGCTCGTTACAGATTTCGCGAATACTGGGAGGTATGCCTCTCTGACTTCTTAGAGTGGCACCAACTGCAGGCGGAGCGTACGGAACTAATTGAACTGTTCGAAGATCGAACAGGGAACCTCTCACCAAGAGGCACAATTGGAACTACCTGGGCGATGAACAATCTCAATCCGCAGGCGCGAGCCTTTCTAGACGTCCTCACCTTTTTGGATCCCGACAAGAATCAAGAACAAATTCTGCGCAAGTCCAGTGCAACCGACCCAAACCTTTTGCTCGAAGACTTCCCACGTAGCTTCAAGGAGCACTTGAATGCACGCACCGAGATCATCAGCAGAGCATTTGTTAAGCTTGACCTCCGTGACAAGCAAGAATTCCGGGTCCATCGATCTGTCCAGAGGATTTTCCAATTCTATATGAGCCAGGATCGCATGCAGCAGGCATTCAAATGTGCTGTGGCATTGCTGTCAAGCCATTGGGGCAAAGAATTCGACAGCCGCAGTCATTCGGTGGCTCGGTGGACCAAATATAATGAACTGTTCAATCACCTGACCAAAATCGCCACAATCCACGACGATTCTCACAAAATGGCAAAACTTCAGCCGAATTTGCAGCTGGCGAAGCTCCTCTTCCTATGCGCGTGGCAAGTTGGTCCCCGTGAAAGGTCATGGCAATCGCTGACATGTGCGTTCAAGGGTTCAAAAGGAACAGGCCAATTTCGACAGTGGGCTGCGTTTCTTGGAGCTTGCGGAAAACATATGCCGAGATCACGAAGCGACAGAGGAGGCCGAAACTATCTTGGGAGATGTTTGGCACACCATAGGAGCCATTGCGAACGAGATAAATGAGCCAGATCGCTGTCTGCATTACACCCAAATGGTTGTTGATGTCAAGCTGAGAAGTGCAAACTCGACTGGGATTCGCGACAGAAATCTGGCAGTTGCCTTCAATCAGCACGCCATCGGATTATTGATGGTTGGAAAGTTGACCGAGGCCGAAGCTGAAGTAAGAGAAGCACTAGCAATCATGGAAAAGGTAGTAGGCGATGATAAAGAGTTGATGTCAGGGTATGTGCTGAACCTTGGCTATTCACTGTGGTTGCAGGGAAGGTTGGAAGAGTCCCGTACTACACTTGAGGAAGGTCTGCTCATACGCAAAAAGAAGTTTGGCATCAACGACAAGGAGTCTTACAGGTCAGTGACGCTCCTATATTGCGACTCTTACATAGTAGCTGACCGGGTTTTGACAAGAACTGGTGCATATCTTGCCGCACTCGGGAACGTGTATCTTGCGAAGGGAGAACTTGCGAAAGCCGAGACGCTACATTGTAGGGCTCAGACTCAGTATGAGTCTACTTGGGGTAAATGGCATCATCGAACAGGAGACCTTCATCATATGATGGCTCGTTATGAGATTCGAAAACAAAATTGGGCAGAAGCTGAGTTAGTGACCCCTTCGTCTGCCCTTGATTTCCTGGGAGCGCGGTTGCTTACTCCTGTGGCCGCAGGAAACTACTGTCTTCGGCGCTGCTGATCTGGAGGAAAGACTCGAACTTCTACAAGCCAGAGATAGCCCGAAGCACCTTCATGATGGCCAACGTACTTCGAGGACAAGGCGACAGCAGCAACCAAGCTGGCGATCTGATCAACAAGGCAGCAGACCTTAGGGCAGAGATACCTTGGGCTCCTGATGTGGACAAATCCAAGTTGACTGAGAAGGACTTTGATGATCTGGTCATGTACTGGTCGAGATGAAAACATGTCAGGGCTCATAACGCTAGCATGCAGAGGTCAGGTCGCTGCTCGACGCCAAACCTTGAAATCTGGTATCTCGGTAACGCCGGCTACGTTATCATCGCGGCGATGCGAGGGAGATGTAGCTGGGCCAAATCAGAAAGGCTGTGATCGACCATGCCCCAATCGAGCATCCTCTGGCAAGGCTAGGAATTGCTGTTGACGTTGCTCTCTCCTTGGTGTCATCAGACTCGAGCGTCCTGCGCCAGCGGCTGTCAAAATCTATCACATTGCTTGATAGTCGTTCCTTTGTCTCACGCGGCGCGGTCACACTCACTCAATGTTTCTATAACAACATGTTCCTAGCATACAATTTTTCCTGGTCCTCATGTCACTCGCACCCGTGATACCTTTACTAATGGGGCCGACCTCCAAATCTCTCCTTCCTCTACCGGCCGGAGATATCGTGTCTACCCTGTGTTCATAACACAGCATGTCGGGTCAGTCGCTAGATCTACCTATGATACGACATCAACTTAACGAATCTACAGAGCAACAGCTCAACGGCCATGCATTGAAACTTAGTACTATAAAAGAATCATGCGAGATGGATTACTAAGACCATAGCCCGCCACTGAGACTTTTAGCGGGTCCACTTAGGAAGCACCTGTACGCGGTGTGCGCTACGAACCTCCTTAATCTTAGGAGTAAGGGGTGCTGAGACTTCCTGCGGCAGTACGACAATCCTACAATATACTGCGCTAGAAAAGGTAACATCTTCTGAAGAGGAATCTGCATCTTAAACGTCTTCTTAAACCGCTATTTTAATAGGATATTTAAATATTGAGCTGAAAATGAGAACTGTAAAAGATGTAACTTGAAGATTCTAATTAAATAAGAGAGATAGGATTTTATTTTATAGCTCTCTTTAATCTTACTCAGGAATTATTAAAGAGTTGAAGATAGCAGATAGGTTTTAAAAAAATCCCATTCCTTACTATTCTCGCTTAGACTATATATTCTCAAAAGGGACAGTATTAGAGATAATGCTTAAATAAGGCTACTAGATAATAACACCTCTAAAGAAGACATTATCATGGGGGTTATCCTATATATGTGAGACTCTAAGAGAGAGAGAGTAATTCCTGCATAGACCATAGGTCTGATTCGGCGCATGAGCAATCTATCCACCTATTTATCCATCCATCGACACATTCGGATAAGAGTGGGCAAAAGTATGCAATCGCTCAGTATGCCGTGCAACGATCACCATCCCAGGCTTCAGCCATGAAAGGAGGTGGCATTTCTCCCAGAGCCCATGGGCTCAGAGAAGGATGGTCGGGAAGCAGCTTTATGCAACGGCCCGAGGGCCCTCTTCCGTTTTATCAAATACACACTACAATGGCAAAAGCCCACACTCTGATTCCAGAGCATGTGGATCTCCGAGTCACTCATGCGCAGCTCGCTTTTCTGGCCGGGGGCAGCTTTCAAAGCGGAGAGACCGTACAACTATTGCCGGACCCCCTCCCACCACCCGACAAAGAGCTGCTTCGAACGAAACTTGCAAAATAGCGCCCCCATGAGGTACGCTTGCGAGATACGAGGGGGCTTTGAGGAACGCTTGAATGTTGAGGAGAATGGATTCGGGAATTGTCCACCGGGCTTACCAAGTGCAGTCTGAAACGAAGATGGAGTCGCAGACTATCTGCTCGAAACAACGCAGTGGGCCAAGCAAAGGCTCCAGGCTGTATACACATTGCGTAATTATGCTATGCTTACAAGGTATGCGGTCCAGATGTCCTTATAGTCCACATTTAATGAAAGGACGATAGTTATCGAAACAGCCAACGAGAAGAACATGAGCGAGGGGACATTCACTGGCACTCAGAATGTTCCTGATGAGCCGGCCCCATTATTACATGTCGGTGAGCAGCCTGCAAATGTTTGGCGCCTACAAGCAGATCAGCTAATCAAGAGGTGTGGGCCTGTGACAGATCAAACACAATCAGGCGGCGTTCGGCGAATTCAGCGTCATTTATCAACAACAGAACGCGAGAAGTATCTCAGAGGGAACTATCGCCTACGTGTTGTGACGTAGGTATCAGCACATCCTGTGCTTTTCAACTGGACTGAACAGCTGTACAGAGCATGGCGTCCCATCAATGGGCCCGTTGAGGACTTCCCGCCTGCATTTTGTGACGCATACTCCCCGAATCCAAGCACTGATCTGGTGGTTGCGGACCGAGGAACCCCACATCACGTCGGCGAGGTCTACTATGTGGTTTACAATGAGAACCAGGACTGGTACTGGCTGAGTAGGCAGATCCCTGACGAGATGACTGTGTTCATAAGCTATGGTTCTCATCGCGAGATTGGACCTGCTTGTATGATCGCTCTAATTGTCCAGAATTGCCAAATACTGATGATCACAGTCATTCCCCGTGGCACATTCAAGATCCCTTCTGCTCCTGCCATGGCACGTTCAAGGGAGAGTCTGGAAGTACGGATGATTATTATTGGATAAACTGGCCGACTCGTCCAACGTAAGGAAAGGTTAGGACCGATATCTCTGCAACAGAAGGGCTGCGATCTCTGTCAGTTCAGTCCACAATGGGGACATTGCCCCTTTCCAGTATTGTACAAAGCCTACGGCTTAAAGCTCGCTCTTTGCGTCACCTGGATCTCCTGCAGTCCAAGTTGGCATCTTCCTCTCCGTGTTGAATACCTCTTGCCACACGCTCAAGAGCTGAATTAATAAGCCTTCTTGATTCGCCGATGCAACAGCTGCAACACCAAATGGACGGCCGTTGAAATCAAGGTATGAGAGTGGAAGCATCGCCTCCGGATAGCCTACAAAATAAAGATTAGCCAACAAATCAAGGGTGGACTTCTGTACTTTCCCGCAGCATTTGAAAGCTCATTGATTCTGCTGTCGCCCGGTCCGAGAATGACATCCACTTCATATTTCTCAAGACATTCATCAACTGCTCTTCGGCGGCCCCCAAACTCTCATATCCTTGAGAGCTTCGTGGTACTCCTCGTCAGAGATCTTGTAGCCGGCAGCGATCTCCAAACGTTTCATATTGGGAGATTCTGTTTGATATATTAGCTTTGAAGAATTTGGCTAGATTTCCTTACCAGGAGGAAACTCCTTCTCCGCATTGTCTCTCATGAATTGCATGAGCTCCTCCAATGTGCGGACTTTGCTCGTCTCCAGACCTTCCAAATACTTCTCAATGGCGGGATTGAATTGGGAATCTGGGAAAGAGACAGTCAACTCTGCGCATAAACGGGAATAGGAATTCAGTTAACCCATGACCCTCTGAATCTGGCTCAATTCCATTGACTGTCAGTTCGTTGAGGTCTGCAACCTTCACTTCCCTCACTTCAACTCCGATATTTCTCAATTTTTCGTACGCGACAGAAATTTCACGGTCCTGCATATGAAGAATTAATGTTAATGAGACCCATGAAGGTGGATTGCATCTGAATACCATTTGGGCCTCTGCATTTGCGTTTGGGAACACGACAGTAGGAGGCATGTGCCACTCACTGGGCTTTAAGACACCGATCCGAATCCCCTTGAATGATTTAGTCAAATGAGGAACATAGCCGCCTTCGGGTATGTATGAGGCTTTGCTTGGATCGACCAGAACGTCCATGAGGTCCGCGATATCGCGCGCAGACTTGGCAATGGGACCAGCAGAATCAAAATCGTAAGAGATAGGACAAATGCCCCCCTGTGAGATCAGGCCGAGGGTTGGTTTGAGAGCGTAGACATCATGTCGGGTTGCAGGCATGAGAATGGAGCCATTTGTGTCGGTCCCGATAACCACGGGCGCGAAAACCGCTGCCACCCCAGAACAGGAGCCTGATGAAGAGCCGCCGGTGCTCTGATCGCACGGGTCAGCAAGGCTGACGATATCACGCAACTGATCCCTACGCTGTGTCCGCCAAATCCGTCGTCCCATCTCTTCCCGCCGATCACATATGGAGACTGAGTAAGACCTCCCACTGCTGACCATCCACCTGGCATGTGCATCCCCCTGTAAGTCAAGATCACGTTCAGTGAGGTGTTGCTATGAAGAATTCTTGAGTAGTACCTGAAGATACTCAATTCCTGTAAAGACAATGAGTACCGTAGTCGAGTAAATCATGGAAGGGATTCAAAATGCGCACACCCAGGTTTGCTTTTGCTAAAATTATAGCTCCTGCCTTGTGCAACTTAAGTTGATAGTCAATGGATAATAGAAACGCTCCCATGATAACAGACTAAGTACCTGATTTATTGCTGGTGCCCCATCTTTCACACGTGACTCTGCGAGCGCAAAAGTTCCAGCAGTTGTCTCCATACCTGGGTCAGGATGCGTTGCCGTGTTACCCTGGTTGCTGCTTAGGATTCGAAGAGCTTAATAATTCATGGCGGTGGGCTCATACCTTGACGATGACTGGGACGCCATGTAATGGGCCACCGACCTTGCCATCCGCTCGTTCCTTGTCTAGGAGTTTCGCGTGCTCCAAAAGAATTTCCTTTGGCGCCGTAGCAATAACGGCGTGTAGATAGCCTTTATGAGCAGAAATCTGATTCAGGTACTCAACAACTGCTCCTTGGCTGGTCAAAGAACCGTCCTCATAGGCCTTTCTGAGGTCAGCCGCTGTAGCCGTGAGCACGTTCAGCTTTGACATTGCCGCTTGAACAGCAGGAACAAGATTCAATAGCAAGTTCGGATCCAAGTGGGTAACTTCATTGACAAGTTGAGCTCCTGTGGACCACGCTGTGCAAGCTTATTCAATTGCAAGAAAGGCACGTTGAGAACGACTAGTCAAGGAAAGCTTGAGAAGGAATGGAGTAAGACAGTTTCGGGCGATCGAGCGTAGAGCTGGTTACACTGATTTCACAAAGGCTGGCGGCACGCCTTGCCGGAAAAGCGCCGAAAGATCCCGTCCCGATTACAAGGCTCGTATGTAGGCCTACTCGTATGGAAGGCACTGCCTGACTATCTAGGCAGAGATGCATGCAAGCCATGCTGGGCAGACATATAGGAGTGTCCGTGGGGAACAGGTAGGGTAGCAAAGGCTTAAGTTTTTCTTGGGGGTGGTGGGGAGACGATCGAGTCGATACGGCCGCGGTAGGGGGATTCGGCTAGAGATTGGCGGCGCGGGCCGTTGGGGTCGTTCATGGCGGCGACGCCGAGGTGCTCGACGTTGCCGTAGTCGATGCCGCCCTTTTTTTTTGCCGTTTGCTGCTGCTGCGGCTTTCGCGTCATCGTTTCTGTGGTGTTCGTGATCTTCGTGCTCGGTGTTGTCTTTGTGATGGTGGTGGTGATGCTCTGGCGTGGCTTCGTTTGCGTGGTCCGACGTCTGACTCTCGTCTGAAGTCGTGGTCATTGCCGAAATCGGGGGCTGCGACGACGTTGGTGTGATGTGCCGTGGTTGAGTTATTGATCGTTTTGTCGCGATATTCTAGGTCTGACGCTGGGGCAGCCTCCTTACGTGGCGCGGTTTTAGGATCTGTGATGTCCTTGTCTTGGGATCCGATGCCCGTAGCTGCGACAACGTTGTTATGATGTGCGGCGCTCGAGTCTTTGATGGATTGGTCGCGCGAGTCAGGGTTAGGACTCCAAGTAGCTTCGTTGCGTGAACCGAGAGTTGAATCTGTCATGGGTTGGCCGCGTTGATCAAGGGCAGAAGCTGCTTTGTCTCGTTCCGCGACCCGACAGCTGAATCTGTTTTGGCTGCGCTCGGCGCCAAAAGACCTGAAGCTGCAGTTTCCCCCACGCCCATTCCTAGAGCTGAGTCCGTTGGATCCTTACTTTCAGGTCCAAGAGCTGGACCTCTTGTGCCCTGGGTTTGTGATCCGAGAGCTGAACTTGCTGTAGTCTCATTGCGAGCTTCGAGATCTGAACTTGTGCTAACCTCGTTGCGAGTCCCAGAGCCCGGCTGTGAGGTGACTTGGCATAGATTTTATGGAGCTGCTCCTTGGTGAAACCGATCTTGTCCGCCATAGTCAACGATTGCAGTTTCAATGTACAACTTGTGGAGTTCCTGAAGCAAGAAGGGAAGACTCCCGCTGGGTGTGAGAGAAGAATTCTGACCGCGAAGAGCAGTGCACCAAGAGATGGCCGCAGTGGGCTCTTGAGTCTCCATGGTGAATTTTGTGCTCAAGCCCCTCCTTCCCAAGACGTCACCCCATGTCGACTTTTCTGGGACATCAGACCGCTTGAGTGTAAGTCCGGTAGATGAGTGTTAGTCCGGTAGATGAGGCTTACTGGCGTCTATCATACCTCGCCTGATTAGCCGGCTCCCGAAGGACGGACGAGGATTCTGCACCCGTGCTGTTGGACCAGAGCTTGGGATATGTGCCATGGCTCGTATTCTTTTTGGGCTTCAGCATCAACCAGGATTCTCTCCTCAACGATACTTCCGTGAAAGCAGGGGAGAATAGCGAATAGCGAATAGCGAATAGGACAATGCAACAATCCTACTCAAGAGTGACAATAGTGATAATATCCATGTGAATGCGCACTCGCTAGTTCACTACGATTTCGCTTGGAATAGCTAGCTTCGGGGAAATGTCGGCCCGGAGGTCTCTCCACTGGCAGGAAAACTCGTCGCGATGAGTTACCCAAAGTCCGAGTATCTGGGAAATCGAGGGTCTTGAAAGACATAGTTCGAGCTTCTAAACCAAAGATGATTATGATCACTCTCCTCCTAGACCACCTAATAACACGGAAACCATCATCTGTGTAAATGTTGACCGAGGCTAGAGCCCTAGCCAACATAATATCGCATCAAGAATGTTTCCTGTCCTCAAAAGGGAGCAGCAATGTCTAATTCTAGGTCTATGTCAAGTATGCCTTGTGCTGGAAGCGAGACCATTACAAGAATGCAGGAACCGTGGACGCCTATCGAATCAAAGAGAGAATCTGCAGCAGTCTCCTCCAAACTCCAGACCTTTTATACTGCCTGATACGGCGGGCCAGCCAAGTTCTGCTCCGCAACGGTCTCCTCATCACCATTTGGAGCCTCCCAAGCCTTGCCCTCCACCATCTTCCCCTCCTCCAATTTAGGGTTCCTGCCCCTGAGACTCCACGCCGCATCCCCCCATTTCTCCTTGAAGACCCAACCCGGATGCCAAATCGTCAACAACCCGACCGCAATCACAATCATTGCTCCTTCAAGTATCATAAATGTCACCTGCTGCTGCGCCAGCTTTCCCTTAAAGCCGCCTCTCAGCTCCGCGCACCGAAAGACCGACCTGACAAAAATCGTCAACGTTGCGAGCGCCAGCGCTCCCAAGAACAAGCGGAACCGTTTCGTGCGCCTCAGGGCGATAAAATCAACTCCAGGATTAAGATCCTCTTCTCGCACCCTGCCAACCCTCCAGCCAAACTCCGCACACAAAATAGCAAACAACCCGAGACTGAAGACTTGCCAGCTCACACCGGCGACCATGATGTTGATGCCCATTTTGTCGGTCTTGTCGTCGGTGGCAAGGGAGGCGATGGCACCACCAGCGGCTTGGAGCAGAAGAGCGATGAAGTCAAAGGTTACGAACGTTAGGGTGTAGGTGCGGGGTTTGAAGCGGGACAAAGTAGAGGTGTAGATGGGGATAATGCGGGCGAGTGTGAGGTATATGGAGGCGGATAGGAAGGCAGGGCCGATTGTCAAGGTGACGAGATACCTGTTGTGCGTTTGTTAGGATTGCATGAGAGGATGTCATCGATGGGTTTGAACGGAGAAAGGGGCTAGACATGTAGAGGTTGGTTAAAAGTTTGTGACTTACATCAGAAAGGGATTCTTCTTGAACGGGTTGGAATGCATCTGAATCCGGCCGACATATCCGATAATCTCAAGCACGATTCCGCCGAACATGCCGACAAGGAATCCCCAGGTACGATGCCGGATGCCGAGAAAGAGTTGGCCAGCGAGGAAAAATCCGAAGAGCGCGACGTACAGGGCATTGCCAGGGAGGGAGGGCAGATAGTGCGTGTGAGCAAGTGATAGGGGACAGGTGGAGAGAGTGCAGAATTGGTCTGGACTGGCGATGATAGAGGGAGAGAGATTTGGGTATAGAGAGGTTGGGGTAGCCATGCTTGATGATATCCCTAGGCAGGCACAATTTTCCTAGATGGGATGTCTGTTGTCGCTTTTGCCCAAGGATGGGGAAGACAGAACAAGAAAAAGGGCCAAGAATGCAAGAGAACAGAGACAGCTTGTAGACTGCGATTCTGGGAGGTGACCAAGTCAAAAAGATGAGATAACGGACCGAAGAGAACGGGAAATCAATCAGCGTGGCCCTTATATATCCACTTCACACCCATCGTAAGTTCATCCAGCTCAAATTGCACCGCCCCATCCTCGCAACAGCAAAGAACACATCTTGACCACTCTTCGCACCTCGGAAAAAGAGTCCTGCTGAAAGTTACAGGGGAAGATAGGGATACTGCGAAAAGCGGAGTAAAGGATACGCTCAGAGTACGCGGCAAGGTGGAAATTGGCTGCAAACTACTAGTTCACTGGTCGAGCAGAGGGCGGAGTTGCGATTTTCGCGGTTCTAGCAGCCGAAATCGCATCCTCAAACTGATTGCGCGGCGGAGGATTGACGGGACCTCAAGGCTATCCTGTTGTTCGTGTGTCTTGATTAGTTCCATGGTATGAGCTAGGACAGAGACCGTAGATATCTGCAAAGAGCTGAGATTAACAGGGTGCAATATAAGTAAAGACGAGACAATTTGCGAAGATTCATACAACTCACTGGCAGGTGGTCGGAGAAGCGGCACTAAACTAGAAAAGGCACATAACATGGCTTGGCATAGACCTCGAACGGATCAGCTTTTGAGAACACCTTGGCCATCGCTCATTTTCCAATAGCTGACCAACTTGCACTGTCTTAGCAGCATCAGTTAAGCAGTTGTAGCTCCCGAGAAGGTGGTTCAACATCTTGCTGGCTCGGCATCCAGCAACGCATATCTCTGGCCCCTCGGTTCACTGGGAAAGGCTGAAGGTCAACATCATGGAGACCAAGAGAATACAATTCAAGAATAGTGGTGCGCATGTGAGCGTGCTGAAGGGAGTCCGGAGGGTTTCGTTAACTTGACGGGTTGCTCTAAGTACGCACAAGGTTGCTAGGATGAAGACGACAGGTTGATGACTGGGCACACTGACACGGCCACGTTCCACCAGATATGCTGCTGATGCTCCTGACTAGCCTTGAGGTCCGCGTCTGCCAGCCACAGAGAACGAAGTCAACCCGCATTGAATCATAGTGCAGGTAAAGCTGGACCGCTCAAGGCAGTCAAGAATTGGACACATGCTTAGCGGCTCCTGGCAGGCTCGCGATGTAAGACAGACGAGTGAGTCAGAACTGTTGAATTTAACGACGATCTGAAGATTAAGATTACGTCCATGCTCTGGCGCTGATATGCACAACAAGAATTTATAAGATACAAACCGTTCTTGGCTTCCTTCGTCGAACATGATCACAATCTCATGATGCTCAAACCGTCTTGCGCCGCCTGTGCAGTAAACGTTTCTCCTTGAAATGGGGTGCTTCCTCATCTCGGCCTCCTCGGACTACCAAAACCAGCGCTCATAGCCTCTTTCCCGGGAGGTGGCGGAAGCGGTCCAGTTGGTGGTCCAGTGGGAGGAGGGATAGCTCGTCTGGGCATAGTAGCAGATTGAAGTCCATTCCTGGGGCTCATATAGCCAGCCCCCGCTGAAAGGGCGTTGGCACTGTGCATCCGAGGCGGGAACATAGGTCTCGATGTAGTTTCAATGGCAGAAGCGGGCTCCGGAATGTTATCTCGATTGTTGAAACCAAGCCTGTTGCTGCGCGAGCCGTGAGAATTGAGCATGCTCTTATCTTGCGTCTCAAGGCTCAAGTGTTCCAAACTGAGTGGTGGGGTGGGCGATCGAGGTGAAATACCTGTCGGCAGAGAATTTGGTAAGGGTGACTGCGTAGCGATGACAGGTATCTCGCCTGACGTAGACGTAGGAGTAGGAGTTGTTCGGGTGGAATGCGTGTCACCGCTTGAACCAGAGTTGGGCCCGGCTGAGGGCGTGTTGCCATTGGTTGAGTGATTAAAAGAGACATTGTTGTTTGTGGAGTGATAGGTTGGAAGCTGGGGGATGACAGAATCCCGCGACCCGTCACGATTGAGCGCTCTGGGAGCTGGCGGTGCTAAGTATGACTTTCGGTTATGTCTGTCCATCATAGAAACAGCCCATTCCTCCAGATCAACTGGTGTGCGCTTTGCGGCCTGGAGGAAGAGATCTTTGTCCTAAGCGAGCATTAACCACCTCTCTTCGAGAAGGTCAATCATAGGAGTCCAGTACTTACATATAACTGCCGAGGTGTTGGTCGCTCCTCTGGATTCTTGAGCAGACATTTGGCAACAAAATCATGTAAAATGACAGGGAAAGCTTCGCTTTGGGGGAGCTTTGGAGCTGATTCATGGACGATCGTCTGCAACAGGTCGAGGATACCCATTGGACCGGCACTTGCTCTATCTCCAGCAGCGGAGTCCTTCGTATCGAAAGGGAATCTTCCGATAGCCAGTTCCATGACCGTCAGCCCAACGCTCCATACGTCTGAAGTGACTGAATATGCTCCTCCCTGTATCCGCTCTGGTGCCATATAAGTTGAAGTCCCAACGAAAGTGTTCGCAACAGAGTTGACCGTCTCCGTTGCCACTCCAAAGTCACAGAGTTTGATACTGCCCCGAGAATTGACCAAGACATTGGAAGGCTTGATGTCTCGGTGCATGATACGATGTGCTTCGTAAAGGTAGACCAGGCCCCCAAGGATTGATTCGGTGATCTTTCCCAGCACGTTCACACGAACGGGGCCGAAATCTTTCGATATTCTGTCAAGGGAACTGCCGGAGCGTTAGTCGAGAAACCGGGAAGTGGCTGCTGCAAAGCTTACCCGCAGTCCATGTATTCCATACAGAGCACAATGTCCCTTGCATCATTCTGAAAAGCACCGTAAAATGTTATGACATAGGGTGAGCTGCAGTCATGTCCGACCTGTAACTCTCTCACAATCTGCTTGCGGACGTTCTCTTTGGCATCAACACGGATGATCTGTCCCAGCCAGCATCAGCATGGTATCGTTCTAGAATCCATTTGCACCTTTGTACCTTTCTTGCCATCACCACTTTGGTCGAAGCATGCATGACTTTGCTGACAGTCCCTCCATTGCCTGCGCCAAGCTCTTTCAGAACAATCAAATCCTCGCTTCGTAGATCAAGCTTGAACTCCAGACCAATCTCAAGAGTGTCTGTCCTATTGCTGTCTGTGTTTCCTATTGCCCCTGGTATTTGTGCATCGCTGTCAGAGGGATTAAGGGTCTTGGCTGGGGCCTTGTTGAGAGTGAGGCCTTTGGCATTCTTGCGTTTGAAAGTATTCGGCTTGAAGGAGTCCGCCATTTTTGCAGTTTGGAAAGTAGTCTTGAAGAGGAATACACGCCCACAGAAAAGTCGTCCTGGTGTTCTGACACGGTCGATTGCACAGACTTGAGACTGCCGAGTAGCTGTATCAGAGTCCGCGGCTACTGGGTA
>JAABUK010006168.1_pt1 | contig 18080 bp, 23 predicted proteins | sample 5559141 | NCBI WGS metagenome assembly JAABUK01 (sample SAMN10711869, study PRJNA513367) | rock metagenome | isolation source: Antarctica rocks | place: Antarctica: Victoria Land, Pudding Butte nord | collected 2016-01-03 | reverse complement strand
AAGCGGTGACTGCTTCTTGCAAACATGCCCAGGCAAGTGGCTGTGCGGCAATGCTGGCATGTTGCAACATCTAGATGGACCTGCATCCTCTTAGCCGCATGCTTTTGTCCTTGAACGTAGACTTGGTTGCAGAAATGGATATGCAAGCGTTATACATCATCTCTGAAAGACGGGACGGCGGAAAAGGACCCAAGCATCGCAGCTTTCGAATTCCCAATCGACAGCTGAGCCAAGCAGTCAAAGCAGAAGCTTGCCTATAAGCAGAGCATTGAAGAAGAGGGCTGCACCACAGCATGATGGCGTGGCATGTAAGCAGGCCAGTGAGCCTAACAACAAGTCAACTGATGTCCTTCAGTCGGCAAGTCAACTTGCACAGGGTCAGGATGGGCGCACCATGGCAGCAAACACGCATGGGGCCACAGCTCGAGCAGCAAAACGTGCAAAGCAGGCAGTTGCTAGCGTTGCTAGCACTGATGATGCTGATGGACTTGTGAGGGCAGTGCCTCAGCACAGAGCCCGCAAGGCGCCTGCAGGGACCTTGAATGGCACATCACGCCCAGCAGGCAAAGCGCACGCAACAGGCAAAGCAAGCCCAGCAGCTGCTATGGTCAGTCAACCCAGAGACAACCCAGCTAGAAGCAGCGCAGAAGCACAGCAATCTCAACATGAGCCTGTCAGCCGCCGGTCTTTGCGACCTTGCCAGGCTCACGCCACAGCTGTGGTCGACAGCTCCAGTGAGCATGACAGCAACATTAGCAACTTTGTTGATGACTCCTCAGATGCTGACTCAGCTGCTGAACTCAGCAAAGGTGCTTCAAGGCGTGAGAGAGTCAACAAAGCAGGCATGAATGCGAGCAAGGTAGTGTGTGCTAGCAAGAGGCAAACCAGCGCCTCAGCAGGATCCTCCGGAGGAAAGGCAAGAAGACAGCATGTGAGCAGCACAGATGAAGAAGCAGACACTGCATTGCCGGAGACAGCTGTATGTGACAGCGAGGCTGTTGATGGTGGCACAGATGAAGTCCTGGGAGAATCTTCTGAGGAGGAAGTTGCCAGACCAGGCAATGGAGCAAGGCTTCCCGCCAAAAATGGATTTCGAAAGCGCGCCAGCGCACAGCAGGCAAAGCAGCAGGCCACGGTAGGGGCGGCAGGGCTGGTGCAGCAGAGGAGGCTACAGATGCACAGCCACAAGACAGAACTTTGCAGAAGCAACCTGAAGGCAAGCCGCTTCACACGACGCTGCTGATTGCATTGCACCAGATTGCATGGATCTGTGCCTGGGCCACTAGGCCTCCGTGGCATTTCATTGTTTGTTCATTCAATCCTTCGTTCGTTCATGCATGCACTCCTTTGTCTGTGTGTCTGCGTTTCATTTCTTCGTTCATCCAACATGGGTCTTCCTGTAGGGTCAGGTACATACTTTCCTGAGTAGCCCTTATGTGGCAGTTGTTGCACAGCACATGTGCCCTCACGACTGGAGTCAATTCTCCGAAAGCACAGCCAAACACAGCCTTTGACGTGCCAACCATACACCACTGAGAGTGCTCATCTAGAATAAAGGAAGGCCCAAGAAACAATAGGACCTTTCCTGTTGATGTTGTTGCCTGCCCCGCCGACACGCAAGGACCAGTCTTTTGTGTGGTCTGCAGAATGCAGTGAGGCATTTGACTTGTTCACCACCAACACTGAGGATGGGACCCTGGCTAGAGTGGCTGACTGGCGGCTATATTGTATAGTTGTGTATGGCAAAGTCATTCCTGAAGTTGCTGACATCAAGTGGCCGCCCACAGAACCAGAGTGGAAGCAGTTTATACTAGCAGCAAGGCCCAAGGTGTCCAGTATGAAACGTCTTGAGCATGTTGTTGGGTCTGTGTGTTGGGTGGCATCTAGGCACATGTCGCGCAAACTTGGCTCCTTGCCAGAAGTCCATCTGTGGGATCCACGCAAGATGTATCAGCTTGAGCACCGCCGTACAATGGGACTTATACGTCGTGAGCATGGTGTTGGTGTACAGCAATTAGAAGCCATCACCATGGCAGAGTTAAAAAACGCAACACGCTTTGCTGATCGTGACTCTGTGCAAGGCATGGCTGAATGTGCAGCTTTCACTCTTGCTGCCCTCTTGGGTGGTAAACGAGCCCGGTCATTAACAGCAGTCAGGTTGAGGGATGTGAAACTGTTTGCCAGTCATGCAATAGTTGATGAGCAGGCTGTGCTGGTGCCGGCACTGGAGATCACATTCACCGATGAGAAGTTTGCTGATTTACGCGGCCCTAGAAAGGCGCGTGATGTGCCTCACACTGAGGACTATGCACGTAAAAAATGTACTGTTGTGCCTTCTGGATCTATCGATTGCTGGCAGCCAGAGGTGTATTTTTCCATCCGGATCCTATCTTGCATGCCCAACTTGATCAGGAGTTGGTCACTAGACCAGAGTGTGCGCACTTTTTCCTCTTTTGTACAGTCACTATCAACTACTGGATTGACACAACACCAGTGCATGTCAACACCTTGAGCCACTGGAATAGAAAGCTGCAGCAGCGCATGGGGTGTGCGCCACGTGCGCAGCAGCCCACCGCTCAGGGTTTGTGGCTAGGGCCTGTATACTGGCCATCATGCGTGCCAAGGGGCTGGCGCTGAGCCATGGAACGCTGCGAGTCATAGCCAGGCTTGGTGGGTGGTCTGACCTAAATGGGGTCGACACCGTCATGTTTGTGTACGCCAGGAGACTCATCGATCACAGAATTGACAACTATGCTCTCAGTGCTGGGGACGACCTGACTGATGGGCAGTGGGCATGCGTGAAGGACAAATACACAGGCCAAACAGTACTGCCAGCTCAGCCGGTTGCTGACTACGGAAGGGAGGCTGTGCCTCTGCAGCTGAAGGTGCTGACATGGCGCTCTGCAGAGTGGGTTGCTTTCCAGTCTGCGTTGAACGGTGCGGCAAGTGGCATTATGGAGGCTGCATATCTTGACAAAGACGTCATGCCGGTGAACAGATTCAGGCAGGCGCGTAGGGGCTTTCTGGTGTACATGCAGCCCCGCCCAGAGGCAGCTGCTGTACAACAATACAAACAGCTAAAGGGCAGACGCAGATCTTTGTGGGCAGTGTGCAGTGCATGCATCAGACGACAATGTGCGGTCCAGTTTGTTGGGCGCAACAGCCACCTCTTGACAGCGCCGCTCTACCGTGGTAGCCGCAATGCTCTGTACCAGTATTTACAGGAGGTGCATTTTGGGTTTGTGCAGCTGTCAGGTGCTTGCATTAACAGCAGCCATGTTGTTCTGTGTGATTGGGCAAGAGCTGGTTTGTTCTTGAGGCTGTTCAGGTCTAGTAAGTAGGTTCAGGCATAGGGAACTGTGCCTTTTTTGGAACAATCAGGTGAGGTGGACTGTGATGTTTTTGAACTATTAGGACGTTGCATTGCTGAGACAATTGAAATCATTGAAACAATAGGGTGTTTTTTTATAAACTGCAGAACAGTCATTAGAACTTACCTGAAAAAATGCTTGGACATGAATATGGGGCTGTAATCAGTGCATCTTGGCTTGCTGTATTCCCCCCATGCACGTGATGTCTGTCATCCTGAAACCTGCAGTGGTTGCACCTTGCCACAGTTTGGCCCCTGCCTTTTGGTTATTGTGATTGCACCAAGCATGCTTGCAGCTTGTGTTGGCTGGAAAGCAGCCCTCTGCTGGTGTTGTCATGTTCCGAGTGTGTGATGCCTTTCGTTTGTTGTGCTTGCACCAGGCATGCTTGCAACTGAAACAGCTTGTGTTGGCTAAAAAGCAGCCCTTTGATAGTGGTGTCATTATCTGTGTTTTGGTTGTGCACAGCACTGTGCCATGCACAATTTTGCAGCCATGGCACTGAGTGTTTGTGAGTTAGTCAATAGTTTCGATGAGCTCAGGGCACTAATCTATCGCACTCCAACCCCCCTGATTGGAATTACTCATGACGTGACCGCCACAAGTGCAAAAGGCGGTGTTTACGGAGCGCGGTATGACTTCAGGGCCGGAAGCTGTAGCCTTTCAGCCAGTTGCAGAACAGTGCCAGCTGCTGCTTGTTTGGTGTTTGCATCACCCACGCATGCTTTCCAACACGGTCTGACTATCACACCAATTTCTTTACGTGGACCAGCGAGCACCGCGTCGGCCTTGCGTCACGCTCTTGCTGTCACGCCATAGGTGACTTGACCTAACACAAAATAAAGGCAGTACAACTACAAAGCTGCGTGACAAACACATTTCAAATGACAGGGTCATGTTTAATTTGCTGCACAGGTGGAGGAAGAGTAGCACACCTTTGGTAGGCTAACCATGGCGAACATCGAAGAGGCTCTCAAATCGGCTGGTGCTGAGAATGATTTGCAGACCATCCTTCGAGTGCTGGAGGACAAAAGTGTCGGCTTCAACCGCCAGGAAGCTGCTGCTAGTCCATTTGCAAACATGGATACAGCAGTGCTGACTGGCCTCAATGTTAGAATGCTTAGCGTCATAAAGAGAGCACAGCAGCAGCAGGAAAATCCAGGTAGGCTCTCAGCGCCAATTCTGCTTCACAGTGTTGATGTGTTTTCTTTATGAGGAGTTGCCCTACGCCTATCATTTGAGCACAGTCACTGTAGACTGTCAGCATCATGTGGCTTGAGGGGCTGATGTTGATTTCACAGCATATCTGGGAGGCATCGGCTTACTTTAGTAGAGCAGGATTCACACAAACTCTTGGCTTTGTCTGTGGTCTGAGGCAGACCCAGCTTGCTTGCACCCTCACAAAGCTTGGGAAGATATTCAGTGGATTTGTTGGGCTGTATGAAGTGTGCTGCATCTTTTGCAAAGTCAGTGATGCCCATTCAAGGCAATATACTAAGTGTATGTCAGAACAATCTTGCATTTGTGGCACAACATCCAAACCTTACCACACTGAGCAACATGGGAGTTTGCTGCTCTCAGTGTTTAAATGGTAGTGCCTAAGACAAAGGGCACATATATGCTATATAGCGTCTATACGAGATTCAGAATCTAGCGTTCTTGTTGGATTTCTCCGGTTGTATCCGAGCAAGCCGGAATGCAAAACATGCCCAGCTCAGTGTTGCTAGATGGACCGGCGTGAAAAAATTCAGGAGGAGACATGTCAATGTTGTACAATGAATTTTTGTTTTGGTGCTAACGAGATTCCGGACGGCAAGCTAGTTCAGAAGTGCATAACTGGAGGAAAGAAAAGAAAATTGAAAAGACGGTGCCGTTGTGCGTAACGTAGTGGCGGTCATATATATAGAGAAGCTTGATTAAGAAATGAAATGATCGGTTTGGACCGTTGGCCCATGGGTTGCGGGCGTTGTGTGGTAGCTCACATCATAGACGAGCAAGCAACATGTTGGCCCCATGGGGCTGATGTCTCGCGCGCAACAGGCGGTACGACAGCAAGCAACAGCAGCAGCGCATCTGAGTCTCGACAATTGTGCACTTGTTAGCACCTCTTGCACGTGTATAAGCGTATTACACGCGAGAACGTGCACTTTAAGCCGACAAGGTCCGAAACCATGCCTCATAGATGCATCTGAATGCCTCATGTTCTCCTTGCCTTGCTCATTCTGCCGTGGTCTTGCTGATTAGCGGCTCGTAGTGATTAGCGGCACTACGTACATTGCATACTACGTCTTGGTGGGCGGACGTTAAATGACTATTGGCTATTTAGTGAAAGGTCTCGGATCCAAACCCAAGGTCCGCAGACTTTATTTCTCTCTAGTCGAACCCGTGATATACTTCGGAACTCCGGTCGACCTCGCGGTCAAGCAGGTAGAGCACATAATGCTCGAAATCTTTCGGGCTTAACGGCCTCGGGTTACGTTCAAGCCGTAGTGCGCGTTCCCGTTATCACGCCTAACGGCGTAAGATTTTCTTTTTCTTTCTTTACGTTGCATACTTCATCGTCGCTGCCTAGAAGACTGGGAGTACGCTGGCTAGCATGCATGCAAATGCTAGGACACGTATGGAAATTTCTTATACAGGTCCTGGCTAACCAAACCATCGAATTGCGTCCTCTGCTCTAGCGAATGAAGCGCCATAACAATGTGTCAAGACATGATCCTCAAATCGTGCCATGGCAATGAACAATCATTGTGAAAAGCAACAATGAAAAGCGTGTTGTAAAGCTCACAACTTACACACAAGTGCAATACATACTTTGTGATTGCAAAGAAAGGCTTAGCTGTAACAGTTAATGTTAAGTCAAAATTGTAGCAAAAAAGCAACAGAAGCGGCAGCGGTGGAAGCAGCGGCAGAAGCAGCCTCCCTTGCCGATGATCACGATGCTGCAAGTCATCGAGTAGCCTGCTTTGCTGCCCAGCATTGCAGAGCAATAGCAACTTGACTCACAGTGCTCTGTATAGTGCTTCTTATGCAAAGAATGCTATCATGCACTCACTGGCAGTCTCACCCGGAAGGGCATGGCATGTCCATGCCTAAGCGGCAGAGACAAGTTCAGCAATAACAACATGGCAGTTGTGTGATGTGGCTGACGGGGCTGTCATGGGGCTTTGAGGGTGTGAGAATGGGCTGGGACTTATGGCTGGCATGCTGCGCTGCTGTGCACACGTGAGCCTCACTGTGCTGCATGGTTGGCTTTGACCCTGCATGTGCTGTATGGTTGGCTTTGACCCTGCAGGTGGATTGACATTCATGGCATTCATGACATTCATGCAAGGCCTGGCTTTGCGATGCTTCTTTCATAAGGAGAAAACCCTGCTCTTCTTGTGTTGTAATGACATCTTCTTTTGTTGTGATGTGTGATCATTGGTTTTCATTCGGTCTTCTTGTGTTGTACTTGCATTGGCCTTCTTGTGTTGTACTTGCATCTCCAAATGATGATTGGTCTTCACATGCCAGACATGCAACTTGCTTTCAGGTGCCCGATGCCATGCCAAACTGATCAACGCTTGGTCACGAGTATGAGCCTTTGTGAGCCAGACTTGCAGACACTTGTTCTTTTAGGGTTTAGTCTACGGATACAGTTGGTTTTTGCCATCTCTGCGGTACCATTGGTGACTGATTTGAAGCCTTGTTTGGCATGCAACAGCAGCAATAGTTGAAGCAGTAGGTGAAGCAGCAGTGGATGCTGCAGACCGCACTGGCCTGCAGCAGCGTGAAGAAAGGCTCAGAGTCATAAGAGCACCTCTCTGCAGCCTTGACGTACCGCTTATCATGAATGAGGATTCAGTTGATGAGCACTCATACCTGAGAGCTGATGAGCACCTGAGCACATGAGAATGCAGCCCAAGGCAACTGTGGCTCTGAAAGGCAATCTAAAATCTGCTGAGTGTGAGAAAGATCTGAGAGATCCTGAAACGCCAGCCCACAAGTCAGTATGCAATGACAACCCAGCTTCTGTACAGGGGCTTAAGCAGCCAGACAGCGCTGGTCATCAAATATCCTTTTGTCAATGGCAAACGGGGCTGCTGCTGCAGCTGTTGCTGTTGGCGGGGTGGTGCCATAGCAGTCTCGAACTGCGCTTGCTGGCATCGGCGCCGTCTGTTTACTGAAGCGGACCCACATATGCTTCGAACCCACATGCCAAAATACTGCGAGCATGTCGCCACGGCGGCGTAGACAGAACAGCAGGGCGTTGGTGCCTGCCAAGATGCGGCGGCGGCTCTCGGACCGCTATACTTGTTAGGTACGCTAATGGTGCAACCACTCAACATCCTTTGTACAGCCTCTTTGATTTGTCCAAGGCGACGCTGTCCATGGCCAGTAGCCCAGCAGTTGGCAGTTTCTCCTCGTACGGGTCATGACAAAACGTTTTGTGACCCGTACGAGGTTGTCAACACAAAGTACTGTGTGCCTGGGCTTCACGTGATTTTCTCATCGTAGGCTGATGCACATGAGACCCCACTTGTGCGAATCAATATGCCGTTGGTTTCTGGCTTTCTTGCAAGCGCCCGCTGCCTGCCATACCGATCCCATGTAAAACCTTTGATAAGGATGCTGCCATCAATTTTGTTGTGATCAAATCTTGCGCCGTGCAATTGCAAGTACAGGTCTCTTTGTACGCCTCCCATGGGCGGTTTGAGTGCGTTTTAATAACATAGCTGATTGTGTCATCTGTTGGCAGGCTGTGGCTCCTTTTCACAAGAACTGTGATGTGCTGCCCATCTCCCAGGGTGTTATTTAATGACTTCTGCCCAGCGCTAGATGAAGCCATGCAGGATCAGTCGACCGACTGACTTGCACTGTCTTGTCCTGTAATTACATGGCCCTGTCTGCACTGCGTGAGTTGTCCGGCTTGCAGGCCAACCAAGGTCTTCAACATATTGTACAATATTCCATACAGCAGCTGTTCCTATGGCGTTCACTACAATACTAATGTAGGCTTAAGATACACCTGAGTAATTTTGATGCAAAGCAATACTAGACAGTCCTTCAGGTGGGACAGGTTTCAAAGCCAAAAAAGCGACCTAATGTCAAGGCAGTCTGTCAAGGGTCTTGGGGTCAAAAGTTATGCGCGAGTAATATGCATTGTCGGGTTCAATGGCTAATTCAGCCAATTTGGCCTCAGCCGGCAACTTGCCCTTGAAGACCCAGCACTCAAACTCGATATTCTGCAGCCTGCTGTGTGACCTACAGAAATGCCCTTATCTGATCAGTGCAAGCTGTTGATCCAAAGTCATGTCTATGTTCATGCACATGACAGAAGTTGGAAGGTCTGTATAAGCATGACACAATGTGCACGGTGGTGCAGCTGCCCCTACGCTAACCATTCATAGTGCCCTTCAGCATTGTCAAGCAAGCAAGGCGCAGCAAAACAGCGCATCTTCCGCAACATGCAGCTACAGTCAGACGCAGTATGACAGTACAAACAAACAATGCTTGGTACCTGCCAGCCTTCTTGAGCAGTTCCCTGTCTGTGGTGTCCTTCGGCAGGACTTCCTGATGGTCCTTGTGCAACTCTCTGGCGTGCTTGATCTGCAGTTCCACACCAGAGCAAGTCACTAGACCAGACACTACTGAATTGCCTGGTCATTGCAGCACACATTATGCACAACAGGGCTGAGACGCTATTATGACTCTGCCCTGCAGGACAACAGCATGTACTTCACATGCTGTGCAACATACTTTGACTGCAGCTCAGCCTCACATGTTGTCTTATGTGATATCAGAAAAGCCCAGCAGAAAGTTGTCAAGCATTGCTGGCACTGTGCCATCACCAGTATAAATGTCTTCGTCTTGTGAAACAGGTGGGAACATGCAGATTGCCAGGACAACAGAGTGCTCAATGTGATGCATACAAGCTGCTACAGATGCCAAACAGGATTGGCATGGTGTTCTGTACGCTCACCAAATCCTCGCAGTCATAGAAGTTGCCGTGCTCAGCCCACTTGGTGCCATCAGGCAGCTGGTACAGCACATGCAGGTCACTCCAGCTGATGACGGGGCTGGCTTGATCCTCCTCATCCACCACATCACTCTGACCTGCACATGCCAGATACGTGTGATGTTGTGCTGTGTGCTTGCACTCTGTGGCATCCCTTGAGGCATCTAAATCATGCTTGTCGCTCAGCACACTGCTGGAAGAACAATGACAGTTGGCTGCAACAATGGAAATGCACAACGCCCCCTATTCATGTTGTCGTAAGCCTATCATAGGGAAGAGCAGCGGGATTACAGTCTGACAGGCATGGCATGAGGGCGGTGAACACTGACGACCAGCAGAGATGTTGTACCTATGTTGAAGCAAGCACAATGCTGGGGATCATCTAAATCAAAGCAGTAGATCTTGGATGCATCATCAGGATCTACCACCTCTGCCTTCTGGAAGAATTTGATGCCTGCAGACATGCAAACGATCATGCCACAGTGCTGATCATCAATCTCCACCAACGACCTGGCTCTGCATAGCTTGCGGGTAACAGGAGTGTGGTGGCTGATGCTTCAAGGGTTTTGACTCACGCCACATGGCCCCAGCTTAACCTGACAGGGGTAAGCTGGGGCCATGTAACGGCCGCATAGCACCCCACCAACAAGACACTTGGTTGCTTCTCAGCAAGCTTCAACATGTCAAACAAAGTCCAGCAAGGTCTTTGCATTAGCCATAAGGCTGTACAAACATTGCAAAAACATTGCAACTGTCAAAATCATGCCCACCATACCAATAGACAGCTTGAGGCAAACTAATTGCAGGAGCTGCACCAACCACATGCACAAGGGACTGTGATCAAGTAGGGGCAAGTCAAGCCTGTGGGCATTAACCGTCATCTGCACACTCAAGGACAGAGCCCATACCATCAAGAGTCGCAAGCTTGTGAGCCTTGAGGCCAGTAAACCCTTTGGGGGAAGTCTGTAAAGGCTTCAGCAACTTGACACGGGTGTCAGCTCCAGAGCGGTCTGTGCATCTGTAACAGAATTGCTTGACTGTTAGGCATTGCAACAAAGTCAAAGGCAGAAGTTTTGAACCTGGATGCTGGTGACTACACTTGTCACCTTGCGGCAGTGCAAGTTGCATAGTGGCCTTGAAGCGCGTGCCAGGTGCAACATCCCACATCTTCATGCAGTGCACTTAGCATCATTCAGTCAGACAGTAAGGCCATGATGGCAGCTGAAATGTTATGCGTAACGCTGTTTGACTAGGCAAGGGCATTGTCAAGCCCCATTGATTACCATGATTTATAGGAATGCGTCGCAACAGTCACCTCATGATGCCTTTACAGCGCCTGCATTCAGGCTTAGTGCAGCCTTGCAAGCTCATGCATTAAGTACACCCGGGGTTTCCATAGAAAACGACTTGCATTTGTGTTGCAGACCTGTAGTCAACCTCAACAGCCTCAGAAGTTGTAGGTGAGGCTCTCGCAGGGGCAAGGGGGGGTTGCTTGCTAGCTGCCTTGATGGCTGGCACAGTTGCTGTCATTGCCCCTTGCTGTGCCACAGCTGGTACAGGTATTGGTGCAGGGGCGGCATGGATGGGGGGGCTGGGTCGCTTCATGGGAGGGGGCTGCAACATGCCAGATACACAACCTTGAGTCAAAGAAGGGACTGCATTGTGCTTATGCAAACTGTGCTATCACGGTAGCTATGGGTGTGAATCTAGCTGGCTGGTGGCAGAGCAGCGACACAGCTGCAAGACAAAAGGGCAGGAGCTGTTTGTGTATGCAAGATGCTTGCCGTGTAGAAGTGTCTGCCTAAGCAGGACAGGGATTGATCTGATGCTTTGCTATCCTGCCCCGAATCTTTTTAAGAACTAAAGCAGAATCATGGCTGCGCATGTCACTTATCGAATTGGCCCGACCTTTGGTTTGCAAATCATACTGTAATGTTTCCTCAGTTGAGTAACATTTCTGGCTGGCAGCATCTTGGCTATGTCAGCAAAGGTCCTGCCCAGGCTCCTTGCATCCAGCAGAAGCCTGCAGCAGGTTCATTCAGGCTTATGTATGCGAGGAAACGGCTGGCAAGAAGGCTGACATTGCAACCAGCCTAAGTCTGCTTGTATGACCAGTGGCGGGGTGCTCCCAGTTCCGAGGGTGTGTTCATACCTGTCTTCCTCTTTGCTGAAAGGCAGTGCAAGCCCTCCATTCCTGCCGGCAACATCGCTGTCAAGGTCTCTTGAGCCCCGCAACGACGATCCAAGATACCCCAAAATGTGTGACGGAAATATAGGCTCAGGCAGTGCTGGCAATGGGTCTGCACATGCATGGATACTTTTTGTATGTTTCACTGCATCGTTGAGTGTAGATTGTCTTTCGATACCTTGAAACCAATCAACAAACGGCTTGCAAGACCGAGCTTGACAGCGACGAGCTCGTTTTGCAGCCGGGTAAATTGCTTGACCATAAAAGTTGGTTCCTGCGTCCTGTTCCTGGGCTAAAGCCTCGACGAAATGGGACGGGATGTGCAGGTCCTGCGGAGCCGCAGTGGTGTCGGGCTGCGATCTTTTTTGTCTCATGGCTAGTACATCAATTGGCACATCTTTGCACAGCTCGCTGGTAGCAGAGGATGACACATCTTAGTCAGTGCACGTGAAGTATCTGGCAAACGTAATGTCCAGCTCACAAAAGAACTCCTGACGAGAACGCATTGTGTAGTCCGTGATTGTGGGTCACTCGTCTGCAACAATCTGGCAGTCATGGCCGGTGTGAAAATATCTTTCAGCACTGCCCTGCAGCCTCACTGCAGACTATATCCGAGAAACCAGTTCAGTTGTGCTGGTCTCTGTGCCGGAGCAAGGCGTGCTGTCCCCATCTCCTCTTTTGCACAGCATACAACCGCGCAGTCTACATGCTTTGCTGCAGTGGTCTCCCCTGACGTGACCGAAGAGGGCGCTTCTCCTCAGACCTTTGAGCACACACACAACAGAGCCACAACGCAGCAAAGCTCAGGGGCTAGTCACGTCAAACCATGTTACCCCACCAAGACGATAAACTGCAGTGAAGGTACTCTGCCTGTCAGGCTGTCTAGCAGGCTTTTCTCTCAACAGTGTTGAACCTGTCACTCGTGATCTGCAGAGGAGTGGAAGGCAAGAGTAGACCTGGCTGCATTGTACCGTGTTTGTCACAACCATGGGATGAACGAGGGCATCAACAACCACTTGACAGCAACTGTGCCTGGAATGCCTGGGCACTTTCTGGTCTTTGCCTTTGGCTTGCTTTGGTCTGAAGTCACAGCCGGCAATTTGCTTCTGATGGACTCAAAGGTATTTCAAGCTGATTGTTCATCTCATTGCTCATAGGTTACTGCACTTTGCTGGCAATCCAATCCATTGCCAATATAACTTAATGTCAAACCTGAGTACCTATGAACATAGCACATCATGTTGTTGCCCGCGCTGATGTCTCAGACTTTGGCACACAGGGCAACGTTGTACGTGGGGAGGGTCATCCTGAGGCCACTGCTTTCTGGATCCACAGCAGACTGCATGAGGTGCACCCAGCAGCTGCCTGTGTGGTGCACACCCACCAACCCTGGACCACTGCCCTTGCCTGCTTGTCAGACTCCACGTGAGTACCTTAGCTCCTGCACAAAAGCTGTTGCAACATATCAACACAGGCGTTACCAAGTTCATGCAGACTGTGTCATTGTTGCAGCAGCACTATACTGTGTCGTCTGGTGCCTTCTTCTGGCATGCTCAGGCGTGGTTTCTAAACTGTGGAGTGCTTATTGTTTTGTCAGCAGCTACCCTTCACTTGAAGTGTGGTAAGCAGCAGGTCACACATCACATCATCTACTCCTTAACATTTCTACAGCACTCATGGACGCTGTTGTTTTTGATTGTTATCATGTGGTAGTGTTATCATGTGATAGTGCTAGTTGCGCACCAGCTTTGGTCATTGCACCAGCTTTAGTCATTGCATCAGCTTTAGTCCTTGCATGCAGGCTACCAATGATTCATCAGAACAGCATGCGCTTCTACAACGACATTGCCTATGACAAAGAGTACAATGGCCTGGTCCTTGACGAGGATGAAGGTCAGCATGTTTCATTGACTGTTTGGTTCGCGCATAGCCTGGCATTGGGGATATGCTTGTGATTTACACGACTGCTATTCACCTTGCTCAGTACACTTGCTTGCATCAAGTGTGCCGTGCCAAAAGTAGCGTGAATGCATGCATGTTCTGCGGGCAACTGGTCTAGACTTATTGCATCCTTGTGTGCAGCTCAGTGTGCAGTGCCTGTCAGCTAGCTAGGTCAAGGCAAGATCCGTAAATGGCTGTAAGGCCAAGGGAAGCTTGGGCCCAATATGGGATCATCTCAAGCTTCTCTATATTGAACGCATAATGGCGTCGTCTATTCTTTTTTTTCTCTTTCAAGGCAAGAGCAAAGGCATCAAGCTCGCCTGCTATTTGGATCCTATCTCGAATTTTTGCTTTCACTTAAGCGAAATTTTGCATCCAGTCCTTGCAAATTGTTACTCATTAAATGTTTGTGATGCTCAATATCAAAGATACAACTGTGATGCAGGCAACAGAATAGCCAAAGTCATGGATGGTCGCAGAGTGCACCTACATGCCAATCACGGCGTTGTCATTGCAACACAAACCATCGGGGAGGCATTTGATTACTTGTACTATCTGGAAAGAGCAGCTGAGGTGACCATCAAGGCCTTGTCAACTGGCAAGCCATTGAAGCTCATAGACGAGGCAGTCTGCGCCACGACTCGTGAGAAGTTTGTTGACAGCGGAATTGCAGCCGAGGTGAGGTTGCTGGTCCTGCACTCTGAAGCTTAAACAGAAGGCTCTGACAGTGTTGATTTGCTAATCACTTCCTGCCGCTTGTTTGTGTGATGCTTGAGAACACTCTGCCAGGTGTTGCACTCTTGGAAGCAATATTTTATACATGTTTGCATCAGCTGGCATGCTATCATTTGTTGATCATCTCCTAGTGCTGATTGGTGTTGATTGAAGTTTATTCAGATGAGTTGATATGTAGTGATTGCTCACAATTTGCGTATGCTGGATGCAGTTTGCCCGCCTTCACCTTGAGGCTTACAAGCGTGAGATGCTGACAAACAAGGATGCTGACTTCTGCAAATGATGCGACAAAAAACAAGTACAGCTCGCTTATTTTGCATGCACATGTGGTACTGCCATGCTGAGGGTGTTTCACCTGCATTCCAATCAGTTCAAATGTCGTTTTACCCGCACAACGTGTACTATGTCCAAGGCGTATATATATATAGATCTATATATAGTCTAGACTATATATAGATCCACATATAGTCTACGCCCACTAGGCTTAAGCTTAGAAGCTTCTAGGCTCTGTTGCACAGCACAACATATGTTGCATTGCCAAGATAACATGGTTTGCTGCTTTTGCTAAATTCAGATGGTAACGTGGAGTCATTCTGTTCCATAAATTTAGATGATCAAGCTACCTCCATTTCACGAGTTGATACTGCCTTAGACGTTTTGTCAAAACGCAAAACGCACTGTGGGATGCTGGTTGTACTATACATCATGCTCTACTATACATCATGCTCTGCTATGGTGTTGAAACAACCCTTGGTCTACAATATGGAGTTGGTTCTCATGCAATTTGCAAGTCTTGGAGAGAAGAAACAAAATCCCGGTCCAGCCGCGGTAGTACCGAAGGACTTGCTGTGGTATTTGCACGTGCTACTGTGAAAGAGGGCACTAGTAACGCCACGCACATGTGACGAAGCAGTAGATATGCAATCAGGTATGTATTATTAATTAGCTGAATCAGAGTAGGATCACAAGTCACACAGGTTGTGCAAACACAAGTGGTGCAAACAACCTGATTTTGTTCGTCTCTGAAATCCATCTCATGGCAGCCGTGTTTCAGATCATTTAAATTGAGATGGACATCGACATTGTATACTTCATGCCCATTCCATCGATATTGTGAGTCCGTGTTCTCCTTACAAGTGTTAGTACAGTTGAGAGTACTAAAGTATTAGAGCTGATGATGGGGGCAGACGATGCATTTACACGACGTAACCATTCATGCCCTCACACACAGGTCCAGAAAGGGCATAGCTACAACAACCCTCAAAAGGCCACTCAAAAGTACGCATTTGAGCACTTTAGCCAAGCCTACGGGTATCACCCCTCAAGTTAGACTCAAGCGCACCTATTGCACTTGACAACTTGTTGAAATTAGAATGTCGACACAAGTTAACAAAGATCATGTAAGCAAACTCTTAGGACCCTTTCCACACCAGGAAAAGGGAGATCTGTAAATAGGCTCGGATTAACGGAGATCGAATTATGCCTTCGTTTGAGCCTTCTTCAACACTCACCATGAAGCAATGCCATTATTGTAAGCGGACTTCTGACGGCACTGTATGCATGCTATGTTAGCGCGCGCAACTCGAAATGCTGGACATTGGTTCCGAGCTGGTGCAGCCCCTTGAGACTATTGAGACCCTAGTTGAAAGGTCGCATGCGGTCGCTTTTCAAGTACCAAATTCGTCCCAAACCGAAAAAACGCTCTGAACATCTTTCGGAGTTGAAGGCACCGAACGCGGATTTTTCTCCGGAAAACTATAATTTTGAATGGGCTTGTCCACATGACAGTTGACGGGTGTGAAGTAACTTTGGAAACTTTTCAAGACAGCCAGTTCGGCAAAGCCACTTCTTGAAATAATTACTCGATTGGAATAACTAATCATCAGGTGATCTAGTATCACCTTTTGAAACGCTTTATCTAGGTTGGTTGGTGCACCAAACTCTCCGTCAATATGGAATGCAGGTCCGTCGAATGTCAACATGTTGAAACGGGTGGCTTGGAACATGCTTGTCACATTGTCATAATCCGTCGTCAAAAATACATGGAAGGGTAGCTCGGAGCGTTTAGTGATAGCTTGAACGCAACGTTCAAATGCCTTCACCAAGCCGCTCAGCACCGTGCTATCCTTCGTTTGCCCGTCGCCTGTTCTGACTTGGACCCCAATAATCTCGCCTTGAGCCTCGAGAACGCTGTTTCTCGTATTTTGTATTTTGAGTTGTAAGCTCTTGGCTGGCACCAAGAGATAGTTGAGTATACAACCTGCAAGGGTGTGGTCCTCGTACTTGTTGAGCATAGACCCAATGGCAAGATCGTTTTTCAAGATGTGAAAGGGGTGGTAAAACGTGTTGCGTTGAACTATAACGTCAAATTGATCGTATTGTGAAAGGTTTGCGCTCGCGTAATCGCCAATGCTTGGGGAATCAACAATGTGCTCATGTAGAACAGATTTATTCTCTAACATAGTGTTGTCAAAGACCCAATGAAGGGCGGGGTTTGCGACTGTAAAGTAATTCCGTAACGGAACCGGGTTCTCGTTGTCGATGAAAAACGCTCGATCGGTGACCAGGGCAAGCACGAAGCTTGACAGTAGACCTCTCCACCTGTCACCGAGCCCGCCACAATGCTCTTCGCATTTCCAAACCACAGATTTCACTCCTGAGCGAAAGTTTATGGCCATGTATTGTCTTTGCTCCCATTGCTCAAACATTTGGTGCCAATTGTGCCCACAGCGATCTTGGTACCGCCGCATGTCAGCCGTGTCCGTGAACATGATGTTAAGCAAGTCATGATGCGGTCTTATGTGCCCTAGGCCGGCAACATCCCATCGTCCTTTAGCGGCAAACAGTTTCTGAAAAAGCCGTGCTTCACCTATTTCGAGGGTGCAAAGAACAAAAAAGGCGAACATGTTTTTTCTCCAAGGCTGCATCCTGACATCCGCGACCGCAGGCCCTCTTGACTACCGCATCACGTGATGTGCAACCCTGAGCACTTTTGTATTGATATCACGCTTGTTACCAAAGTTGAGAGCATCATGATCATTGTGTGGCTTTTGCCCCATATAAGACAATTCATAAAAACAAAACCGAACCAAGGGGTACATGTACAGGCCATCCATTTATATCTATTTCGTTTAAAGGGGGTCGCCGTCGTTTGCGTCAATCACAAAACGACCTTTATCAATGTGAGGCTTGGGCTAGCGGAGTCTTATCATCGATATCGGGGCGAATGTATGTTGGATGCCGGCAACCTCACGCACGTTCACAGTTTGATTGTGTGGTCTGAAATATAAGGTCATGAAAGTTTGGACACCTAGACCTATTGTGCAAATATTTAAAGTTTGCCTCTGCTTGGAAAGCCACGCTTGATTGTGGTTGCAGGCTACGGTTGCCCTCATTTTGTTGACGGCGTGGTCGTGGACTCTGGCGCGAATAACATGCGAGAGTATACTTTTTTCAAGCTGAGAACTAGACCCAAGGGCAATGAACGAATATCGCAATAACACCAAAGAATCTGAACATGCGCTCCCCGATCGAATTCAAATGTGAAAAGCCCCATGTAGCAATACCTAACACCGCTAAGTGATGAGGAAACACACGCATCATACCAGTCGTGGATCAACCAATTGAAAGCTAAGAAAAACCAGAGACAGCTCAAGATGCTGCATGATAAAATGAGCCTACAGAAAGACTTTTTGCCTCCGGGGATCTGACGTTTGAGCAGTTCTGGGCCCGCATGAAACACCACAGTAGGAACCCGCGCGTCTTGGAGTACCTCTACAACCAACAGAACCACATGGACCATATCAAACACGAATGCCATATCACAGACAAAAGAAACCGCATCAAA
>JAABUK010002433.1_pt1 | contig 18084 bp, 10 predicted proteins | sample 5559141 | NCBI WGS metagenome assembly JAABUK01 (sample SAMN10711869, study PRJNA513367) | rock metagenome | isolation source: Antarctica rocks | place: Antarctica: Victoria Land, Pudding Butte nord | collected 2016-01-03 | reverse complement strand
TGAGGACGGCAGTCGCTGCCGTCAGAGCGGACAGGGTCAGATATCCAAGCTGGGGGGGGCAGTCGATCACCACGACATCGTATAGATTTTGGGCCTGAGCCAGCGCTTGGCCGATCCGGGCGAAGAACAGAGTGTCACCCGTCCGCCGCTGCATTAGAGCTTTCGGCGTGTCGTGCTCGAATTCCATGAGTTCGAGGTTACCCGGCACAATGTGCAGATCCGGTATGTAAGTACCTCGTACTATCTCGGCGATCGGTCTTCGCGCATCGTCATACCGAATCGCACCGTACAAAGTCTCATTCGGTCCAACATGGGTTTCAGGTTGATGGCCAAACAGAGCAGACAGACTGGCTTGAGGATCAAGATCGATCGCGAGGACCCGATAGCCGTGCAAAGCAAGATACTGAGCGAGATGGGCCGACGTCGTGGTTTTGCCGCTGCCCCCCTTGAAGTTCATCACCGTAATGACCTGAAGGTGCTCCTCGCCATTACGATGAGGTAAGTAGCGGCGACCTCCCCTCGCCCCCTGATCGAGGACACTCCGCAGTCTCTGAATGTCGTCGACCGAATAGCTTCGGCGGCCATTCTTCATCGCAGGAGAGACAGCCTTTTCGTCCGCTGCAATCTGGCGCAGGTAGGCCTCGTGGATTCCGAGAAGCCGCGCGGTTTCGGCAGGACTGAACGGCCGTATCGTCTTTTCAGCTTCGGGTGGGAAGACGGTACGGTGATGAGCCTGCAGCTGTGTGGAGAGGTTTGCACCATGGCGCTGGATCAGCGCCTTGAGCTGGGTAGCGGAGGCCGGGTCGCTCAGTGCTGGCGCTTTCGCCATAGATCCGCTCATTTCAGTTCAGACCGCCACCATCGGAGTTTCGCGCGAACTCGGGTGATTTGCGCGGATGAAGGATAAGGGTGATTCTACTGTAGGGGCAAGCGGTTTTAAGTTAACAAGTTCCTACCTCCGATCGCCGCGCACTCGTTAGCCGCGGCTAACAACGTGCTTGGAGTTATCCGCGGCTAACCGTCGTCCAGGGCCCATCGCCCGCCGAGATTAAGTTGACGATGGACCTCGGCGATGACGCGGAATTCCAGAACGCAGCAGCTACCATCATCATCCGCTGAATGCCAAGTCTCCCGTCTGAGCCAAAGTCTCGATCGCCGGCCCTCCCCTGCCCCGGCCCGTGCTGGTGGGACCAGCCGGGGTGTTGCCGGTGACGGGCGTCCTGACGTTCCCCGCCGCGGCGCCGCTGCTCGGGAGCGACGTTGGTCCGCAGGCGTCATGATGGGAGACGGGCCGGGTAGGAGGGCTGCCCCGCTCGGGTGAGCGGGGCGGCGGTGGGCCGCTTACTGGCGGCTCTGGCTCCGGCGGTCGGAGCTGCGACGGGCCGGACGCTTCGGCCGGTTCCAGATCAGGGCGAAGGCGCCCGTGTCCCTGTCCTCGATCAGGTTGGCGAAGATCGGGGCCGGGAGAGAGGGGTCGTCCAGCCGGACCTGGTGGTAAAGCCGCCCGCTCTCCTTGGCGGTCTTAGCCCAGGCCGCCCCGAGCTCGACGTCGCCCGCAAACAGCCGGTAGGCGGGCGCGCCTTCCTTGTCGGAGGTCACAGGCTCCATCGAAACGGAGGTGTCGAGGTTGAGGGTGCGGATCTGGCCCTTGAGGAAGCCGTCGCGGTCGCTGGTGAAGGTGCCGATGGTCGCCATAACGTGATCTCCTGTCTGTCTCTCAAAGCCGTCCAGCCGGCCTTGATGGCGATCGACAGGCCGGGGGGCGGGCGGCCCGCACCCGTCAGGGTCGGAGCGCAGCGGAGAACGGCAGGCAGGCGGCTATTTTGACCCGCGAGGAATGACGAAGGCGATGCCGAAGTCAGGGGAAAATAGCGGCAGGCCGCCGTTGCGGAGCCGAACGAGGGGCTTCAGCCCCGACCCTCGGCCAGATCAGCCCATCAAAGGACGCCAGGACGGCCCAGGCAGACACACGAGAGAGAACCAGGCGCAACCCTCGACGCCCGCCCCGACCAGGCTCCACTATGCCGAACCGAACCGCCTGGCCGCCTCACGGCGTCGAGAGCCCCCGACGACGAGAAGCACGCCACTGCCGATCGCTCTGAGGGCTTCCGGGGGCTCCCCGGCCGGCAACCCGTTCAAGAGCGGCCGCAACACCCCGGCCCCGACGACCTTCCCCCCTGCCCTTATCCGAGCACCCCGACCTGAGCACGCCGGCACGACCGAAGCCCCGCCCGAACCGGCCGTAACTCGTGACCCCAGCCCGCCGCCCCGGACATCAGCCAGTGGCCCGCTAATCCACGCATCCAGCGTGACAAGCCCGGGGCCGCCTGCCGCGATCGCCAAGTCCCATGCCAACGTTCGCGTGCCGCGAGTCCCAAGCGTACCGCAGGGGTTCACCGCCAGCGAAGGCGCACTTGAACAGCGGGCCGGCGTGCAGCCCTCAGCAGTATACCTTGCGCTTGCCAATGGAGCCGCTCTCATCGTGCTCGATCATGCGCATCCGCTTACACTCGCGCCACCGGGCGTGACCCGCAGGGCCGAGACGCCGAGGGCGGCTCGGGGAGGGGCGGCGACGCCCCGAGTAGCACGGGATCGCGGGCGCAGCCCGTCGAGGCGCCCAGAACGAGCGCTTGGTCCGCACAAAACTTGGGTGCTCACGTCGTATCAACGCGGAATACGCGCGAGCTCCCCTTCCTCGACCAGCTCTCGTCTGCCGAGAGCATCCCCCTTTTATCGGCTGGTCTGAAGCCTCGACACCTTTCGGAAGGGGAGGGCCCCTAGTCAGTGGTTCAAATCGAAGGCTTGGTACCTCTGCTGAAGTCAGCTCGGGGGTGGGGAGCGTGCCTCAGCCCCACCGCCGAAATCGGACGTTCGACGCGGGCGCGAGTGGTTCATTATGCGTGTGCCTAAAACAGACCGCCACAAACCGGGGTTGACATCGTTCGCTTGCGGCTCTACTAGTATTTCTAGCAATCCTAGAAGGGTGGATCGTGTCGACAGGGAAACAGGTAGCACTCCAGGTGCCGCGCGAGCCTATGGATGCCATTGGGGCGTTTTTTGATCAACAGGGCATCACGGAATGGTCGATCAAGTCAAAAGGCGGCCAACGAACGATTTCAGGTAGAACAGAGAGCGGCGGTGCTGTTCGTTTCTCAAGCTACACGTCGAACGGATTTCGTAGTCGCACGTCTTCGAGCTGCGACAAGCTATCCCCGGCTCGACGCAAAGCCGAAGCTAAACGCATGTCGAAAAGAGGACTTACGCAATCTGAGATCGCCGAACATTTGGGTTGCTCGCAGAAGACAATCTCAAACGATCTGCGGGGTTGAAGTACCTTGCTGAACGTCGACGGACGCTGACGCGGCCGGCATGAACAGCATGAGGGGTCGTCACCCGAAGGGGGACACGTGAAGCGGGGCGAAGCGGTTCGGATGGGAGACGACGCTCGGTTCCGTCCTCGCCCCACTGCGTTGCGAGACCTGCGGAAAGCCGCCCGCCAGCATTGACATGGCGCCGCGCCCGGGCCGGTACAAATTCCCGTATGTGATAAGGGCAAAGGCGGAAGGCATGAAGTTGGTCTGATGAACAGCCGGGACGATTTTTCGGAGAAGGTCAAAAACGCCGTCGCTGCCCGCGCGGGCTGGCATTGCTCGCTCTGCAAGAGGCTGACGGTCGGGCCGAGCGACGAAGGCCCCGACAGGGCAACGAAGATCGGCGTGGCCGCCCACATCGCGGCGGCGGCGCCCGGACCCGGTGCGCGGCGCTACGATGCCTCGATGACGCCAGAGGCGCGCGCCGGCATCGGCAACGCCATCTGGCTCTGCCCCAACGACGCGACGCTGATCGACCGGGACGAGGTCGCCTATCCGGTCGCCCGCCTGCACGCCATGAAGCGCGAGCACGAGCTGTCGATCGCGCGCGACATCAAAACCGGCGCGCGCGCGGACCTGGCGACCGGGCTGCTCGCCATAGGGCCGGATGTGGTCTGCACGGGCGAGCTGGCCGCCATAGCAGCCGGGAGCTGGACGCTGCGCCTGGCACACTTCCTGATCGGCGACATGCACAGGCTCGTGTCCTTCATCGACGGCTTCGCCAACGCGAACCCGGAAAACCGGTACGTCCTGAGTAACGAGTTAGGTGACGGCCGCGTGCTGGTCGGCGCCCCGAGCCTGTCGAAGGACGCGGACGGCTACAGCCTGCGTTGCCCCGTGGCTTCGAGCTTCCCGCGCATCGAAGCGCAAAAGCTCGGCAGCGACATGGCAATCCATCCGGAAACGGGGGATCTGTACCTTGATGAAAAAGGCAGCATCGCGCGGGTATCCGGGATCGATTACCTGCCGCAGAAGGTGCAAACGCTTTTGTCCATGAACAGGGGCGAAAGCGTCTTTTCACCAAGCGCCGGGATGCGCTTCTTCGAATACTTCGAGTCGTTCCGCGGCTCGCCCTGGCTCGATCTGCTGCTCAAGCTCGACGTCGTGCGGCAGGCGGCCGTTCCCTACCGGGACACGATCATGGGCCGGCAGTACACGCCGCTGCAATGCGTGATGCGCGTGCGCGGCGTCGAGCTGCTGGCGGACACGCCTACGGATAATCGGCTTCCGATACGCGTCACCCTGGACGTGCAGGGCGTAGGAGAGTGGGTGCGGGAGCTGCCCATATACATACCCACGACGGAGCAGATGGCTGAGCGCGCCAGGATGCTGGCGGATATGCCTTGGCTGACGGACGCAATTGCGCGAGGCGAATGACCGCTTTCCACCCCCCCTTGATCGACCGGGACGGTCTGTTGTTGGTATGCCCTAAGCGGACCGGACGAATCTGTCTGTTTTGGATACCAGCGAGGGCCATCCAGAACAAACTCTTTCAACTGAACCATCCAAAGGAAGCCAGCGCGGCTGAGCAAGCTGGGACGGCCGGACACGGACCTTCCCGCCATCCGAGTTGGGTCGAGAGCGGCCCCACCTCCTTGATACTTACCGTCAGATTTGGACCATCCGACCAGCCGAAGCGGCGCCTAAGCGCCGCCTCGCTCGCGGTCGAACCGCATCACCGGGATGCCGAGCTTGCGGGACTTATCGGCCAGGTTGCCACTGACCCCGTTGCCGGGGAAGACGATCACCCCAACCGGCATGGCCTCGAGCATCTTGTCGTTGCGCTTGAAGGGCGCCGCGTTCTTGTGCTTGGCCCAGTCGGGCTTGAACACGACCTGCGGCACATGCCGCGTGTCGGCCCATTTCGAGGCGATCAGCTCGGCGCCTTTGGGTGATCCGCCGTGAAGCAGAACCATGTCGCCGTGCTTGGCGCGGACACGGTCGAGGGCGGACCAGATACGGTCGACGTCATTGCACTCGGCCCCGCCCGTGAAGGCGACCCGCGTGCCAACCGGCACGAGCACCTGCGCTTCCGCCCGGCGGCTGGCGTTGATGAAATCCCGGCTGTCGATCATCGCAGCCGTGAGCGCGCGGTGATTGACGAGCGAACCTGAGCGCGGCCGCCAGGCCGAGCCGGTGTGGGTCTCGAAGAGCTCGGCGGCGTGGTCGCGAAAGAACTCGAAGGCGTTGCGACGTTCCACCAGCGTCATTCCCTGCGCGATCAGCCGTTCCAGCTCGACGGATTTCACCTCCGAACCATCCTGCTCGAACTGCGCGCGACGTTGCGCCTGCTCGTTGTCGTCGAGCTCCCGGCCGATCCGGTCGAGCCGGCGGTGGAACAGGTTGACGGCGGACCAGAGAAGGTCGGGGAGGTCATCCTCGAGCCGCGTGTCGACCAGCATGGCGACCAGTGCGTCGAAACTGTCGTAGAGCAGCCCTCGGGCCGTGTCCGGGTCGGGGAGGGGACGCGGGTCGGGCTCGTCCTGGAACGGGCGGTAACCGTGCAGCTGAAGAGCGTCCAGAAGGTGAGCGGTAGGCGAAGCCGCGTCCGTGTCGGACAGCTCTGCCTCGATGCGGGGGAAGGGGGTCTCGTCGAGCATCTCTGTTCTCCTCCGAAGCGGGTCGACCGCGCCATCGCGGCCTTCGCGGGCGATGGACAGCCGGAGGCGGGAGCGGGGTTGCATCCCTCTCGGGACCGCAGCGCAGCGGAGGACGGCGGGCGGCGGCTATTTTGCTTCGCGATGCAAAGCCGAAGGCGGCGGAAAATAGCCGATCGGGCGCCGTTGCGACCCCGCTCAGGACGGCTCTGCCGCACGACGCTTCCGGCCCGATCGCCCCTTGAGAAGGCCGGGGCGCGGTCCTCTCCCGACCAAGCAGGAGAACAACGCTCGATCCAAAGCCGATTCCCGCTTGGAGCGGATCAGGCCGGATCAGGCCGCCTCTCGCTCATTCCCGGGTGCCTCTGGTGCAAACCGCGCCCGGTCGTCCGGCGCAAGCTGGCGTGCGATCCTGCTCCTCAACACCTCTGGCCCAAGCCGTTGCAGGTCGACATTGAAGTCCGCGTAGGCCGGCAACAGCGTGCGGAACTCGATGGTGCGACCTCGCTGCCGGACCCGGAGCCGGGCGTCGGCCCGGCGCCCCTCGGGATCGTTGTCTCGGGCGATGTAGACGCGCCGAAGATCTTCAGGCAGTTCGAGTGCCGCGAGATGGTTGGCGGAGAGGCCGGCGAGGACCGGCATCGCGGGCAGGGCGGTTCGTAGTGACAGCATCGTTTCGATCCCCTCGCCGATGGCCAGCACCTCGCCCACGAGCCCGAGGCGGACGCCGCCTCCGAGCTGAGACCCAAGCGACCGGCGCGGATCGGCTACCGGCGCCTTGCTCCGGCCGTCCTGAGCGAGCCAGATCCGATGGATAGCCATGATGGTGCCGGCCGGGTCCGTGATCGCGGCGAGCAGCGCCGGCCAGGTCTTCAGCTCGAGATCGTCGGTGTCCCGGTAGAAGCAGGCGGGATGGAAGCGGAGGCTCCAGAGCTGGTCGAGCGATGCCGTGATGCCGCGCTCCCGCAAGTACGCCTCTGCCAGCGTGCCGCCAACGGGAAGCGCGGCCGCAAAAAGTCGGCGGGCCGCATCCGGCGAGTTGCGTCGGGCCGGTTGGCGCGCCGCACTCGGCTGCGGCTCGGATCGGGATTGGCCCAGAAACGCGCGAGCTTCGTCGAGCGCATCCCGGAGCGTGCTGCAGCCGCAATGCAGGCGAATGAGGTCGAGCAGGTCGCCGTGCTCGGCCGTTGCGGCATCGCACCATTTCCCGGCCGCACCTGGACCGGAACTCGGACCAGCCAAGCGGACATAGAGCGAGCGCCCGAGGCTGTTCCGGACGTCACCGACGATCCAGTAGCGGCCGGACCGACGGCCGCTGGATAGATACCGCCTGCAGACCGCTTCGGCACGCTCGCCAAGCTGGCGCGCGATCTCGGAAGCAGGGGAGGGGAGGGGAGCCATGACCGCCTCCTCACAACTTCACGGCGGCCGTGGCCGCACGCGGACTGGCGCGGACGATCGGGTGCCGCTCGACGATTTGCTGAAGGATCGCGGGACCGCGTTCGCCCGTCGGCACGAAGAGCCGGAGTTTCCAGGCAATGATCTCGGAGACAAGCCCTGTCGCCTTCAGCCGGTCGACCATGCCGTCCGAGAAGCCCGCGAGTTCGACCCGCACGCTAGCCATGACCGTGGCGCGCCGGACCGTCAGTCCATCGCCAAGGTGCAGGACCGCGCCGTTGTCGAACACCGCAGCCCAGGCGTCGCTCGCGGCAAGGGTCGGGGTGTCGGACCCGAGCGCCTGTGACACCCAGGCCGGCGAGACCTGGCGACCGATGATCCGCTCGCCGTCGTCAGTCTGGAGCCGGTAGACGCGGCAGCCCTCGTCGGGCAACCGCCGCCAGATCGGCAGGAGCAAGCCGGTCACGACGTACAGCGTGCTCTCGGTGAACTCAGGCAATTCGGCGAGTTCGGCTTCCCAAGCGATGACGAACGCGTCCTCCGCAGCCTCTTGCCAGGAGGTGGCCTCAAGCATGGCGACGGCCACCGACGTGCGCTCCATCGGGCGCAGGAGGCGGACGCGGCGCTCGACCTCGCCGTCGTCGAGCACGAGGCTCGGCGCCGGGACCTGCACGGCTGCCCGATGCGACTTTGCGTTGACCAGCAGCCGGCAGCCGCGCTCACGGGCGCAGTTCAAGGCCTCAATCAGCGAGAGAGGTTCATTGCGGTCGCGCCGCAAGACCTTGAACACTTGCGTTTCGGCGCCGCTGACAGGGTGCGTGTAGATCGTGCGCCGCTCGGTGATCCGGAGGCTCTCCGCCGTGATCGTCTCGACGCCGCGGTCGTATGTGCCGGATGCGATCGCCCCCTCGATCTTCGTCCGCAGCAAACCGTCGAACACGTCGAAGAGCGTGTTCTGCAGGCTGATGGTGAGCGCGAGCAGTCGGTTGAGGAACTGGGTGATCGGCGGCAGATCCTCCTTGAGCGAGCCGTCACGGTCGGTGAGCGAAAGTCCGGTCGCGTCCTCGAACCGCCCAAGCGAGCAACCCTCGACCTTGCCGGCGTAGAGCAGCATGTAGAACTGACGCAGAGCCGCCCGCGCATAGATGCTCTCCAGATTGTCGTCGGCCCGGAACAGACCCTGTCCGCCGGTTTGGCGCTGGCCACGGGTGATGGCGCCCAAGGTGTCGAGCCGGCGGGCGATGGTGGAGAGGAAGCGCTTTTCCGCCTTCACGTCGGTGGCGATCGGCCGGAACAGCGGCGGCTGCGCCTGGTTGGTGCGGTTCGTCCGCCCGAGCCCCTGGATGGCAGCGTCGGCTTTCCAGCCCGCCTCCAGTAGGTAGTGGACGCGCAGACGCCGGTTCTTCGCGCCGAGGTCGGCGTGATAGCTGCGGCCTGTTCCCCCGGCCTCGCTGAAAACCAGGATGCGCTTGTCGTCGTCCTGGAAGGCCGAGGTCTCGGCGAGGTTGGCCGAGCCAACCCGGCTCTCGACCGCAAGCCGCATCTCGCCGTCCGACCCGAGCTTCCTGACGATGCGGCGCGAGCGACCGGTGACCTCGGCCACGTTCTCGGTCCCGAAGCGCTGGATGATCTGGTCGAGCGCGCCCGGGACAGGCGGAAGTGCAGCGAGGTGCTCGATCAGCCGGTCGCGACGCTCCACCGCGTCGCGGCACTGCACGGGTTGGCCGTCGCGGAAGACGGGCCGGGACGAGAGGTTGCCTTCGCCGTCCGTGAACTCCTCGAACAGCTGGGTGGGAAAAGAGTGCGTCAAATAATCGAGCACGTACTCGCGCGGGGTGATGTCGATCGAGATGTCGCCCCATTCCTCGGTCGGGATCTCGGCCAGACGGCGCTCCATCAGCGCCTCGCCCGTCGAGACGATCTGGACGACGCACGCCTTACCCTCGCTGAGGTCCCGCTCGATGCTGCGGATCAGGGTTGGCGTCTTCATCGCCGTGATCAGGTGATTGAAGAAGCGATGCTTGGCGCCCTCGAAGGCCGAGCGCGCCGCCGCCTTGGCCTGGCGGTTAAGCGTCCCTTCTGCACCGGTGATGTTCGCCGCCTCCATGGCGGCCGAGAGGTTGTTGTGGATGACCTCGAAGGCGCCCGCATAGGCGTCGTAGACGCGGGTCTGCTCTGGGGTGAGCGCGTGTTCGACCAGCTCGTATTCGACGCCCTCGTAGGAGAGCGAGCGGGCGGTGTAGAGGCCGAGACTTTTCAAGTCGCGCGCCAGCACTTCCATGGCCGCGACGCCGCCCGCCTCGATCGCCTCGACGAACTCCGCCCGCGTCGCGAACGGAAAGTCCTCGCCGCCCCAAAGGCCGAGGCGCTGGGCATAGGCAAGGTTGTGGACCGTCGTGGCGCCGGTCGCCGAGACGTAGAGCACGCGTGCATCCGGCAGTGCATGTTGCAGGCGCAGCCCCGCGCGACCCTGCTGCGAGGGCGCGGTGTCGCCGCGCTCACTCTTCGAGCCTGCGGCATTCTGCATGGCGTGGCTCTCGTCGAAGACGATCACGCCATCGAAATCGCGTCCCAGCCAATCCAGGATTTGTTGCAGCCTCGAGCAGCGTTCCTCGCGCGCGTCTGAGCGCAGCGTGGCGTAGGTCGTGAACAGGATCGCCTCGTCGAGGCGGATGGGTGCGCCTTGGCGAAAGCGCGACAGCGGCTGGACAAGCAGGCGCTCCTGGCCGAGCGCCGCCCAGTCGCGCTGGGCGTCCTCGATCAGCGTATCGGACTTCGACACCCACACCGCGCGGCGGCGTCCTTTGAGCCAATTGTCGAGGATGATGCCGGCGACCTGGCGGCCCTTGCCCGCACCGGTGCCGTCGCCCAGCATAAAACCGCGCCGGAAGCGGACCGCAGCTTCGGCGTCATCCGCTGCTGCCGACATCTGGTCGAAGGTCGCGTCGATCAACCACGAACCGGCGAGATGGCCGGAATGGGCCTCGCCCGCATAGATCACCGTCTCGAGCTGTGCCTCCGACAGGAGCCCGTCCGCGACAAGCCCGGCCGGCAGGTGCGGCCGGTAACTCGGCTTCGGCGGTGCGACCGAGCCCATCGCGGCGGACTGGACCAGCGGGGTTGGATGCGCGGCCGCGCCCAGAATACGGACCGACTGGAGCGCATAGAGTTCGTAGAGTGCCTCGGTGATCGGCCGTCCTTCGGCCGGCGCCCAGTCGCAGGTCTCGTAGGCGAGTTCGGTTCCATCAGCGGCAAAGGGTGCGAGTGAACGCGCCTTACGCGCCGGTGAACCTTGAACCGGAGAAACGGCTTTGCGGAAGGCTGGGACGGCGCTTGTCCCGAGGGGCGTGATCACGGCGCGCGGCGGCACATGCTCTGCGACCCACCGGAGCAGCGTTGCCGCATCGGACGCTGTGCCGAGCGAGGCCGGGAACAGGCACGGATCGGCCGCGGGCACGCGGTCGATGACGGTCAGCCGGGTCTCCGTGGTCGTGCCGTGCCGGGCATAGACGCGGCCGTCGATCGCGGCGCCGAACACGACGCGTCCGCGCTCCTGCAGTCGCACGAAAGCATCACGCCAGGACGGGTTGTCGGGCGAGACGTTCGCGCCTGTGATCGCCACCAGGCGCCCGCCTTCCGCGAGCCGGGCGAGCGCCGAGCCGATGTGGCGAAGCGCGGCGTCCGCCACGCGTCCCTCGACATGGGCTCCCGCCGAGAAAGGCGGGTTCATCAGCACGACCGTGGGCCGGCCGGAATGATCCAGCAGGTCGTGAATGTGCGCCGCATCGTGACGCGAGACGGATGCCCCCGGGAACAGGAGATCGAGCATGTCGGCGCGCGTCTGACCGAATTCGTTCAACGCGAGCGTTGCGCCTGCGCGTTCGGCAAAGATGGCGAGAAGGCCGGTGCCGGCAGACGGTTCCAGCACGAAATCGTTGTGCGAAATCGCTGCCGCCTGGGCGGCCACAAAGGCCAGCGGGATCGGGGTCGAGAATTGCTGGAGCGCCTGACTCTCCTCCGAACGCCGGGTGTGGGTCGGAACGAGCCCCGCGATTTTTTGGAGCATGGCGAGTTGCGCGGCCGCGGCCCGGGCGCGCATTGCCGGTCCGAACCGACGCAAAAAGAGGAGCTGCGCGGCCTCGCAAGCCTCGAAAGCGTCTTTCCACACCCAAGCGCCTTCAGCGTCGGAGGCCCCAAACTCGTCCACCATGGCGACGCGGAGCGTGGCAGCCTCGATTGCTCGACCGCTCTCAAGCGCGGCCAAAAGCGCACGGGCGGCACGGAGGAGGGCTGCGGCGCGCTCCGAGGGAGTGATCGGCAACGAGAATGCGGGCGCGGAAGTTACCGCGACAGCGGAGGAGATGGACATGAGACTGATCCGGGAGAGCGGGACGGGTCGGGCCGGCGGGTGCTCTCTCTCGACCCTGCTCCGGCTCACCTCGTCTCGGCCGTCCTCTCCCTTTTATGGGGTAGGGCAAGACCCCCAGACTTCCGGAGAAGGCAGCTCTGCTTGAGCCGGTCTCAGCACCGCGGGCGCGGGCGCAAGAAGGCGACCGCCATCGCAACCGCGGGCGGAAGAACAGGTCAAGATTCCGGGGCGGAGCGTCAGGCGTGCACGACCGGATCGAGTCCGGCTCACCTTTTATCCGGTTCGGTTGCACCGCTTGATGCGGCGCTCGTAACCCAAATCCCGTTTGCTGCGGGGATCGACGCTCCGGGGGATGGGACCCTTCTCTACAAGCGGCATGTTGCAGCCAAGGGAGAGGTCGTCACACATCCTCCCGGATATTCCTCGTCCGTGCCCGGCCGAGGAAACTCGCAGGTCAGGCGACGATCGCGCCGGTCGGCACCACGCCCAACGTCGCATAGCGCCAGAACGCGACCAGAAGCTTGCGGGCCAGCGCCACGATCATCACGCGTCGCATCCGGCCGGTCGCGCCTTGTGTTCGCTGATGAAACCATTGCGCCAGGCTGCTGTTCGGCTGCCAATGCAGCCATCGCCAGCTGATCTGGACCAGATGCGCGCGAATGATCGGTGGTCCTGCCTTCGTAATACCCTGCTCGCGGGCGACGGCCCCGCTCGACCAAGGCGTCGGTGCGAGTCCGCTCCAGGCCGCAAGCTCGCGTCGGTTGTTGAACTTGCGCCAGAACGCCTCGCGCACCAGCACCGAAGCGTCGTTCGTCCCGATTCCCTTGATGCCGCTGAGGACCGAGATCATCGCACGATCGGGATCGATACTGGCGGCCTCGGCCGCAGCAGTCGGGACCGGCTCGGTCCGCGCAAGCGCGTCACGTTCGGTCTCGATCGCGACGAGCTGCTCCATCACGAGCTGCAACCGGCTCAGCTCACGGGTGATCTCCTCGGTCAGGCGATGACCGAGCAGACGACCGTCGCCAGTCTTGAGACTGTGGAGCTGGTCAGCGACGCCACGAGCACGTGGATCGAAGCCGACGACGCCTTGGGTCAGCAACAGGCCCTTGATCCGGTTGCTATGCGCTGTCCGTTCCTTCACCAACCGATTCCGCTCGCACATCAGACGTCGCTCGTCATCCTGTTCGACCGTCGGAATATGCACGGCCGTCAGCACTCGATCTTCGCCACGGTTGAATGCGATCAGGGCGCGAACCATCGCCCTGGCGTCGATGCGGTCGGTCTTCGCGCGCTTCGCTCGCCGGTTCACCAAGAGACTTGCCGGATCGATCACAAGCGCGCGGTGCCCGGCCGCCGTCAGCAGACGCTGCAGCCAGAACCCTTCGTATCCCGCCTCATAGCAGCAAAGCACGCGTGGCCGGACACCAAGCTTCGCTTCGGACTGGTCGCGGAGCCTGTCGATCAGCGCGCGCAGGCCGGCGGAGTCGCCCCAGGCGATCGTGTAAAGGCTGATCTTGTCCGACAGCGGCGTATGGGCGCCGACCACCCACTTCGATCGACTCATCTCGATCGAGACAAAGATCGCGTCCGCTCTGTGCTCCTGGTCAGTCAGGTGATCCCTTCCCTTCTCGGCTGGCATCTCCAGTTCTCCTATGGCTTGCCCAAATGCCGAACCTTACCGCCGGCCTCGATCAGTCCCATAGGATCTCTCTGCCCGACCATGAGAAAGGGCCCGACGCAGCGCGCCGGGCCTCGGGGTGTCTCTACAGGGCAAACCAGTCAGCAATTCGGATGCGGAGCCGCCCTTGTGATGCCCGATCCGGGTGAAAGATCACTCGGCGGCTATGGCCCGCGCCGGATCGAGTTCCGGTTCCTCTTCAACGGCCGCCAGGAAGGCCGGCAAATGGTTCGGGTCGACCTCCGTGTCTGCCCCGATCGTCGCCTCCTGCGCGGACTTGAAGGGAAGGGGAGGGGACTCGAGACCTGGCGTACGCAGCGGCTCGGGGACCCAGCCCGTGCCCTCGAGGAGCCGCTCGGCTTCCCTCGCCATGTCGTTCTTCTTCAGGTGATCAACAAGTTGCGCGGCCTGCTCGCCCTTCGCCTCGCGCACCGCCTCCAGGATGCGAGCCTTCGTGACGCGCCCGAGATAATTGTCGGCGGTCGGGACCCAGCCTGCTTCGGCCATGTCGAGGCGCACGGCCTTGGCCAGCCGGTCCGCCTGCGCGAGGCGGCTTTCGAGCCCGTGCCGCGACACTCCGGCACCGCCATATCGGTCGATCTTCTCGACCAGGGCATTGACGCCGATGCTGACGCAGTGCGCCAGGAGCGCAAGACGGCTGGCCTGGTCGAGCGCATCGATCCAGTTCCACAGCGCCTGGTCGTCGCCGACCGGCATGTCGGCCGCCCAGGCCTTCTGCCGCTCGTCGACGGCGCGCGCCGACGGGCTGTCCTTCAGGTCGGCCGCCTGGGCCGGGAAAAACACATGCCGGACCGAAGCCTCCAGGCACCCGCCAGGGGTGGACGTGCGCGCGAATGTATCAACGACGAGCTTGTGGAGAAGCGCGGTGAACGCGACATGGGGATCATTCGCCAATGCGTCCCGCAGCGCGAGTGTCCGGTGCGCGGTGAGTTCCATCATCAGCCGCTCGGGGAGAGGCTTCAGACCCTCGTCTTCATCGGCCGGCTCGGGCTCGCTCGCGCCTCCGATGGTGATGACCGCGCGCTGAACTGCGGGCGTGTCAACGTCGGCGCCGGGGGTCGCGGCCGTCTCGTCCTCACCGGTTCCGCCAGCCGGGACTTCAGGCTCGACCAGCGCCTCGTCCTCGGGCCGGACAAAGCCGCGCTCGACCTTCAGACTGCCCGAGCTGTCGATGCTGACGAACGCGCCTGCGCGGGCCACCTCGGCCGGCTCGAAGCTCGGCGGCCGGTTGTGGAAGACGTCGAGTGCCGCCTCGATCTCGCCAAGGCGCCGATCGACCTCCTCCGGCAGATCTTCGGCCGACTCGGCGTACTGCTCTTCGAGCGCTCCGTACTCGGTCTGGAGCGCGTCGTAACTCGCCTGTTCATCCTCGGTGAGCACCGGTCCGGTCGCCTTCGGCCGGCGCAGACCCGCGCTGTGGCCGTAAGAAAAGTCGACCGCGACCTCGATCCACTTCCAGCCCTCGGCAACGATCCCCTGCGCCTCCGCCTGCAGCTTCTCGATGGCGAGACGGTCCAGGAGCACCGGGTCCTGCAGCCAGCCGCCGTCATCGTGCTGGAACAGGTCGCGCAGCACTACGCCGCCGGCCGCCTCGTAGGCGTCTAGCCCGACGAACCGGGCACGCTTGTCGGACGCGCGCACCCCGCCTTCGGTCAGCATGCGCCGGATCTGATAGGCTTCCTTATAGGGTGAGCGCGCGAGCGCCTCCCAGACCTGCTCCTGACGCGCGTGGTCGCCCGTGACGCTGAACGCCATGAGCTGCTCCAGCGTGATGCCGTCCTCGGCATAGATGTCGAGGAGTTTTGGGCTGACCGCCGCCAGCCGCAGGCGCTGCTTCACCACCGCCGGGGTGACGAAGAAGCGGGCCGCGATCTCCTCCTCGCCCTGGCTCTGCTGGCGAAAGTTCTGGAAGGCGCGGAACTGGTCGAGCGGATGGAGCGGGACGCGCTCGTCGTTCTCGACGAACGAGTCCTCCGCGGCCGAAACGACGTCATCGGCCGCCTTCACGACGCATGGGACCGGCGCATTCTTGGGGAGACGCTTCTGCTTCACAAGCAGTTCGAGGGCGCGATAGCGCCGGCCCCCGGCCGGCACCTCGAACATCCCGGTCTCCTGGCCGTCGCCGTCGAGCACGGGCCGGACGCTGAGGCTCTGGATGAGATTGCGGCGGGCGATGCTTTCGGCGAGCTGCTCGATCGAGACACCCACCTTCACGCGCCGGACGTTCGATTGGGACAGCACGAGCTTGTTGAACGGGATGTCCCGGGACGAGCTCAGGACGATCTTCTGGACTTGGGCCATGTCGGTTCTCCGCGACGGGCCGGCCGAGAGCCTTTCTCTCGACCTATCGACCCGACACGAAGACCCGCTCCGTCCTCTTCCTCTCAGAGCCGTGTCGCCGCCCCGGGCGGGTCCAGGTTGGACTCCTCCGCTTCCGCAGCACGGTACGCCTCGGCGACGATGGCCCGGGGCGCGCACGAGAGAGCGCCCCAGGGCTCCGGGTCCGGTGCTTTGCCGACCGCGATCATCGGTCCGCGAACGGCCAAGTCGCAGACTACTTCGAAGGGCACGGACCGGCTGTCGATGACGGGCAAGCCGGCTTTTATGCTTTCGGCCTTGATCTGCTCTTCATCGCAGCTGCTCAGCCGGCCATTCCCGAAATAGTGTCAATCGGCATTGAAAGGGGGGTCTGACGCAAACTCGATGATGTCTTCGGTCGTGTCACGCGGCCCCGAGAAGCCGGGCCTCGAGCAGGTCGATCTTGGCCCTGCCGTACATCTGACGTTTCACCAGCTTGAGTTTGGTGATCTGTCCCTCGGTCTGACCGTTTGACCAGGGCTGCGTTATGGCGGCGTGGACGGCGGCCCTGTCCTTGGCGATGCCGTTTGCGAACGAGGCGATCAGCGTCGGGCTGGCGTCTGCGATCCATGGTTCGAGGTCAGCGGCGGCCTTTGTCTGGATCATGGCGTGGAAACGGATGATCAGCGTGCGTGCCCCGACCAGGGTGGGCACCCCGGCTTCGATTGCCGCGATGGTGACACTGTCTGCTTTGGTCAGATGATCGCGGGCCGTCGTCATGAGCCTAGCGATCGTTCTTGCGGAAGGCACCCTCTGCAGTTGCTGATCGCTGGCCTTCTCCGCTCTGCGCCGTCGCGTCGTCCACTCGCTCACGACACGTGAGGAACCTCGAAAGCCGAGCGCCTTCAAACGCCGCCACAGCTCGGCGCCATTGCGGCATCCGGACGCCCACTGCTCCCCAAGCAAGGGGAGGTGCGCCTCGAGAGAGGATTTCCGGCTCCGGAACACATCGGTCCGCTCGCCTCGGATTACCTGGCGCACGAGCTTGCGGCTATGCCCGGTCCACCGCACGATCTGCTTTATCGGCACGCCATCCTTGGCGAGCGCCTGGATGGCGGCGTTGGTCTCCTGGCGCCGGAGGTAACCCTCGTACTGCAGCCGTTCCGCTGAGGTGAGCAGCTTCGGGTCGATCACCGTCGCGCCGATCGCGGCGCGGATGGCCCGCATGGACTTGCGGACGCAGTCGAGGAAGGCCGTGCTGGCGTTCTCTATCAGGTGCCAGCGGTCGGCGACCTGGACGGCGTCGGGCAGCGCCTTGGCCGTCGCCTCGCCGTAGCCGCCGCCGCGGTCACGTGACACGATCTCGATCCCGAGGTGCCCCGCAAGCCACGCCTCCACGGTCGCGATCTCCCGATCCGGCAGCAACGTTACAATCCGCCGCCGTTCGAGGTCGCAGACGATGCTCCCGTACCGGTGGTTGCGGCGGAATGCCCAGTCGTCGATGCCAACAACCCTGAGCGGTTCTGCGGGTCGCCGTGAGCGGCGACGCACAGTGCGGAGCAACGTGTCATTACTTACCGGCAGCATCAGCCGCTTGGCAAAGCTCGCCCCAGGCCGCCCACCGAGGGCGAGCCCGAGATGGTGGACGATGCAGTCCAGCCGTGTCGTCCGCCGCGATCGCGTCGGAAGCACGTTCTCATCAAAGCGCTCGGCGAAGATCTGTCGGCGGCAATGAGGCTCTTCGCAGCGGAACCGGCGTGCTACGACGCGAAGGCGAACACCGCGACCAGCGCAGGGCAGATCCGAGACGAGCCGGATATACCGGCTGTGAACGCGTCGAGATTCCCCATAGCAGAGAGGACAGGCTGCCGAACGAGTTGAGGCCCTGGCTGTGATGAGGACCGTATCATTGCTCGGCGTGACGCTCTCGACAGCTAAACCGCTTGGGATCAACGACGAAAACTGGAGGTTCTGGTGCATGCGGCTGATCCCGTTCGCAAATCAGTGCAAGCCCACAGGCAGACGTCATCAAATGTGAGTCAGACCCCCTATTCCACGCCTATTCACAAAATAGAGCGTCGCGCCGCCGCGGCCGATGGCGAGATGGCCACCGGGCGTGGCGAGCGCGCGGGCGATGTGGTCCTTGTAGGTTCGAGGACTCTGAGAGGCAGGATTGTGCATCGGCATATCTCCGGGACGGGCGGACGACGCCTTCGCCGACCCTAGCCCGTCTTATTCACCGGAGTGCGTGGGAGGGGTGGCGGACGTAGTTTAAGCCATTGAAGTCGTGTAGTGTTTGGTTGCTGAGACCGAAACTCGCCCGCTTCACAGGCTGCCACGTCCACCATG